>Ga0129312_1000118_pt1 | contig 80646 bp, 66 predicted proteins | sample O827metagenome_FD_94434 | JGI IMG/M metagenome (GOLD analysis project Ga0129312, IMG submission 94434) | Orangutan group fecal microbial communities from Wisconsin, USA - O827 metagenome | ecosystem: Host-associated > Mammals > Digestive system > Large intestine > Fecal | place: USA: Wisconsin... | reverse complement strand
TAAAGGTTGTACATACGATGGTTTGAACTTAATGTTTTAATCACCACTAAGTTACTAAAAATCAGCGACATGTACAACTTTTTACTCATATTTATCAACTTAAATTAATTCCGCCAACGGGTTTATTTATATATTTGCAAGCAGAATTAAAATTAAAGCTATATGGATAAAAAATCTTTTCTATTAGGAACTTTGACAGGTGTTATTCTCACATTTGTTGCTTTAATCGTTATCGGTTTTATGATTAAAGATTCGGATACGAAAGATTCCGTTCAGTATCTAAATCAACCAACAAGTTACGAAAACAAAAAAGAAACTGCTTTCAAGGTGTTTCAAGTTTTTGATGATGCTGCTTTGGCAAGAGAGGCATCGGACTATGACATCTACTATGACAAACCAAGCGAGGATATGTATTTAGGTAATACGGTTTTGATTGTTGGTGAAAACTTCTATAGCGATCAAATCATAGTCATAAAGGATCCTCAAAGAATTGGCAATTATAAATATACTAATAATGGAGGTATGCCTATGGTTGTTCCTGTTATCGATGGTAAGAGTAAAGAATAACAAATGACACGTGGACAGGTCAAGCAGAAACAAAGGAACAGAAACTGTCCCCCTGTTTCGTTTGTTCAGGCGGTTATAGATATTTTTAATTACTGTATTGCATAAATTGGCTAACAATAATGAAATTAAGTATGAAACAGTTATTTAAATACATATTAATATTAGTTTGTTTATTTGTTTTTATAACATCAAATGCGCAGTCAACGCTCAAATATGATAATATAATAGAATTGTCTTCTATAAGTAGCGTTGGGAAAACAGGCACTACTCCCACTGATAAAAAAATTAGAATTGAAACAATTGCTAATTACTATACAGACGAATTGGTTAAAATGTCTTTTATGATTGAAAAAGACAGAAGCGGTCATGGTATAAGTTTCGCAAAAGGTTCTTCATTTAGTATAAAAGGAATAGACTCTACGGTTATGTATATATTCTCAAACAATCACGGGATGAGTGTTATATTTTGTTTTTGTCCGTTGGAAGAACAAGAACCTTATGTTATAATCTTTGAAGATGAGAAAAATTTCGAAAATAGAGAAATATATAAAATTCCTTATAACTCAAACGAGAAACTTCCAACCTTAATTTATAATCAAGTTGAAAAATTTATAAATGCAGGGATAATAAAAAAGAAGTAACTCATGACACTGGGACAGATTCTTTCTCACGCCACGAGAATCTTTAACGAAAATCCCATACCAAAATGCGCAACAGTACGTTGCTCTATAGGAGCGTTTTATTATGGATCGCCTTACAGGCTCGACATCTTAACAAAAATCTTGAGAATAATCTTTAACTAGAATTTCCGTGATTTCCTGTGTGACATTTCACAAAATACTGAAGGAATATAGAAAGTAATTTTCCATCGTAAGAGACTCATATCCTATGTCTGACCATTTGACTAAAGAACAACGGCACAAAAACATGGCGGCTATTCGTTCGAAGGACACGAAGCCGGAAATGATCGTGCGACATGGGCTGTGGAAAAGGGGATTCAGATACAGGCTGAACTACAAAAGGCTGCCTGGGCATCCTGACTTGGTATTGAGGAAATACCGCACCTGCATCTTCGTGAATGGCTGCTTTTGGCATGGACATGACGTGGATATGATACAACCGGAGAATTCTAAGTGCTGTAAGATTCCTAAGACAAACCGCGACTTCTGGGTGGAGAAGATTCGCAGGAACAAGGTGCGTGACAAGGAGGAACAGCGGACGTTGGCTAAAATGGGATGGCATTGCATAACGGTATGGGAATGTGAACTGAAGCCGCAAAAGCGTGAAGTGACTCTTGACTCCATCGCTTTTACGCTCAACCATATCTGGTTGCAGGACCATGGTGCTAAAACACACTATTATCCTATACTGGAAGAAGAGGATACGGTATGTCCTATGGCGGCAGAAGAATCTCCCAAATGAATCAAATAATGTCACGGGGGTTGAGGGGTGAAGTCGGAGGTCTGAAGTCTGAGGTCTGAGGGGTGAAGTCTGAAGTCTGAGGGCTGAAGTCTGAAGTCGGAAGGCTGAGGGGTGAAGTCAGAGGTCTGAAGTCTGAGGGGTGAGGTCAGAGGTCTGAAGTCTGAAGTCTGAGGTCTGAGGTTTCTCATCCTACGATAATCTTTCTCCGTGTGTGCTCCGTGGATTTTTTTAGTTGCCTACGGCAAGATGTTTTGGAGTAGCGAAGACAGAGTGAGAACTCGCTTTCACTATGCTGAGTCACGACAAAACAAACCATAGGTAAATCTTTGGAGGAAATCTTTTTAAAGAAGTTGCTTCGCAAGAAATCAATCATCGGAATTTAGACGGAATTTAGACGGAAATAAAATCTTTAAATAAAAATCTCTAACCACTAAACACTAAACACTAAACACTAACCTCTAAACTATAACCTTAACGCTAACCTTAACGCTAACCACTAACCCATAACCAATAACCCATAAAAAAACGCTCCGGGTGACCGTGTGTGACATTAAAAAGTATTATAGTACCGCAGCACAGACTTTGCGGAACCAATCGAGTTTTTTGCCACTCATTTCTGCTATGGATAAGTTTTCTTTGTTTACATCTTCAGGTTCAAATTCATAATAAGAATCTTCAGAAGGGAGATAATCCTCTGGAAAATCTTCTATGGAATGGGCTTGAAAATTGTGATGATGTCCTTTATTATCTATATCAACAGTATATACTATGTCGTCTAATGGCGAACTTAAAATATTACGTAATGTCTGCTTTTTTTGGGTGTACTTCTGGATGGTGTCGTAATCGGTTCTGATGAACATCCAACGATTGTCTGCATCATCTTGGTCTATCCAATAGAAGAGATAGTTGTCACCATTGATAGTTACATAGTGTGACAACAATGGTCCATCAAAATATATAAGATCGGCCACTTTCTTGAACTTGTCGAAATTGCGATTCCTGATGCTTATACCTTTTATTGTTTTCATAATTTGTCCTCCTCTAGTTTAAATGTTTTGGATAAGTCACATGATGGAAACTCAAATAGGTTATAATGTCCGTTACTAGCTGGGGGTGTGATGTTGCCATCGTTATTGGAAACAATTCCAGAAGAAATACTATCACCAATGGCTTTGTATATGTTTCTCATATTCTTAGCAAGTAAGTGATAGAACATAATGGCTTTTTCCTTTTCGGTAAAGCAAGACAAAGCATATCCACCAACATCGACTTTTCTTTGTCCATTCATGATGGCACGCTGAGGCTTCATGATGTAGTTGGGTAAGTAGCTTTTGGACATATCTGAGCTGAAAACGAATCTGAATCCTTTCAAATCGTTTGGCTTTACAACTTCGGGCATCTTTACTCCTTGTTGTATCAATGCGTCTATTTCTGCTTGATACTTATATGTTCCCATCTGTCTGTGGTTTAAATCCGTTTGCAAAAATAAGCAATATTTCTCTTTTATGCAAGTTTTTAGGCTTTTTCTGCCAGAAATGGCTCACGGATCATCGGATCTTAGACGGATGTTAGACGGATGTTTTTTGGTAGCCTGAAGGCTAGATGTTTTGGAGTAGCGAAGACATAGTGAGAGCGCGCTTTCACTATGCTGAGTCACGACAAAACAAACCATAGGTAAATCTTTGGAGGAAATCTTTAATGAAATATGGCCTTTGGCCAGAAATAAATCATCATCGGAATTTATACGGAATTTATGCGGATGTTTTTGGGGGGTTGCCTTTAACGAAAATGAAGTCGGAAGTCTGAGGTCGGAAATCGGAAGGCTGAAGTAGTGGTCTTTATCTTAAACTAGAATCACTAACCACTAATCACTAACCACTAACCACTAACCACTAACCACTAACCTAAACGCTCCGTGGAATCCGTGTGCAGATTTTCCTTAAACCAGACCGCTTAGATCTATGGTGTATTGAGTAGGAAGTTGCTGTTCTCTCTTAATAAACATCAGCATGTAAATAGGGAGATAAGTGATTTTTCCAACTTTCTTCACATTATCATTACACAACACAATGGCTTTTGAAATCTGATAGGTAGTGGTCCTCACCACATTCGTGAGTGCTTTGTGACGCTCATAATCCTTACCCGATTTAACTTCTATCGGCAACACCTCTCCATTTTGCTCTATAACAAAATCTAGCTCTCCCTGTCGCTTGTTGTTATAATAATACAACGGGAAACCATGAGCCCAGAGTTCTTGTGCTACTGCATTCTCATATATCGAACCAAAGTTGATGGATGGTTCGTTATCCAAAATCTTCAATTGAATGCCATCCGCATAAAGACTTGCCAAAAGACCGATATCTGCCATAAACAGCTTGAATAAGTTTCGACTGCTCGACAATATCAAAGGTACAGTAGGCTCCTCTACATTATATACGGGTAAGGCCACACCAGCATCTTTCAACCACAGGAAACTATTCTGATAACGTGAAAACTTGATGTTTTCATTCAGGTTCTTCAATATGAACCGCTTGTTCTTGGCATCAAGCTCAGCAGGTATCCTGTCAAAGATTTCCTGAATATACAATTTATGATTGGGGTCATATTTCGCAATATCCTGCTTATACAGACGTATGATGGCCTGTTGTTCTGCCATGACCTCTTGCAGATTATTGGTAGTGAGATATTTATCAACAGCTGCCGGCATTCCACCTACTATAAGATAAAGGCGGAATATCTCCATCATCTTTTCATGGATGAAGTCATCTACAACAGTACCGTCTGCAAAATGATTCCTTAAAGCTTCTATGATTCTATCGTTGATACCAACGGCTGCAGCAAACTCCTCCAAATCGAGCGGATACATGTCTTTCACATCCATATATCCCACTGGTGCAGAACGGAGGTTCTTAATTTCCACTCCCAATAAGCTACCGCTTAAAATATAGCGATAACTCCCCTCTTCTACCAGAAATTTGATGGCGGTTACGATTTCGGGGCATTCCTGCACTTCATCAAAGAACACAAGGGTATTATCCTTGATTAAATCCTGGCTGGTTACCGTGGAGAGACGCAACAAGATGTCTTGACTATTCTTCGCCTTGCTGAAGACCTTTACCAAGCCAGGATTTTCGATGAAATTGATTTCTATGAATCTTTCAAAATGTTCATGTCCGAAACGACGGATAGAATATGTTTTTCCTATCTGTCTTGCTCCTGTCAGCATCAACGCTTTCTTATCTGTAGCGAAAAAGTCTGCTAAATAGTTGTCTATCTTGCGTTTAATCATACTTCTATTTTCTTTTATAATGCCAAACGGGGGTTGCTTGTCCGTTTTCCCATGGCAAAAATACTAAATTTTGTCCGTTTTTCCAAGATATACATACGTATTTTTGTCCGTTTTTCCAAGTTTTAACACTTTTCTTCCCTGGAATGACTCATCGGTTCATCGGATCATCGGATCATCGGAATTTAGACGGAATTTAGACGGATGTTTTGGGGTTGCTTCGCAAGAAATCTTTGGAGGAAATCTTTAATAAAATATGGCCTTTGGCCAGAAATAAAAATCTTTAACGAAAATCCTTGACGAGAATGCGCTCGAATACCTCGTTTCTGGGACGAATTTAATTGGGGATCGCCTACGGCTCGACATCTAAACGAAAATCTTTAACTATAACCACTAAACACTAACCTCTAAACACTAACCACTAAACACTAACCTCTAAACACTAACCTCTAAACACTAAACACTAACCCATAACACTCCGTGTTCCGTGTGCAAGGCTATTTCCAGGTTTCCGCTACCAGTTGCAGGCCTTTTTCTGTGCATACACCACGGAGGGGAACAAGGAAGAAATTGTAGTAGAGCTCATCCATGGTATAGGTTGACAAGAGCTTGTTTTTGATGATGGCATCGGTGACGGAGTCACAAAGGATGAGAAAGAGATTGTAGTTGATGTCGGAACGGAAGAAACCTTGCTCAACACCTAAATGCATGAAATCTAATATCTCGGCGCACTTGTGGGCCCTGACTTTCTGCATGTATTGCTCTATCTTAGGATAGCGATGGATGTCTTCGTAGAATGCAGGACAGATATTGCGGGAGGCGTTACTATTGACGCGATAGGCTTCCTTCAGTATCTCCATCACATTATGACCCTTGCTGGCATAGGATTGTATCTGGTCGTGACGCAGACGGTCGCGCTTGCTGATGCCTTCATACAATAAAGCCTCTTTGTCGTCATATATTTCATATAAGGTGCGCTTGGATATGGACAAGGCTGTTGCTATGTCGTCCATCTTAACCGCCTTGACACCTTTTTTCTCAAACGCAGCCATGGCTGTTTCCAGTATCTTATCCCTTAATCCTATACGATAATCAGTCAAATCTCTTGTTATTTCCTGCATAAGTAACCATTTTGCCCACAAAGTTACTAAAAAGATTAAAAAGGTTGATGTTTTTTCGCGTATTTTCGCTCATTTTTTGTAATTTTGTGCTGATTTAATGGAAATAAACGTAAAGCTACTTATATTATCATGGTAAAAATCTCTAAAGAGGCCGCCCTCAGCTATCATGAGGCTGGCCGTCCTGGAAAAATTGAAGTGAAGCCTACCAAGGCTTACCGTACACAGACAGACCTGTCGCTCGCCTACTCTCCTGGTGTTGCCTATCCGTGTCTTGAGATCCAGCAAGACCCTGAGGCTGCCTATCGATATACTGACAAAGGAAACCTTGTGGCTGTAATCTCTAACGGAACGGCTGTTCTTGGACTGGGTGATATTGGCGCCATGAGCGGCAAACCTGTCATGGAGGGTAAGGGCCTCTTGTTTAAAATCTATGGCGGCATCGATGTGTTCGACATCGAGGTGGCTGAGAAGGACCCTGAGAAATTCTGTGAAGCGGTAGAGAAGATTGCGCCTACCTTCGGCGGTATCAACCTTGAGGATATCAAGGCACCTGAGTGCTTCTATATCGAGGAGCGCCTGAAGCGTACTCTCGATATCCCCGTGATGCACGACGACCAGCATGGTACGGCTATTATTTCTGCTGCCGGACTGAAAAATGCCCTTGAAGTGATTGGTAAGGATATTAAAAAGGTGAAGATCGTGGTCAACGGCGCCGGTGCTGCTGCCATCTCTTGTACCAAACTCTATATGGCTATCGGCGCTCAAAAGGAGAACATCCTGATGCTCGACTCGAAGGGTGTGATCACTTCTGACCGCGAGAACCTGAACGAACAGAAGAAATTCTTTGCTACCGATCGTCGTGATGTGCATACCCTGGAAGAGGCTGTCAACGGAGCCGACGTTTTCGTAGGTCTGTCGAAGGGTAACGTGCTCTCGCAGGATATGGTGAAGTCGATGGCTAAAGATCCTATCATCTTCGCCTTGGCTAACCCCGTACCTGAGATCTCATACGAGGATGCCATGGAGGCTCGTCCCGACACCTTGATGTCAACAGGTCGTACTGACTATCCTAACCAGATCAACAACGTGATTGGTTTCCCATACATCTTCCGTGGTGCACTCGACGTTCACGCTACCGCCATCAACGAAGAGATGAAGCTGGCTGCCGTTCACGCTATTGCCGATCTTGCCAAACAGCCTGTACCCGACGTGGTCAACGATGTCTATAAGGTGAACAACCTTACCTTCGGTCGCGAGTACTTCATTCCGAAACCTGTTGACCCTCGTCTCATCACAGAGGTGAGTGCTGCCGTTGCCAAGGCTGCCATCGAGAGTGGCGTGGCCCGCAAGACCATCGAGAACTGGGATGAATACAAGCGCTCGCTGTCGGTATTGCTCGGTCAGGAAACCAAACTGACTCAGAAGCTCTACGCTACTGCCTCGGCTCATCCACAGCGTGTGGTATTTGCTGAAGCCGTACACCCCACTATGCTGAAAGCTGCCGTACAGGCGAAGGCCGAAGGCATCTGCCACCCCATCCTGCTGGGTAACGACGAGGTGATTGCGAAATTGGCTAAACAGCTGGACCTCAACCTCGACGGTATCGAGATTATCAACCTGCGTCATCCTGACGAGCAGGAGCGCCGCGAGCGTTATGCACGCATCCTGACCGAGAAACGCCAGCGCGACGGATACACCTTCCAGGAGGCTAACGATAAGATGTTTGAGCGCAACTACTTCGGTATGATGATGGTGGAGACTGGCGAGGCTGATGCTTTCCTCACGGGTCTCTATACAAAATACAGCAACACCATCAAGGTGGCAAAAGAGGTGATTGGCATCCGTCCGGAATACAAGCATTTCGGTTCGATGCATATCATCAACTCTCAGAAGGGTACCCTGTATATTGCCGATACCATGGTGAACGAGAATCCTGATACCGACGCACTTGTTGATATCGCACGTCTGGCGGCTACCAGCGTACGCTTCTTCAACGAGAAACCGGTTATCTCGATGATTTCTCACTCTAACTTCGGCAGCTCTACTTCTGATGGGGCACAGAAAGTGCGCAAGGCTACGGAAATCATGCAGCAGCAATGTCCTGAACTGGCTATCGACGGTGAGATGCAGCTGGGCTTTGCCCTCGACCGCGAACTCCGCGACGAACAGTATCCTTTCAGTCGCCTGAATGGTAAGGATGTGAACACGCTCGTATTCCCCAACCTCTCATCAGCACGCTCAAGCTATAAGATGCTACAGATGCTGGATGCAGACGTCGAGATTATCGGCCCGATCCAGATGGGACTCAACAAACCTATCCACTTCATCGACTTCGGAGCCAGCGTGCGCGACGTGGTGAATATCGTGGCTGTTGCTACCATCGATGCCTACGTGGATAAGGTGAAGAACCGCATCAACGCTGCTAAATAATAACATACTCAGGGAGTTCCCACTCCCTCTCTCTATACGATATGGGAGCCGACAGACTTTTTGCCGGCTCCCATATTTGGGCTTTCACAGGTAGTGGCCCGCAGACTGACAAACTCGGAAAGAAATGACTCTTACAACATCACAACAACGACATCATTACCGCGAACTGCTCGTGCTGGGCATTCCCATTATCATCGGCCAGTTGGGCACCATCGTACTCGGTTTTGCCGATACGCTCATGATAGGTCATCACAGCACAGAAGAACTGGCTGCCGCCGGACTGGTCAACAATATCTTCGGTCTTGTTCTTATCGCCTATATGGGTTTCTCCTACGGACTGACGCCTGTCGTAGGACGACTCTATGGTATGGGACAACACGAAGCCGTAGGAGGAAAAGTGAAAAACTCTCTTGTGGCCAACGGGGTTGTCGGCTTGCTGTTTACAGCTGTCATGACCTTCCTCTATTTCAATCTTGAACACATCGGACAACCTGACGAACTGCTGTCGCTCATCAGGCCGTATTTCCTGGTCAATCTGGCGAGCATCCTCTTTGTCGGTCTCTTCAACACGTTGAAACAATTCTTTGACGGTATTGCACAAACCAAAGTGGCGATGTGGACCATGGTGGGCGGTAACCTGCTGAATATTCTCTTCAACTGGCTTCTCATCTATGGCGTGGGCGGTTTTCCTGAAATGGGACTCCTGGGTGCCGGTATTGCCACATTAGGGTCGCGTGTCTTCATGGCTCTCGTCCTCGTTGGCGTGATGCTCTCCTGCCGACGCTACAAGACCTATCGCCTCCACTTCCTCTCCTATCCTATCAACAAAGTGGATTTCATAGAAATGAACCGCTTGGGATGGCCTGTTGCCTTGCAACTCGGCATGGAGAGTGCTGCGTTCAGTCTGAGTTGTGTGATGGCAGGATGGTTGGGGACGATTCCTTTGGCTGCCCATCAGGTGATGATTACCATCTCGCAACTGTTCTACCTGATTCTGTCGGGATTGGCAGCTGCCATGGCGATACGCGTCAGCCATTTCGTGGGACAACGCGACTTTGCTGCCGTGAAGGCTAATGCGATGGATGGTTTCCGTCTGAACCTCTTTATCTCGCTCGTACTGAGCATCCCTATCTTGCTGTTCCGCAACCATATCGGCGGTTTGTTCAGCGAGAATATCGAGGTGCAACTGTATGTGTCGGGGTTGATTCTCATCTTGGCGCTCTATCAGTTTGGCGACGGCATGCAATACGCGTTTGCCAATGCCTTACGTGGAATAGCCTGCGTACAACCGATGGTGACCTATGCCTTCATCGCCTATTTCGTGGTCAGCCTGCCCTTGGGATATACCCTCGGCTTTATCTGCGATCTGGGCATCTATGGCATCTGGACGGCTTTCCCCTTTGGTCTGACCATCGCGGGATTCCTATACTACGTCAGATTCAAAAAGGAACTCAATAAAATGTCACATGGATGAAATCATCGGAATTTAAACGGATATTAGACGGATGTTTTTTGGTTGCGCGAGCGCAAGAAATCTTTGGAGGAAATCTTGTTTAAGATGTTGCCTACGGCAAGAAATATTTTAGGAAGATAACAATATTATTAAATAGATTTCTGGACCGTTTAGGTCCTCAGATTTTACATGAAGATTTCCTCCAAGATTTACCTATAGTTTGTTTTGTCGTGACTCAGCATAGTGAAAGCGAGCTCTCACTCTGTCTTCGCTACTCCAAAACATCTTGCCGACAGGCAACACAAAATAAAATCTTAAACTAGAATCTTTTCTGTGTGATCCGTGGATAAAAAAATTCCGTGTGAGATAAAACAACGAATATGAAAAAGAATGAACGTGATGCTTTGATTTTTGCGAGATTTCGCGAGAAGATGCCCAATCCAACAACGGAATTGCAGTTTGGCAGCATCTTCCAACTACTTGTGGCGGTAATGCTTAGTGCACAATGTACCGACAAACGCGTTAACCAGGTTACGCCTGCTCTTTTCAAACAATATCCTGATGCACGCAGTCTGGCAGAAGCAGAAGCCGACGAGGTCTATGAGTACATCAGGAGCGTATCGTACCCCAATGCCAAAGCCGCCCATCTGGTTGAGATGGCTCGTGAATTGATGACGCATCACAATGGGGAGGTTCCTGCGACGATGGAAGATCTTCTGACACTTCCCGGCGTGGGTCGTAAGACGGCTAATGTGCTGTTGAGTGTGGCATTCGGACAGTCTGCCATGGCTGTAGATACCCATGTGTTCCGCGTCAGCCATCGGTTAGGTATCGTCACGCGGTCTGCCTCTACTCCTTTGTTGGTTGAGCGTCAACTCTTGCGCATCATCCCTTCTGCCGATATTCCCCTTGCTCACCATTGGCTGTTGCTCCATGGTCGCTACGTTTGTACGGCTCGCAAGCCCCATTGTGCTGATTGCTTCCTACGCGACCTCTGCCCTTCTGCCATCCGGTGAAAGGTTGCACACAGATGACGCGGATTCTTCTAATGTCGCACGGAAATCAATCATCGGATCTTAGACGGATTGTTAGACGGATGTTTTGGGGTAGCCTGAAGGCTAGAAATCTTTGGAGGAAATCTTGTTTAAGATGTTGCTTCGCAAGAAATATTTTAGGGTTGTCGGATTAAAACTAAATATAGATTTCTGGACCGTTTAACGAAAATGAAGTCTGAAGGCTGAAGTCTGAGGGAGTGGTCTTTATCATCCTACGAAAATCTTGAGAATAATAACTATAATCTCTAACCACTAACCTATAACCTAAACACTCTGTGATCCGTGGATAAAAAAATTCCGTATGACTTTTCGGGGGAGATAAAAAGGAGCGGATTACGGGACTCGAACCCGCGACCCTCGGCTTGGGAAGCCAATGCTCTACCAACTGAGCTAAATCCGCATGGAGAAAAATAATGTGCCTTTTAAGACAACAGGAGTCAGAACATAGGTTCTAACTCCTGTATGAAATGAGCCGATAGCCGGACTCGAACCGGCGACCCACGCATTACGAATGCGTTGCTCTACCAACTGAGCCATATCGGCAACATTCAAAGAACGCCTATTTGTTTAAGCGGATGCAAAGATACTAATAAAAAACGAAATCACAAAACTTTTCTTTATAAAGTTATACGTGAAAAGGTTCTCCCTACCCAACTTCCAACCGTTGAAAACGAGGATTACAAACGATATCGTCTCTCGTCGTTCATTCCTTGTTTCAGTCTATTGAGACGGTTGGACCGCCTTGTTATGAACAAACGAGGCTGTAGAGTACGGCACAGAAGGCTGTCAGGACAAGGACCAGGACGGGTATCTCGCAGAAATACATGCCATAGGCTACGGGTTTCACAACACGGAGATAGAGGCGATAGACGCCATAGCCTACCAGTCCGCCCCAGAGCAGACCGACAAAGATGTCGCCAGGATAATGCACGCCAAGGTATATACGCGTCCAACAGTTAACCAACGACCAGCCTATCAGAAAATACGATAGGATGCGGTTGCGTGTCAATAACGAGAAGAAGACCGCCAAACTAAACGTATTGGCGGCATGGGCGGAGAAGAATCCGTAGTTGCCTCCCCGATAGTCGTTGACGACATCGACGAGGATACCTATCTGTGGGTCGTGGGTAGGTCGCCATCGGGCTACCAACGGTTTGACGATGGTGTCGTCGATGGTTCCTGCCAATACCACACAGAGGCCTGCTGCGCCTAATACCAGAAGCACCTGTGAAACGCTATTGTTGCATCGCAGCACCATATAGAATAATGCGATATAGAGTGGAATCCACGTACGGGCATTGGTCAGGATTACTGCCAGTTGGTCAACAAACAACGAGTCGCTACCGTTGAGCATCAACAACAATTGCTGGTCAAACTGAATGATTGTTTCCATGTGGGTTGCAGCCTAAATAATCTCTATGGTTTCTACGGCAATCCAGCCGCTCTTTCCATCTGCCAAGCGTATCTCGCGCCATCCCTTCATCGTATTGTCTGTGATGGTGACACGTGTTCCTTCGTGGATGGTAAACAGATCAGTACCGTTTTTCGCCGGGGTACTCTTGACCGAAACGGTAGGCGCCACGACGATGGCTCCATCACGATGCAGGAGCTTGTCGCGCTGTTGCCAAGCAAAGAGGTTGGCCAAGAGGAATATCATCAGCAAGGCGAGAGCGCCGAAGAATCCCGTCTTTCGCATCCACACGCGATCTACGAAGAGATAGACCAACGCCAGTATGATGGCAAGCGCCAATGAGACAAGCGCCACCCATGCCCATGCATCAACACTCATGAGATTGACCAGGGAATGGTACCAGGTGACGAAGAACATCTCCGTTTCCGGCATGATGCGATCGATGGTTTTTGATTGTGCCATCTGTAGGTTGAAACGAATATCCTCGTCGCCAGGCGAAAGGAGTAGCGCACGCTCATAGTTGAGAATAGCCCGTGTGATATTATCGGTACGATACCAAGCATTACCCAGGTTGTAGTAAAGGTCGGCATCCTCCCCTTGCTTGAGCAATTCCTCGTAGATATGGATGGCCTGTTGGTAGCGCTCATGGGTATAGGCGCTATCGGCATCAGCCTTCGTCACCTTTTGCGCTTGTAGCGCCAACGGCATCATCAACATCAGCGTGAGACAGCATCCCAAGGCTATTGTTCCAACAAAGCGTTTGGCAGCTGTGGTATGTTGTATAGCATATTTTATCATGACTTCACCTCTCTTCCTTTTTCGATATACGTAATAGCCTCTATGGCAGCTTCATACACCTTGTTCATATTACCATGCGCATCACCAGGAGCGTAGCGCGCAAACTCACATTCATCAAGGGCTCCAATGAAGAGTTTGATAGTTTCGCCATCTACCTGACGATCGCCAAGGCGTTGGCTGATATTCTCGCGTGAGAGTTCGGCAACAGGAATATTGAGTTTATCGCCCACATATCCCCAAAGGGCACGCAACACCTCGTCGTAGAACTCATTCTGCTTGTCGGCCTTCAAGAGTTTGGCGGCTGTACGAAGTCGTCGTATGGCCACCTTGTTGGCCCGTTTGCCACGCATCTTCACTACGTTAGCCTGATCGATGGCTCGCTGGCGGAATGCTACAAACAAGGTAACGAAGATGCCCAGCAGGACAACAAGGATAGTCCAGTAGGCTGTTGACGCGAAGAAGGTGTCGCCCAACATTCTGGGATTGACCTCTCCGGTCTTTATAAAGCGGATGTCTTTATTGACTTGTTGCAGTTCTTCGCTAGCAAAGGTTGACGACGAACTGCCACTACCCTTAGCAACCTTCAAGGTAAAGGGTTGTGAGCGTAACGTCTTATAACTGCCCGTCTTGGTATCGAAATACACAAACTCGATAGGTTTCAGTTCGTAATTGCCTTGATGGCGAGGTACGATGAGGATATCGTAGATCATGCTACCCTCAATACCGTTGGTAGAGAGTTTTGTTTTATCGGTAATCTTCGCATCATACTGGTCGAAATCCTTGGGCAGTTCGACAGCCGGTTGCTTGATGAGCTTCATATTACCCACTCCACTCACGACAATACGCATGGTCACGGGATCGTTGGCCTTGACCTCTTGTTTGTCGAGAGAGGCAGATAGCGAGAACGTTCCTACTCCACCAGAGAAATTGGTAGGACGTGCAGGCAACGGATCTACGGTAATGGTCAGTCCCGGCGCTTTGATAATCTTCTTGACCTCTGTATATCCCGAACCTCCGTTGAAGAAGGCTTCAAAGGGATCGACGTCGCGGTTTTCAAGCATCACCATGCCCTCGTAATCCAAACTTGGAATTTCAAGGCGTCCTGTGGTCTGCGGGAACATCACATATTGCTGCCAGGTAACGGTACGATAAGGACGTCCGTTGAGGGTCTCGACATGGAAGCTCTTCTGTTGTGGTAGCGGAACCTCACGGGTATAGAAACTCTTCAGATCAGGCATCTTACCATTGAGCGAGGTCAGATTGACCAAGGTATAGACCTTATAGGTCAGCAAGATAGGCTCTTGTTCGTGGACGCGTCTCTTGTTGGCGCTAACCTTCATAAAGAGCGTATTACCCGTGATGCGGTTGCTCATGGCAGAACCATGATTCTCCGAGCGTTGTCCACGACCTTGCTGTGAAGACGAGGCAGAGCCCGACACCTTGATGCGTAATACGTTGGAGTGGATCTGCTTTCCTGCTGCCACAGCACGTGCGGCAGGAATGGTATAGTTTCCAGCTTTGTTAGCACAGACGATATAGGTAAAGGTAACCGAAGAAGAGCTGGAAGTCTTTCCGTTGATCATCTGAAAACTCGACTGCGTACTGGTACGCGGTCCCATCAGCACCTCCAGGGCTTCCGGGATATTACCTGCACGAAAATCGTTTACATCATCCGTATTGACCGTATAGGTAAGACGGAACTGTTCTCCTACGGCAACTTGCGAGGGAGCACGTCCCACCATGTGCTGTCCGAATGTCGTTACCGACATGAACAGCATCGCGACCAATGGGATCAGCCATTGTGCATGTTGAATAGTTCTATCTGTGGTATTGTTCTTCATTTCTTTCCTGTTCAATGGGTCTTGACTTTGAAACTGAATAGTTGTTATGTAAATAGCTTGTATCCATTACCAGTTTTTCTGCAACCTGCGTTTCTGCTGATGCTGCTGTTGAGCTTTCTTGATGCGCTGTTGCGTATTCTTTTCTTCCTGCATGGCAGCGTTCAACAGTTGTTCTGCATTTTCCTTACTCATCTGTGGTTTCTGCTGTTGCTGTTGTTGCTTCTGCTTGTCTTGCTTCTGCTTGTTATTCTCCTGTTTTTGCTGCTTTTGCTTATCGTCTTTTTTGTCTTTATTGTTTTGTTGAGGTTGCTGCTGTTGCTTCTGCTGTTTCTGTTGACGTTTGCAGAGTTCAAGGTTGTAACGCGTCTCGTTATCGCGAGGATTATTGCGTAAAGCCTCCTTATACGCCTCTATGGCATCGCCATACATCTTGAGCGTCTGACAAACGGTACCTATGTTATGGTAAGCCTGCGCACGACGATACGGGTTTTGTTCCAGTTTGGCAGCACTCTGAAACTGCTGTATGGCAGCCGAGTCTTTGCGTTGCATCAGGAGGGCATTACCCAGATTATATACAGCCTGAGGATTGCGGTCGTTGCGTTCCAACGCCTTGCGATAGCTGGTTTCCGCTTCAGCATAATTGCCAGCTCTGAACTGTCGATTGCCCTTTCTGATATAGTCGCGGTCGGACTGCGCCTGCACGTTGAGCGTAGCCGCAAGAAGCAAGAGCAGGAGCATCATGGGTTTCTTTCGGCTGAAAAGGTGGAGCCTGCTGAGATGAGGATTGCGAACCTCAAGGATACAGATTTCTATGATCAGCAAGAGCATGACGAGGATGGCAACCGCCTGAAACTGTTCGTCGAAATCGCTATAGATAGTTACAGCCGTTTCCTTCTTAGAGAGTTTGTCGAGTTCTGCGTTGAGTTGCTCTTGCGCGTTGGAATTGTTTTCCACGTGAATATAGGCTCCGCCTCCAGCTTCAGCCACCTGTTTACACATGTCTTCATTCAAAGCCGACATGACGGTCTGCCCTGTTTCGTCTTTGATGTAATCGTTACCGCCGCCGATGGGGATAGGCGCTCCTTTAGGAGATCCTATGCCAAGAACAAACACACGCATGCCTTTGTCTTTTGCCTCACGTGCAGCCTCAAGCGCCCCACCCTCATGGTCTTCTCCATCGGTTATCACGATGATGGCCTTGCCAATACCTTGTTCCTGCGTAAAACTGTTTGTTGCCATTTTAATGGCGGCAGCAAGGTCGGTACCCTGTACATCAATCATCGAGGGATCGATATTGCTCAAAAACATTTTAGCAGAAACGTAGTCGCTCGTAATAGGCAGTTGCACAAAGGCGTCGCCGGCAAATACGATCAGTCCGATCTTGTCGTTGGTGAAATGGTCAACAAGGTTTTCTACCATCATTTTGGCTCTGTCGAGACGACTTGGTGCCACATCTTCCGCCAACATAGAATTGGAAATATCCATGGCGATAATGGTTTCAATACCCGTTCGCTTCTCATGGTTGATCTTGGTGCCCATCTGCGGACGCGCCAGCATCACGATCATAAGCGCCAAGGCTGCAATCAGCAATATGAATTTCACCCGTGGACGATGGCGAGAAACGTTGGGCATCAACTCGCGTATGAGATTGATATCGCCAAATCGTCTGAGGCGTTTCTTTTGTTGATACACCATCCAAAATTGCATCAACACCAGAATCGGTATCAATATCAGCAAATAGAGATATATGGGGTCTTCAAATCGAAACATAATGCAGTTCTCCAATAATTTTAAGGTAGTTTTCTGAATATGGTAAGTCGTAAGAGCAATTCGAGAAGCAACAGGAGGCATGCTGCCAAGGCAAAGGGCTGATAAGCCTCATAGCGTTTACTGAACTGCGTCACGTTGAGTTTAGACTTTTCGAGTTTATCGATTTCTCGATAGATATTCTGCAACTCCCGGTTGTTTGTTGCGCGATAGAAGCCGCCATCTGTTGCTGCGGCAATTTCACTCAAGGTCTTACTGTCTATTTCTACAGGGATATTGACATACTGCACACCACCTGCAACAGGCATGGGATAAGGAGCCACCTTATTGGTACCTACACCGATAGTATAAACTCTGATGCCAAGACTTTTGGCAATTTCAGCAGATGTCATGGGCGACAAGTCGCCACGGTTGTTACTACCGTCGGTCAGCAGAATGACGACCTTGCTTTTCGCCTTAGAATCCTTCAAACGGCTGACAGCATTGGCAAGTCCCATTCCGATGGCTGTTCCATCCTCGATAAGTCCTCTCGTTGCCAAGTCGGTTCTGACACCCCGTAGCAGGTTGAGTACCGAAGCGTGGTCGGTCGTCATAGGACATTGTGTAAACGCCTCACCCGCAAATATCGTCAGACCAATATTATCGTTGGGTCTGCCAGCAATAAACTCAGCAGCCACTTGTTTGGCAGCCTCAATACGATTAGGCTTTAGGTCTTCTGCCAGCATAGACCCTGAGACGTCCATCGCCATCATGATATCGATACCCTCCACCGATTTGTTTTTCCAGGAGTTATGGGTTTGAGGTCGTGCCAATATCAATACCAACAGTACGAAAATCGCCAGCCTCAACAACAATTGTATCGGCATCAAGGTCACCTTCCAGCTCCGTGCCGCAAACCTATAGGCATGGGTATCGCTCAACCGCACGGTAGGTTCGGTTTTCTTCCGATACATCAGATACCATATCACATACGGTATCAGCAGTAACAGCAGCAGGAAATATTCTTTATTTGCAAATTCCATTCTAATTCATTATTTATATCCACTCGCCGAGAAGCAACACATGATAAACGGCATAAACGAGCATAGCCACACATGCCACGACAATCAGGCTGATAACGGTTTTGAGCAGTCGTCTTGTTTTCAGAGAGCGTTGGTCAGCTTCTGTCAACTCAGGTTTCTGGACTTCCTCTGTAGCAACCGCCTCCTGTTTCGTCTGGTCGATAAAGGCAATAGCGTTAACCAAGTTGGCGTCGTTTTCGTTGATGAGTGTAGAATATTTGGCAAACTTCACCAAATCGGCCGTGATGAACAGCTGGCGGAGTTCGTCGATCATAGCCTGGTCGCCCGCAGACGTCAGGCGTTCTATAATCTCTCCACTTGTCATCTCCATGGCAGAGAAATGGTAGCGCTCCTCTATATATTTACGAAGCGTATCGGTAAGTTTCGTATAGTACTCCTTCGGATTCTCCGACGACACCATACGTTCTGCCTTGATTTGCTCAATCTCCTTCATGGCCTTCTGGTGTGGCAACAGTCGCTTCACGATACGCAAAGTCTTGATGATAGGTTTGTTGTCGCGCAGGCGAAGGTAGAGGTAATAAGCCACAGCCATCAGGAGCAAAGAGAGAATGCTCAACCAAAAAGGAAGAGCCCACTCAGCCCATGAGAATGGGTTGTCCTGTACATCCTTCGGACCATAGAACTTATCGAGTTTGGTTGTATCTACCTCAACCTCTATCACCTTTAGTGCCAGACTCTTAGTAGGATATACTTTCCCGTTTACTTTAACACGAAATGCGGGCAGATAATAGAGTTTTCCGTCGAAAGACGTCAAGGTATAGATGCGTTTAACCTGCATGCGCCCATCGCTCACATCTTCAGTCTGTTCGTCGCTTACAGCCAACACCTCCACTCCCGGTACGATATTCTCACGCGGTTTGAAACTCGGCATGTTGACCTTAGACTGTTGTGGAACTGTTGCGGTCACAGTCACATGCACCTGCTCTCCTATCATCATCTCAAGTGAGTCGATACGAGCTTCTACATCCACCTGCGCCAAGATCGTAGCAGGCAATAATGCAAGGATAAATAATATCAGGTGTTTCATGCTTATCAACTTCTCTTTTTAAATAGCAGCAACAGGTGTTTGACAAAATCATCACCTGTGGAAATGCTTACCATGTCAACATTACTCTTGTTCATGGTCTCTCGCAAATGCTGTTGCATCCGATTCCAATATTGCTCGTGAGCACGTCGCAAGCGCTTGCTGCTGGTATCAATATACTGTTCATAGCCGGTTTCAGCATCAACCACACGCATCAATCCCACATCGGGTAATGACTTGGCGAAACGGTCATAGACCTGAACTGCAACAACATCATGTTTTCTGTTGCAAATCTGAAGAGGATGCAAGAAATCCTTCTGGTCGTAAAAATCGCTCAACACGAATGCGGTACAACGATGTTTAACAACACTTGTAAGAAACTGCAACGCTCCCTCTATGTTCGTTCTCTTGCTTTCGGGGTGAAAGTCGAGCATTTCGCGTATGATATAAAGGATGTGTTTACGTCCTTTCTTCGGAGGGATATACTTCTCGATATGGTCGGAAAAGAATACCACTCCTATCTTATCATTATTCTGAATGGCGCTAAAAGCAATGGTGGCAGCTATTTCTGTCACCATATCGCGCTTCATTTGGCTTTGCGTGCCGAAGTCGAGCGATCCGCTGACGTCTATGAGTAACATGACGGTGAGTTCGCGCTCTTCTTCGAAGACCTTGACATAAGGGCGATGGAAGCGTGCTGTCACATTCCAGTCGATATCTCTGACATCATCTCCGTACTGGTATTCGCGCACTTCGCTGAAAGCCATTCCACGGCCCTTGAAAGCAGAGTGATACTGGCCTGCAAAGACGTTAACGCTCAGTCCTCTGGCCTTGATTTCTATCTTTCTTACCTTTTTTAGTATTTCAGCGGTTTCCATTTGTTTGATCTGATTCGTTGTTTATAATCACTTCAATAAGACAGGCGACAATCAAGGTACTTCCACCTTATTGATGATCTTTGAAACGATTTCCTCACTTGTCACATTGCTTGCCTCTGCCTCATAGGTCAGACCGATACGATGACGCAATACATCGTGTGCCACGGCGCGTACATCCTCAGGAACAACATATCCGCGACGCTTGATAAAGGCATAAGCGCGGGCTGCCTTCGCCAGATTGATAGACGCACGCGGACTTCCGCCGTATGCTATGAGGTCTTTCATGTCTTTCAGTCCGTAGCGATCAGGATAGCGAGTGGCAAATACGATGTCTGCAATATACTGTTCGATCTTCTCGTCGATATAGACCTCGCGTACCACGTTTCTTGCATTAAGGATTTCCTGAGCTGTAGCGACAGGTTTCACTTCAGGAAGTTTTCCTGCGATATTCTCGCGGATAATGCGTTTTTCCTCTTCGAGTGTAGGATAGTCGATCACCACCTTCAGCATGAAACGGTCCATCTGTGCTTCTGGAAGTGGGTAGGTACCTTCTTGTTCGATGGGGTTTTGTGTAGCCATCACAAGGAATGGTGTTGGCAAATCAAATGTTTCTTTGCCAATAGTCACCTGTTTTTCCTGCATGGCTTCGAGCAACGCACTCTGTACCTTGGCTGGAGCGCGGTTGATCTCATCTGCCAATACGAAGTTGGCGAATACCGGACCTTGTTTCACCTGGAAGCGCTCGTCTTTCTGCGAATAGATCATCGTACCCGTTACGTCGGCAGGCAAGAGGTCTGGTGTGAACTGTATGCGGCTGTAAGTTGCATCAATCAGTTGTGAAAGGGTCTTGATGGCAAGTGTCTTTGCCAGACCAGGCACACCTTCGAGCAATATGTTTCCGTCGCTGAGAAGTCCGATGAGCAACGACTCTACAAGATGCTTCTGTCCTACTATTACTTGATCCATTCCTGTCACGAGATTGGTGACAAATCCACTTTGCTGTTCAATCCGGATGTTAAGCTCCCGGATATCAATTGATTCTGCCATAGTTATATTCTATTTTTGTTTATTTCTGTTTTACGTGATGCAAAAGTAATCAATTCCTATAGGAAAGTTCTCATGCAAGTATCTAAATAATATTAAAAAAGTTTCCTAAGTCTTACAATTTAAGAAACTTTTTCATATCATAACATTTTAGCTGTATATTTGAGATTTATACCAAATCAAAAATGCCTGTCGGGCTCTTTCTTTTGAGTACTTCCAGTTGCAGGTCGGCACCCGCCACGATACCATGGCTACGCAAAATGGCCTCAACGGTCTTACGGGCAAGTTCCGGATGGTTGTTCTCTTCACTCAGGTGACAGAGCCAGACATGCTTCAGGTGTTCGCTCATGTTCTCCACAAGTGCTTCTCCACATTCTACATTACTGAGATGTCCGGTATGCGAGAGTATGCGCTCTTTAAGAAAAGCCGGATATGGGCCGTTTTTCACCATTTCAACATCGTGGTTAGCCTCGATGACGAGATAATCTGCTTTGCTGATGTATTCTTTCATTTCATCGGTTACATAACCGGCATCAGTAATCACACAGAATGCGGTTCCTTCCGCTTCTACCATATACCCCACATTATCGCTACTGTCATGTGGAACGCCAAAGGGAGTAATTTTGAAGTCGCCTATGGTAAAGGAAGTGCCCTTTTCTACATAATTTACATAGTCTGAAGGGACTTTCTGTTGGACACAATAATTTTTGGTAATGCCTTCGTGCACCATCTTCGTTGTATACACAGGAACGTGTTGGTCTTTGCTGAACGAACCTACCGATTTGATATGGTCTGCATGATCATGCGTCACAAGTACATGATGCACCTGTGAGAAACTTAATCCATAATCTCTGAAGTTCTTTTTCAAACTTCTAAGTCCTACTCCGATATCTATCAATAGTCCATCCGTCGGCGTAGTCAACAGATAGCAATTTCCGCTACTGCCGCTTCCAAAGGATATAAATCTTAGCATTTGGTTTTAAATTTATCTGCAAAAGTAATAAAAAAAAGTCACATTTTTCTTATCTTTGCAACGATTTTTGGATATTTTAAACTTATGAAGAAAATTGTATTATACATTTGCACCATGATTATGGCGTCTTGTAGCCTGATAGAAGTGCATCAAAAGGAGTCTGAAGTTGCAGCAAAATCATGGGCTGAAGCCTTTTTCAGCTTCGACCTTGCACGTGCCAACCAACTGACAGTTGAAGAGAGTCGGCCTTGGTTACATTTCGTGGCTTCCAACATTACAGACGAAGATTTGGATTTCGCCAATTCGGAGGATGCCTCCACGTCGGCACATATCGACGATGTGACGGAACTTCCGGGTGATACGATGTGCCTGATAAAGTTGGTTGTGGATAATGCCTTTGTTGCCGACTCCATAGGTTCCCGAGCTCATCTCGTTGACGAATACCACACGACCGTTACTGTGGTAAAACGTCATGGCCATTGGATGGTTAGAATGGCAGGCCTACCGCGAAATGAAATGCAAAATCGCGACTAAAATCCGGATGTAACAGAGGGTAATGTTCCTTTGATGTAGTATAAGCAGGATTAACGGCTTTCATACCCATATCAAAGCGAAGGATGAAGTATCCAAAATTCAATCGGAATCCCATTCCGTAGCTTACTGCGAGTTGTTTCAAGAACTCGTCAAACTTGAATTGTCCACCCGGTTGGTCGTCGTAAGAACGGATGGTCCAGATGTTACCGGCATCAACAAAAAGCGCACCTCCTATTTTCCAGAACAGATGTGTGCGATATTCCATGTTGAGGTCCAGCTTCATGTCTCCCGTCTGGTTGATGAAGTCGATACGTCCGTCCTTGCTGATATACGAACCAGGACCAAGTCCGCGAACACTCCATCCGCGCACGCTATTGGCTCCACCCGCGAAATATCGTTTTTCAAACGGCAGGATAGTACTGTTTCCATAGGGATAAGCAATTCCAAATCCGGCATGGAATACGAGTTGGTTGTTGTAGTCCAACTGTATGTTACGTGTGAAGTCAATATCCCCCTTCACGTATTGTGCATAGGCAATATCAAGGAAAGTGTATTGTCCCTGTGCGTTTTTATGGAAATTCAACGCATGTGCTGCGCCATGAAGCAGATTGCCTGCTGTTTCTGCATTGGCTTTAATGGCAATACGTCCGTTGTTGTAGGTATAACCCATACCTATTTTCATAATGAAAAGGTTCTCGTAATTATAGCGCAGGATGGCATTCTTGCTTTCGGTATCGTTAAGATACTCATTACGAAACGTTTCACTTATCCATGGCATGGAGATATAGTTGAGGTCAAGCAGGTCTATGCGATAACGATCATGATGCCTACTGTCATTCCATTTGTATTTCCATGCTACAGAAAAGACTCGTCGATGGAACTCCGGTCGGTTTTGAAGATCATAGAGCATCGACACTTCACTTGTGGCATTAATGCGACGTCTGAAGCTGTTGGCAAGAAAAGGTGCGATGAATCTTGGGAATGTCAATTTGGTTTCTACGCTATACTCTTCAAAATTATCGTTACCATAGCCTTCCAGCCCCTTGATAGCCTCAAATGCGCCACGCAGTTCTATGGTAAGGTTTTCTGCTCCCTTGAAGAGGTTGCGGTTCTGATAGGTTAGCGCAACAGCAGCACCAAAATCTCCTGCTGTATTCGTTCCTTCTGGTTGAAAAGAGATGGTGGAGGGTTTGTTGGTACTCAGATGGATATTACAATCGAGAAGACGTTCTCGCTGATGTTCTTCCCATGAAATACTGGTGTATTTGACGGCTCCGAGTCTTCCGAAATGTGCATAGGTATCTTGCAATTTCTTTGCCGAATACAATTCTCCCGAACGTATAAAAGTATTGCGTTGCAAGACTCCTTTTCGAAGATGAATGATACTGTCTTCGCTATCTCCACTCAGATGGTTGACTTTCCCTATCCTATAACTGAGGTGTGGTATCTCGTTCCCGTCATGGTCGGTATTGGCATGGATGACAAGTGTCAGGTTGATAGCTTTTTCCCCCGGCATAGAATCTGCTCGAAAGGTGATGAAATCCTTGTTGAATCTGAAATATCCTCTGTTGGCCAATTCGCCGACTAATCGGTTGCGTTCGTTATCTAAATTCTCAACGCTAAAGCGCATATTCTCTTTCAGCCCTCTATGCTCAGGCAGGTCCAAACGCAACAGATTGGCAATGGCAGTATCCCGTACTTCATAATTCACCTTTCCCAAATAATAAGGTTCACGGGGGTGAACATGGTACGTCACGTTGATCTTACGTTTCTTTTCTTTGAATGTCGCATCTACAGAAGCACGCAGATAACCCATATTCTGTAATCTCATCTGTAAATCCTGCATGGAGCGTGTAGTACTCAACGTGTCGTAAATGACAGGAGCCTCTCCTATGTTTTTTAGGGTACGGTTGATCCATTTCGACGAGTCTTTACCTGCCAACGAGTAGGTTGACAATGGTAGTTTGAACGACGAGAACCATCTTGTATTACCTTTTTGGCGTACATACGATTTGAGATTGGCGGAATTTACATCTCTGTATTTTCCGTCACTTTCCACCTTGACTCTATTGAGCAGGTATTGGCCTTCTGGCACATATTTGGTTTCTGAGCAGCCACAGAGCATCAACCCTATGACTCCTGTCATTATCATGATCGTATGTCGCATTCTGTTTACAAAGGTAGTGCAATTCAGGTGAAATACAAAACAAACCAACAAAATTTTGTCTGTTCAACAACCAACTTGCGTTCTGATTTTACCATAATCAGGCCGTTTGGCTGAACAGACAAATGTGTTTGAACGGTTCAAAGAAATATGTCCACTCTCTCTTGTTAATGCGAACCAATATACAGGAATATCATTCCCAGCAGCACCAACGCCAAATCGACAGCCTTGGCGCGAAGATTCTTCTCATGGAAGAAGGCAGCACCAAAGAGGAACGACACGATAACCGAACCACGACGCACCATCGACACAATAGATATCATGGCATCGGGCAACGAGAGGGAATAGAAATACACGAAATCGGCTGTAGAGAGGAATATGCTGACTCCGATAATTGACCAATGCCAATGAAATGGCGTGGTCTGCTTGTGTTTGGGCCACCAGAGAATGGCGAGCATGATGAGCATCATACCACATTGATAGATGTTATACCACGACTGTACCATCATACGATCAAGCCCAACGCCTCCGCTTCCTTCGGGAGCCATCAGGTACTTGTCGTAAAGTCCGCTAATCGCTCCAAGAACGGCAGCGCCAACTATCATCCAGATCCAATGGTTGTGCCGGAAGTCTATTCCTTCTTTTTTACCACTCCTACTCAACATCATAAACGACATGACGGCCAACAAGACTCCCATCCATTGCCAACCGTTAAGATGTTCTCCAAATACGAGTAACGCTCCTACAAGTACCATGACCGGACGTGTGGCGTTAATCGGACCTACAATCGTCAAGGGCAGATGTTTCATGCCAAAATAACCTAACACCCAACTGCTCAGCACGATCAAGGATTTGAGGACGATGTATTTATGCATCTCCCATCCGCCTGAAGCAACATGGAATATGGTATTGTCGAGAATTTCTGTCTGACCACTCAGAATGATGAATGGTAAGAAGATTATCGACGAGAACAGGGTGTTGAGAAACAACACAGGAATGACGGCATTTTCGCGTAGAGCTTCTTTCTTGAATGCATCATAGAAGCCCAATAATGCTGCCGACAAAAAAGCCAATAATAACCAAGTCATCTTTTTTACAATCTTTTATGTGTTTATTATTTGAAAAAATGTATCGTTGTTTGAAATACTTAATATTCTACCCGTTCAAGAAACAATGCTTTTGCGGGCATCGACTCGCCTGCTTGGGTACGATGTCCACTCTCAATAACCCGTCGAAACTCCTCAAGGGTCATGCGGCCTCGCCCCACTTCTATAATCGTACCGACAACAGCCCTTACCATATTACGAAGAAATCTATTGGCACGTATCTCGAAATACCACTCCTCTGAAGCGGTTTGATGCCATTGTGCATGGGTTACCTTACAGAGCGTGGTCTTGACGTCGCTTCCGGTTTTGCAAAACGAACCGAAATCGTCATATTCCATCAGTATAGCCCCAGCTTGATTCATGAGTCCGAAATCGAGCTGATAATGCATCTGCAGGCTAAACTGCTGGCAAAAGGGATTCTTGCCGTAGTGGATATAATAATGGTAGGTTCGGGCGGTAGCTGAAAAACGAGCATGTTTATCGGCTGCAACCGCCTCTACCTTAGAAACTCCTATATCGTATGGCAATACGCCATTGAGGCGCTTGACCATGTGCACACAATCGAAAACAACCTCAGTATCGAAATGTGCAGCCATTTGGCGTGCATGAACTCCTGTGTCAGTTCGTCCTGCTCCTGTCACGTGAATATCCTCACGGAGAAGGAGTGAAAGTGCACGTTCCAATTCTTCTTGAACTGTAATACCATTGGGCTGATACTGCCATCCATGATAACGTGTTCCATCATAACCAAACCATACGAAATATCTCATTTTCTTAACTTGTTTGATTGTTCCTTTTCTTTAACTTAAACCATCTATCTCTCCATCTACCAAGCGAATATGTAATGCCTGAGGAGATTTTGGAAGTCCTGGCATGCGAATCATGCTTCCTGCAATAGCCACAATCATCTCGGCTCCGGAATTGATGACGATGTCACGGATTTCAAAATCAAATCCGTCGGTCACTCCGTATGCCTTCGGGTCTTGCGAGAACGAATACTGGGTCTTGGCAATACACACGGGGAAGGTCCTGCAACCTAATTGCTCTGCGCGTTTCATCTTGCGCTGGGCATCTGCTGAGAATGTCACATGCGAGGCGCCATAGATTCTGCGTGCAACAGCTTCAATCTTTGCACTTATGTGACTCTCGTCTGCATACATCAGCTGGAGTGGTTTTGACGGTTTCTGCTCTATCGTCTCGACCACCAGACGGGCAAGGTCTTCAGCACCTGCGCCCCCTTGTGCAAAGGCGTTATTTAAGGCAAAGGGTACGTCCTGTTCCTTACAATGGCGACGTACCATTTCTATTTCCTGTGCATCATCATCTGCATATTGATTGAAACAAACGAGTACGGTCTGACCGAATTTCTGGAGGTTGTGAATATGCTTGTCGAGATTGCGTAAGCCGCGACAAACTCCTTCTGTATGAGGCAGACGGATTGCCCTCTCTTCCACTCCACCATGCATTTTCAATCCGCGTAGCGTAGCCACAAGGACCGTCAGTTTGGGTTGAATATGGGCTTTACGACACTTGATATCAAGGAATTTCTCTGCACCCAGATCAGCACCAAATCCCGCTTCTGTCACTACATAGTCGCCATACGTCATCGCCATCTTCGTGGCTATAATAGAATTGCAACCATGTGCAATATTAGCAAATGGTCCTCCATGGATGAAGGCAGGTGTATTTTCTGTGGTCTGAACGAGATTGGGATTGAGTGCATCTTTCAACAATACTGCGATAGCGCTCCCTACTCCCAAATCGCTCACATAAAACGGTTTGTCTTCGAGCGTGTAACCCAGTAGGATGTGATTGATTCTTCGTTCTAAATCTTCAAGGTCAGAGGCAAGACAAAGGATTGCCATAATCTCGCTGGCAGGAGTAATGTCGAATCCGCTTTCCTGGGGACAGCCGTTGACATGAGGTCCAAGTCCTGTTACGATGTGTCGGAGCGATCGGTCGTTCACATCCATGACTCTTCGCCATAGTATCTGTTTCATTCCAAAACCTTCAGTCTGGTGCTGATAGATGTAATTGTCGAGCAAAGCGGCAATCATATTGTTTGCCGTGGTAATGGCATGGAAATCGCCTGTGAAATGCAGGTTGATTCTATCCATGGGCAACACCTGTGCGTAGCCTCCTCCGGCAGCTCCACCCTTTTGGCCGAAACACGGACCGAGTGATGGTTCGCGGAGTGCCAGAACAGCTCTTTTTCCTATACGTGCCAATCCGAGCGAGAGACCGACGGAGACGGTTGTCTTGCCGATTCCTGCCTTTGTAGGAGTAATGGCTGTTACGAGGATGAGGTTGCTCTTTTCAACTCGTTCTTCATCAATCAGTTTGCCTGGCACTTTGGCAATAAATTTTCCATACGGTTCAATCAGGTCGTGGTTGATGCCCATCGTGGCAGCAATCTCGCTGATTGGCTTCAACGTTGCTTCGCGTGCAATTTCGATGTCTTGTTTCATGCGGTCAGGTGGGTTTTTAAATGATTATATATTTGTTGATATAGTTCTGCTGTGTCATCATGTAATCGATTGTTTCTTATTGTTTTTATTGCACCACTTTGAAACGAACCCGGAATACCTTGTTTTCTTCGTCCCAATTCGTTCCAAGTAATTCAAAACGGCCAATCTGACTGGTTGATCGCACGTGTTTGCCGATACACGGACAAACGTCATAATCGCCTATGCGTACGAGTCGGATGGTTTCCGACGCATCTTCTGGCAGTCGGTCTGGCGAAACGCCCTCTGGCAGATTGTTGCGGTCAACAAATTCAAACTCCACAGGCAAATCCTCTTCAATAAGTCGGTTCATCGTCTGTTCTATTTCCTTCTCTTCTTGGCGCGAAGGTTTATGACTCAGATGAAAGCTCATCTTGCTCTTTTTGCGTTCGATATGTGCGTTGAAAGAACGTTCACAACCGAATATGCGCATCATGGTCTGATTGAGCAGGTGTTCGGCTGTATGAGCCGGAGGAAATTCCTCTTTGTGGTGTTCGTTGAGAATGATATTTTCCATTGTTTTATGATTTTCAGATACTGTAACTTTCATCTTCATCACCACGCCACCATTGGCGCCTACCTGCAGGCGAACGGCCTTATCTGGCTGCAGGTCAATATTGGTTTTTGTTTTGCTCTTCAGTTCTGTGGCAACATATTCGCCTGAGGCAACTTGCAAGAAGTCGAAGGCGTGTTTCGGCAGATTGACATCAACATCAACTTCGTGGTCTTCAAAATTAACTACCACCAAGAGCAGGTCATGTCCGATGTGGCGGAGGAACGCATATTGACGGTGCAAATGTGGATTCACATACATCAGGTCGAAGAATGTGCCTTCGCTTATGGCTTTCTCGCGACGAGCAATCTGCATGGTTTGTTCATGTTGTGCATAAACCAGTTTTTCGTCGGCGGTCAATTTTCTGGAGGCTGCCCGACATAGGGTATCGATACTCCAGTAGTCGAATATTGTGGTTCGTCCATCGCATCCGCTAAATCCTTCGAGGTCCATTCCGCGCTCTCCATACTCTTCTCCGAAATAGAGCATAAAGGGATTCTGTTGCATGAGCATGGATGCCATCATGGCAGGGACTCCGCGACGGGCTTCGCCTGCAAAGAATGTGCTTGCAATACGTTGTTCGTCGTGGTTTTCCAAGAAGTACAACATGTGTTGACGAATATCGTCTGTTTGTTGCCAGGCAGAAGTAATTGCCGAGGTAGCAGCCTGTCCGGTTATGACGGCGCGCATCGTATCATACATGCCTACTTTGTCGTAGAGTAAGTCAAAGCCGGCTGAAATATAACTACGATATAATGACGGATTATATACCTCTCCGATGAACTGTATGTCGGGATATTGTTCTTTTACCGCTTTTGTAGCATAGCTCCAAAATGCTGCCGGCACCATCTCTGCCATGTCGCAACGGAAACCGTCTATACCTTTGGCAGCCCAGAATAAGAGGATGTCGGTCATTTTCTTCCAGGTATTGGGCATGGGATTGTCGTACAATACTCCACCTGCGTAATAGTCAACACCATAATTGAGTTTTACCGTTTCATACCAGTCATTCCTCCCTGGCGCATTGTCAAAATGGTCGTTGCCCGTGGCTTTGGCAGGATATTCTTCGTAAGGTGTTGCTTCGCCGTGATAAAGGTCAAAACAAGGCGCGAAAGCTTGTCCTGGACAGTAATAGAAATTGTTATCTACCGGGTCAAAGCCTCTATCCACATGATCGTCTTCTCCAAGGTCGCTAACATTTGCTGGCTTGCAAATGGAATGATACTGGCGTGCAACGTGGTTGGGCACAAAGTCGATAATCACTTTGAGCCCAGCCTCGTGGGTGCGCTGAAGCAAGGCTTCAAACTCCTCCATTCTGTGGTCAACATCTGTTGCGAGATCTGGATCAACATCATAATAATCGGCAATAGCATATGGCGAACCGGCACATCCTTTGACAACGGCAGGATGTTGTTTTGGGATTCCATATGCTGAATAATCTGTCATCGTCGCATGACGAATAACCCCCGTGTACCAGACATGAGTAATGCCCATTCTTGCCCATCGGTTCAATACCTTTGGGGTGAAATCATCCATTTTTCCGCAACCATTCTCTTCAATGGTTCCGTTCATGTGACGGGTGATATTACGATTGCCGTAAAGGCGAGTAAAAACTTGATAGATAACCTGTTTACCTGTCATAAAGATTTAACGAGTAAAGATAATAGGCGCAGGTATAGCCCACGCCTATTATTTATTTCATTTTGTTTTAGTATCATTAGGATTAAGCAATGCCATGAGCACTTACTTCCTTATTGATTTTTGCAATCATACCCTGAAGGGCTTTACCTGGACCGCACTCTGTAAAATCGTCTGCGCCATCGGCAATCATGTTCTGCACAATCTGTGTCCAACGAACCGAACTTGTCAGCTGAGCAATCAGGTTTTGCTTGATTTCAGCAGGATCGGTATGTGGCTTGGCATCTACATTCTGATAAATGGGACATTTGGGAGCGGCAAACTCAGTTTTCTCGATAGCGGCCTGAAGTTCGTCCTTAGCAGGCTGCATCAATGGAGAGTGGAATGCGCCACCCACCTTCAAAGGCAGAGCACGCTTAGCGCCGGCGGCTTTCAGCTGTTCGCAAGCCTCGTTGATGGCTTCGATATTACCAGAGATTACCAGCTGTCCGGGGTTGTTATAGTTGGCAGGAACCACAACACCCTTACCCATCTTGCTTACTTCTTTGCAAATGGCTTCAATCTTATCGTCGGGCAAACCGATGATGGCTGCCATGGTAGAGGGCTGAGCCTCACAAGCTTTCTGCATAGCCATGGCACGAGCATAAACCAGTTTCAGACCATCTTCAAAGCTCAATGCTCCAGCAGCAACAAGTGCCGAGAATTCGCCAAGAGAGTGTCCTGCAACCATAGTTGGTTGGAATGCGTCTCCCATGCAGATGGCAGAAATAACAGAGTGAAGGAAAACTGCAGGTTGTGTTACCTTGGTCTGTTTGAGGTCTTCATCAGTACCTTCAAACATAATGTCGGTTATACGATAGCCAAGAATCTCGTTGGCTTTTTCAAAAAGTTCTTTTGCTTTAGGATTGTTGTCGTAGAGGTCTTTGCCCATTCCTACGAATTGAGCTCCCTGACCGGGAAATACAAATGCTTTCATTTTCTTATATTTTTAATATGGAATTCTTTCCGCGTGCAAAGGTACGAATAAGCGAGGGAAAAACCAAACTTATTTGAGTTTTTCCGAGCGGAAGTACCTAAAATCCGAAGGATTAAAGGTACGAATAAGCGAGCAGAATCTAAAAGAAAAACACATTTTCTTTTGGATTATCGAACGAAAGTACCTAAGAGACAACAGTCTCAGAGGTACGAATAAGCAAACAAAACCTTTTATCTTCGAGTTGCATTCGGGATGCGTTCGGGTAATCGTCCTCAACTTCGTTAGGTCAAATGATCCGTTCGAGATTTTCCGTGAAAAAAAGCGAAGAACAGAAATCGCGTAACATGTCCCAAGAAGCTCCCAAGTAAATCCCAAGTAAGTCCCAAAATCATGTCCACAACAATAGGAACATGATAGAACCATATAGGTAAGAACTGCCGATGTGCTAACCTTATTATATTATGGGATAAAAAAAGCAGATAAAAGTCATTGAGCACCAAACATAATTGAATAATTTGAATCTCTATCAGATTATTTTTGTTGAAATAGTTTGGAAATCTCAAATATATTGATTACTTTTGCAGCCGATATAAATCATTCCCTTGTTTCCATTCGAGAAACAATAGTATTGTGACAATTTCCTGTCGCACACATTCATACCAAGAATACTTAGAAATAAATATGTACTTAAAAGAAGATTTGGAAAAAATGGAAATCTCTCAACTTATGGAGATTGCCCATGAAGTAGGTGTAAAAGTGTCACCTGACGATTCTTTGGAAAGCGTAATCTATGCCATACTCGATAAACATGCCATAGATTCTGCTGCGGAGTCTGTGGCTAACACCAAACGCAAACGCACACGTATAGCTAAAAAAGAAAAAGATAAAGTATATACTGTCAGCGGAAAAGACGGAGAAAACCTTGATACAAAGCCTGCAAAACGCGAGAAGAAACCTTCTCTCGACACACTCCTTGCTACTGCCGCACAACAAGCTATTCCCACAGAAGAAAATGACAACAACGAAACCATTGCACCACAACCTATAGAAACAGCAAAAGATGCTGAAACAGAAACAGCACCTGTGGAAAAGGCGGAAAAAGAAGCTACAGATAAGCCTGCTCCTAAAAAACGAGGAAGGAAATCGAAAAAGGAACTCGAAGCTCTCGAACTGGAAAAGGCTGCAAAAGAAGCGGCCCTTATTCAGCAACAACCCGAAACTAACGAGCCCCAAGAGCAGATTGAAAACGTAGACCCCAATACTGTTGCACAAGAGGAGCCTGTGACAGAACCACAGCCCGAAGCTCAGAACATGGAGCAAAACAATAACACAGACTACAACGAAGGTCCAATGACAGAAGATGATGTTTGGAGTGGAGACCCAGGAGACGGTACTGATTTTATTACCGTTGTCGACCTGCCCATAGAAGACCAAGAGGCACTACCTTCACTCGACATCTTCGACAGACCCATCAGCAGTAACGCCCCAACAGCCAGCACTTTTGTTGCGCCACAACAACCTGCACAGGATAAATACGACTTCGACGGTATTATCTCTGGTAACGGAGTACTCGAAGTACTACAAGATGGATACGGCTTCCTTCGTTCAAGCGACTACAACTACCTTTCATCACCCGATGATATTTATGTAAGTCCACAACAAGTAAAAGGCTATAGTCTCAAAACAGGCGACGTGGTGGAATGTACCGTAAGACCACCGCACGATAACGAGAAATACTTTGCTTTAACAGAAATAAAAAGCATCAACGGAAGAAACCCACAAGAGGTCAGAGACCGCGTAAGCTTCGAACATCTCACCCCACTCTTCCCCGATGAAAAATTCAACCTCTGCGGCAATAGCGCCACCACAAATCCAAGTGTACGCATCGTTGACCTCTTCTCACCTATAGGAAAAGGACAGCGCGCACTCATAGTGGCACAGCCAAAGACAGGTAAGACAGTACTGATGAAAGACATTGCCAACGCAATTGCAGCCAACCATCCAGAGGCTTACATCATGATGCTCCTCATTGACGAAAGACCTGAGGAAGTCACAGACATGAGCCGTACTGTCAACGCAGAAGTAATTGCATCTACCTTTGACGAACCAGCAGACAGACATGTAAAAATTGCAGGTATCGTACTGGAAAAAGCAAAAAGAATGGTAGAATGTGGACACGACGTAGTAATTTTCCTCGATTCCATCACAAGATTGGCACGTGCCTATAATACCGTAAGTCCTGCATCAGGAAAGGTACTCACAGGTGGTGTTGACGCCAACGCACTACAGAAACCAAAGCGCTTCTTCGGAGCTGCACGTAATATAGAAAACGGAGGTTCACTCACTATTATAGCCACAGCTCTTACAGATACGGGCTCAAAAATGGATGAGGTAATCTTTGAAGAATTCAAAGGAACCGGTAACTCCGAATTACAACTCGACCGCACATTGGCCAACAAACGCATATTCCCTGCTGTCAACCTCGTCCTCTCTTCTACCAGACGCGACGACTTGTTGCAGGATCCAACCACACTCCAGCGTATGTGGATTGTACGCAATTTTATTGCAGACATGAATCCTCTTGAAGCCATGAATACCATGCGAGACCGCATAATTAAAACCATGGACAACGAGGAATTCTTGGCCACAATGAATGGATAACCTTTAAATCATCCCAATAATTACAACTATGCAAAGAGACAACACGATTTTCGAGCTCATCGAAAAAGAGCATCAGCGCCAACTCAAAGGCATCGAACTGATTGCGTCAGAAAATTTCGTCAGCGAACAAGTGATGGAAGCCATGGGCAGCTATCTGACAAACAAATATGCTGAGGGCTACCCTGGACACCGTTACTATGGTGGCTGTCAGGTCGTGGATGAAGTAGAACAACTCGCCATCGACCGTGTTTGCAAACTCTTCGGAGCTGAATACGCCAACGTACAACCCCACTCAGGAGCACAAGCAAACGCTGCAGTACTACTCGCCGTACTGAAACCAGGTGATACATTCATGGGCCTTAACCTGGCTCACGGCGGTCACCTCTCACATGGCTCACTCGTCAACACCAGCGGTATTCTCTACAAACCCGTAGGATACAATCTTGATGAGAAAACTGGACGTGTAGATTACGATGAAATGGAGCAATTAGCACTCGAGCACAAACCAAAACTCATCATCGGTGGCGGATCAGCATACAGTCGCGAATGGGACTACAAGCGCATGCGCGAAATCGCAGATAAAGTTGGGGCTTTGCTCATGATTGACATGGCACACCCCGCAGGTCTCATCGCTGCAGGACTCCTCGAGAACCCGGTAAAATGGGCTCATATCGTAACCTCTACCACACATAAAACCCTGCGCGGTCCACGCGGAGGCATCATCTTGATGGGTAAAGACTTTGAAAACCCATGGGGACTCAAAACGCCTAAAGGTGTCACCAAAATGATGTCACAACTGCTCAATTCAGCAGTATTCCCTGGACAGCAAGGCGGTCCTCTGGAACACGTTATTGCTGCTAAAGCAGTAGCTTTTGGCGAAGCACTACAGCCAGAGTTCAAAGAGTGGGCCAAACAAGTACAAAAGAATGCCAAGGTATTGGCTGAAGAACTCATCAAGCGTGGTTTCACCATCGTAAGCGGCGGTACAGACAACCACTCTATGCTCGTTGACCTGCGTACAAAATATCCCGATTTGACCGGTAAAGTAGCAGAGAATGCCCTCGTTGCTGCAGATATCACAGTCAACAAGAACATGGTACCATTCGACAGCCGTTCTGCCTTCCAGACATCAGGTATTCGCCTCGGCACTCCTGCCATCACCACACGTGGTGCAAAAGAAGACTTAATGGTAGAAATTGCCGCTTTCATCGAAGAAGTACTCAACGATCCCGAAAATCCAGAAGTTATTGCAAGCGTTCGCAAACGCGTCAACGAACGCATGAAGGAATATCCACTCTTTGCCTACTAAACTGTTGAAAAGCAAGAGGTTTTAACCCTTCAAACAACTAAATACAAAGCAGTTCTGCTGACAACAAAAGTCACGCAGAACTGTTTTTTTATCAGAAACATGAAAAATAATGTTGAGCAAACCTCGTGCTCTCCATTTTTTTTTCGTATCTTTGCAAACAGAAAGAGAATGGCCGTATCGGTTCGATAGGGATACTCATCAAATTACTATGAAAACAGGGCGTATTTCCTGTACAATGGCGGGCCACAACTCCTAAGGAGCAGTTTGGCAACAGACCAGTGGATTACAAAGGCAGGAGAACCCCATATCTTCTAAAAAAGGAGTTTTCATCACATCACCGGTGCGGCCTCTTTTTTCTTTTTTATAAAAATAATCAAAGAAATATTAAACCAACATTAATAATATGTTTTCCGGAATAATCGAAGAAACCGCAACAGTTGTTGATATCATACGCGACCGCGACAATATCGACTTAAAATTACGTTGTCCGTTTACTAACGAGTTAGGTATCGACCAAAGTGTAGCACACAACGGAACATGCCTTACCGTAGTAGCCATTGACAACGATTGCTACACGGTAACAGCCATGAAAGAAACGTTAGAGCGCACCAACTTAGGACTACTTCGTATAGGCGACAAAGTCAATGTGGAACGATCGATGATGATGAACGGACGTCTCGACGGACATATTGTACAAGGACACGTCGACCAAACCGCTGTGTGCATCGCAAAAGAAGACGCCAACGGTTCAACCTATTTTACTTTTGAATACCAAGAAAACCAAGAAATGGCTCTCAATGGCTATTTTACAGTAGATAAAGGCTCGGTTACCGTCAATGGTGTATCCCTTACCGTTTGCAACCCTACCGCCAACAGCTTTCAGGTAGCCATCATCCCCTACACCTTTGAACATACCAATTTTTGTAATATCGAAAAAGGAAGTGTTGTCAATATTGAGTTTGACATTATAGGCAAATACATCGCACGGCTACAACAGTTGAAATAACAAAATTCACAGCAGACCACACCTATAATATAAGGTGTAAGACCACAAAAATAGCACAAAAAATACTGATTATCAAAAAAAAACGAAAATATATTTCCGTTTCACGCTGAAAATCAGTATCTTTGCACTCCGAAATAAAAATTATAATCACAGAAAGAAAATAAAATCGTTAGAAAACATGACGAAAGCAGAAATTATCAACAAGATTGTCCTTGAAACAGGAATCTCGAAAAAAGATGTTGCAGGCACCATTGAAGCATTCATGGAAGAAATACGCCAGAGCATGTCAGTGAGAAAAGAAAACGTATATCTCAGAGGTTTCGGTACATTTACCGTTAAACACCGTGCCCAGAAAACTGCACGCAACATTTCCAAGAACACCACTCTTGTTATCGATGCCCACGACTTCCCTGCATTCAAGCCTGCAAAGAGCTTTATCGCCAAAATGAAATAATCATAACAACAACTTAATTTATACACATTATGCCAAACGGAAAGAAAAAGAAGGGCCACAAGATGGCTACTCACAAGCGTAAGAAAAGACTGCGCAAGAATCGTCACAAGAGCAAGTAAGCCATAAGCATATAAGCTCAACGAGAAAAATGAAAGGAGTGTACCGAGAAAATGTCGAGTGCCGACAATTCTCAGTACACCCCTTTCTGTATTTCAAAATACAAATACAAAAAGTTTTTAAGAATGACAAGTGAAGTTATCATTGACGTACAACAGAAAGAAATATCCATTGCACTTCTCGAAGACAAGAACTTGGTAGAATACCAAAACGAAAAGCGTGAGATGTCGTTTTCTGTAGGCAATATCTATCTGGGAAAAGTACACAAACTCATGCCCGGACTCAACGCATGCTTTGTCAATGTCGGTTCGGAACGCGACGCTTTCTTGCATTATCTTGACTTAGGAACACATTACTGTTCGTACGAGAAATACCTTAAACAAGTACAAAGCGACAGAAGAAAACTCTTCCCCATCTCTAAAGCTACACGACTGCCAGACTTACCCAAAGAAGGAAGCGTGCAAAACACGTTGAAGCCTGGTCAGGAAATTCTTGTCCAAGTGGTGAAAGAACCCATTTCAACCAAAGGACCACGACTTACCTGCGAACTAAGTTTCGCAGGACGATATATGGTACTGATGCCTTTTCAAGACAAAGTATCAGTTTCCACAAAAATCAAAAAAGGAGAAGAAAGAGCCAGACTCAAACAATTGGTTCAGAGTATAAAACCAAAAAATTTCGGAGTTATAGTCAGGACATCAGCAGAGGGAAAACGTGTCGCAGAACTTGATGCAGAACTGAAACAACTGTTAAAACGATGGGATGAAGCCATAGAAAATGCACAGAAGGCTACAACATCGCCACAACTCATACACGAAGAGACAGGTCGTGCGGTAGCATTGCTACGCGACCTATTTGATCCTACTTACGACGGAATCTACATCAACGACAAAGAGGTATTTAAGCAAATCAAGAACTATGTCGAGATTATTGCCCCAGACAAGATAGACATTGTCAAACTCTACACAGGAAGCGTCCCCATTTTCGACAATTTCAACGTAACCAAACAGTTGAAGTCATCATTCGGCAAAACTGTCAACTACAAACGAGGAGCCTATCTGATTATTCAGCATACAGAAGCCATGCACGTGGTGGATGTAAACAGCGGAAACAGAACAAGGGCAGAAAACGGACAGGAAGCCAATGCACTCGAGGTAAATCTCGGAGCTGCCGATGAATTGGCAAGACAATTGCGACTAAGAGACATGGGAGGTATCATTGTTGTCGATTTCATCGACATGAATTTGGCAGAAGATCGACAATTGCTCTACGAAAGAATGTGTAAGAACATGCAGAAAGATCGTGCAAGACACAACATTCTTCCGCTTAGCAAATTCGGCCTCATGCAAATTACACGACAACGTGTACGCCCTGCCATGGATGTGAATGTGGAAGAGGTGTGCCCAACATGTCTCGGAACAGGAAAAATCAAGTCCTCAATACTCTTTACCGACCAATTGGAAAATAAGATTGACCAGCTGGTCAACAAGATTGGAATCAAGCAATTCACCCTCCATGTCCATCCCTATGTGGCAGCATACATCAATCAAGGAATGATTTCCATGAAGCGTCGCTGGCAAATTAAATATGGACTTGGAGTGCGCATAATCCCTTCGCAGAAACTGGCATTCCTGCAATACGAGTTCTATGACAAAAAAGGCCATTTCATCGACATGCGCGAAGAAGTGGAAAGTAAAAACTAAACAACAGACACAATATCATTTCTTATGCTTTTACTGAAAATCGTATTCTGGTCAGCTATAGCGCTGGTATTTTATACCTACTTCGGATATGGAATCTTACTGTATATCATAGTCGGAGTGAAACGGCTTTTAAGTAAAGGCAAAAAGGAACAGGCGAAACTGCCGGAAGACAACAAGCTTCCTGAAGTGACGCTTATGATATGTGCATACAACGAACAGGATGTTGTCAACGACAAAATGAACAATACGTTGGCAATCGATTATCCGAAACTAAAAACCGTATGGGTTACAGACGGATCGGATGACGATACCAACCTAAAGCTGTCTTCCTACGACGTGAAGGTGATATTTTCACCTGAACGTCGTGGAAAGACCGCAGCACTTAATCATGGCTTGGCATTGGTTGATACAGAACTTGTAGTGATGACAGACGCTAACACCATGCTCAACAGCAATGCCATACGCGAAATCGTGAAATGCTTCCTTGATCCAAAAGTAGGATGCGTAGCAGGAGAAAAGCGTGTTGCTGCCAACAAGCAAGGCCCACAACAAGCAGCAGCTCAAGGTGAAGGCCTTTACTGGAAATATGAAAGCAAACTTAAACAACTTGACAGCGAACTCTATTCAGCCATGGGAGCAGCAGGCGAGCTTTGTGCCATTCGCCGCTCTCTATACGAACCCATGCCAGAGAACGCTTTGCTTGATGATTTTGTCATGTCGTTGAGAATGCTGATGCAAGGCTATCGTATTGCTTATACTCCGAAAGCCTATGCACTTGAACACGGATCTGTCAATTTAGCAGAAGAAGCCAAAAGAAAAAAACGTATTGCAGCAGGTGGACTACAGAGTATCTGGTGGCTTCGTCAACTCATGAATCCCCTACGCTATCCCATAGCTTCTTTTCAGTTTGTTTCACATCGTGTACTTCGTTGGACCATTACCCCTTTCGCACTTTTCAGTTTGATTCCACTTAACATTGCCCTTGTCTTAATGAAAGCAGGCATGGTTTACAACGTGATTTGGATATTGCAGATAGTTTTCTATCTTGCAGCATTGTGCGGCTATATGCAAGAACTCAATGGAAAGAAGAACAAATTTCTATATATCCCTTGCTACTTTGTATTTATGAACCTGAATGTATTCTACGGAATATCTTATCTTCAATCACATAAGAGTAGTGGAAAATGGGAAAAAAGCAAACGCGCTTAAAATATATACTCCCCAGGTTTGGCGGAATAAAAAAAAAATTATATCTTTGCAGAAGTATATTACAAACAAGAACTAATTACATCTTGAAAAATTAAATATTATGAACCAAGATGAACGCAAAGAGCTTATAGCAAAGATAAACGAAGCAAATTCCAGAGCTGATGCTGCTGAAATCAAATTTTTGGGTCTCCAGAAAAAGATAGGCGAATATGAAGCAAAAGCAAAAGAGGCCGAACGGGCAAACCGTATGAAATCGTTGTTTTTGGCCAATATGAGCCATGAAATAAGAACACCGCTCAATGCAATCGAAGGTTTCTCAAGAGTCATGTGTGAAACTGAATCACAGGAAGAACGCATGAAATACATGGAGATTATTGAGAGCAACAATTCGCGTTTGCTGACACTTATCAATGAAATTCTTGACCTTTCACGAGTAGAAGCCGGAGAAGTTTCGATAAAGAAGTCGTTAACAGACCTCAACGAACTTTGTAGAACACTCAACAACACCTTCAAGTTTAGATGTCCTGATACTGTCAACATGGTGTGGGAAGAACCTAATATGACTGTCATGCTCAATACTGACGGTAACCGTATTTCGCAGGTCTTCTCAAACTTAATCAGCAACGCTCTGAAGCATACCACACAAGGTAGCATTTCTTATGGATACAGACTGATTAACGACGGGCAAGACGTAGAATTTTATGTGAGCGATACCGGTTCAGGTATTGACCCACAAGACATAGACAACATTTTCAAGACCTATGTTTCGAAAGATGCCGACTTTATTCAAAACGGATTTGGCCTCGGTTTGCCTTTAAGCAAAATTATTGTAGAAAAACTCGGAGGAACCATCAGCGTATCTTCCAAGCTCGGCCAAGGTTCGACCTTCCGCTTTACAATACCTTTCGATGGATCAGTTGGAGGACTTGCCAAAAACTCACGCATCACCACTAATTCGCGAACCATACGAGTTAGTACACATGGCAATTTGCAAGATGCTCCACTTATTCTCGTTGCAGAAGATGAAGACAACAACTATGAGCTGGTTAAGGTCGTGCTTTCCAAACGCTATCGCTTGCTACGCGCCCACAATGGAATAGAAGCCGTAACATTTTGTGAAGACGAGCATCCCGACCTTATTCTCATGAACATCAGAATGCCGGAAATGGATGGACTCGATGCCACTCGAATCATCAAAGAAGTAAATCCAGACGTACCCATTATTGCCCTCAGCGCCTATGCCTTTGAGGAAAATATAAGAGAGGCCCAAGCTACAGGATGCAACGGATTTCTTTCAAAGCCATTCCGCGTGGAAGACTTGTTGGATAAGATTCACAACTATTTGACCGAATAAGTTTATTCTAAATCTTTTGACACGAATTATATGGGAAAACTTGCTGTTTATCGCTATGTGGCTATGATGTTTCTTATAATGCAGATTGTAGTATCTATCTTCACGATTCTCGGTTTGTTTGGAGGAAACTATTCGCCAGTAGGAAATAATGCAAAGGCAATGATAGTTTATATCTTGCCCCTGCTCATCCTTGCCAACCTACTATTGTTGGTATATTGGTTGATTAAACGGAACTGGCTGTTGACATTTGTACCAATCATCACATTACTTTGTTGCATTCCCTATATTGGTACGCTAGTCCAATTCCGGTCTGACAACACCAAAGCGGTTGCAGCTCAAGACGGTTTAACTATCGCCACATACAACGTTGCCATGTTTGGAAGGGAGACATCAGGTTTCATCTCTCAAGACATCTTGGCAGAAATGAAAAACCAAAAAGTAGATGTGCTTTGTTTTCAGGAGTATCTTGATGCAAGTGGCGATAAGAAAGTGTCTGATTCATATAAGAACTACTTTCCTTACAAAGCGTATGGACGTGATGATATGATCATCTACAGCCGCTATCCAATCCGTAAAACGGATAAGATTCTCTTTGAATATTCCAACAATAGTGCCATGTGGGCAGACATAGAGGTAAACGGAAAAATCATCCGCGTTTATAATGTTCATCTGCAGACAACAGGTATCAACGGCACACTCCATCAAGTTGCCAAAGCTAACTATCACGGAATAAATGTAGATAAAAGTTCTATTTTGCGCGCCATTTATGGCAATTACACTTTAGGTCTGATGATTCGTTCAGGCCAATCGATGACTATAGCTAACAATATGCGACAGACAGAACACCCACGTATCATCTGCGGCGACTTTAACGATGTGCCCTACTCTTATGTGTATAAGACACTTTTAGGCAACATGGTTGACGGATTCAAAGAATGTGGTTTCGGTTGGATGAGTACCTTCCGTGGTGGAAAGAAAAGTGTCCGCATTGACTACATCTTCCATGATGAGATGCTCAAAGGTCTTACCTATTACAAACGTGAGCTTACATACTCTGATCACTATCCCGTATTTATGAAAATTGCTTTATAGAATAATTTCCTAAATACAAACTGGCAGTACTACACAGACAACCCTATAGTACTGCCAGTTTTGTATTTTATCCCTTCATTAAATATTCCACGTACTCATTATCGATAATTACAAATCTGCCGGTTCCTCTTCAAAATGACCTTCACGATTGATATGGAATTTACGACTTTCTTTCCATTCAAAATCAGCATCCGGCTTATTGTCCGAACGAAAGAAGCGCATTAATGTCACTTCGTAACGGCTCGTCACAGAATATTCAAGTTTCATACTTCCAATTTCACCATTCAGATCACCATCGGCACGTTCGTAAATGGTCAACCGGTCTTGCATGACGTTATCGTGATCAAAAACACAAAGGTATAAAGTTGGTGGAGTTATAGAATCCATACGCTCTGCTAACAGTACCATATTAAAATGAGGGGTTGGCGGAAGAATCGCAGCTTTGAGTTTTTGGTCTCCCTCACACCCCATACTACTATTGAATAGTTTTGGAACAGGCGTCATCTGGGGTAGATATTCCACAAACTCAGGGGTGTAATGCAGAGGCAACGCAATCATAGAAAGACTGTCGAAGAATACAGTCAAAGGTTCACGGTTATCGGGCACAGGCAACATAGCTTTCGTGGTTTCCGCTTTTTTAATACTGTCTATCTTACGCTGATACTCCGCCATTCGATTGTGATTGCGACAACCGAACGCCATCATCAGTAAGACAGCACTTACCCAAATTATAGATTTCTTCATCATGAATGCAAATGTAGCAATTTTTTTTCAATCTATTCTGTTTTCTAACAAGAAATTACTAAATTTGCGCCATTATGATGAAAACGTTCAATTGCAGAAGGAACTTATTTCTATTGTTCCTATTCCTGATAACAGCAATTTCAACAGTTGCCAATGGTCAGCATTTCCAAACGTCAGGTCCTGGCGAGTGGGTAAATTCCACACGACTATATGTTTCGCAATTAAAATCCCTTACCGCTATTGTGAATGACAATTGGCAAACGTTGCCCCTACTCCATCTTCATGCAACAAACGAAAGAATGACAGTTGGCTTTGATGAAATGTCTCACGAAGTCCACGACTACATTTGCAGACTGGAACGGTGTGAACCCGACTGGAGTACTTCTCAATTTGTTTTTGAAAACGACTGGATACAAGGATTCTCAGAATTTCCGATATTGGATTACCAACATTCCATCAATACCACCATCGACTATACACACTATACGATTACGATTCCCAACGAACAATGTCAGATTACGATGAGTGGAAACTACCGATTAAGAATATTCGACAGAAATCATAGCCTTGATCAACCCGTAGCAGAAGTTTGCTTCATGGTTGTTGAAGCGAAGGCTAAGATAGCCTTGACTATGACAACCATTACCGATAAGGACGTAAACGGAAAACATCAGCAGATTTCTGCAACCTTAGAACATCCATCACTTAACATTTCCGATCGAGAACGACAGTTATATACCGTTATGATGCAGAACTGGCGTTCCCCACGAATCAACGTTCCTCCTACATATCAAATGAAAAGCGGCATGAAATGGGACCACGATGAAAACTACATTTTCTCTGCAGGCAACGAATATCACAAGTTTGAAATACTTGCCACCAGCCACCCAACAATGGGCATAGAACGTATCGAATGGAATGGCCATCAATATGACGCCTATCTCTATCCCGATGTTCCCAGACCGTTCTACCTAACCGATGAAGCCGCTAAAGGTTTTTCACTTGTTCGTAATAGCGACCGACAGGAAGATGATGTAACGTGCGACTATGTTTCTGTAAACTATCAATTACAAGCCCCCTATCATGGAAACAGATACATTTTTGGGCAATGGACCAATTCGTCAGACAGTCGAGACTATTTGATGCACTATGATAATACCACATCATCATATCATGCAACTATCATGCAGAAACAAGGCTATTATTCCTATATCTATGTTGATGATAAAGGTCTTCCTGCAGAAACAGAAGGAAATTTCTTCCAAACAAGCAATAACTACCAGATGCTCGCATATTATCGTCCTATAGGTGGACGAACATGGCTTTTAGTCGGCTTTTGCGAATTATTATCAAGATAGTCTTGTTGTTTTAAGAACATTCTTCCTTTGTTCTGTCCTATAGGCTATTGGAGTACATTGATAGCGATGATAGAAACATGCAATAAAGTAGTTTGTCGATACGAAACCACACATTTTGGCAATCTCAGGAATACCCATTGTAGATTCACTCAGCATCTTCTTTGATGTTTCAAGGCGTAGCGAAATCAAGAAATGGATTGGGTTTTTATGGCTGTTAGCCATTACCATTTTCGAAAGTTCCACTTCGTCCACTTCAGCCTTTTCAGCCAATCGTCTGAGCGAAAGATGTTCGTTGTGATCGATGAGCAGATGAGGCATGATTTTCAACATCATTTGCTCGAACATCTCTTCTCCTACATCCCCCTTGTCATCCGCGCCACCATTATTGCTTAATGGCTCAAGTACAGAGTTCTCATGTTGTTTACAGCGTTGCACAAATGTTTTCAATCGTTTCATTACCTGCGCTTCAACATTAATCCATTTCACGCGCATACGAATAAATTTATTGTACACCATTAGGTTGCCTACAATCAACACACACAGCGTCAGTCCTAAAAGGACATATATGATAGTGGTGCGCCACCATGGCTCTTTCACGTAAATATGCCACACGTATGGTTTTTCTATCCAATACTCAGGACTCATAGATGCTTGTAGCTCCACTTCATAATGTCCGGGGCTTATTCCCGACAAAGGTAAATGCAAAGCACCTTTCTTATCCACCAATCCCCTTCCGTTGTAGGTTGATAAAACGGTCCATTCGTTATATGGTTCACATCCTTTTACGCGTACTCTATAATAGGTCTGAAACGGACGAAAATAGTTCAGACTGACAAACATCAACGTAATAGAGTTTTGGTCATAATTGAAGTACATATCACGTGTACGCGAGATAGCGAAATCGGTTACTACGTTATCATTAAACCGCTCTCCCGGATGCACTTCATGACCATTCATCAGGATTTTGCACATTTTTGGAGTTAACCGGATTTTTTTTATTGCCTGTGTGTGGAACTTGTCAGGATGAAATGTCACCATGTGGTCAAGCGACTTGAAAATGATGGTACCATCCGCCAGCTTGAGACTTGCTCCTTCTGTAAACGCTTCGTCAGGTACGTTATCTATTCCTGCAAAGTACTCAATATGCTTGACTTTGTTGTTTTTGACATCTATACGTGCTATACCGTAACTTGTACTAGCCCAAATATTGTGGTTGTTGTCTTCTATCACAGCACGTATCACCTCATTGGCAAGTCCATCCTTGTAGCCATACTCTATAGTCTTTGCATTAGGTCTCATAAGACGTATTCCGCTATAGGTTCCTTGCCAAGTCCATCCTCTGCTATCTACAAACGAGCAAGTGATTGTTGGAGGCAGATTTTTTGTATTGGTTTTAATCGCTTTAGCCATCTGGGACTCGTAGCGTTTAAAAAAGTCGGTATTGGTTCCGTATTGTTGTATAGGCGACGCATATGGTTTGCAATAGAGTAATCCTCTGTGTTTACTTCCAAGCCACATACCGCCTTGTTTATCGAAGGTAAGGGCATTAATGTCAGGAACCATTCGTTGGCCGTTGTCTAATGTAATTTCAGCATGGTGTTTTGTTTCTTCAGTTGCCAGGTTATATGTCCAATAACCTTCTACGCATGCAATATAGAGCTTGTTATCATGAACGACCATAGAGTTTAGACTGTAAGGAGTTTGGAGAATTGTTTTGGCACTCCGCTTCTTAACATCTAAATAAAGCAAAATTGATTTATTGACTCCTGTACGAATCTGAAAAATACCTTGTTCGGTTTTACACAAGACGCTGGTTGCATTGTAGCGTTTGACAGCTTCTGCTGTCATAGTATGTATCGTGTATAGTATTTTTTTTGTGTTAATATCATACACATCTACATCACCATTGTTATAAAAAAGAAATAGCCGATTTTCAAAACGGGAAATATCCTGCAAAGGATAACGCTTGATTTTAAGCGTACACTTCGTGTGAATGTTGACCAATTTGTCTCCCAACACCACCCAAACGGTAGCTGTCTCGTCAGCAAATAAGTCATCTACCTTGTTTTTGATACCATAAGAGTTGAACACGCCTTGTACATCATCTATAAACTCTTCTTTTCTTAGATCCACACATGTGACACGATGGGTGTCTTTAACCCAGAGCTGCTGATTATTATCAAAATAGACATGCGAATAACCTGTGTATTTTGCCAAGGGATAGACATTAGACGGTAGTGGGTCTATATGTGTGAATGTCACGCCATCAAAGAAGTTCACGTGACCAAGTGTGGTGAGGATGATGCGGCCCGTTGTCGTGCAACTAATCGTCTGCGCACTATTATCTATCATGCCGTGTGACAAGGTATAAACCCTGAACACCCGATCTGCTTCGTTTGCTTTGGTATAAAATGGTGCAAAAAACAGCATTAATGCTATTATCACACAGCAAATTATTGTTCGTTTAGTCATTTTCGGTTTAGTAGTCATGTAACTTGTCGCAAAGTTAAGCAAAATGCTTGTGAAAAACAAGTTTTTGAACCGGAAATTGCTTGGTAAGGTACAAAATGCTTGTTATTTTCCACTTCTGTTGATTATTCTATAGATGGCTTTTATCGTTGGGAGTTATTTGGGAGAAACTAGGGAGAAACTAGGAAGAAACTAGGGAGGAACAAAGGAGGAACTAAGGAGACATTCGGGATGTGCCCGGAATGTGTTCGGGATGCCACTTGCCATCGGCTGAGATAAGTTCGTTACTCAACTATTTAGAAAGCATTATTCTGCAAGCAAAAAAAAAATCCTATGAATATTAAATTCATAGAATTTTCTTATGTTTTGTCGAGGTGACAGGACTCGAACCTGCGACAGCCTGGTCCCAAACCAGGAACGCTACCAACTGCGCTACACCTCGTTGCTTTATCTAAGCGGGTGCAAAGGTACAAATAATTTGGCAGACAAAAGACTAAAAACAGAAGAATCTTTCATTTTTTAACATTATTTTAAGACTTCAGACCTTTTAGTCTTTCATCTACCACTTTATTATCCGCTTATTCACTCACTCTACATCGGGTTTACAAAATGCATCCGACGTAAAAAGTGGTAAAAACTGGTTTTCTCTTTTACTTGATAATGCCTTGCTCGACAAATATCTTCTTCAGAATTTCTACAGAGCGCTCCACCTGCTCTTCAGTATGGGTAGCCATGAGTGCATAGCGCACGAGAGTATCCTGAGGTGCACATGCAGGAGGAATAACAGGATTGATGAATACTCCTGCATTAAAGGCAAGTGCTGTTACAAGGAATGTCTTCTCCACATCACGCACATAAAGTGGAATAATAGGACTCTCTGTTTCTCCAATTTCAAAACCTTCTTCCTGGAAACGCTTCAAAGCATACTTCGTTACTTTCCACAAAGCCTCAATGCGCTCTGGCTCTTTCTGCAAGATGTGCAGAGCCTCAAGAGCTGCGGCTGTAGCTGCTGGAGTGTTAGAAGCCGAGAAGATATAGGTACGGCAATTATGACGCAGGAAATTGATGGTATCTTTATCTCCTGCGATAAATCCACCAATAGAAGCCAAAGATTTAGAGAATGTTCCCATGATAAGATCTACCTCATCGGTCAAACCGAAATAGTCACAAACTCCACGTCCATGGTCTCCGAATACTCCAATACCGTGAGCTTCATCAACCATGATAGAACAGTTGTATTTATGCTTCAGCTCTACAATTTCTGGAAGTTTAGCCAAATCACCTTCCATCGAGAATACACCATCCACCACTATAAGTTTCACGGCCTCGTGAGGAAGATTCTGAAGCACTCGCTCCAAATCAGCCATATCATTATGCTTGTAATGTAGCTGACGAGCAAACGAGAGACGACGTCCATCAACAATACTTGCATGGTCACGATCATCACAGATAATGTAGTCGTTCTTGCCCACTACCATTGCCAACACTCCTTGATTCACACTAAAGCCAGTTGACAAGCAGAGGCAGTCGTCTTTATGAACAAACGCCGAGATTTCTTTTTCCAACTTGACGTGAAGATCAAGAGTACCATTAAGAAAACGGCTACCTGCACAGCCTGAACCATATTGATCCAAAGCAGCTTTAGCAGCATCAATGATTCGCTGGTCACCAGTCAATCCTGTATAAGCATTAGAGCCAAACATCAAAACTTTGTGGCCGCCCATTTCTACCTCCGTACCCTGTTTTCCTGTAATTTCACGGAAATAGGGATAAACACCAGCCTCCATAAATTTCTGAGGCTCGCGATAGTTTTTGTATCTTTCTTGTAATTGTCCCATGAGAATAGTTATCTACAGCTGAGCTGTTTTTATTCGTTTCGAACTGCAAAGTTACACAAATTTTATCAATACGTGCAAAAAAAGAAATATTATTCGTTATTAAAATGTAATTTTATCTATTTTTGCATACTTTTTGAACGATTATTAGTACATTTGCATCGTATGAACGAAAAGAAAAGAATAACATTCATAGTCAATCCCATATCGGGAACGCATGGAAAGGATGCTATTCCTGACATGATTGCCAGCGAAATCGATGCACAACGCTTCGATGTTACTATCCGATTGACCGAACATGCCGGCCATGCTGCATCAATCGCACGCGAGTGTGCAGACAATGGTGCCGACATCGTCGTGGCAGTTGGTGGCGACGGAACCGTCAATGAAGTGGCGCGATCACTCACCCACACAGACACGGCTTTAGGAATCGTGCCCTGCGGTTCTGGAAATGGCCTTGCCCGCCATCTTTGCTTGCCACTCAATCCACGCAAGGCATTAGGAGTCATCAACCGGGGTGTCGTAGAAAGTTTCGACTATGGAGTCATCAACGGACTGCCGTTTTTCTGCACCTGTGGCATGGGATTCGATGCGTTCATCTCACTCAAGTTCGCAGAAGCCGGCAAACGTGGACCGCTCACCTATATAGAAAATGTGTTAAAAGAAGGTCTGAAATACAAGCCAGAAACCTATGAAGTCACCGACGATACCGGTGCACGAAGCTACAAAGCATTCCTCATTGCCTGTGCCAATGCATCACAATATGGCAACAATGCCTATATTGCCCCAAATGCAACCATGAAAGACGGTATGATGGACGTCATCATCATGGAGCCATTTACAGCATTGGAAGCACCACAGATCAGCATCGACCTGATGAACAAGACGCTGACCAACAATTCTAAAATCAAAACCTTTAAGACGCAGTCCATTCATATCCACCGTTCCCAACCTGGCGCCATCCATTACGATGGAGACCCGATCATGACAAGTTCCGATGTCGATGTGCATATCGAACCGGCAGGAATCCGTATCGTCACCAACCCCAATGCCATGGAAGACCCCTGTCAACCCAATCCTTTCCTCAACGCATTCAGCGATTTCTTCAATAATATAAATAATGTTCGCGAGGATATTGAGAAAAGCGGCAGACGTATTCAAGCCATGAACAAACTAATGCTGCGTAAGCTATCCAAATTATAAAAATCATGCAATACACCCTTGTCTTCATAGTCCTTGTTTTATGCGTGGGATATATTGCTTGGCGCATTTACCGTCAGCTTTCTGACCACGAAAATCCATGTCAAGGCTGCAAAGGATGCGAATTAAGCAAAAAAAACAGGAAAAAATTTGGTTGTTCAAAAAAATAGTATTACCTTTGCATTCGCTTAACAACAAGGTGCCTTGGATGAGTGGCTTAGTCAACGGTCTGCAAAACCGTCTACGGCGGTTCGAATCCGCCAGGCACCTCAAGAGTAAGGTTAACAGAAAGAGAGTCCACACGACTCTCTTTTTCTATATCATAAAATACTGTACAAGCCACATAGCATCCACCAGAACATAATCAACCAATCCACAAAAAGTGTGTGGTTTATTTTCCTCTTCAGTTTTTACGGGTACAACGAAAATAAACGAAAGAACACAGAAGATTTGCTTTTTAGAAATATTATGCGTATCTTTGTGTATCATTTTGAAAACCACCTGCCCATGAACGGATATTCCATCATCAACGACCCGGTTTTCGGTTTTATAAAAATCGGAAAAGGACTACACTACGATATCGTACAACACCAGCTGTTCCAACGCTTGAATCGCATCAACCAACTCGGACTCGCATCTGTGGTATATCCAGGAGCACGACATACACGCTTCCAGCATTCCATCGGCGCCTATCACTTGATGTCAGAAGCAATCAAGTCGTTACTTGAAAAAGGCGTATATATCTTCGACATGGAAGCGGAAGCTGTTCTTGCAGCCATCCTCATGCACGACATCGGCCATGGCCCTTTCTCACATGTCCTGGAGAATACGCTCATCCACGACATATCGCACGAAGAGATTTCCATGATGATGATGGAACGCATGAATGAAGACTTTCATGGCGCTCTCAACCTCGCTATTTCCATCTTTAAAGATGAATATCACAATAAGATATTCCACCAACTAATTTCCAGCCAATTGGACATGGACCGCCTCGACTACCTGCGTCGCGATTCATTCTTTACCGGAGTGACTGAAGGAAACATTGGCAGCGATAGAATCATCAAGATGCTCAACGTGGTGGATGAACAACTCGTGGTGGAGTCGAAAGGTATATATTCAATAGAAAACTACCTGACAACGAGACGTCTGATGTACTGGCAGGTCTATCTGCACAAAACCGCCGTAGGATACGAAAAAGTATTGATCAACACACTACGAAGAGCAAAAGACCTCGTAAGAAGAGGACATTCCCTTTTCGCCCCTCCCGCCCTCGCCTATTTTCTGAACAACGACATCAGCGCAGAAGACTTCCGGACCCAAAGTGATGCTTTACGCCATTATGCCGACCTTGACGATTGCGATATATGGAGCACACTCAAGGTATGGAGATACGACAGCGACAAAATTCTTTCCACTCTTGCCACAGACATGCTCGACAGAAGACTATTTAAAGTAGAAGTTCTTGAAAGCGCTCCTGACAAGCACACTATCAACGAGATACGCAAGAATATAGCAGACACATTAGACATCTCTTTTGAAGAAACTGAATACATGGTAGTCGTCGCTGAAATAGGCAAAGATATGTACAATCCAGAAGACGACAGCATCGGTATTCTTTACAAAGACGGTACCGTTAAGGATATTTCAGAGGCTTCAGAAATTCTCAATGTACAACTACTTTCCAAAAAAATACGCAAATATTACCTTTGTTACCAAAGAGTTTGAGAAAAAAATTGTAACTTTGCACCAATTTAATATTATTACAAACAAAAATATGGAGTTTACAGCCAAACAAATAGCCGATTTTATCGGTGGTCGTGTAGAAGGTGACGATAACGCCACTGTACACACTTTTTCTAAAATTGAAGAAGGCACAAAAGGTTCCATTACCTTCTTGTCAAATCCTAAATACACACAGTATATTTACGACACCAAGGCAAGTATTGTTCTTGTCAACAACGATTTGGTACTGGACCACCCTGTAGAAGCCACACTCATCCGTGTGGAAAATGCTTATGAGTGTGTGGCTAAATTGTTGCAACTCTATGCCGCAAGCATGCCCAAGAAGAAAGGCATCGATCCACTGGCATTCGTTAGCCCAACCGCAAAAATCGGCGAAGATGTATATATTGGCGCCTTTGCATATATTGGAGACGGCACAACAGTTGGCGACAACACTCAGATTTACCCCCATACTGTAGTAGGCGACGGCGTGAGCATCGGTAACGATTGCCTGCTCTATCCCAACGTCACCATTTATCAAGGTTGCCGCCTGGGTAACGACGTGACAATCCATGCTGGTAGCGTGATTGGTGCAGACGGATTCGGTTTTGCCCCCAGCCAAGAGGGTTATGATAAGATACCACAAATTGGTATCGTGGTCATCGAAGATCATGTAGAAATTGGTGCCAACACATGTGTTGACCGTTCTACCATGGGACAGACCATACTTCATAAAGGTGTGAAGATAGACAACCTCATCCAGGTGGCTCACAACTGTGAGATTGGCGAGAACACGGTAATGTCTGCCCAGGTTGGCCTTGCTGGTTCTACTAAGATAGGCGCTTGGTGTATGGTAGGTGGCCAGGCAGGATTCTCTGGTCATATCCACGTGGCAGACAAGACATTCATCGGCGCACAGGCTGGCGTAATCAGTAACACAAAAGGCAATGGTGAGCAATTGATTGGTTCTCCTGCCATTGAGCCAAAGGGATTCTTCAAATCCTCTGCCATCTTCCGTAAGTTGCCCGATATGTATCGTGAACTCAACATGCTTCGTAAAGAACTCGATGAATTGAAAAAACAAAAATAAATATGAAACAGAAAACTTTGAAAGGCAGTTTCTCCCTCTTCGGAAAAGGACTGCACACCGGTCTGAACCTCACCGTGACTTTCAATCCTGCTCCAGAGAATACAGGATATAAAATCCAGCGTATCGACCTTGAAGGGGAACCTGTCATCGATGCCATTGCAGAGAATGTCGTTGACACCCAGCGTGGCACGGTTCTTGCTAAAGGAGAAGCCCGCGTAAGTACCGTAGAGCATGGTCTTGCCGCCCTTTACGCCTTAGGCATCGACAACTGTCGTATTCAGGTGAATGGTCCTGAATTTCCTATTCTCGACGGTAGTGCTATACAGTATGTCAACAAAATCAACGAAGTGGGCATTGAGGAACAGAATGCGCCGAAAGACTATTACATCATCCGCAAGAAGATTGAGGTAAAAGATGAGCAAAGCGGCTCTACCATCACCATTCTGCCTGATGAAGAATTTTCACTCACAGCCATGTGCTCGTTTGAGTCGAAGTTCATCAACTCGCAGTTTGCAACCCTCGAAAAGATCGAAGCTTTCCCCACAGAGATTGCAGCAGCACGTACCTTCGTCTTTGTAAGAGACATACAGCCTCTGCTTCAAGCTAATCTGATTAAAGGTGGCGACATGGACAATGCCATCGTTATCTATGAGAGAAAGATTAGTCAAGAGCAACTCGACCAACTGGCAGACATGCTTCAGGTACCCCACCTTAACGCAGAGGATTTAGGATATATTCAGCACAAGCCATTGGTATGGGAGAATGAATGTACACGCCACAAATTGCTTGACATCATCGGCGATATGGCCCTCATCGGCAAACCCATCAAGGGACGTATCATAGCTACCCGTCCAGGCCATACCATCAACAATAAGTTTGCCCGTCAGATGCGCAAGGAGATTCGCAAGCACGAAATCCAAGCTCCTATCTACGATCCCAACGACGAACCGGTGATGGACATCAACAAGATTCGTGAATTGCTGCCCCATCGTTATCCCATGCAACTGGTTGATAAGGTTATCGCCTTAGGAGCCAGCAGCATTGTCGGAGTGAAGAATGTGACAAGCAACGAACCTTTCTTCCAAGGCCACTTCCCCGAAGAACCCGTCATGCCTGGCGTGTTACAGATTGAAGCCATGGCACAATGTGGCGGTCTGCTGGTACTCAACACACTGGAAGAACCTGAGCGCTGGTCCACATATTTCATGCGTATTGACGATGTAAAATTCCGCCAGAAGGTAGTACCGGGCGACACGCTGCTGTTCAAAGTTGACCTGTTGGCACCTGTACGCCACGGTATTTCCAGCATGAAGGGGTACATCTTCGTAGGCGATCACGTGGTAGCAGAAGCCACCTTTACCGCACAAATAGTAAAAAACAAATAATAACATCACGGTGTCTGCATACACAAACATATGCAGACCCTCTTAATTTTATAATATATGAATCAGATTCATCCTATGGCTATCGTTGATCCCGAGGCCAAACTCGGTGACAACAATGTGATTGGACCTTTCTGTGTCATTGACAAAAATGTTATCATTGGCGATAACAACAAGCTCTACAACGGAGTCACACTACACTATGGTACACGTTTGGGCAACGGCAATGAGATTTTCCCTGGCGCATCAATCTCCACCAAACCTCAGGATTTGAAATTCAAAGGTGAAGATACAACCTGTGAGATTGGCGACAACAACTCTATCCGCGAGAACGTTACCATCAGCCGTGGTACTGCCTCAAAAGGCAAGACCGTTGTAGGCAACGGCAATCTGTTGATGGAGAATATGCATATCGGTCATGACTGTGAGATTGGCAACGGTTGCATCATTGGTAACTCTACCAAATTTGCAGGCGAAGTCATCGTTGACGACTTTGCCATCATCTCTGCATGCTGTCTGTTCCACCAGTTTATCCATATCGGAAGCTATATCATGTTCCAAGGCGGCTCACGTACCAGCCAGGATATTCCTCCTTTCGTGATTGCAGGTAAGGAACCTGTACGCTATGCTGGCGTCAATCTGATCGGCCTGCGTCGTCGTGGATTCTCCAACGAGACCATCGAGGCCATTCACGACAGCTATCGCATCATCTACTCTAAGGGAATCCTCAAAGAGGGTGTTGCAGAGGCACGTGCCAAATATCCCGACTCAAAAGAGGTCGATTATATCTGCTCATTCATAGAGAACTCCAAGCGTGGAGTAATCCGCTAATATGCATACGTTGATTGTCGTCACCGGTCCTACGGCAGTGGGAAAAACCGCATTGACCATACGTTTGGCCAATCATTTAGGTATTCCCATCATCAATGCCGACTCCCGTCAGATATACCGGGAGATGAGAATCGGTACAGCGTCACCGAGCATAGAGCAGCAACAACAAGCACATCATTATTTTGTAGGCACCAAGAGTATTGCAGACTATTATAATGCCTCTATGTATGAGCAGGAAGTGATGCAATTACTCCAAGACGACCATCATCCTTATGCACTCCTATCGGGAGGAAGCATGATGTATATAGATGCTGTCTGCAATGGTATTGACGATATTCCTACCATACGTGATGACGTCAGAAAGGAGATGAAACGTCGTTATACAGAAGAAGGTCTTGCGGCTTTATGTGAAGACCTCAAACGTCTGGACCCAGAACACTATGCGATAGTGGATAAGCAAAACTATCGACGCGTAATACACGCATTAGAAATCTGCTATCAGACAGGGAAGACCTACACATCATTTAGAACACAAGAAAAAAAACAAAGACCCTTCCGTATTATCAAGATAGGACTGAACAGAGACCGTGAACAACTCTATCAACGGATCAACACGAGAGTTGACGAAATGATGCAGCAAGGATTTCTAGAAGAAGCTGCTGCACTCCGTGAATACCGACATCTCAACGCACTCAATACCGTTGGCTATAAGGAACTGTTTGACTATATGGATGGGCGCTGGTCATTAGAAGAAGCCATAGAGCGTATCAGGGGTAACACCCGTCGTTATGCTCGTAAGCAATTGACCTGGTATAAACGTGACGAAGCCATGAGATGGTTTCATCCTGAAGAAGAAGAAAAAGACATTTTGAAGTATATTGATAATCTATGAAAGAGAGAATCGTTGAGTTTACAGCAAAAGCACGTCAGTGGCTCAAGAAATCATGGCTATGGTATAAAAGCTTGTATCAGGGACGTGCCTGGTACGTGAAAGGTGGTGTAGGATTTGCCTCGTTAATTATAGCCTTTATCTTCTACCTCATCATGGTAGATGTCAATTTTCTGTGGCTCTTCGGCAAGTCACCGTCCTTGAGAGCTATTATGCACCCCAAAACCATACAAGCATCAGAACTATACAGTGCTGACGGTGTCATGATTGGTAAGTATTTCAGCGAAAACAGAACCCCTGTTGCCTACGAAGAGATTAACCCTGTATTCTGGAAAGCTTTGATAGACACAGAAGACGAACGTTTCTACCATCATTTCGGTATTGACTTTCAGGGCGTTTTTGCAGCAGCAAAAGACTATGTGGTTCACCATGATGCTCGTGGTGCCTCAACCATCACCCAACAGTTGGTGAAAAATATGTTCCGTGTTCGTACTGAGTATTCCACAGGTCTGTTGGGCAACATCCCTGGTGTAAAAATGCTCATCATGAAAAGTAAGGAATGGATTACCGCTGTGAAAATTGAGATGTTTTTCGATAAAAAAGACATCCTCACCATGTATGCTAATACAGTGGATTTTGGGTCCAATGCATACGGCATCAAAACTGCAGCAAAAACATATTTCGGTACCACACCAAAGGAATTGACCCCTGAACAGGCTGCTATTCTTGTCGGTCTGCTCAAGGCTACAACCTATTATAATCCCCGAACCAATCCCGACAATTCCTTCAAACGTCGTAATGTGGTACTCGACAACATGCGTCGACACAAGGATCTGACCCGTGAAGCTTACGACACCCTTTCCAAGAAACCTATCCAACTCGACTATAGTGTGGAGAACAATTACGATGGACAGGCACAGTATTTCCGTGAGGCCGTTGCTGATGAACTTCACGACTGGTGTAAGGACAATGATATTGATCTCTACAGAGACGGTTTGAAGATTTACACCACTATTGATACGCGTATGCAGAAATACGCAGAACAGGCTGCAAAGCGACAGATGCGTATCATCCAACGTAACTTCAACAACCACTGGTCTGGCCAGAACCCATGGCAGGATGAGCGCCATCAGGAAATTCCTAATTTCATTGAAGATCTTGCTAAAAAACTGCCTTATTACAAATATCTGAGTCAACGATACGACAATAATACCGATTCTATCAACTACTATCTGAACCTTCCACACCCTGTAAAGTTGTTTGATTACGACGAAGGCATCATCGAGAAAAATATCTCAACGCTCGACTCCATCCGTTATATGGAACGTTTCATGCACTGTGGATTCGTTGCAATGGAACCCGAGACGGGTCACGTAAAAGCATGGGTCGGTGACCTTGATTTCAGAACATGGAAATACGACAAGGTGAAGTCGATGCGTCAACCAGGTTCTACGTTTAAGCTCTTTGTCTATGCAGAGGCCATGAACCAAGGTATTACTCCTTGTGACACACGTGAGGATTCCTATTTCTCTATGAAAGTCTTCGACAGCAAGAAAAACGAAGAAGTATTATGGGCCCCAACCAATGCCAACGGACGTTTCTCCGGTGCTAATGTCACGCTGAAACAGGCTTTCGCCATGAGTATCAACTCTATTGCTGTCAAACTCGGCCAAGAATGTGGTATTCCCAATATTGTAAAAACCGCACACGATATGGGTATAAAAAGTAAGTTGGATGCTACCCCTGCACTCGCTTTGGGTAGTAGCGATGTCAACCTCCTTGAACTCGTCAATGCATATTGTACACCGGTCAATAACGGTAAAACACACAACCCCGTCCTTGTCACCCGTATCGTAGATCGCGACGGCAAAGAAATCTATACTGCTCCTGAAGAGGAGAAACAAGTATTGACCTACAAGAGTGCTTTCCTCCTCCAACAATTGCTGCAGGGCGGTATGCAAGGAACAAGTTCTGCATTGGGACGCTGGACCAACCAATTTGCTCGTGATACAGATTTCGGCGGTAAGACTGGTACCTCTAACAACCATTCCGACGCATGGTTTGTTGGTGTTTCCCCACATCTCGTTGTCGGAGCATGGGTAGGCGGTGAATACCGTTGTATCCACTTCCGTACTGGAGCATTAGGTCAAGGGTCCAAGACAGCTCTTCCCATCTGTGGAGACTTCTTAGAACAGGTTCTTGGAGACCCTGCATTCAAAATGTATCGTGCTAAATTCGACAAGCCACACGATACCGACATCACCATGCAAATGTATAGTTGCGGTGGCTATTTCAAAGAGCCTGCCGATTCAGACTCTATTGCCAGCGATAGTATCCAGCATATCGAGCTGGAACAGCCCAATGAGAATGCTGTTGATCCTACTGCTCCTGTTGCGCCATCACCTGATGGTAACCAACACGGAACGCCCTCCCAACCGAAGGCTGCAGAGGAGCCCAAACATACGGAAATTTAATATTGCAAGACCTTTAACAGACCTTCTGTATTGAAATCGTCTATAGACACTACCAATGCGGAGTGGCAATCGGCACTCCAGATTGTCAACTTTACCCGTCGCTCGCTTTTCCTTACAGGGAAGGCAGGCACGGGTAAATCTACTTTTCTGCGTTATGTGTCTGAACATACAAAGAAGAAACACGTCATCCTCGCACCTACAGGTATTGCTGCCATCAACGCAGGAGGACAGACACTCCATAGTTTCTTCAAACTCCCATTCCACCCGCTTCTTCCTAACGACAGCCGGTATGATGCACGCCATATCCGCAAAAGTTTGAAATATAGCGGAGACACGATCAAGATGTTGCGTGAGTTGGAACTCATCATCATCGATGAAATATCGATGGTTCGTTCTGATATCATCGACTTCATTGACAAAGTATTGCGCATCTACTGCCACAATATGCGTGAGCCATTCGGGGGCAAACAACTCTTACTCGTTGGCGATATCTTCCAGTTACAGCCTGTGGTGAAGTCTGACGAATGGCAACTCATGCAACCATTCTATGCTTCTGCCTATTTCTTCTCTGCCTCCGTTTGGCAAAAGATGGATCTCGTTAGCATAGAATTACGGAAGGTATATCGGCAAAAGGATGAAGATTTCATCCATATACTGGACCGAATCAGAAGCAATACCACAACGGATCAGGACCTGCGAATCATCAATCAACGACTGGGGGCTTCTTTCCATAACAGCCAAGATGAAATGGCTATTACCTTGACTACCCGTCGAGATACTGCTGAACACATCAACAACGAACAACTGGCTGCTCTTGAGGGCAAAGCTATCGTCTTCAACGGAAAAGTCCTTGGAGAATTTCCTGAGAGTTCCTACCCTGCCCCTATTGCGCTTGAGGTGAAACCTGGTGCACAGGTGATCTTTATCAAGAACGACAAAGAACACCGATGGGTCAATGGTACCTTAGGGGTCGTCGTCGCCCTTGACGAAAAAGAAGGTATCATCACCATTTGCGACGAGACTGGTCATGAGCACGACGTAGAACGTGCCATTTGGGAAAATATGCGATATACCTTCAATGAGAAAGAACAGAAGATAGAAGAGGAATTGCTCGGTTCATTCATCCAGTTTCCAATCCGACTGGCATGGGCCATTACCGTTCATAAGAGTCAAGGACTTACCTTCCGTCATGTGCGTATCGATTTCACAGGAGGCGCCTTTGCCGGCGGACAAGCCTATGTGGCATTAAGCCGATGCACCTCCCTGCAAGGCATTTGTTTAGAGTCGCCACTTCGTCGCAGCGACATCTTTGTCAAACCCGAAGTAATCGCGTTCGCTCAACGATACAACAACAGTAACCTCATCAACAAGGCCCTCCATGAGAGTAAAGCCGACTACGAATACAGGGAGGCCATGAGTGCTTTCGACGAACGCGATTTTCAAGCATTTCTGAAACATTTCTTCATCGCCATCCATAGTCGTTACGACATCGAACGGCCTGCTGCACAACGACTCATCCGCAGAAAACTCGCTGTCATCACCCAATTGGAAGAACAACGCCAGGAGGCTATCAACAAACTACATGATCGTGATGAGATGCTCAAACGCTTGGCTGTAGAATATGTCTCATTGGGACGTGAATGTGAGAAAGAACACATGACAGATGCCGCCATCCGTAACTATGAGAAAGCGCTTGAACTATACCCTGAGGCTCATGAAGCTAGCCGACGTATCAAAGTATTGAAGAAGAAGAAATAAAATAACGTGGACCGGTAAGTGTGATACAAAAAAAAACAAATGAACTATGCAACATACAGACATCATATTCCCTTTAGCAAAAATCAATCTCGGCCTCAATGTCGTAGAGCGCAGACCTGATGGATATCACAACCTTCAGACCGTGTTCTATCCTGTCCCTATCATGGATGCTCTTGAAGTGTCTGAGATGAACGATGCCTTTCCATCTACCGTTGACTGCGACCTGAAGGTGACTGGTATTGACGTAGAAGGTGACGAACAACGCAATCTGGTAGTGCGCGCCTACCATCTGTTGAAAGATGAGTTTCCAACATTGCCACGACTGCACACCCACCTCTACAAAGGCATTCCTTCACAGGCTGGAATGGGTGGAGGATCAAGTGACTGTGCTGCCATGCTGACTCTGCTGAACAGAATGGGAAACCTCAACCTCACAGCGTCACAACTCATAGAACGGGCTGCAAGACTTGGAGCCGACTGTCCATTTTTCATTCTCAACAAACCTGCTTATGCGGAAGGGATTGGCGAACGGTTACGTCCTATCTCATTGGATTTGAAAGGATGGTATCTCTGTGTGGTACGCCCCAATATCCCTGTCCCCACACGTGAAGCCTTTGCTCATATCACCCCACGTCATCCTGAACATTGTTGCCTTGATATCGTTTCGCAACCTGTGGAAACATGGCGCGACCTACTGGTCAACGATTTCGAATATAGTGTCTTTCGTGCACACCCACAGTTGGCTGCCGTCAAAAAGCAACTCTACGACCTTGGTGCAGTCTATGCAGCAATGAGCGGTAGCGGTAGCGCCCTTTTCGGTCTTTTCCGTAGGCCTGTCAGTTTTCCATGCACCTCACCCGATACATTCACCACTTGTCTGCAACTCTAAAATGAATAAACAATAATACAAAGCTTATGATTGATACCATTAGACAAAACGAGATTCTCGAACTGATGAAACGAGAGATTGTACCCGCCGTAGGATGCACAGAACCTATGGCAGTAGCCCTTTGTGTGGCACGTGCCACAGAACTCCTTGGTAGAACTCCCGACCATATCAATGTCCTACTCAGTGCTAACATTCTAAAAAATGCTATGGGAGTAGGAATTCCCGGCACGGGTATGATAGGTTTGCCCATTGCCATTGCTTTGGGTGCGCTGATTGGCTGTTCTGACTATCAACTCGAGGTCTTAAAAGACCTTGATGCACAGTCTCTTGAACTCGGCAAACAATATGTCAAGGACAACCATATCAACATCGGTCTCAAGGCTGACGCTTGCGATAAACTATACATCGAGGTAGAATGTAGTTCCGACGATTCTTCCCTACCTCATCATGCCACAGCCATCATCTCAGGCGACCATACCAATATCGTCTATCAGGCAACGGATGACAAAGTCCTTGTTGACCACCGCAAGCCTGCTACATCGGAAGAGGGTGAAGAACACGTCTCCCTGACCATGCAGACGGTCTATGACTTTTCCATCTCTGCTCCCATAGACGAACTCCGGTTTATTCTGCAAACGAAAGAGTATAACATGCGTGCAGCTGCCGAAGCTGTCAAAGGCAATTATGGTCATTGTTTAGGTAAGACGATGGATCGTCCACTCAGCCATGGCATTTTTGGCAATACCATGTTTTCCCATATCATCTCCAAGACAGCCTCTGCTTGCGATGCTCGTATGGGAGGTGCGATGATTCCCGTAATGAGTAACAGCGGTTCGGGCAATCAGGGAATCTGTGCCACCAATCCTGTTGCAGTATTTGCTGAGGAGAATGAGAATACTGAAGAAGAACTCATCCGTGCCTTAACGTTAAGTCACCTCACCGCCATCTATATCAAACAAAGTCTCGGCAGACTGAGTGCCCTCTGTGGTTGTGTTGTGGCCAGTATCGGTTCCAGTTGCGGTATTACTTACCTCATGGGCGGCCAATATGCGGATATCTGCCACTCTGTGAAGAATATGATAGCCAACTTGACTGGAATGATTTGCGACGGAGCAAAACCCAGTTGTTCATTAAAGATCTGCTCTGGTGTTTCCACAGCATTACTCTCTGCCCTATTGGCTCGCGAAGGCAAGCATGTCACCGAAGCAGAAGGTATTATAGACCATGATGTGGATTGTTCTATCCGCAATCTGACGAGTATCGGCAAGGAAGCGATGTGTGCTACCGATGATATGGTATTGACTATCATGACCAACAAATCATAACGTACGATACGACGATTGTCGCTTATCAGTCGGTATAAAAACCAACAAGACTGGCCTATCATGAAGGTCAGTCTTGTTGTTTTATTGATATCGTATAAGACTGGTTATCAGATATATCTTCATCTGCAATCGGTCGTCAGAATGGGACATCAACCATGTTTGATTTCTATGTCACGTCGCACGTTGTCTCTGATTTTTGTTAGATACGCTTTCATGCCCACAGCATCACGATTGTCGATAATCTCTAGTAACTCTTTCAACTCTGTACGAATCTGAGCCACCTGATCATGGGTATAGGGATTGAAAAGGATTTCCTGCAATAGGTAATCATCTTCGTTCAGAACCCCTTGAGCAATCTTCATGTGACGCTTGAACGTTGTTCCTGGCGCATCCTGATGTTTCATAACGGCAGCAAAGACGAAGGTTGAAACAAATGGGATAGAGAGGGAGTAAGCAACTGTTCTGTCGTGTTCGTCAAATGAATACTCATAGATATTCAATCCCAGTTTCTGATAGAGGTCCTTGAAGAAGATGCGTCCCATATAGTCACCTTCGTTGATGATAATGGCATTTTCCTCTGACAACTGCTGCAGATTGGCAAATGTAGGTCCAAACATCGGGTGTGTAGAAACATAAGGATGACCTGTCTTTTCATAGAAGTCTTTCAGACCTGTTTTAACCGATGAAATATCGCTGATAATACAGTCCGTCGGGAGGAAAGGCATCACCTCTTCAAATGCCGCGATAGTATATTTCACGGTAACGGCATTGATGACGAGTTCAGGTTTAAACTGTCTGATTTCCTCTAAATCAGCAAAGCGCTGACAGTTATAGGTAAACCGCATTCGCTTGGCGTCTTTTTCATAGACCGCCACTTCATGGTCAAAGCTCAGCAGGTCTATGAAGAAGCTCCCCATCTTTCCTGCCCCTAATACGAGTATTTTCATTTGTTGATGATTTCTATCTGTTGTCTTACTGATTCTTCGTGAATGTTTTCAAATACCTTGGCAACAAACTCTGGTGCCATGCCGCAGAGTGCACCTTGTGCACCTCGTTTGTCGAGGATTTCGTTATAACGTGATGTCTGAAGTACGGTCATGTTGTGTTCTTTCTTGTAGTGACCTATCTCACGGCAGACACGCATACGTTTTGAGAGCAGTTCCATGAGCTGGTTGTCTATCTCGTCAATCTGCTTGCGGAGTTGTACGATACCCTCTGTGGTGACAGTTTCATCACGTATAACGAGCAACGAGAGGATGTAGTCAAGAACATCTGGAGTCACCTGCTGTTTAGCGTCGCTCCATGCCTTGTCTGGATCGCAATGGCTTTCTACAATCAGTCCGTCAAAACCAAGGTCCATGGCTTGTTGACAGAGCGGAGCTATCAGTTCGCGTCGTCCTCCGATATGACTGGGGTCGTTGACGATAGGAAGATCGGGAATGCGTCTGTGCAGCTCGATGGGAATCTGCCACGTGGGCAAGTTACGGTAAATCTTATTGTCGTAGCTTGAGAATCCGCGATGAATGGCTCCGAGTCTCTTGATGCCTGCAAGATTGAGGCGTTCCAGTGCTCCTATCCATAATTCGAGGTCTGGGTTGGTTGGATTTTTCACCAATACGGGCACGTCTGTACCTTTCAACGCATCTGCGAGGGCTTGCATAGCAAAGGGGTTTGCGGTAGTTCTTGCTCCTACCCACAACACGTCGATGCCATATTTCAGAGCGAGTTCCACGTGTTCTGGCGTTGCAACTTCTGTGGCAGTCAACATGCCTGTTTCCTTTTTCACCTGTTGCATCCATGGCAACGCTTTTTCTCCGTTACCCTCAAATCCTCCTGGCTTTGTTCTGGGTTTCCATATTCCAGCACGAAATATGTGGCATCCGTAATTGGCCAGTTGTCGTGCTGTGGTCATCACCTGCTCTTCTGTCTCTGCACTACAAGGTCCTGCAATGACGAAGGGACGTTCGTTGTCACTCGGAAGTCTCAAAGGTTCTAATTCCAATTCCATAATATCTTGTTTTTGTTTTTATCTGTTATTTATTATTTACTGCTAAATAGCTTATTTTCTCATCATATCTGCAATACGTGTTAGTGCCTCCTGTAGCTTTTCCTCTTTGGCACAGAGGGAGATGCGAATATAACGTTTGCCGTTGGATCCAAAGATGAATCCTGGTGTAATGAATACCCGTGCATCATGGAGTACCTTTTCTGTCAACTGTTCCACATCATCATACTGATCAGGAATTTTTCCCCACAGAAACATTCCTACCTGATGGGGATCGTAACTGCAATGGAGCGTTTCCATAATCTGCTCTGCATAGTGTCGGCGACGGCGATAGGTGTCGATATTTGCCTCTTGATGCCATTCGTCGCTATTGTCGTAGGCTGTTGCGGCAGCCAGTTGCAGTCCTCTGAATGTTCCACTGTCTACATTACTCTTCACCTTCAGAATCCATGATATAAACTGAGCGTTGGTAGCGCAGAGTCCTACGCGCCATCCGGGCATATTGTGTGATTTCGACATGGAGTTGAACTCGATACAACAGTCTTTTGCCCCTTCTACCTGAAGAATTGAGAGGTGTTCTTCGTTGAGGATAAAGGAATAGGGATTGTCGTTGACCACTACGATATGGTGTTTCTTGGCAAAGTCAACCAGCCTTTCATAGGTCTCGCGCCTTGCATTTCCTCCTGTGGGCATATTGGGATAATTGGTCCACATGAGTTTCACCTTGCTGAGGTCCATCTGCTCCAGTTCGTCGAAATCCGGTTGCCATCCATTGGCCTCCACAAGATTGTAGTTGACCACCTTTGCTCCAAGGAGTTTGCTCAGCGAGGTATAGGTAGGATAACCTGGATTGGGTACGAGGACTTCATCGCCAGGATTGACGAAGGCGAGCGTCACATGGAGAATGCCCTCTTTCGAACCGATGAGTGGCAATACTTCAGTTTGAGGATTGAGTTGCACTCCATACCATCTATTATAGAATCCTGCCATCGCCTGTCTTAGTTCTGGCGTTCCCATGGTCGGTTGATAGCCATGCGCGTCTGGCTGTTTGGCCACCTCACAGAGTTTGTCAATAGTCTGTGGTGACGGGGGCATATCAGGACTTCCAATGGCAAGGCTGATTATATCCATGCCTTGTGCGTTGAGTGCAGCCACTTCTTTGAGTTTTCGGCTGAAATAGTATTCACTAACGAGTGAAAGTCTGTCTGCTGGTTGTATCATGACGTGTTATTGTTATTGTTCAAGTAAATTTCTGTCTGTCAATTCTCTCGATATTCGCCCAGTACGGTGAGTTCCTTGGTCAAAGGCATAATAGCGTCAACGGCCTGTCTATACCGTGTAAGACTGTTGTAGGTCACATCCACATAGAACAGGTATTCCCATTCGTGTCCGATGACCGGGAGCGACTGTATCTTCGTGAGGTTGATCTTATAGAACGACAGTATGCTGAGCACCTGAGAGAGCGACCCTTCCTCGTGAGGTAATGAGAATACCAGACTTGCCTTGTTGGCTTTCTCCAAGGGTCTGAGAAAGTCTGCTTTCTGTGGCTGACAAGTGACCAGGAAACGTGTGAAGTTATGCTTGTTGTCTTCAATATGGTCTTCCAGTATCTTCAGTCCGTAGAGTTTGGCAGCCTCAGCACTACAGATGGCTGCCCATCCGTGATGTTGATGTTCCTGGATATCCTTGGCACTTCCTGCTGTATCTTCGCCTTCCACATTTTTGATGTTAGGATGTTGTGCCAGAAACTGTCTGCATTGCATTAATGCAACAGGATGTGAGTGTACCTCGGTAATCGTGTCCCACGAATCATCGGGCAGACAGCAGATACAATGTGAGATATGCAGTTTGTATTCCCCTACTACGGTTGCTCCCGACGAACGCAACAGTTCGTAATTATGGAGTAACGAACCGGCAATAGTATTTTCTATAGCTGTCATTCCTATCATGGTAGGATCCTGCTTCATATACTCAAACACCTCCTCGAAGGTGGCGCAGCAAACGAGTTGTATCTGTTCTCCTTCAAAATACAGGTGTGCTGCCATATCATGAAATGATCCTATGATTCCTTGTATTGCGATTCTTTTCATTATCTTTTTTATCTTTATATTAAAAGAAATCCCGCTTTCACATGTAAGTGAAGCGGGACCTTATTATCGTTCGTTGTTAGTTCATTTCAAGTTACGGCCAACCGCTTCACAGTATCCTGTAAAGTAAAAGTAATAACCGTAAAAGAATGCCTTGTTGTCTAACATATTTCTTGTTTTTAAATATTAACGCTTGCAAAAGTATAATATTTCCACCAATTATGCAAACATTTTAATGGAAAATATACCAAAGAGATGTGAATTTCTTATTTTTCTTATGATTCACCTTATTTATATATTATAGTTTCGCTTTTTACCAAACTTCATCTTTATGATATGTTTCAAGGATGCTTATCCCATCCTCCTCCCATTTTCAACGCAGTTTTTGGGACTTACTTGGGACTTACTTGGGACTTACTGCTTACGTACAAAGAATGGTTATGTTCCAAAGTCATCCCGAAGCCGAGAGCAAAGACTAAAGTTCACTTTTTGGTTATGCCGAGGCAAAAATGACTCGACCATAGGTCAAGGCATCCCGTATTCATCCCGAAGCCGAGAGCAGAGTTGAAAATATAATGAAAGGACTCATGCGGGCATTTTCACCCGCAAGCCCTTTACATTATTTTTTGTGTGAGTCTTCCCAACAATTCTATACCATATACTGGCCAACGAGGCACCTTGCGTATGTTGGTTCTTACGGCTGGAATATCGAGCAACAAGAAGAGAAGCATCACACTACCACTGATCCACACGATAATACCGTAGATTTGTTTGATGGCAACATTCATCATACTATGCACATACTGGGGCATGTACTGGGCAAAATCAAAATGCTGAAGATCAATACGGGTCAACGTGAGATTTTGTCCATAACGCACTATATTATCGTTCATAAAATGCGAGAACCAATGGGTGTAAATACCATAACCTACTGCTCCTGCCAGATACATGTGGAAGATATTGAAGACGAACAGTCCCATAAAGAAATGTTCGAGATCGGGAACTGATTCGTCAAGGGCCCACATCAAAGTAGCAGCAAGAATGGCGTAAGCTGCTCCCCTGCAAAGGATGGGCAGGCGAAACTGTTCGATATTGACCTGCATGTCGAGTGTGAAGTACATCTGCACACCATAAAGGAAGATAAAACCGAAACCGATGGCAAAGAGTTTCCATACTTTCCATTTCAGCACCTTGAGCCACAACAGGTCTATGGCTACACCAAGGTAAACGCCTGGCAAAGCCCATAATAACAATTCTTCCTTCGTATGTTCTTCCAGTTGAATCACCTCAGAAAATAGTATCTCTTCAAGGGTGTGCTCACTTCCAAACAGAAATTCGCCAATCACCAAAACGACGATGATCAACAATACATTACGCATGTTAAACAACTGGAGATCAACGTATGGGTTGCTGACTCGAAGAAGACGATGGAGGACAACTCCGGTAAGGAATATCGCCACACCTACCATGATACGCAGTTCGCGACTGTCCATCCACATCTTATAGTCGCCATACACAAAGATATACGAAACGACCAACATCAGCAAACTGATCAGCAAACCGCTTCCGAAATCAATTCCCTTCAAAGACAATCTATTGGGCATAGGACAGAATGGCTTACACAACACCAATTGTACGGTCATGATCACACACATGAATCCGACAATAAACACATGCATCATTTGCCACGAGAAATGATAACCGAACCATGCCGCAAGAAAACCGCTTCCTTCAATAGCGGTGAGCAACACGATATGAAGCACGGGGAAGAATACGGCGAAATCTCGACGTGGCGTTATCCATAACTGAATATTACTCATGTGTTCAAAAGTACCTTGTAGCTTCGCCATTCCTTCTACGAAACAGACCAAGAGCAACAAAGGCATAAAAGTAGAATGAATGGTGATGAGGTTACATACAGAAACCACTATTGCTGATCCGATTATCAGTTGCTGATTGGTAAAACGAAACTTCATTCGAAAAAGCATGGGGAAATAGACGGCCATACCAGCAAGATTGGCATAGAGCAATAACATCAAGTCTTCTATCATAAAATTGGTAGTACCCTGAATACACTCTAAGGCTCCGAGATAGATGCCTCCAGAAAACAGGAATCCAAACACGCAGACAACATAGATCCATGGCTGGATACACTTGGGTACCCAGTTGCGAAACATGGGCATAGAGAATTCCATATTCGAAGGTGGTGGAGGGGGAAGTGGTAACATGTTATATTCTCCTATTAGTATTTCACTTCACATTCCAGATTATATCCCGCATGAAGCTTTTTCATGTCCTCAGCACGATTGCCGTCCAACGAAATACGTACGGTAACACGTTGTTCTACCTTGACAAAATTACCTGTGGCATTGTCGATGGGCAACAACGAGAAGGCACTTCCTGTCGCATTACTGATGCGCTCAACATGTCCGGTGTATTTCACTCCTGGCACGGCATCTGCCGTAATTTCCACTTCTGCTCCTTCATGAATATGGGGCAACTGACTTTCCTTGTAGTTAGCTTCTACCCATATACTGTTGGCATTCACGATATTCACCATGGTTTGACCGGGCTGAACCAACATGCCTTCTACAATATCTTTTGTACCTACTACTCCGTCACAGGTGGCTATAATATAACAGTATGAAAGATTCAGACTGGCTAGTTCTACGGCTGCACGTGCCAGACGCAAAGCGCATATTGAAGCTGAAAGGTGATGACCTTGCTCTATCTTCACACTCGTTTGGGTGTTTCGCGAATGTGAGACTTGATCATATTTGGCTTTAGCACTCAGATAAGCGGTATGAATGTTGTCATACTGCTGCTGTGTCACGGCTTCTTTCTTCAACAGGGCTTCAAAACGACTGTCTTCCCGTTTGGCATTTTCCATGTTCACACGGGCTTCTTCTATACCTGCATCGGTCACTTGGATGCCTGCATCGGTTGTCACAATACTGCGTCCTGTGGCTTTAGCTCCTTCTTCTGCACGGGCAAGGTCGGCTTCGGCTTGCGCAAGACGGAGGCGAAATTCTGCATCTTCTATCACAACAAGGGTATCGCCTTTCTTCACCCGTTGAAACTCTTCAAATCTAACCTCTTTGATGAAACCCTGCACACGGGTGTTCTGTGGAGTAATATGCTGACGCACACGAGCATTATCTGTATATTCCACACAACCGAAATGACCAAAGTTCATCATAACGATAATTGCTCCCACTACAACCATAGCGATAACGACGGTATTATAAACGTATTTCTTGATATTTTTCATTTTTATTTGATGTATTTTAAAGTTGTCCTACAATATATTTCATTTGATAATAAGCATAAGTGATATTGATACGTGCATCTACCTCTTTCAGTTCGGCGTCTAACTTCATATTGCTTGCATCTATCATATCGGTAACGAGCGCCAACTGGTTGAGATAGCGATTATTGACCACTTGGTAGTTTTGCAAAACCAACTGCACACTCTTCTGTTGGGTCTCCAACTCAACATAACTTTGCATATAATTGACATAAGCAGCTTGCACCTGGTTGTTCAACTGTTCTGCAATAACCGTTTTCTGTTCAGTGGCCATACGACTGTCCATACGGGCTTGCGCCAGTTTTCTTTTGCTCTTAAACAACGATGACAACTGGTATTGTACGCCAACGCCCACAAACCACACATTGAGATTCTTGTCGATGGGAGGTAATTCAAAAGTAATGGGGCCGTTGAAATTATTTTGTGCCACAATTGCAATTTTGGGAAGTAGATCACTCTTGGTGAGCTTTTCCTTTTCATGAGCCATCTGTTCACTCACTCCTGCCATCTGCAATTGTATGTTATTACCTGTTGCCATTTTCTGCCATTGCTGTTCTTCGTCTTGATCAAACAAAGCCTTGGTGGCATCATCCGTAGGAATGATAGTCTCCGAAGGTGACAACCCTAAAGAGGTGCATAGTTGATGATTGAGTATCTTTCGCGTGTTCTGCAATTGGGTGAGGGTGAGTTTTTGTGTTTCCAACTGCAACTCATAACGCGTAATATCGTTTTTCAAGGCTAACCCCTGCTGTTGCTTCTCGCTGATGTTACGAATCAGTTTTTCTGTCAGTTGTATATTACTCTCCACCACTTCCTTTCTGTGAGCAATCTTTTGTAACTCAAGATATTGTCCCAAAACAATAAAGCGTTGGTTTTGCTTGTTTTGCGCATATCGCAATTGTGCTTGACTGGCTCCGAGTTGTGCCAACTGGATTCCTGCACTAATAGCTCCGCCAGCATAGATCACTTGCTGCACGTCAACCAAAAACTGATTGCCGAAATGTGGAGACGTTAGGTTTTGCACATGACCTAAATCACGGTCTGTCATCAAGGCATTACCGATATAACTGGCATTGACTTGCAACTTGATATCTGGCAATTGCTGGTTTTTCGCTATACGTACTGCCTCTTCGGCTGACAGAATAGCTGTTTTACTCACTTTCACACTACTGTTATGTTCATCTATCAATTGGAACATCGCTTCGATACTCAGACCTCGCTCTGTTTGGGCATCAACACCTATGATCCAGGCGAAGCAAAGAGTTATCACGAAAAATAATCTATTGTTTTTCATACTTCTAATTAAAAAAATCAGGTGCAAAGGTACTTACTTTTCTTCACTATGTCGATAATAAAATTTCGTCAAAATTTGACAATTTGAGAAATATTTCGTAATTTTGCCACATGAAACAAACTGCGCTCTACTCGATCAACCCCTCCACCTGCGACAACGAGGTACGCGCCATTGATTACGGCGCTATCATCTATAGCCACACAGGGACTGCTACCATACGCATCAATTTTGACCATTGGGAATTGAAAGGCGAAAGCGTACTGATTCTTTTCCCTGGAGATGTGATTAGTTTCAAACAAATGGACGACAACTTCTCGGCTCACGAGATTCGGTACTGTAGTGATATCCTACGAGAGGCAAGCCTCAACGTCGAACATGCCGTATATGATACGCTCAAAGCCGACCGTAGATGTGGATACCCGCAACTGATCAACGAGGTTGTTAACAGCATGTTCAGAATCTTCACCTTCTACTTTACCGTCGAACACTATTCCATGACCGACAGAATAGTGGCTTTGCAGCTACAAGCGTTCTTCCTCGGATTTTATGATTACCTCAAGTCTCATCCACATAAAGACTTGCGCGATAAGGGCACGCAACGCACAGACGAACTGTTCAATCAGTTCATGAATCTCATGGAACATGAATTCAGACAGGGACATGAGGTCAACTATTATGCCTTGCGCATGAATATCTCGCGTAAGTATCTCAGCATGATTGTAGGGAAGAAAACAGGGAAATCACCAAAACGCATCATCGACGAATATATCACCCTACGACTGAAACTCGCCATGCAGACCACGAAGTGCAGCCTGAAACAAATAGCCCATGAGTTCTGTTTCTCTGACCAAAGTGCCTTGACACGATATTTCCGCACACATACCGGTATTTCACCACAACAGTTCAGACTAATGAAATGAAAGCTTTATTCCCAACAGCCTCCAAGAGGTCCAGATAAGCAACATACCAAACGGGTTCAACAGGAGTAACCGCAACCGCTATTCTAAAGAATCGTTAAAACAAAGGAAAATATCGAAGAATAAGAAGATACTTTCTACTAACTGAAACGAAACGTCTATCACATTTTTATATATCAGATATTCTGTCTAATTTTGCAACGTGAAAATACAACACAAGTAATCATAGGCATATATATTAATTAAGGTATGAAAAGGACAACACTAATGGTAACGGCAATAGCTATAGCGCTATCGGCCAGCGCCCAGAAAAAATGGACGCTGACTGAGTGTATAGACTATGCGCTACAGAACAACATTACCCTACAACAGGCGAAATTGCAAAAACAATCGGCTACGGAGGAACGCAAACAGGCTAAAGCGGCACTACTGCCATCGCTGTCGGCATCAACAAGCCAATCATTTGGCTACAGACCGTGGCTGGAAAATGGTGTCGCTACCGTGACAAACGGTACGGTAAACTCGAAGGTCAACAAGACCTATTATAATGGAAGCTATGGCATCAACGCACAATGGACGGTATGGAACGGAAACCAAAACCGGAATCAAGTGAAACTCGGCGAGGTTAGCGAACAACAGGCAGAACTGCAAACCGAAACTACCGCTAACAATATTCAAGAGCGGATTGCTCAGCTCTATGTGCAGATTCTATATATGAACGAAGCCGTGGAGGTCAATAAACAAAGTCTCGAAACTAGTAAAAGGAACGAGCAACGTGGTAAAGAAATGGTTGAGGTGGGTAAAATGGCAAAGGCTGACCTCGCACAACTCACAGCACAACGGGCTGCCGACGAATATACCATCGTAGAGGCTGAGAGCAATATCGCTAACTATAAGCTACAGTTGAAGCAACTACTGGAACTCACAGGAGATGAGGCTTTTGACATCGAAATGCTAACAGCAGGCGACGAACAGGCTTTAGCTGAAATTCCTGCTCTATCTACGGTCTATGAGACAGCTCTGGGCGGAAGACCGGAAATCAAGAATGCACAACTGGGATTGAAACAAAGCGACATACAGATGAATATCGCCAAGGCCGGTGCCATGCCTACCATCAGCATCAACGGAGGTGTGGGCACCAGTACGGCATCGATGAGCTCTCAAAACTGGGACAAGCAGATTAAAACAAATTTCGATGCTTCGGTGGGTGCTTCTGTTAGCGTACCGCTCTTCGATAACAGAAAGACAAAAACAGCTGTCAATAAGGCACGTATCCAACGGGAACAGGCTCAACTGGAACTGCTCGACCAACAGAAACAACTCTATGCCACCATCGAAGGCTACTGGCTCGATGCTGAAACAAACCAACAGAAATTCAAAACGGCATTGACTACCGTTGAGAGTGAACAGGCAAGCTATGACTTGCTCGAAGAGCAGTTTCGACTCGGTCTCAAAAACATCGTTGAACTGATGACCGGAAAAGACCGGTTGCTCTCGTCACAACAAAATAAATTGCAGGCGAAATACACCACCATCCTCAACCGTCAATTGCTCCGCTTCTACCAAGGCGAGAAAATGACATTATAATATAAACAACATATCTAACAGAAACATAATACCACAACAATATGAATATCAAGAAAATAGGTATAGCAGCTACTGCTATAGTACTCATCGCCATAGTGGCTTTCTTGCTGACAGGCAACAAAAAGGAACAGAAAGTTACATACACAACCGCAAAGGTGGAACGCCAGAATATTGAGAATACCGTCACAGCAACTGGTACCATAGAACCTGTGACTTCTGTTACCGTGGGTACTCAGGTTAGCGGTATCGTCTCTAAACTCTATGTGGATTACAACTCGGTGGTGAAAAAAGGACAGGTCATCGCTGAACTCGATAAGACCAACCTCATCAGCGAACTCAATACCGCTAAGGCTAACCTGTCGAGTGCACAGAGCACGCTGAACTACGAAAAGACTAACTTCGGAAGATACAAAACCTTGTATCAGAAGGGACTGGTTAGTGCGGATGACTATGAGAATGCGCGTCTTTCCTATGACAAGGCTCGACAGCAGGTGGCTTCAGCAAAAGAGAATGTACAGAAGGCACAAACCAACCTGGGCTATGCCACGATCACCTCACCTATCGATGGTGTGGTGCTGTCCAAATCGGTAGAAGAGGGACAGACCGTTGCGGCATCATTCAACACACCTGAACTGTTCACTATTGCCAAAGACTTGACCGACATGCGCGTGATTGCCGATATCGACGAGGCTGACATAGGTGGTGTAAAAGAGGGACAACGCGTGACATTCACAGTGGATGCCTTCCCCGATGACTTGTTTGAAGGTGAAGTGACTCAGGTTCGTCAACAGGCTACTACTGAGAGTAATGTCGTGACTTACGAAGTGGTTATCTCGGCACCAAACAAAGATTTGAAACTGAAACCGGGACTGACTGCCAATGTCACCATCTTCACACTGGAGAAGAAAAATGTTACGGCTGTACCTGCCAAGGCATTACGCTTTACACCCAACGAAACCCTGCTGCAAGAGGGACAGACCATTGCAGATTGCAAGGGTGATCACAAGGTGTGGACACTCGAAAATAATGTCTTCAAGGCTCATGCCGTTGAGATTGGTACAACCAACGGTACTACAACAGAGATTACCGGTGGCATCAAAGAGGGTACTGAGGTTTTGATTGATTTCAATATCATGGGTGGTAACGAGGCTGAAGGCCAAGACCAGCAGGCAAGCAATCCCTTCATGCCTAAACCACGCGACAACAAGAAAAACAACCAGAAGAAGTAAGTACTATGGCTGAAGAGAAAAGAAAAACAGTCATAGAACTGCAGAATGTGAAACGCTACTTCCAGGTAGGAAGTGAGACGGTGAAGGCACTAAGGGGTGTCTCCTTCAAAATCTATGAGGGCGAGTTTGTCACCATTCAGGGCACATCGGGTTCTGGAAAATCTACACTCCTCAACCAGTTGGGATGTCTCGACACACCTACCAGCGGAGAATACTTCCTTGACGGAGTGGCTGTACGCACCATGTCGAAGACGGAACGGGCACACTTGCGCAACAAAAAGATTGGTTTTGTGTTTCAAAACTACAACCTGTTGGCTAAAACAACGGCTGTAGAGAATGTTGAACTGCCGCTCATGTACAACAACAAGTATAATGCAGCACAACGTCGTGAGGCTGCCGTTAAAGCTCTGCAGGCTGTAGGACTGGGCGACCGTCTGGACCATAAGTCTAATCAGATGTCGGGTGGTCAGATGCAACGTGTGGCAATTGCCAGAGCTCTTGTCAACGACCCTGCCGTACTTTTAGCTGACGAAGCTACGGGTAACCTTGATACGCGTACATCGTTTGAGATGCTCGTGCTCTTCCAAGAACTCTACCGACAGGGACATACCATCATCTTCGTGACCCATAATCCGGAAATTGCGGAGTATTCTAGTCGTAACATCAACCTCCGTGACGGTAAGATACGTGAAGATACCATCAACACCAATATCAAGTCGGCGGCAGAAGCACTCGCTGCATTACCGAAACCGCAAGACGATTAAACTCACATACTATATATTGAACCCATCAGATTATGAACATACTCAATCTTTTCAAAGTCAGTATCAGGGCTGTCGCCAACAACAAGATGCGATCCTTCCTCTCCATGCTTGGCATCATCATCGGAGTGGCTGCGGTCATCATCATGATGTCTATCGGACAGGGATCTAAAGAGAGTATCCGTGCGGAACTCTCTACCATGGGCACCAACCTGATCAATATCCGACCGGGGGCTGATATGCGTGGCGGCGTACGCCAGGACCCGTCAAGCATGCAAACCTTGAAGATGGCTGACTATGAACGCATCATGCGCGAGAAAAAATATGTGACGAATGTTTCTCCTGAGGTCACAGCAAGCGGACAGGCTATCTATGGCAACAGCAATACCAATACTACGGTATATGGAGAAAGTCCGGAATACCTCGACATCAAACAATGGACCATAGAACAGGGCGACTGCTTTACACAGGAGGATATCAAAAAGGCGGCTAAGGTGTGTGTCGTTGGTACTACCATCGTCAAGGAACTCTATGGAGAGGGGGCTGATGTCATCGGCAAGACTATCCGCTTCAAATCCATACCAATGCGAATCATCGGCGTACTGAAGTCGAAAGGCTACAACAACTGGGGTATGGACCAGGACAACGTCATCATCGCTCCCTATTCTACCGTCATGAAACGCATCGCTGCACAGACGTGGTTCTCCAGCATTGTGTGTTCGGCAATTACTGAAGAACTGAGCGATGCGGCCATCGAAGAACTCACACAGATTCTTCGCGACAACCACAAACTGAAAGGTGATGCTGACGATGATTTCACCATCCGTTCACAGGCTGAGATGATGGAGACCATGTCATCCACCATGGATACCGTGACCATCATCCTCGTGGTGGCTGCTGCCTTCTCACTCCTTGTGGCTGGTATCGGTATCATGAATATCATGCTGGTCAGCGTGACCGAACGCACCAAGGAGATTGGATTGCGTATGGCTGTTGGAGCCACAGGACCGGTCATCTCATTGCAGTTCTTGATAGAATCCGTACTCATCTCTGTAACAGGTGGACTACTCGGCATACTCGTAGGATGCTCGGCAAGCGAATTTATCGTACCGATGTTCAATATGCCGTCAAGTGTTCCTGCATGGAGCATCTACGTATCATTCTTTGTCTGTGTCTGCATCGGTGTACTCTTCGGATACATTCCGGCACAGAAGGCTGCTAATATGGACCCAATAGAAGCTATTCGACATGAATAAACGTTTAGAGATTCTCATCCACATCGCCATCTGGATTGTTATCATCCTTTTACCGCTGATGTTCATGAATCATGGCAGAGGTATGTCCGTCAGTCAGTTTATGCTGACCACAACGGTACCGCTGACCTTCATGGCAGTGTTCTATATCGATTACCTATGGCTCACCCCAAGGTATTTCGTAACAGGACACCGCACGCAGTTCTTTGTGACCAATACCTTCATAGTCATCTTGCTCGGCATTGCCCTTCACCTCTGGATGAGTCTGTCACACGACATGCTGGGACACAACCACAGGGAACCGCCGTTGATATTGACCATTGCTTTTGTCATACGCGACATTGTCAACCTCGTCATTGCGGCGGCAATTGCCACCCTACTCCATCTCGCCTTGCAGTGGCAAACAGCAGAAGAGGCACGAAAAGAGGCTGAACTGAGCAATCTTCGTTCACAGATCAATCCTCATTTCCTGCTCAACACGCTCAACAACATCTATGCGCTGACTGCTATCAATACCCAGAAGGCACAGGAGGCGATACAAGATCTCTCTAAGATGTTACGACACATTCTCTATGACTATCAGCGATCGGAGATAGAACTGCGCGATGAGGTGGAGTTCCTAAAAAACTATATCCGACTCATGAAACTGCGTCAGGGGCCGTCGGTAGAAGTCAATACCTCGTTTCATATCACCAACGAACAACAGAAAGTGGCTCCAATGATCTTCATCTCACTGGTGGAGAACGCCTTCAAACATGGAGTAAAACCTGCCGTTCCCTGTACCATCAATATTACCATCCAAGCCAATGACAAACAAATCGTCTGCGACATCGTCAACTCCAACCACCCCAAGACTTCTACTGACAGGAGTGGACACGGCGTGGGACTCGAACTTGTAAGACGACGATTGGAACTGGCTTATAAAGGACGCTATGAATGGACGCATGGCGTTAACGATAATCAAAAAATGTATCATTCTACCATTACAATTAAATTATGAACATCACTTGTGCTATCATCGACGATGAACCGTTGGCAATTGAACTCCTGAAGAGTTATGCCGAAAAGACACCATTTCTCGAACTACAAGGTTCGTATGGAAGCGCTATCGAGGCTATGAAGGTGCTACGCGACAATCCTGTTGACCTGCTCTTTCTCGATATCCAGATGCCAGAACTGTCAGGCATAGAATTTGCCAGAATCGTTCCTAAAACAACAAAAATCATTTTCACCACCGCTTTCCAACAGTATGCCCTGGATGGCTATAAGGTTAAGGCACTCGACTATCTGCTCAAGCCCATTGCCTACGAAGACTTCCTGGTTGCTGCCAACAAAGCGCTGGAATGGTTCAGGGTGTTCCGTAAACAAGAGACTTATATGCGCGACCGCTTTATCTTTGTCAAGAGCGATTATAAATTGGTACGCATTGACCTCGACAACATCCTGTATGTTGAAGGACTCAAAGACTATGTCCGCTTCTATCTCGACGACGGTAGGAAAATCATGTCACTCATGAACATGAAGAAACTCGAAGAGTTCCTTCCCAGACCGGAGTTCCAGCGCACACACCGCTCCTATATCGTGCACATGAGCAAGGCGGAATCTATCGACCGCTTCCGTATCGTCTTCGGCAAGGAGTTTATCCCCGTATCTGAATCCTACAAAGACAACGTTCAACAGTATCTCGATGCGCATACGCTGGCATAAGATGCACAGCACGATTGCCATCGGGCATACCAACAAAAACGCAGGCTCCCAACAAAGGAGTCTGCGTTTTTTATAGCGTAATAATTAGATTGTTACATATTCATACCACCGTCAATCTGAATCACCTGACCTGATACATAGCTTGACATATCAGAAGCCAGGAACAGACAAACATTAGCAATATCTTCTACCTGTCCGCCACGACGGAGAGGAATCTTCTTCATCCAGTCCTTACGAATCTCTTCTGGCAGTTGTGCCGTCATGGCAGTCTCAATGAAACCAGGAGCTACGGCATTGGCACGTACACCCTTAGGACCGAGTTCCTGAGCAATAGACTTTGCCAAACCAATCATACCTGCTTTAGAAGCAGAGTAGTTACACTGGCCTGCATTACCGTGTACACCTACCACACTCGACATATTGATGATAGAACCCTTACGCTGGCGCAACATGATAGGAGCACAGGCATGAATGAAGTTGAAAGCTGATTTCAGATTGACATTCAATACTGCATCCCACTGGGCCTCTGTCATACGGAGCATCAGACCATCCTTGGTGATACCTGCATTGTTCACCAGTACATCAATAGAACCGAAATCCTCCTTGATTTTGTTGACCACAGCCTCTGTCTCTGCAAAGTCAGCAGCGTTTCCTGCATAGGCGTTACATTTCACGCCAAGAGCCTCAATTTCCTTGCGGGTAGCCTCAAGGCCTGCAGCCATATCATCGTTGAGTACAAGATCAGTAAATGCAATGTTAGCGCCTTCCTGGGCAAATTTCATAGCAACGGCTTTGCCGATACCACGTGCTGCACCTGTAATGAGGGCAGTCTTTCCTGTTAATAATCCCATAATGTGTTTATTTGTTTATGTTATATGTTTTATTGTTAGTGTTACTATTCCTGTTCTTTCATCGGTCACTGTTCTTCTTGAAGTTTCCCAATGCGCCATACACAAATTTGGCAACCTGAGGTTTGGTGGCTTCTTCTGTCATTCCATGGGCAATACGACCATAGATATAAGGCACTTCCAGTCCCTTGATACAATAGTGGGTGATGTCAGCTACAAGATCTACGTTGTCTATGTCAAACTCGCCTGCCTCCTTGCCCTCTGTATATACCTTACGGAACAATTCCACTTCTGCATCATCAAAGTTCTTACGCACCTTCTCCACCATCCATATATTACGGAAAAACTCAGCACGTAGATTACCATTACGCACCACCGTCTCACGGATCATACTCAGATGGGTGTATATCAATTCTATCACCTTATCTTGTGGACGGATACGCTTAGCAGCTACCTCATCCAATTTATCAGACAGGCGCTCCAGTTCGCACTCAATGACAGCAAAATAAATATCTTCCTTGGATTTAAAATAGGTATATAGCGTGCGACGTCCTTTGCCAGAGGCAATGGCAATGTCGTTCATCGTCGTGTTTTCCATTCCGTTTTTGGCAAACAACTGACGGGCTACATCTACTAATTTTTGTCGCGTCTTTGATATTGACATAGTATGACTCCTCCTATTTTTCTATTGCACATGCGTGCATACGTGTGCAAAAGTACACATTTCTTTTCTATTGTGCAAACAATTTCCGTTATTTTGTTCTATTTGGAGGAAAATCAAAAAATTATCGCATAAAAATTTGGTATTCTCAAAAAATGTTTGTACCTTTGCACCCGCAATTAAGAAATACAGCGGAGTGGAGCAGTTGGTAGCTCGCCAGGCTCATAACCTGGAGGTCGCATGTTCGAGTCCTGCCTCCGCAACTAATAGAATCGCAACATTCTGATAATCAGCTGTTGCGATTTTTTATATTCACGGAGTGTTTTGGTTATAGGTTAAAGATTAAAGGTTAGAGATTAGTGATTAGGGCTCAGTAGATAATTAGTGGGGGTAAGCGTATATCATGGAAAGTCTGTAGAGAAAGAATTTCTCATCCCTAATTCCCCTTAGTGCTGCCCTGAAGGACTTGACTTTGGCATTGAAAGACTC
>Ga0129312_1000116_pt1 | contig 81822 bp, 67 predicted proteins | sample O827metagenome_FD_94434 | JGI IMG/M metagenome (GOLD analysis project Ga0129312, IMG submission 94434) | Orangutan group fecal microbial communities from Wisconsin, USA - O827 metagenome | ecosystem: Host-associated > Mammals > Digestive system > Large intestine > Fecal | place: USA: Wisconsin... | reverse complement strand
TCTGTTCTTTATGTGCATCTTTACCAAGGCATGCCCATATGGGAAAATATCCAAAAATTTTTCTGCATTTTGTTCATAAAATGACTTGTAAATTTTTGTCGGAATATTATAATAGCTATGGGGAAATAATCCCCCATTTTATTTCATTATGTTTATTAATTGAGGAGACCAGAATTAATATGTATAGAGGAGACGACATTCTTAAAATTTATGATCAGGATTTGAACAACATTGGCCGCGCCACCCGCGAGGAAGTGCATACCAAAGGCCTGCTCCATCAGGTTGCCCATGTATGGATGTTCCAGCCTGTAGGTGACGATACTTACATCATGATCCAGAAACGTTCATTGGACCGCGAACTTTATCCCGGCAAATACGACCTGATCCAGACAACACATTTTGATCCTGATGAAAGCTATGAAGAAGCCATTGTTGATAGTCTGGCATACTATCGCGGTCTGAAGAAATCCAAAGAAGACATCATTCACGTCGGCAGTACCCACCAGCAGATTGACAACGGTGATTACCATGACAATGCCCTCGTTCAGGTCTTTGCCATCTTCACAGCCAAGGCCCTCTTCATTATGCCGGACACCGAAGAAATCGTCAAAGTCCGTTTCGAAGACTTCCGTCAGTTCATCCATGGCAAACAGGACACTATCAAACTCTACTCACTGGATGACGTTTATCTCAGAGAAAGCAAAACCGAAGAATGGTGGCTGAGAAAAGACGAATTTGTGGACGTCGTAGAACCATATATCGACAGCCGAATTGAGGAGCTGTAAAAGTCTTTTTGTCTTTGACAATCGGACGACAGGCTATAGAAAATAAATCTCCTATGAAACAACGCGCACCCGCACGAAACGTTTCATAGGAGATTTATTTTCTATAGTCTGTCTGTGTATTGAGCTGAACTGGAAAACCAAAAAAGAATTTTACAGGATGGGTTATTCATAACAGACGTTCCGAATTACTGGAACTGAACCGTCATTTTATTCTATATTTGCCTTTTCCGTGCCCTTTCACAGGCTCAATAAGCTTCAATTGATGCATGGTCTCAATTGTGCTTCCGGCTCTATAGTCCCCATAGTGTAATTCATTTTTTATTTCTTTACGTCCGAATACCTGATTACACTCAAATATTTCAAGGACCGCTTTTATATTCTTAGCAATCGTTGGCGTGATTGTTTTATCTGCCACCGCACTTTCCAATGCTTCACATAACCGGGCTTTCTGCTCAACTGGTGGGTTTTCATTTACCGACCTCTGATTTTCATCCTCAAACAGTGGTTTTTCACCTGCCAAACCGTGATTTTCAAACTCAAACAGTGATTTTTCTCTCACTAAACCATGGTTTTTCGACTCAAACACAGCTTTTTCTTCTGATGCTAAATGATTTCGAATCGTCGTCTGAAGCATAAAAGCATTTAATCGGTATTCCGGACTCTGTAAGCCAACCGCCTCTAATTCCCTGCACATGCGGTCTACACCCTCACCGTATTCTTTGACAAAATTATATACCCTCAAAAATTCCGCAATCTTTGGATTTCTTGAAAAATGCGTATGCCTGATATTCCCGACCTTAACAAGACCCGGTAATCTTCCCGGACTTTCAACAACAATCCTGTCATCAAACATTTTAATCTGGATATCCGTCCCACGAATACTATAATCACGATGTGTAACTGCATTGACAACGATTTCCTGCCGAACAAACTTAGGATATTCTTCTTCTGTCACAAACAATCCATTTTCTCCAAGATAGGTTTTCTCCTTAATCTGCGTATCCAAATAAGCGATAGCTTCAGTCAGCATATTTAAAATATTACCCTCGAAAATCACATCTTTGATGACGTTCATTTGTGCCCCAACGCACTCCCGAACGCCTTCATAACGAATAAAGCGTACTCTCGCTCTTGGAAAATATAACTGCGGATTTTTGCCAAACAGCAAAATAGCTGCTGTGCTTACCTGGAACGAATGATTCTTCTCTTTCACAAATCCCTTGTTCTCCAATAAATATTCCATCGGAGATTTAGAATACCCAATTTTATCAATATAACCTTTGACAAAATTCATATCTATATCATCTATATCTGCATCCGGAACCGGTTTGTCTTCAAAAAAGCGTTCCCCTTTATCGTACATCAACTGCATACGTTCATCAAAAGAAAGCTTCTTCGACTTGTCGCCCACTCTCATAAAAACTTCATCTGCCTGATTCGCATGCACTTCCATACTGGGCTCAACATGCATAAGCAGAACATGATTTGGTCTGCCTTTAAAATCAGTACATGGCACCTTCTCTATTTCTGTCTTCACGGTTGGTACACAAAAATCAAAAGGTACTCTCAAAAGTTCATTGATTTTCCCTGTCTCATCGTCAATACCTTCAACTCTGCGTATCTTATCCGAAATTCCAATGGCTACTGTACCGCCATCCGCATTCACAAATGCAATAATAGGTATCGCCAGTGCTTTAGGATCTATATTAATACTCTTTCGGTCAAATATCTGCATTTCTTCAGCAGCCAATACCTCTTCAATCGTCATATAATCCCCCCTCTAAATCCCATCGAATTAAATCCCCATCTTTCGTACAAATAACTCCTATAGTACATTTTACCATATCCATTTTCATCTGCCCATAGCTTCAAACCCACAATATTTCGACCTTCTTCGACACCTGCGCAGCCAACAAAAAGGTTCAGCCCCGGTATCTTCTTTAATGCCTGTTATGAAAAACGTCATCTTTGTTTCCCACACAACAAACAGGTTCAGTCCAAGAACTTCTCTAACGCCGATCATGAAAAAAACTCCCTGAAAACGTTTCGTGCGGGTGCACGTTGTTTTCAGGGAGTTTTTTTCATGATCAGCGTTTCAAGTTACTTGAACTGAACCGTCTAATTATTCTGCGATATCTGCGTACATGAAGTACCAGAAACCGTTAGATGAATGCCAAGCGCCTGTGATCTTGCTGCTCTGCAGCCAGAAATCGTTGTAGTAAGCGATTGGAATACAGCCTGCATCATTCATCAGAGTATCTTCTGCTTTGTGAAGATCTTCTGAACGCTGTGCTGCATCTGTTGTAGTTCTGGAATCTTCCATAGCTGCATCAAAGTCTGCGTTGGAGTATTTACCATCGTTGTTGCCGTTTGTTGTGCAGAACAGTTCGATGATGTTGGATGGATCTGTGTAGTCACCTACCCAGCCGTTACGAGCAACATCGAATTCGCCGTTACGACGCATTGGTGTGAAGCTTGCCCATTCAACGATGTTAACCTTCAGGTCGATACCAAGTTCTGCCCAAGCCTGCTGTAAGTACTCAGCAACAACTTTGTGGTAACCTGCATCATTTGTTGTGTACTCGATCTGTGGGAAGCCTTCGCCGTTTGGATAGCCAGCTTCTTCCATTAACTTCTTAGCTTCTTCAAGGTTAGCGTCGAAGTTATCTGTATCGATGTATGGTTTGCCGCCATTTGCATTGTCCATGAAGGAAGAACCATCTGTATCTAACCAACCAGGACCTACAAGGTTGCCTGCTGGTGTATATGTACCCTGCATCAGAGTATTCGCTACATAGTTACGATCGATAGCAAGGCTTAATGCCTGACGTACTTTTGCATCCTGGAAGTATTCCTTCTGAAGGTTCAGGCTGACATAGTATGTACCAATGATAGGATCCACATGGAATTCTTCGTTGCCCTGAAGGCTAGGGATTTCTTCTGTAGGAACATCTTTGATCATGTCAACTTCGCCGTTCTGGTATGCACTGTAAGCAGCGTTGGAGTCTTCGATCAGTTCAAACTCAAGTTTGTCAAGTTTGATGGAATCTGCATCCCAGTAGTTAGGGTTCTTGCTGAATGTGATATGGGAACCAGGTACCCATTCTGTCATCATGAAAGGACCATTGGAAATATAAGTTTCAGCAGATGTTGCCCAAGCGTCGCCATTTGCTTCAACTGTTGCCTGCTGAACAGGATTTAATGTTGCGAATGCTGCAAGTTCGCCGAAGTATGGGCAAGGATTTGCAAGATTAACAACAACTGTCTTGTCATCAGGAGCCTGTACATCAAGTTTTGTGATGTCGCCTGCTACTGCTTCATCATAGCCTTTAACCATGCTGAGTACTGTTTCAGCATATGGAGCAGCTACTTCAGGATCACATACACGCTGCCAGCTGTAAACGAAATCGTTAGCTGTCAGATCTGTGCCGTCTGACCATTTAAGGCCATCTCTTAAGTGGAATGTCCATGTAAGACCATCTTCAGATGTCTCCCATGATTCTGCCTGGCCTGCCTTTAACTGACCATTCTCGTCAAGTGCCAGAAGACCTTCAAATGCATGAAGGATCATGTTGCCGCCATCTACAGCACTATTCAGTGCAGGGTCAACAGCTTCTGGATCAGGACCAACCTGAACTTTCAGGATTTTCTCGCCGGTAGTGCTGCCAGCTTCTGTGGATTCTGCTGTTGTCTGGTTGTCACTGCCTGCTGCTGTTGTTTCTTTTGCAGCGGAGCTGCCGCAGCCTGCCAGACCAGCTACCATAGCAGCTGTCAGCAGAAGAGGTAAGATTCTCTTTTTCATGTTCTCTTCTCCTTTTCTTTTTTGCAGCTGCTCAGAGCCAACTGCTTGGAAAATGGCTCCGAACAATTTGCGCTTTCTATAAACATTATGCATTCCGCATAACTGCTTATCAGAATTTCTAATTTTTATTATACCATTCACAGTGCTATCTGTGAAGCAGTACTTTTAGTTGCACTTGTCCAAATGATGACAAGCTGCGTAATGTCCCGGTGCAACTTCCTTGAATTCCGGAACTTCCTTCGCACACTGCTCGTCTGCATATGGGCAGCGTGTTCTGAAACGGCATCCTGAAGGAGGATTCAGCGGGCTAGGCACATCGCCTTCAAGGGCAATACGCTTGCTGGCTCTTGCCAGCTTCGGATCTGCAATCGGAATCGCAGAAATCAGACTCTTTGTATAAGGATGCAGGCTGTGCATTGTCAATTCATAACTGTCGGCAAGTTCCACCATTCTGCCAAGGTACATAACACCGATACGGTTAGAAATATGCTTAACAACTGACAAATCATGAGCAATGAACAGATAAGTCAGGTTCATGCTCTCCTGCAGATCCTCGAACATATTGATAACCTGCGCCTGAATAGAAACATCCAGAGCGGAAATAGGTTCATCACACACAATAAATTCCGGATGAACAGCCAATGCTCTTGCAATGCCGACACGCTGACGCTGACCGCCTGAGAACTCATGCGGATAACGGTTGGCATGCTCAGAATTCAGACCAACGCGGCGGAGCATCTCGATAATCATATCATAACGTTCCTGTTTTGAAGATGCAAGGTGATGAATATCAATCGGTTCACCGACAATATCACCAACCGTCATACGAGGGTCCAGACTGGCGTATGGATCCTGGAATACAATCTGCATTTTCTTACGATAAGGCAGCATATTCACTGCAATCTTCTTATCTTTATCAAAAATAACCTTATCATCATAAATAATTCTGCCGCCCGTCGGCTCATAGAGACGGAGCAGTGTACGGCCTGTTGTTGTCTTACCGCATCCGGACTCACCAACAAGGCCAAGTGTTTCACCTCTGTTGATAAAGAAGGAAACATCATCTACAGCCTGAACATATTTCTTGTTCTTTCCAAAACCACCGGCCGGAAAGTACTGCTGCAAATGTTCTACCTGAACTAATTTATCACTCATTTTGCGGCCTCTCTTTCCATCTGTTCCTTCTGGTTCATCCAGCACTGTGTATAATGCACATCATCGAAAGTGGTCACAGGTGCCATCTCTCTCAGACAAATCTTCATACAATTTGAGCATCGAGGTGCAAACGGACATCCCGCAGGCGGATTCAGCAAATCAATCGGCGTACCTTCAATCGGCACCAGACGCTCATGCTCCTTGGCATCCAGTCTTGGGATACTCTTCAAAAGGCCTTTGGTGTATTCATGCTTCGGATTGTAGAAAATATCATCCGTTGTACCATATTCAACAATACGTCCCGCATACATAACCGCAATTCTGTCACACATGCTGGCAACAACACCCAGGTCATGAGTGATCATGATGATTGCCATGCCAAGCTTCTCTTTCAGATCCATCATCAGCTCAAGAATCTGTGCCTGAATGGTCACATCCAGGGCTGTTGTCGGCTCATCGGCAATCAGAAGCTTCGGTTCACATGCCAATGCGATCGCAATCATCACACGCTGTCTCATACCGCCGGATAACTCATGCGGATACTGTTTCAGACGCTTTTCAGGCTCATTGATGCCAACCAGTTCCAGAAGTTCCTTGGCTCTGGCACGGGCCTGTTCTTTATTCTTGTCTGTATGCAGAAGAATAACTTCCATGATCTGGTTGCCAATTGTGTAAACAGGATTCAGACTTGTCATCGGATCCTGGAAAATAATCGATACTTCGTTGCCTCGGATCTTACGGAATTCCTTCTCAGACAGATCATTAATGCGATGACCGTTAAAATCAATGGTACCGCCTACTAATCGTCCCGGATAAGCGGTCAGTCCCATCAGACTGTATGCTGTAACAGATTTACCGGAACCACTCTCTCCTACAATACCGAGGACTTCACCATCATTCAGATGGATGGAAACGTCATTCAATGCCTTAACTTCACCGGCAGGTGTGAAGAATGAAAGACGCTCGTGCTGTATATCTACAAGATATTCTGACATAATCTTACACTCTCCTTCCTAGTTCTTAAGTTTAGGGTCAAAGGCATCTCTGAGGCCATCGCCCAGTAAGTTAAAGCTCAGAATAATCAAACTGATCACTGCTGCCGGAATAAACAGCAGATACGGATATGTATTCAGACCATTGATCGCATCACTGGCAAGACTTCCCAGAGAAGGCATTGGTACTGCAACACCAAGACCGAGGAAACTTAAGAAACTCTCTGTAAAGATAGATGACGGAATCTGCAGTGTTGTAGTAACGATCAATGTACCGATACAGTTCGTCAGCAGATGCTTCTTGATAATTCTTGCTGAAGATGCACCCAGTGCCCTTGCAGCTGTCACGTATTCACTTTCCTTCAGCATCAGGATCTGGCTTCGTACCATACGCGCCATACCAACCCAGTACAAAAGAGCGAATACAATGAAAATACTGATCAGGTTCTCACCAACAACGGAAATCCATCCGAAGCCCGGCGCCTGAGCCAGTACCTTCAGCGGTTCCTTCAAAGCGAAGGACAAAAGGACAATCAGCAGGACATCCGGAATAGTATAAATAATATCAACAATACGCATCATAATCAGATCGACCCAACCGCCTGCGAAAGCAGCAATAGAGCCGAAGACGGAACCGATCACAAGAATAATCGCTGCTGCAATAATACCAACCAGCAGGGAGATACGGCTTCCCATCATGACACGGATCGCATAGTCACGGCCCATCTTATCTGTGCCGAAGAAATGCGGAAATACCTTCTCGCCGGCTGCTATTCTCTCCAGCTCTTTCGCAGAATACTGCATTGGTGCAAGGTTATTCGCACCCTGAATCTGCTGTTCATAGCTGTATGGATAAAATGCCGGAACAATAAAGGCAAAAATCATAACAACAATAATGATAAACAGACAAACCATGGCCACTTTGTTCTTGCGCAGACGTCTGAAACCATCTTTCCAGAAGCTGACGCTGTCACGCATGACAACAAGGCTTTCCTTCTCTTCTTCAGTAGCCGGAAGGAAGTCGTCTGGATTTAATTTTAACTGAAAACTTAACGGATTCTTCTCCATTATCACTTACCCTCCTGTTTATTTCAGCTTGATACGCGGGTCTACCAGTTTGTAGACAATATCAACGATAACATTCATAATAATCATGATCGTCGCAAGGAAAATCGTCGTACCCATAATCATCGTATAATCACGGCCGTTAATGGCTTTGATGAATTCACCGCCAAGACCCGGAATCGTGAAAATCTTCTCTGTAACAAAACTACCTGTCAGTGTATAAGCCATCATCGGGCCTACATATGTAATAACAGGAAGAATGGCATTACGAAGGGCATGTTTAAACAAGGAAACTTTCTGTGATAATCCCTTTGCCTTCGCTGTACGCATATAATCCTGACCAAGAACATCCAGCATGGATGAACGCATCAGACGCATAATATACGATGTCGGATAAGCTGCCAGTGCAACAACCGGCATGATATAACTCTTCGCACTCTTAAGGCCCAGTGTCGGCAGCCACTGCAGCTTAACACCAAAAACGTAAAGAAGCAGTGTACAGATAACGAACCCGGGCACCGCAATGCCGCAGGTGGCAATAACACTGAATAAACTATCGATAAAAGTGCCTCTCTTGTATGCAGCCAGAACACCCAGCGGCACACCAATACAAAGGGCAAGGACAACAGCCATTCCGCCTAACTTGGCAGATACAGGGAACTTCGTAGCAATGATATCCATAACTGTACGGCCTCTCTGTTTCAGACTGTCACCGAAATCGCCATGCGCCGCATCGGAAATATAAGTAAAATATCGTTCTGCCATAGGTTTATCAAGTCCATACTTAGCTTCCAGCGCTTTTGTTGCTGCAGGGCTGATTGCCTTCTCTGATAAGAACGGTCCGCCCGGAACCAGGTTCATCAGAAAGAATGTGATTGTAGCAACTGCCCAAATCGTCACGAATGCAAGTGCAATTCTCTTGAGTATGTATTTACCCACTTTTCTCTCTCCTATTCAATTTAGTTTTCTGCTATTATAACGTCTGTGGCGAACATCTGTCTATGTACAAAATATGCCATTTGTATAAATCCGGATGCATTCACTTCAGCCTTCTATCAGACTAAACAATAACAGTTATTATAAAATAATGTAAATTATAGCATACATTGTTGAAATTGTACAGCCAAAAAACACTTCGCAGTTTTATCAAGGCAATCCCGCGAAGTGTTTTCTGAATATTTATTTATTTTTTAGTTATTTTTTGACACTTCCACCAATATTAATTGGAAATATTTGTCATTCCGCTCACTTAACGAACCATATCTGACGTAATCTCATCCAAGCTGAATGCGCCGCACATTGCCATCGTATCCGTTAACTCTCCTGCCAGTTTGTCAATGTAAGCTTTCACACCTTCTTCGGCACCGCCGTAAACCGCTGTTACAAACGGACGGGCAATAATAACTGCATCTGCACCCAGGGCCAATGCCTTGAAAATATCCACACCGCTTCGGATACCGCCATCAACAAAAATCTTCATGCTGCCGCCGACAGCCTGTACAATCTCAGGCAATACTTCCGCTGTGGCCGGGCACTGATCCTGCACACGTCCGCCGTGATTAGATACAACAATTGCTGCGGCTCCAGCTTCCTTGGCTTTCAATGCCCCCTTCACTGTCATAACGCCCTTCACGATAAACGGTGCACCGGCCATCTCTGCAATCGCCTTCAAATCTTCAACAGATTTGCCGCCGGCAGGAGGATCCATATTCTTCAGGAATGGAAGACCAGCTGCATCCACATCCATAGCCACTGCAAATGCACCTGACTTCTTCACCAGATCCATCTTCTCACGGATCGTATCCAGATTCCACGGCTTCACTGTCGGAACACCCATACCATCCGCTAATGCAATCGCATCTGTTGCCGCTTCCATCACCTTCGGATTCGTTCCGTCACCTGTAAATGCGACAATACCGTTTTCCGCACAGGCAGAAACAAGCACTTTATTATACGAAACATCATCATATGCATCGCTGTAATGCAGATTCACCGCTCCTACAGGCCCTGCAAAAAACGGATACTTAAACTTCTTTCCAAAAAGTTCAAGAGATGTATCCACTGCTTTCGGTGCACACAATGTATCCATATTCACTCTGATCTCCTGCCACTTCTGGTAATTGCGAATGGCTGTATCGCCGACACCCTTTGCTCCCGGACCCGGAACCGTATTGCGGCATGCCATGCCATTGCAGACCGGACAGGCTTTACATAACTTACCGATGTTCTCTCTTGCATTCGCAAGTACTTCATTATAATTCATAGTCTCCTCCTCACTCCGACTGCTTTCTTCCCAGACTCCTCTGCGAGTCCTTCCGCAGAACCGGATTTTGCTGCAGAACCCCTGAAAGCGCCGAATTTTAATATTTTTGTGATATTGGATTCAATATCAACAGTGCCTGAACCATACGGCTCAGGCACGCTTAACCCTACAAACTAAGTATAACACCAATCACACCAGATGCAAGAATATAAATGATCGGATGCTTGCCGGTTTTCTTATAAACAACATACAGCACCACACCAAATATAAATGCTTTTATATTGAAGAGATCCATCAACGATCCTGTCTCGGTAAACAGCTGTGTTCGCAGGAATGCAGCTTCCGCCACACGAAGACCCGCCACAGAAATCAGCCCAACAGATGCTGCTCTCAAACCGTACATACAATACTGGACATATTTATTCGTTTTAAATTTCTCCAGAATGTTCGACACGATAATAATGATAATAATAGAAGGTGTCACCAGACCAGCTACTGCAGCAATACCGCCAATAACCCCCATAGAAGTAAAGCCTGTATAAGTTGCCATATTAATGCCCATCGGCCCCGGCGTCGATTCTGAAATAGCGATCATGTTGGAAATATCATCCAGTGTAAACCAGCCCGTTGAGGCCTGCATATCATAAAGGAACGGCAGTGTCGCCAGGCCGCCGCCAATAGCAAAAAGTCCTGTCTTAAAAAATTCCCAGAAAAGTCTAAATATCAACATTCTCCATCCCTCCTATGCCTTCTTCTGCGCTTTTGAGCGTTCCATCAAAGTTTTGATAATGACACCTGCTGCACCTGCACATACAATCCATACAAAAGATGCAACATCTGTAAACAGTGACAGAATAACAACTGCTGCAAAAATCAGATAGGTTGCCGCATCAATCAGTGACTTCTTCGCCAGTTTGATAACGGCATCAAGCACCAGTACACAAACGCAGACACGAATACCCGCAAGGGCATGCTGTACCCAGACAATGTGTGTAAAACTGTTGATAAACGCGGCAATGATCATGATAATGACCAATGAAGGGAAAACACATCCGATGGTCGCCACGATGCCGCCGATAATACCTTTGCGCTTATATCCGATAAATGTTGCTGTATTAACAGCAATAATCCCCGGCGTACACTGACCGATGGCATAGTAATCCATCAGTTCCTCATTCGTCGCCCAGTTTCTGTTCTCCACAACTTCTCTCTGCAGAATCGGCAGCATCGCATAGCCACCGCCAAAAGTAAAGCCGCCTATTTTGGCAAATACAAGAAATAACTCCCATAGCTCTTTCATAACCGCTGTAATCTCCTTTCTCTTCTCAATCCCATTTCCTTTCAAAATATAAAAGGATTCGTTTTATTTTTCGTTGTGAAAAGACACCTCCTAGTATATAATATTGCTAAAAGCAATGTTTTCCTATTCAACATTTCATTACGGCAAATGCTGTCTCCGCATCGGAGGGCATACCATATAGAGGGGTTTCCATGACACTTATACAGCTGAAATATTTCCAGACCATCTGCAAATACAACAACATCACCCGGGCATCCGCCGAACTGCACGTTTCCCAGCCCAGTCTTTCCAATGCGGTCAAGGAGCTGGAACGTGAATTTGGGGTCAGCCTGTTTACACGGAGAAGCCGGGGGCTTGAACTGACACCGGAGGGGCGCTATTTCCTTGATGAAGCGGATAAGCTTCTGGAACAAGCCGAGCAGCTGACCATCCATATGAAACATCTCGCAACTGCAGACCGCACACTGACCCTTGGTCTTCCGGCTATGAGCGGTTCTCTTGTGTTCACAGATCTGCTGCGTACACTCTATGCCAGATCTCCCGGCACCCATATCCAGGTCATGGAAAATGGTTCTCTGGCCAATCGCTCCAAAATCATGGATCACACTTTGGATGCGGCTATTATCACGCGGAACAATCCTCTTCCGGCAGGCATCGGGCATGTCCCGCTTCGTCATGTCAACATCTGCTTGTATCTGTCCGTCATGCATCCGCTGGCTGAAAAGGATACCGTGACCATCGCCGATCTGGATCAACTGCCATTGGCCATGCTGCCGGAAGACACATTCCTCGATCATTGTATTGAACAATATTATGAAAGTCATCATCTGAGAACCAATGTCATCGTCCGCACCAATCAATTGGCAACCATCCAGCAATTAGTCGCTACCAACACAACTGCCGCCTTCCTTCTGGATCATGTTCTGGAAGAAAACAGCGACATTGTCAAGCGAACCATTCCCGGTCTTCAGCCTGCAGAAATTGATCTGATATGGAAGGCCAGCCGACATATATCACCGCATCTGAAGAATCTGATCACAGCTGCCCGACGAATATAAGACCGTTAATTTCAAATGTTTCATATCACCAACATCCTAAACATATTGTAAGCCCTCACAAACAATTATTCAAATACTGAAGTTTTATCGTGGTATAGTTTCATTCTATACCACTTTTGTATTTTTCATCTGTAAACGTTTCCAAAACGAATTCTTATTTGTCGAATATTGCATTTTTTTTGAAGCAATTCGGAATTTTTATGGAATTGACCGGACATTTATGAATGTTTAATATTTAACGCTTGCATTTAACCAAACCATATCGTATAGTAAAAATATATGTATGCAATACACTCGATACGACAGACAGCATGTCGGCTGCTCTTCGTAAAGTAAAAAAATAAGGGGAATTACAGATTGTATTTGCAAAGTTAAAAAAGGAGGTTTCTCAAAGTGGGAGAAGTACAAATCAAACCATTCAAACGTGTTCTCGTCGCTAACCGCGGTGAAATCGCAATCCGTGTTTATCGTGCTCTGAATGAGCTGGGTATTACAACCGTCGGTATCTATTCCAAGGAAGACCGCTATGCTCTCTTCCGTTCCAAAGCAGATGAATCCTATCAGCTGAAAGAAAATAAAGGACCTGTTGATGCTTATCTGGACATCAAGGGTATCATTGAAATTGCCAAAAAGGCAAATGTTGATGCTATTCATCCGGGCTACGGTTTTCTCTCTGAGAATCCGGACTTTGTTGAAGCCTGCGAAGAGGCCGGCATCGTATTTATCGGACCTTCCAAGGACATCATGAATGCCATGGGCGACAAGATTTCTTCCAAACAGATGGCTATCAAAGCCGGTGTTCCGATCATTCCTGGTGTAGATCATGCGTTGAAGACCGAAGAAGAAGTGATGAAGGTTGCTGAAATGGTAGGCTATCCTGTTATGCTGAAAGCCTCCAACGGCGGCGGCGGCCGTGGTATGCGTATCGTCAACAGTGCTGAAGATATGCCGAAGGAGTATCGCGAAGCCTGCAACGAATCCAAGAAAGCTTTCGGTGATGACCAGATCTTCATCGAGAAATATATCCGCGGCCCTAAACATATCGAAGTACAGGTGCTGGCAGATAATTACGGCAATGTTGTCCACCTTTACGATCGTGACTGCTCCGTGCAGCGCCGTCATCAGAAGGTTGTTGAATATGCGCCTGCTTTCAGCATTCCTGAAGCAACACGCCAGATTATTTTTGACAGTGCCATCAAGCTTTGCAAGCAGGTCGGATACAGAAATGCCGGAACTCTTGAATTCCTTGTAGACCAGGAAGGTCATCCATATTTTATCGAAATGAATCCTCGTGTCCAGGTTGAACATACCGTTTCCGAAATGGTTACAGGTATCGACATTGTAGCTTCTCAGATTCTCATTGCCGAAGGTTATCCGCTGAACAGCCCTGAAATCAATATTCCATCCCAGGATGCTATTCATTGCCAGGGCTTCTCCATCCAGACACGTGTCACAACGGAGGATCCATCTAATAACTTCCTTCCGGATACAGGCAAGATCACTGTTTATCGTTCCGGTTCAGGCAACGGTATCCGTCTTGACGGCGGCAATGCTTATGCCGGTGCTGAAATTCTTCCATACTATGACAGTCTTCTTGTAAAGGTTATTACACACGATCGTACTTTTGACGGTGCCATCCGCAAGTCCCTTCGTGCCCTGAAAGAACTTCGAATCAGAGGTGTCAAGACCAATGTACCTTTCCTGATCAATGTTATTAACCATGAGACCTTCAGAGAAGGCAAGTGCTACACTACTTTTATAGAAGAAACACCTTCATTATTCGAACTGCAGCGCAGCCAGGACCGTGCAACCAAGATCATCGAATTCCTGGGTGACAGAATTGTCAATACAACAGGTGGTGACAAACCATTCTATGAAAACCGCGAACTGCCGCAGTACGATGAAGAGAAACCTGTTTATGGTGCCAGAGACGAATTCTTAAAGCTCGGTGCCAGAGACTTCACTCAGAAGATTTTAACTGAGAAGAAATTATATGTTACAGATACAACTATGCGTGATGCTCAGCAGTCTCTGATGGCAACTCGTATGCGTACAAAAGATATCGCCGGTGCAGCCCGCGCAACTAATTCATTTATGCAGAATGCATACTCCGTTGAATGCTGGGGCGGTGCTACATTTGATACCGCTTATCGTTTCCTGAAGGAATCTCCATGGAAGCGTCTTGAGATTCTTCGTGAGAGAATGCCGAACACAATGCTCCAGATGCTGCTGCGTGCATCCAATGCGGTTGGTTACAGCAACTATCCGGACAATGTTGTTAAAAACTTTATCGATGTTTCCTCCAAAGCCGGCATTGATATTTTCAGAATTTTCGACTCCCTGAACTGGGTTGAAAATATGAAGATGCCAATCGAAGAAGCATTGAAGACAGGCAAGATTGTTGAAGGTACGCTCTGCTATACAGGCGATGTTACCAATCCGAATGAGAAGAAATATACTCTGGATTACTATGTAAAGAAAGCCAAAGAGCTTGAAGCACTGGGTATCCATACTTTCTGTATCAAGGATATGGCAGGTCTTCTGAAACCATATGCTGCCAAAGAGCTGATCGGTGCACTGAAGTCCGAACTGAAGATTCCGGTTCATCTTCATACGCATGATTCAACAGGCAACGGTGTTGCAACTGTCCTGATGGCTGCAGAAGCCGGCGTTGATATCGTCGATCTGGCCATTGAATCCATGAGTACACTGACCAGTCAGCCATCCATGAACTCTGTTGTTGCTGCCCTGCAGGGAACAGAACGTGACACAGGCCTTGATCTTGATGAACTCAGCGAACTTGGCCGCTACTACGGCAGAGTCCGCAAAGTTTACAAACAGTTTGAAAGCGGTATGAACGCACCAAACGTTGATATTTACAAGTACGAAATCCCAGGCGGTCAGTACTCCAACCTTCTTGCCCAGGTTGAAAGCATGGGTATGAAGAATCAGTTCGAAGAGATCAAAGAACTGTACAGACAGGCCAACGAACTTCTCGGCAATGTTACAAAAGTTACACCTACATCCAAGGTTGTTGGTGATATGGCTATTTTCATGCTGAAAAACGGTCTGACCAAAGACAATATCTTTGAACTCGGCCAGGATCTCTCCTTCCCTGCCTCTGTTGTTGACTACTTCAAGGGCATGATCGGACAGCCTGAAGGCGGATTCAATCCTGAACTTCAGAAGATGATCCTCAAAGGTGAAAAGCCAATCACTGTTCGTCCGGGTACACTGCTTCCGGATGTCGATTTTGCCGCAGTTAAGACAATGCTGAAGGACAAATACGACCTCTCAGATTTCTCCGATTACCAGCTGGATCTGAAGGCTGTCAGCTACGCCCTCTATCCGAAGGTATACGAAGATTACTGCGAACATTTCCAGGCATACAATGATGTTACACGTCTTGAAAGCCATGTTTACTTCTATGGTCTGCGCCGCGGTGAGGAAACAACTCTTAAGATTGGCGAAGGTAAGGATCTTCTGATTAAGTTTATGGAAATGTCTGCCCCTGATGAAGAAGGCAAACGTGTCCTGAGCTTTGAAATCAATGGTTCTGTCCGTGAAGTCACTGTTCAGGATAAGAAGCTTGAAGTTAAATCCGATAAGAAACTGAAAGCTGATAAGTCCAATCCGGCTCATGTTGGTTCTACAATTCCGGGTACCGTCAGCCAGGTATTCGTCAAAGAAGGCGAAGAAGTGAAACAGAACCAGCCGCTGCTCGTACTCGAAGCTATGAAGCTGGAAACAACCGTCGTTGCAAAACAGGACGGCGTTATCGACAAGATTTACGTTGCTGCCGGCGATCGCGTCAATACAGGCGATCTGCTGCTGTCCTTCCAGAAATAGGCATTTTATTTTAAGTTCATCTGTATTCAAAGACCTCGGCATATCAAACATGCCGAGGTCTTTTTCTAATTTTTACAACCTATATTTTCTTTTAAAATATATCTCTCATATACAATGTACCTTCTGCCCACTCTATAACTTATAGCCCATCTCCGACTATCCATGGTATACTTATTTCATGGAAGTCAGAGGACATGCTGCACCCGTTCCGAGCCTATTCGGAGGTGGTGCTTTATGAGTACATACGAAGAATTACAACTTATAGTCTCTGTTGCTATGCTCATAGTTGCAATACTGAATCTTACGCATAAAAAATAGCCGTCCTATGAACTTTGGCGAGTTTTGACGGCTATTTTTTAACCTAATACTTTCGCCGGAGCAGGTGATTGCACTCACCTTCCGACTTCCTATATTCTTATTATACCTTTCTTATAAACGTTTGTAAATACGTCATTTTGGATTTTATATCTTTACAATGCTTTATTCTCTTTCCACTTTCCTGATATCAGGAACACCACGATCAAGATAATCGCTCCGACAGAGGCCACTGGTCCGGCAAGCCCTACTCCCGACAATCCAAGCTTCAGCACCAGTCCAAAAGCAATCGCCACCGGTACCCTGAGGATAATCGCTGACAGCATATTGTTGACCATTGAAAAGGCCGTATGTCCGGCTCCCGTAAACAGACCGTTGATGCAAAAGACAAATGGCATCAGCAGATAATCAAAGCTGAATGTGCGGATATACTGCACACCATATTTGATCATTTCCGGCTCATCATTAAAGAGTCTAAGGATATGCTCGAATGATGTCTGGGCAACGATAAAAATACAGCCGCTGATACAAAAAGCAATGACTGTACCAATCTTACAGGTCTTAACCGCTCTGTCCCACTTACCGGCACCGATATTCTGTGCACACATAGTTGCAATAGAGGCACCCATGGCTATCGCCGGAAGCACTGCAAAACTGTTGAATTTTGCAACAACGCCAACGGCTGCTGAAGCATTGACACCGCCGATGATATTCACCAGTGTTGTGACAATCATAAAGGAAATACTGGTGACGCCATTCTGAATAGCTGTCGGTGTGCCTAGTCTCAAAATTTTTGCAGCTTTTTCTTTCTTGATTGTAAAAGAAGAAAGCTTGAAGTCAAACACAAAATCATTCTTAATCATCACAACGATACAGGTGATCATGCTGACCGCCTGAGAGAAGACCGTCGCAATCCCTGCCCCCAGTGCCCCCATTTTCAATCCGGCCACCAGCACAAGGTCAAGTACCACGTTGGTAATGCAGGCAATCAGTACAAAATACAACGGCCGCTTACTATCTCCCATCCCTCGCATAACAGCGCTGAATACATTATAGCCGAATATAAAAATCAAACCAAGAACGGTGACCGTCAGATAGCGATCGGCCTCTGTAAATGATTCCGCCGGTGTCTGGATTAACCGAAGAATCGGCTTTTTAAGGATCAGCATTAAAACTGTGATGACAAGAGCCGCAATCGTCAGCGTTGTAAGCAGCGTCGCCGTTGTCTCCTTCATGTCCTTACGCCTTTTGGCCCCCAGATACTGGGCAATCAATACGGTGCCTCCTGTACATAGACCCACAACCACATTGGTCAGGATCAGTGTTACCTGACTGCCCAGATTCACTCCGGACATACTAATTGTACCGCTAAAACGTCCGACAATCAGCATATCCGCTACACTGTACAGAGACTGTATAATATTCGATGCCAGAAAAGGCAGCGAAAACAGGATCAACTGTTTCACCACGTTGCCTTCTGAAAGATTTTTCTCAAAACTACTCATTGCAATTACCTCTTTTGTTCTTATCTCTATCTCATATAGTATCCTAAACAGGCTTTAATAGCAATAAGTATTCTCCAACATACCATCATAACAAACACCCACACATATAGGACGCAATTTCCTATGTAAAAAAGAATGTGCCAGAGCACATTCTCGCGCCGAGCGCGGTCGCCTGCGGCGGGTCGTTTCTACGACATTATTCATTACCGCCGCAGTGCAATCCATGCGGAGCGTTTTTTTATTGCATAGGACGCAATTTCCTATTACATAAAAAATCCCCTGTACTTCAGCATCTGCCGAAATACAGGGGATAGGGGGAAAATGATTTTTACAACACTATCTATGCCATTAGTCCTCGATATGTGTTGTGGTTGTTGTGAGGCCGTTGGCATCGGCATCTACATTGATGCAGTCACCTGGCTCTAATTCGTTGCCCAGGATCATCTTAGCAACCATGGTTTCAACGTTCTTCTGGATATAACGTTTCAATGGACGCGCACCATAGACCGGATCATAACCATGTTCTGTGATATAATCCTTTGCAGCCGGTGTTAACTGAAGTGTTAACTCCTTCGCTTCAAGACGTTTGTTCAGACGACCAATCAGAATATCAATGATACCGCTGATGTTCTCCTTCGTCAAAGGCTTGAACATAATGATCTCATCCAGACGATTCAGAAATTCCGGTCTGAAATGTGCCTTCAGATCATTCATCGTATTCTGTCTTGCTTCCTCGCTGATATTGCCTTCACTGTCAATACCATCCAGCAGATAAGAAGAACCAATGTTGGATGTCATAATCAGAATTGTGTTCTTGAAGTCTACTGTTCTGCCCTGAGAATCGGTTACACGACCATCATCCAGAATCTGCAGCAATACATTGAAGACATCCGGATGAGCCTTCTCGATTTCATCGAAAAGAATAACGGAATAAGGTTTTCTTCTAACAGCTTCTGTCAGCTGACCGCCTTCTTCATAACCAACATATCCTGGAGGCGCTCCGATCAGTCTGGACACGGAGAACTTCTCCATGTACTCACTCATATCGATACGCACCATATTGTTCTCATCATCGAACAGGTTCTCAGCCAGTGCCTTGGCAAGCTCTGTCTTACCTACACCGGTAGGTCCCAGGAACAGGAATGAACCAATAGGTCTGTTCTCATCCTGAATACCTGCTTTAGAACGGATAATTGCTTCCGTAACCTTCGATACGCCTTCCTCCTGACCGATGACACGTTTATGCAGTTCATCATCCAAATGAAGGATCTTGTTACGTTCACTCTCTGTCAGTTTTGCAACCGGAATGCCTGTCCATCTGGACACGATTCTTGCAATTTCTTCATCTGTGACACGTTCACGAAGGATAGAATTCTCTTCTCCATGAACACGGGCTTCTTCTTCTTCCAGCTGTTTCTTCAGCTGAGGCAGCTTGCCGTACTGAAGTTCAGCAGCTTTGTTCAGATCATAATTTCTCTGAGCAAGTTCAATCTGTTTGTTCAGATCTTCAATCTGCTGACGCAAACTCTGCAGTTTCTCAACATCCTGCTTCTCATCATCCCATTTAGCCTTCTGAACCTTGAAATCTTCTCTCAGTTCTGCAATCTCATGGGTAATGTTCTGCAGACGTTCCTTGCTGAGCTTGTCATCTTCTTTCTTAAGCGCAGCTTCCTCAATCTCTAATTGCATGATCTTACGTGAAATCTCATCCAGCTCTGTCGGCATGGAATCCAGTTCCGTCTTGATCATCGCACAAGCCTCATCCACAAGGTCAATGGCCTTATCCGGAAGGAAACGATCTGTAATGTATCTATGTGAAAGCGTTGCAGCTGCCACAAGGGCACTATCTGTAATCTTAACGCCGTGGAAAACTTCATATCTCTCTTTCAAGCCACGCAGAATCGCAATGGTATCTTCAACTGTCGGCTCATCTACCATAACAGGCTGGAAACGACGTTCGAGGGCTTTATCCTTCTCGATGTACTGTCTGTATTCATCCAGAGTTGTCGCACCGATACAGTGGAGTTCACCTCTGGCCAGCATAGGCTTCAGCATATTGCTGGCATCCATGGCACCATCTGTCTTGCCGGCACCAACAATCAGATGCAGCTCATCAATAAAGAGGATAATCTCGCCATCGCTCTTCTTAACCTCAGCAAGAACAGCTTTCAGACGTTCCTCAAATTCACCTCTGTACTTGGCACCGGCTACCAGTGCACCCATATCCAGAGAATAAATCTTCTTGTCCTTCAGGCCATCCGGCACATCACCCTTCACAATACGCTGTGCAAGACCTTCGATAACTGCGGTTTTACCTACACCGGGTTCACCGATCAGTACCGGATTGTTCTTCGTCTTACGTGAAAGGATACGGATGATATTACGAATCTCTGTATCACGGCCAATGACCGGATCCATCTTCTGGGCCCGTGCCTTGCCTACCAGATCTTCTGCATATTTGCTCAGACTATCATAAGTTGCCTCCGGGTTATCACTTGTCACACGCTGATTGCCTCTGACAGTGGAAAGTGCCTGAAGGAAACCTTCTCTGGTCACTTCAAAATTTCTCAATAATGTCTTGATATCGCTGTCTGCGGTTTCAATTAATGCCAGGAAAAGATGTTCCACAGATACATATTCATCATCCATCTGTTTCGCTTCTTCTTCTGCCTGCATCAATGTACGGTTCAGGTTATCGCTCAGATAAACCTGACCGCCGGATACCTTCACAAGCTTCTCAACAAGCTTCGTCGCCTGTACTTTAAATCCTTCATGATTAATTCCCATCTTCGCCAGAAGTCTGTCGATCAGGCTCTCTTCCTGGGTCAACAGGCTCAGAAGCAGATGCTCCTGCTCAATCTTCTGGTTGCCGTACTGATATGCCAATTTCTGACAATCCTGCACTGCCTGCAGGGATTTCTGTGTATATTTATTTAAATCCATATTCATGCCTCCTTTGGAAACAATGTACTCAATTTAATATTGCTTTTCTTCAAAGTTATCTATATGAAACACGGCATTTGATTCATGCCGTGTTAATTTTCTTCTTTCTTGTCTCGCTTAAACCATTCCTTGAACTTACGGACAATGAACGACTGCTTCGGCTGATGTCCTTCACCATCCATCTTCTGCCCTCCGGCATTCAACGGGAAGTTGTAAAACAAATCGTCATACATATTGTGTTCATCATCTGATGAACCATCAAATCGCATACCCATCATTCATTCCCCTTTCCTTTGTTCTATACGTAATATAACACGTATTATTAGCACTGTCAATAGGCGAGTGCTAATTTTTTATGTTTTTTCAGAGAAACAAGAAAATTTACAAGCATGTTCTTTTTTCTCTTTATTATACCCAATTCCAAATGCCCAAATATTATAGTTGACATTTCCATCGAAATCCACCTATTATTATAGTTGTTTTTGATTGATGAAAGAAAGGTGATCACACAATGATTCATATAAGACTTGCCCAAGAAAAAGATATAGACAATATTATGCCCCTCTACACCTATGCCAGAAAGTTTATGGCTGCCAACGGCAATCCATCCCAGTGGAGAGGTAATTATCCTGCAGCCGAAGATGTCTTGAAGGATATCACCCATAACAATTACTATGTCTGCACGCCGGATGACCAGCCGGACAAGATTATCGGAGGCTTCGCCTTTATTATAGGAAGAGAACCGAATTATACCGTCATCGAAAATGGCACCTGGCACTCCGATCAGCCTTACGGCACCATCCACCGGATTGCCTCCAACGGCCAATCTAAAGGCATTGCCCGGGCCTGCTTTGATTTCTGCCATAGTAAAATTAACCATCTTCGTATTGACACCCATGCTGACAATCTGCCAATGCAAAAAGCCATCGGCAGCTATGGATTCCGATACTGTGGAATTATCCATGTTGCCGACGGCACACCTAGAAATGCGTATGATTTCCTTTGATTTTTCTCCGTGAAATATTTGATATTCTTGTGCTCACATAAGCTTTCTGCCCAGTGCCGCTATCCGGCAATGAGCATACACAACGGCATCGTAATGATCGACAGCAAGGTGGTTACTGTAAAAAGCTCTGTGGCATAACGGTCATCACGGCCATACATAATTGCCATTGTAATGGTCATTGCTCCTGCCGGACAGGCTGCTGTCACCGCGGCAACCGTCCGCATCTGGGCATCAATTGGCAGAAACCTCAGTATCATACAGAAAATCCCTGCCGATACAATCAGTCTCAGCAAAGAAACCACAAAAAGACGCTTCTTCGTCAGCACTTCCTTAAAATTCAGCTGTGTCATGATGGCCCCTGATAAAAGCATTGCCAGCGGCGTATTCATATCACCAATGGCACTCATGGCAAAATCAATACTTTCCGGCAAACGAATCTGAAAGATAAAGAAAAACATACCTGCAATAACCGCAATCAGACACGGGTTAATCAATTTCTTCAGCTGAAATCCGCCTTTATCAAGCAGCATAATGCCATGTGTCCAACAAAACATATGAAAAACTGCCACAAAAACCGTTGCATAGATAACGCCGACACTGCCAAAAAGTGCATATCCCAGCGGCACACCTATAAATCCACAGTTATCATAGGTAACCGCAAACTTTTCCACCGCCAGATCATAGCCATCCTTCTCATGCAGCAAAAAATGGCCCACTGCAATTGAAATCGTATAGCTTACCACTGCCAACACAAAAAGGACAGCCATCTTTTTCAGCAGCTCACTGTCATAATCCATCTGAAATGAAATAAAAATCAAAATCGGGTTAACAACTAATGTACTGAGTCTGGACAACCGCTGCTTTGTATAATCGTCGATAATTCCCATCTTGCAGCAGATGACACCCACGATCATGATAATAAAAATGGATATAATTTTCCCAAATACCGTTGCTACTACCATCTGATTCTATCCGCCTTTCTCTACCTGCCGTATGATTGATCGCTATGATTTAGCTCTCAAAAATCTTAAATCATTTTGTACTATTCCGTCTTGCCCTTCATTCTACTACATACCGGTATACCGGTCAAGAGTAAATTCATTGACCAGACAAATATTTTATTGTATGATACTCATATATCCAAGTACTCAATTACTTTTAATTTTAAGATTTAAGGAGACATTATGCTGCCATTAAACGAACAGGCTTATCAACACCTGCAAAAACTGATCCTTGATAATCAGCTGTCCTACCATGAAATTTACTCTGAAACCAAATTGTCCAAAGAGCTTGGCATCTCCCGCACACCTTTTCGGGATGCGGTACACCGACTGGCTCAGGAAGGCTATATTGATATTATTCCAAGCAAGGGCTTCATGCTTCACCAACTCAACATTGATGACGTCAATGAAACACTGCAGGTTCGTTCCGCACTGGAAAGTTATTGTACTCTGCAAATCGCTAAAGAATCTTCCGGTTCAAAAGCCCTGCAATTATTTTCTGAACTGGAAGAATTGACTCATCAAATGGAATCCATTGCACGTACCTCCCATTCCATTGATGATTTCTGCCAATATGATTTTCTCTTTCATACAAGGATCATCGAATATCTGGACAACCAACAGTTCACTGCTTTATTTTCTGCTTCCATGTATCGCATGCGAAAACTCGCTGAGCTCTCCCTGCAGCATGATGGCCGAATGAAAAGTACATGTGAGGAACATCAGGCAATTCTGAATGCTATGCGCTCCGGCGACACTGCACATATTTCCGAAATAACAATTTTTCATATGGAGCAGCCAAAAGACATCAGTCTGGAAGATTTATAATCCTCCGGACTGATGTCTTTTATGAGCTGCTTCTAAACAGCTCCACCTATTTTCTTTATTTAATTATCCAATTACAATGTTGTTCCGTGGTCCACAATCAGATACTGTCCTGTCACTGCGGCAGATGCGTCTTCTGCAAAGAACAGGATGGCATTGGCCTGATCCTCAACACTGGATTCCGGCAAGGACATATCCATATGCTGGGCACAGCGCTCTGCAAACCAGGTAGAAAACTCAGCAACTTTTTCCGGTGTATTGAGCGGTGTCGGTGTTGGTCCCGGGCAAACGGCGTTGCAGCGGATGCCGTTCGGTGCCAGCTGAATAGCCACGTTCTTTGTCATTGCCAGGGCTGCTGATTTTGCTGCTGAATAGGAAATACCGCCGTTGCCGAATACGCCGCCGATGGAAGAAACATTAATGATAGAACCTTTGCCGGCCTCCATCATATGTGGAATTGTATCTTTCATCATATAGAACAGAGAACTCTGATCAATGGCAATAATCTCATCCCACCACTCATCTGTACACTCTGTAATCGGACGATGCTTGTCCACAATGCCAGCATTATTCACCAGAATATCCACCTTGCCAAAAGTATCAACCGCCGCTTTTACAACTGCACTGCAATCCTCATGCCTTGACACATCCGCCCTCACCGTCACAACCTGAACTCCATACTTGCGGCATTCCTCTGCCACCGCATCCAGCGCTTCCTTTCTTCGGGCACACAAAACCAGGTCAGCCCCCTCCTTCGCAAAAAGAATCGCCGTTGCCTTGCCAATACCCGAATTACCGCCAGTCACAATCGCTGTCTTATTCTCCAATCTTTTCATGATTATACACTCCTTTATTCATCTTTCTATAACAATGTTGTATAAAACAAATACAGCACATTTGCTCCCATTCTTTTTCTTTTCATTACCTTTCTGTGAAACGCCGTTTTTCTTGGATACGGTTTCAAGAACCCCGCCGTTTCACCCTCACATTTGCATGCCGCCGCATACAGGCATGGCCATTCCCGTTATGTGCCCTGCCATATCAGAGCACAGGAATACCACTGCATCCACAACGTCTTTTGTCGTTCCCATCTTCTTCATGGGGATAATATTGTTTTTCAGAAATTCCGCGTCCTGCACACCGGCATCAATGCTGTCCTGCATAAGCCCGGTTCCTTCCGTCGGTCCCGGACAAATCACGTTGACACGAATGCCTTTGTCGGCATTTTCCAGGGCCGCTGTCTGAGTAATGGCGATCACGCCGGCTTTCGACGGACCATAAGCCCCAAATCCCGGTGCCATCCGCAGTCCGCCAATGGATGCGTTATTGACAATAGCACCTTTCCCCTGTTTCTGCATCTGCAGAAGTTCATATTTCATACAATGAAAGACACCTGTCAAATTCGTATTGAGCACCTTTTGCCAGTCATGTTCCGTCACTTCCGTCAGCGGCGCAAAGGGAATATTTTTGCCGTCGGCACCGCATCCGGCATTGTTGAAGGCATAATCCAGAGAACCGAATGTCTCCACCGTTTGCTCAATCGCCCTGTGGACAGAAGCGTCATCTGTCACATCACATTCCACAAAAATCGCCTCACCGCCGTTTTCACATATGGCCTGCACGGTCTCCAATGCCTTGGGATTTCTGGCGGCCACGGCCACCTTGCATCCAAGACTGCCGAAACAAATAGCCGCTTCTCGTCCCATACCGGAAGCCGCACCTGTCACAAAAGCCGTTTTTCCTTGAAATTCTTTAAATATTTTCATTTGCTTCTCCTATCAGATAGCCGTAGCCGAATTTTTTGATGACTTCTTTTTCCCGTACAAGGCCTTCTTTGATAAATTCGATAAAATACTGTCCGGCCTGGGTATCCGCCTGATTCTTCAAACGCCCGATACCGATAATGGCCGGTGCAATATCATCTGCGATTGTGCATATCCGGATATCTGCATCCGGATGAAGATTCAGCATTTCGCAGGCCATGACAATCGGAATAATGGCCACACCGCGATTATCATTAAGCAGGTTGTACATCAGCTCATTGCTCTGAACTTCATACCCCACCTTCGGCACAAAATCATGAACTCTGCAGGCCTGATACAGCTGATTCAACTGAAATCTGAAGGTATCACAGATAAATGTCGCAGCCTTGAGCTGCCCCAGAGATAACTGCCCGGACGCTGCCAGCGGATGATTTTTATGCATCACCAACACATAGGGATTGCTGTCAATCAACTGAAAATCAATCCGCTCATCCTCGATCATTTCGTTTGACAGCGCATAATTGATATTCCTGTCAAGCAAATTCTGAATCAGCTCCGCTGTTGTGAAATCCAACTGCCTTATGCCGATTTCCGGATGGGCCTCTGAAAATCTCGGCAGACGAATAGCCAGATAATGCAGAATATTGCTGCCCAGGGATAAAATATTCTGATTCAGCGTGTATGTTCTCTGAACATTTTCCACACCGGACTTTAATTCCGCAAAGGCAATATCCACGCTGGACAGAAACATCCGTCCATAATCATTGAGCACGATTTTTCCTTTTCGGTGGTCAAACAGCGGCACACCGATTTCTTCCTCCAGCTGCGCAATGCGCTTACTGAGATTCGGCTGCGTAATGTATAATTCTCTGGCTGTTTTGGTCATATTGCCGCTTCTGGCCACCGCCTGAAAATATTTCAACAAAGTAAAATCCATACTGACCTTCTTTCATTCTTTTATACTATTCATCGACTTTTGTGCTTCTCCTGCTGCCCTACTATTCCGTCTGTTGATTGAATCTGTCTATATGCGCATCGCCGCATAATAGGCTTCATGATTGGCTCTGTAATAGGTGCCGCCTCTGGCCGTACAATCCCCCACCATTATGACATCGGCACTGCCGTATTTTGCCAGAAGTGCTTTGCCGAGATTATCATCCGGTTTCACACCCAGAGCATTGACGACGCTGTCTGCCGGATAAAAATGTTTCTTACCGGTTTCTGTGTCCAACACTTCAACACCGTCTCCGACAGCCTGAATCCGCTGTCCGCCAATCAGTGTCACTTTCAGATTTTCCAGCTGATCCAATAAATCGGCTTTATTAAAGATCGGCATTTCCATAATGAAATCTTCCCGCTTCAGCTGGTCCACGACAGTGACCTTTTTGCCCTCCTGTGCCAGTGCAAGGGCACATTCAAGGCCCGTAATACCGCCGCCGCAGACAACCACATTTTCACCGGCCTCGACTTCATGGGCATCCACTGCACGAACCGGAAGGGCCGTATCCATTCCTGGAATCGGCGGCTGAACATACACAGAACCGGTTGCCACAATAATGGCATCGGGATTTTCTTTTTCAATCAAAGCTTCCGTCACTTCTGTATTCAGGTATATTTCTGCTCCGCATTTATTTGTTTCTCTGATATCCCAGTCCAGATATTCCCGCATCAGCGTTTTGAACGGTACAAGGCAGGCATCGTTTAACAGGCCGCCCAGTCTGTCGGATTTTTCATACAATTTGACCGTATGACCGCGCTGCACAAGGGTCTGCGCTGCCATCATGCCCGCCGGACCACCGCCGATGACCATGACTTTCTTCCATTCATCCTCCGGTACCGGCTGTATTTTGCCGCTCACACCACATCGCGGATTGATGGCACAGCTCATATTGGTGCCCCAGGTATTGGCATTGCCGCAAAGGTCGCAGCGGGTACATGGGCGAATGTCCTCCTGCTGCCCTTTCAGGGATTTTCTTACTATATCACCGTCCGCCATAAAACTCTTGGCCATGGCCACGATATCTGCCTTGCCGGAAGCAATAATCTCCTCTGCCTGCTCCAAAGTCGTAATCATACCTACAACTGCCACCGGCACATGCAGGTGTTTCTTCACCTCCGCCGCATAATCCACATTCAGCGGTTTATGTGGTTCACGAAAATAGGTCGGTATGCAATAACGAGCTGACAAGTGGAAAATCGACCCCTGGGAGACATGGACAATATCCACATATTCCTGTGCCTCTTTCATAAATGCCAGAGATTCCTCAAATTCCATGCCGCCGGGAATCCCCTCCACAGCAGAAACGCGCATCTCAATGACCATATCTTCACCGACAGCTTCTCTCACTGCCTTCAGTACTTCCAACGGATATCTCCGCCTGTTCTCAGGTGAACCGCCATATTCATCCGTCCGCACATTGGATGCCGGTGACAGCCACTGAGCCAGGAAATTCTGATGGGCACAATGAATCATCACCATTCGAAATCCCGCATGTTTGCAGCGCAGGGCGCAGTCCGCATAATGTGCTTTCATCTCGTCCATATCCTGTCGATTCATAGTCCGCACATTATCTTCCGGATTCAACGGTCTTTCTGCCGATACAATCGCAATCGGCGAACCATCCTGCGGTGCTCTGTTGCCCCGGCCTGCATAGGCCAGCTCCGCAGAGATTTCAGCCCCATTCTGCCGACAGACTTCTACCAGGGCATTCATGCCGTGAATACAGTCATCATCGCAGACATTCATCTCACATAACCAATGCGATGTCTTATCATGGGTCACCGGTGTATCACCCACCGTTACCCAGCCGGCACCGGTTTTGGCCTGCCATGCCATAAAATCCAGCATATCCTGTCCCACAGTACCGTCGGCATTGCACTTCAAAACTACCGTCGGCGCATATTCCAGTCTGTTCTTCAATGTCACGCCGCGAATCGTCAGCGGCTGAAAAAGATGCGGATATAAATTCTGATTCATACTCATCCCCCATTATTCACTGCAAAATATAACACTATCATCTTCTTATTTACTATGAGTATAGCAACAGGAGAATGCATTGTAAAATGCCCATTTTGATATTGAGGTATAACCACAGCGATATAATAAGATGCGAGAATATTTCAGGAATGTCCTATAAAATTACAAATACAAAAAACCTGCCATGGGTCAATGTCACCACTCAGACATCAACCTATGACAGGTTCCTTTTTTGATCTTTACTCTGTTTTTAGTTATTCTTTATTCCAATGAATATCCTCTGACGAAAATGTCTCAAAATGGCTGAAATATGCCTCGGCCGCCTTCAGTCCTGAAATGCCCGTATCCGTCAGATGCCCTTCTTCTGCCACTTCCTCTGTAACACCGCAGACAGCCACCGTATAAGTGCTGTCATCATCTATTTCAAAATCATCCGGTGCAGCAAGTGCATACGGGAAGGTATGACCATTTCCATTGCGGTCATAGCCTGCCGCCATCAGTTCCTTTATACATTTTCCGGTAAGCGTCACCGTCTGAATACTGCCATTCCAGCCTGTCGGAAGAATTGAGGTAATCACCAAATCTGTCACCGGAACCGGATAAAGCTCTCCGCTGACTCCCTCTGTATTCAGATTCTCGCCTTCTCCCAGCTCATACCACTTGTTCTCTGAGACAAGAGCCAAATCTGCATCACTTGCCTGTGCCAGACAAATACCAACCAGCCTTGCACAATCCGCATTGCTGATTTTTTCTGTAACCGTAGTAAATACAGCATCTGAATTATTCCAGAGTAAATGCTGCTTCTCGTCCAGTGTATTCACCAGATCATCCAGACTGCTTTCTCCTCTGGCATAAGACTTCATGGCTTCTCCGGCATCAACAACAATATTTTCCCAGCCGCTGTAAATAAATGGCGCTGTAAATCCTGCTTCCAGTTCATCCCGAATATCCGCATACTGACTGTTTTCACCTGCTTCAAAATCTTTTAACGGGAGCAGGGATGCCGATGAGTAATAGCTGTTAAATGCCTGCATGCCTTCCACTGTAGACAGTACCTCCATAGGAACTGAAAACCGAAGCCCGGATACTGCAGCTGGTCACGGCAGAGCGTATAACCGGCCTCCTCCACCTTCGGCGCCAGTTCTTCCAGCTCTTTGAAGCTTGTCGGAAGCTTCCACCCATTCTCATCCAGCAGTGTCTTATTATAAGTAATCCCCAATGCATTATAGTCCATCGGCAGCATATAAATACCGCCGTCATATGTCACTTCACGCAGGCGGGACTGCACATAATTCTCTGTAAAATCATAGCTGGAAAGATCCAGAAAATCTGACTTGTCATCATATCTTCCCGGCGCATAATAAGTTGTAAAGTAGATATCCGTCATATTCCCCGTACTTCTCATGGCTTTCATATAGGCACTTGTATTCTATCCGTTATAAGGAATGATCTCCAGATTAATCTCAGGATACTTCTCATGCACCTTCTCTACAAAAGTGGACATATTTCTATAGGGTGCATTCATGGTAATCACCGGATGATCACCGGACGCATCCGCACTCTGGCTATCGGCGGTCTTCTCACTTCCATTGGACCCGCAGCCTCCAAGAAGCGTCACTGCACAGGCAACACTCAAAACAAAAGCAATCAGTTTCTTTTTCTGCATAATATTTTCCCCTTCATTATTTTCTCTACATACCCCAAACTTTGTCCTGAAATCACATTCCATACAACAGCCTATTGCCTTTGCAATCAATCACACTACCATACAAAATTACGGCATATATATAAACTATATGCTGAAAATAAGCGAAATACAAGAATATCCTCCCCATTTATCACTATTTTTTATAAATCAGGTGATAAGTCACATCCGCCTCCGGGTCTGTCAGAGGAATAATTCTTCTGCCTTTGAGTATATCCGATTTTAAATCTGAAAAATTCGTTGTAAAACATAATAATGTGGATGTTTTTATCAGTTCCTGAAATTCAAATTCTTTTGTCTGGATCAAAAATCTCGATGCCGGCATCTTCTCATAGCACAGCTTTGTCCAAAAACCAAGACGATCTCTCAGGAGACAATTGAATCCATTCAGCTGGGCAAATGTCAGCCGGGCATACTGAGCCAGCGCATGCCCTTCCGGAACAGCCACAGATAATTGCTCCCTGATATAGGTCTGGTCTTTGAGCCCTTTTAAATCCGCATCCGGGCATGGATAAGGCAGAATCCCGATATCTGTCTTTCCATCTTGCACATTCTGAATAATCTGCTCATTTTCAATCAAAGCCGATGTAATGGTATTGCCGGGATAATCCGAGGACAATTTCGGCAGCAATACCCACAACGGCGCCGGTGCACAGGATTCCACGGCAATGGTGTGCTGCCGCTTATCAAAATCCTGAACCGTGTGCACGGCATGCTCTGCTTCTGCTAATAGTTTTCTTGCCTCTGCCACCGCCTGTTTGCCCGTTTCATTCAATGCAATTCTGTTTTTTCCGCGATGAAACAATGGGACTCCGAAGGCTTCCTCCACATGCTGCATCGTTCTCGTAATAGTTGGCTGGGAAATATGCAGATATTCCGCAACCCTCGATAAAGTTCCGTAATCATCAAAAGCAATCAGTTGTCCCAATTCTTCAAGATCCAACATTTTTATTCCTCCATATGTTTCTCTATATCAGCTGTACATCAATTCGTATACAAGATTGTTTCTCATAACAACTTAAAATTCCGCACTAATTCACTCATACCCTCAACCCGAATATCCAGTATTCATTTTATGAAATGCAGTTTCCTTATAAATTATTGTACAATCCATATAATTCTTTGTAAACTGTATTTCAGAAAGTAAAAACATTTTATCTGCTATGCATTTTTTGTAAGGAGGTTTTTTCTATGGAATACGTAACATTAAATAACGGCGTCAAAATGCCGATGCTTGGATATGGTGTTTATCAGACACCGCCTGAAGATACAGAACGCTGTGTGCTGGATGCCATTCATGTTGGCTACAGAAGCATTGACACAGCTCAGGCTTACGGCAACGAAGAAGGGGTCGGCAATGCCATTGAGAAATGCGGCCTGCCTAGAGAAGAACTGTTTATCACAACAAAAGTATGGATTTCCAATGCCGGATATGAAAAAGCGAAGGCGTCCATCAAAGAATCCCTTCGCAAACTGAAAACCGACTATATTGACCTGCTGCTGATCCATCAGCCATTCGGTGATTATTACGGTACTTACCGCGCCATGGAAGAAGCTTATAAAGAAGGCAAAGTCCGCGCCATCGGTGTTTCCAACTTCTATCCGGACCGTTATCTGGATATCCAGCATTTTGCAGAAATCAAACCTGCTGTAAATCAGGTAGAAGCGCACCTTTTCCAGCAGCAGAAAATTGCCAGAGAATATATGGCCAAATACAACACACAGATTATGTCCTGGGGCCCATTTGCCGAAGGCAAAAATGATTACTTCAACACACCTGCCTTAAAAGAGCTTGGTCAGAAATACAATAAATCTGCTGCTCAGGTTGCACTGCGTTTCCTTCTGCAGAGCGGTGTTGTGCTCATCCCTAAATCAGTTCATAAAAACCGTATGGAAGAGAACTTCAATATCTTTGATTTCTCACTGACAGAGGACGAAATGAAGACACTGGAAGCTCTGGATACCGGTGCCAGCCTGTTCTTCTCTCACTATGATCCACAGACAGTTGAGTGGTTTATGAGTATTGTCTAAAACCCTGAAAACGTCGAAAGGCCGCAGCCCAAATGGACTGCGGCCTTTTGTCATACATTTATTTTTACTGGATGGAGATGTATTTCTTCTCTTCTTCAGCTGGTTTCGCTTCTTTCTTCGGAACGAACAGTGTCAGAATACCATGTTCAAAGGATGCCTTGATATCTTCTTCTGTGATATCTTCACCAACATAGTAACTTCTCTGGCATGCGCCTGCATAACGTTCACGTCTGATGTACTTGCCTGTCTTCTTGTCCTCTTCATCTTCATCAAGACCCTTTGCGGCACTGACGGTCAGATAACCATTGTTCAGTTCAGCCTTGATCTCGTCTTTCGTAAAGCCCGGAAGATCAATCTCAAGTTCATAGCCATTGTCTAATTCCTTGATATCTGTCTTCATCAGATTGCCTGCATGGTGACCATACAGTTTCTTCTCTGCCTTATCTTCTGCTCTGTTGTCATAATAAAATGGAAAACCAAAGAAATCATCAAATAAATTATTATTAAAAATGCTAGGTAACATAAGTCATATCTCCTTTTCAATCAAATATCTATATTCAAATCTGTTAATTGTCATTCTCTAAAACGAAGGGAAACACACTTTGCGAGTTTCTCTCGTTATCGCAATATTCGCGTAAATCATCTGAATCTACCAATCCAATGATTCATTATCCTTCAATGGATATATACTTCTTCTGCTCTACTGCAGGCTTTGCTTCCTCTTTCGGAATCTCAAGCTTCAAGGTACCATTCTCAAACTTAGCCTTGATGTCTTCCTGTTTGACACCTTCGCCTACGTAGAAGCTTCTGCTGCATGAACCACTGTAACGTTCACGTCTGATGTACTTGCCTTCCGAGTTCTTCTCATCTGTATGTTTATTCGATACAGCGCTGACGGTCAGGTAACCATCCTTCAATTCAGCCTTCACATCTTCTTTCTTAACTCCTGGCATGTTCATCGTTACTTCATAACCATGATCAGTATCCTTCACATCTGTGGTCATCAAACCTGCTGCGTTATAATCATAATCTCCATCAAATGGAAATCCAAAAAAGTCATCTAACAAATTCTCTCCAAAAATACTAGGCATTAACATAAGTCATATCTCCTTTCAAAAGATATCTTAAAATCTAATCAAGCACTTTCGGATCACTCCTGAGTGTTATCAACATCTCCAACTCCGGATTTGGAACTCTTCTTTTTGTTCCCCTTCCTTTGTTCTATACGTAATATAACACTTATTATTAGCACTGTCAATAGGTGAGTGCTAATTTTTTGTGAACTTTTTGTGAACAATCAAAATGTGACATTCTAAAACTCAATTAAAAACCATCGAAGATTTCAGAAAATACGCTAATATGAATGCACGCTTTCATATTATGGGATATGTGCAAATCCAAGAACATAAAATTAATATGTATGATATTCTGGGTATCATAGCAAACGGTGCTATTGACAAAGCAGAATTAATTCTCACCCAATGTCGCACTGAAGAACTCATAGCTCTCCAACAATATCTGGAATCCTCCGGCCTGTTGGTTGATCAACAAACAACTGACAAAATAGCAGGATCAAATTAAAATATGAATCTGAAAAAGAATTAGCTGAACTACAGCATCGTATTGACTGCCTTTCTGATAAAATTGCTCACTGTCAGAATATTATTGATGCGGATGGCGAAGATGACTGTAATCCATTAAATTGGTAAAATGATTTTCAACCACTTTATACTATTTTGATAAGTAAAAATCCAAGGCGGCTCCTTTAACGTCAAAAGGCCGCAGTCCAAATGGACTGCGGCCTTTCGACATACATTTATTTTTACTGGATAGAGATATATTTCTTCTCTTCTTCAGCTGGTTTCGCTTCTTTCTTCGGAACGAACAGTGTCAGAATACCATGTTCAAAGGATGCCTTGATGTCTTCTTCTGTCACATCTTCGCCAACGTAGTAGCTTCTCTGGCATGCGCCTGCGTAACGTTCACGTCTGATGTACTTGCCGGTCTTCTTATCTTCCTGATCTTCATCAAGACCCTTTGCGGCACTGACGGTCAGATAACCATTGTTCAGTTCAGCCTTGATCTCGTCTTTCGTAAAGCCCGGAAGATCAATCTCAAGTTCATAACCATTGTCCAGTTCCTTAATATCTGTCTTCATCAGGTTCGCTGCATGATGACCATACAGTTTCTTCTCTGCCTTATCTTCTTCTCTATTGTCATAATAAAATGGAAAACCAAAGAAATCATCAAATAAATTATTATTAAAAATGCTAGGTAACATAAGTCATATCTCCTTTCAAAAGATATCTTAAAATCTAATCAAGCACTTTCGGATCACTCCTGAGTGTTATCAACATCTCCAACTCCGGATTCGGAACTCTTCTTTTTGTTCCCTTTCCTTTGTTCTATACGTAATATAACACTTATTGTTAGCACTGTCAATATGTGAGTGCTAATTTTTTTATAAAAAACCACCCCATCAAAGATTAACTTTTTATAGAAATATTGAAACGAAAGAAGATATCCTGCACTTCCATTTTGATAAAATATTTAATGAATCTATATGTACGTTTGATAAGGGAATCTCAGATATAGCGGATGCCATTACTCCCTGCTTCGAAATATGGTTTGAATTACACTTTGGTAACCGCATCAATCCCTTTTGTCAGCAATTGTCCGGATAACTCGATCATTCTCTCCAGCGAGATTTTTTTCCCATCCTCTACCCATTGCCGATAAAGACTCATGGATGTCGTGCAAAGGTAGTTATTGATAATATTTTGTTCTTCTTTTGTATATGCAGCATAAGGATTATATCTTTCTCGGTTATGTTTCAGCATTGCCAGGAATCCTCTGTTTGCAAATTCCCGGTAACTTGGCGCAGATATCAGTTTTTCCATATAGGGTTCCAGCTTGGACATAACCTCGAAAAATACCCGATTTGTCTCTGTGAAGGGAGCGTCCGGCGGAATCTTATTGATCTCGCTGAAATATTTTTCCAGCATCTGTCCTATCACATCTTCAAACAAGGCTTCAATACAGGTATAATGCAGATAAAAAGTTTTATAATGTATTCTTGCCCGATTCGTCAACTCACGTATTGTAATTTTGTCAGCATCCATTTCACATACCATCTGCTTGAACGCACCATAGATGGCTTCTTTCGTTTTTATAACTCGTAAATCCTGCCTTTTTTCTGCCAACATCCTGCACCTCTCTAAAAAATATCCACTTTTCCAAAAAGTATGGCATAAACTCCACTTTCTGAAAACTGGAAATGTTATTTCTTACTGATCATTATTATAATGTCCACATGGATATAAATCAATAAGTAGGTATAGAATGAATAAGATTATCATCACAGATGGGAATATCATATTATTTGCAAAGTTAAACAATTCCCTTTCATCTTCTGATTTTAAGAACCGTCTTCCATGTACTTTATCAGGACTGAATGAAGATGATCGTTATTGTTTTCCCGTTGCAAAAGGAAGATACGATCCCATGGATTACAGCACACAACTAAAAAAAGGATTTCTCACACTGGAGCAAGGTTTCTTTTCTATCTATATGAAAAACAATTTATCAAAAGTGCCACATATTGTCATTGGACAGGTAGAACCAGAATCACTCCCTCAACTCGTTCATCTGCCGGATAGGATGAACGTTTATATCTGCTCAACGTAAATAAAATAAATTTAAGGAGGACATTCTATGAAGTACACATCTAAATCTGAATTCAAAAAAGCAAACTACTTTGGCACAGGTTTTCCAAATTTCATGTTTGCTAAGAATATGACAGGAAAAACCTACATGAAGCCATTGAAAATGATAGGCAAACAAGACTATTTCTTTGTAAATGTCAGCTTTGCCCCTGCAGCCAGATGTTTCTGGCACATTCACCGGGGTACTACTGGTGGTGGACAGATTCTGCTCTGTACTGCCGGAGAAGGCTGGTATCAGGAAAAAGGAAAAGAACCCGTTTCACTGGTTCCCGGCTCCGTCATCGACATCCCTACAAATATAGAGCACTGGCATGGTGCAAAAAGAAACTGCTGGTTCTCACATCTTGCTGTAGAAATTCCCGGCAAGGATTCCAGTACCAAATGGCTCGAAGAAGTATCTGATCAGGAATATTCAAAACTTTAAGGAGGCACTCGTTATGATCTTAAACGAAACTTATCATTTATCCAATAACGTAGAAATTCCAAAACTTGGTCTTGGAACATGGTTTATCAGTAATAAAGATGCGTCTGAAGCAGTTCGTCAGGCAGTAAAGTTAGGATATCGTCTAATTGATACTGCTCAGACTTATAATAATGAATCTGGTGTTGGTGAAGGCATCCGTACCTGTGGTGTTCCTCGCGAAGAACTTTTTGTTACCAGTAAAATTGCTGCTGAAGCAAAAAGTTACATTGATGCCAAGAAAGCCATCAGCGACATTCTCAATAAAACCGGCCTTGATTATCTTGATCTTATCATTATTCATGCTCCGCAGCCATGGAGAAAATGGCACAGCAAATCACAACGGTATTTCAAGGAAAATATTGAAGTCTGGCGTGCACTTGAAGAAGCATACAAATCAGGCAAAGTAAAGGCTATTGGAGTCTCCAATTTCCTTAAAGACGACCTGCAAAACATTCTGAATCACTGTGAGATCAAACCTATGGTTAATCAGGTACTCTGTCATATCAGTAATACCCCGACAGAGTTAATTTCTTTCTGTGAAAGTCATGGTATCCTTGTAGAATCCTATGCTCCGATCGCTCATGGAAAAATGCTGAAAAACAAAGATGTCGTAGCCATTGCAAAAAAATATAATGTTTCATTTTCTCAACTCTGTATCAGGTATGATCTGCAATTAGGCACAGTCGCACTCCCCAAAACAGCAAATCCTATGCACATGCAAGAAAATGCTGCTGTAGATTTTGAAATCAGCGATGCTGACATGGATATATTAAAAAATATTGCCCCTATCAAGTGATATGGACTTCTGAAAGTTATGCCTGTTTTCAGCGGAAAATAACTGTCATCCATCGAATGGACAACAGTTATTTTCGCCAAATATCATTTTTCAAAAAAAGCCGTAATGCTTCCTTCCAACAGTCTTCTCCAAAGCTTGACAATATTTCCTACGGCTATCGCATTGATCAGTGTGCCTTCCCTGACGCCATTTAATTTATGGAAAGCCAGAAGGGCGACAACCATCGCACTGATCGTCAGAAAGCTGTCAAATCCTACCTTTACATTTCCGAACTTCACGCCTGTTGTCTGCGAAATTGCCCGCACCAGCGCTTCCGCAGGCAGCATGATCACATCACCCATGACCTCCAGACTGATGCCAAGGGCCATGATAATACAGCCAATCACAAGATAGACAAATGAACTTCCCCACGGTCCGCCGAATCTTGTTGGAATGATGCTCATAAAACGGTCAATAAAAAAACTGAAACAAAAAGTGATCGGAATCTGCAGTGCCTGCTGCAGAGTAAATTTCCTGCGCAGAATCGCTTCCAGAATCAAAAACAGCATATTAAACAGGAACGTAAATGTTCCCATGGAAATGCCGGTAATCAGACTAATCACAAAAGGCAGCCCGGAAACAGGTGATGTACCGAGACCGGCTCTTGTCACAAAACTAATCCCCAATGCGCAGAAAATCAAGCCGATAAAAAAAATACAGTAACGTTTAATCATTGTGCGTGTTTTCATTATTTTCAACCCCCATATTGCATGCCCCCATGCAATTTTATCATGCTGTGATATCTTTCGTTATTTTTTTATCACTATTACCATCATATAGTATGGGATTGAATATTTCAAGATAAATTTAAAAATATTTTTAATCACTAAAAAATATTTTTATAATCATGTGCAATTAAAGAAGACAGTCCACCTTTTTGGTTTGACTGTCTTCTTCTAACTTCACAAAACACCAATCAGTACTTTCTGCTCATCAAAATAAACAACCTTTTACACAACAACTTCAAAAATCCGTTTATTTCCATATTCCAGCTCCTGAATTCCGGTTGTTTTATTCTTATTGAAATTGAAACTGAGCAAATATCCCTTTTCCTCATTGTAATAATTCAGATATTCAAAAAGCTGTTTTTTACCCCGTATATGATACTCGTCACCGCGCCAGATTTTTAGCTCAATAATAAAACGTCTGCCTTTATAGTCAACAATAATATCCGTACGCCTGTTGTCCCTTGTTCTTGCTTCAATATAATAATTTCCTGTTCCATTGATAATCGGCTTCAAATACAGCAAAAACAGCTTTCTTCCATTCTCTTCTATAAACTTCTGGGCATTGTCAGCATATATTTCTTCATAGTATTCGTAAAATTTACGCATAACAAGATCCATCTGCAGCATCCCTGATACAATAAATTGATTTCTGTTTGTCGCAGTTTCCATATACATTTTATTATTAACCGCCATTTCCGCCAGAAACATATCATACATCTGAGTTTCAAAAATCCTGTTTGAAACAGCAACAATGCCATTTCTATCTTTCAGGAAACCAAATGTCACACCCAGATTAATCACCGGTGTTTCCCTTTTGAATGGAAAATCTATGCCTCCAAACAAGATATTCTGAATCATTTCTTTCAGTTGAGGATAATCCAATAACTTTTTTGTCAAGTCATCAAATAATGTATTCGGCTCTTTTAACAATATTTTAATCGCAGCTAATATTCCATCTCTCGTCCATGCTAAAGCCTTTGATGCAAAATCTGTTGTTCCTGCTACACGCTCATCTGTAAGCTGACAAATCCGGGATACAAGATACGGATAACCGGAAGTATAATCATAAATCAACTGCGCATTCTCATGAATATTCATTCCTGTCTGATATTCACTCTCATAATCCATCAACATCGAAATAATATCATCCACATCAAAACTCATATCCACCTGGAAATCAACTGCAATATTCCACGGACTGTTGTATTTCGTCTCCTCCTGCGGATGCAGCTTTAATTTGAGACTTTTAACATCATAGACGCCTGCCAGAATAACTGACTGAAATGTTTCGTCTTTGCCCTGCTGCCATTTCAGATACTTTTCCCTTAATAACCCCAGAAAAGACAAGAAAATCTGATTGTCAGAACTTTTATCCACTTCATCAATCATTAAAACTATTTTTTTCGGACACGCTTTGCACAATGCGGTAATTTTCATTCCAAGAGAACGCATTGGAAATTTCTCTGACAATGGGCTGTTCCACTCTTTCAGAATTTCTTCTGATACATTCTGATTTTCCAGACATTGACCTATATCCATGACCAGACCTTCAGCCAGGCTCTCAAGAGATTGAAAATATTCATCAGCCGCTTCGAAACTCAGACTTAACACCAGATAACCTTCCTGCAAGCGCCGTTCCAGCAAATAGAGAGTTGTTGTCTTACCGTACTGCCGCGCACGATTAATGGTAAAGTAGTGCCCAGGCACAATATAATCCCGTATGATTTTGTCCAGCCTGCTGCTGATGTCTACCATATAGTTCTTCTCCGGGACACAAGTCCCTGTTACACAAAATCGCTTCGGCATACATTTTCCTCCCATCTGCACAAAATTTTACGCACCTATTAACACTTTCTTCCCCTCAAAAGCAAATCCATAGTGTCGGATTCGCTCCTGTTCTATACCCAAAGCCAGAAGTTCTGTGTCATATTTCTTCTGCTGAATCTGCAAAAGTGCCGATTTTACTGTCTCTTCCAACGTCTTCTCATCCTCTGATTCCCGTACCTTAAATTCCATGATAACGGCATCGTCCTCTGTACATTTCGGAATCATCATGACATCATACCGGCCATATCCGCTTTCTCTGTTGGAACGGATTTCGTAGCGATCGTTTAATTCCACCAGCAGTCCCAGAACAAATCCATGATAAAACCTCTCCGGCTGAGTTCTCTCAGAAGGATGCATCCCCGCATCAAAACTGCTGAATGTCGCCAGTGCTACATCATTCATATATAAATTCATAGCTTTGACATTACCCTGAAGCAAAGCACGGACAAATTCGTTATAATTGGCGGAGACAGATGCAAACCACCCCTTAAACATATTCGAAAACATACTGATCGTCTCAAGATTGGTTATGGACAAATGATACCAAGGCTCCAATATAATTCCCCTGTATTCAACCGATTCTACTTTCAGATAACCGCTTGCCACCAACAGGCTCCATATGGCATTTTCATCCTGCTCCAGCTGACTGAATATTACCTGCTCATCAAAATGAACAATAATCTGCTCACCATTCAGCAGTCTTTCCATCTGCATTTTCATATTTGAAGAAGCCGTCTGCAAAAGCTGACTGATTAAGCCATTAGAACTGGTAGCAGCCCAATAAGGTTTCAGCCTCTTTTCTTTTAAATAATTCGTAATGGACCATGGATTATAAATATCCTGATAGCTGCCAAATGTAAAACCATCATACCATCGCTTCACATCAGCCTTTTTATCTGACATTCCAAATTCATCCAGTGCATCAAAGACCTCTTCCTCCGTAAAACCGAAACAATCCGCATACTGTTCTGATGTGGTGGTAATCACCGTCAGATTATTCAAATCCGAAAATACAGATTCCTTAGATACACGGGTAATGCCTGTCATCACTGCTCTTTCCAGATAAGGATTCGTCTTAAAAGTTGTATTAAAGAAACTTCTCATAAATCCGGTAAATTCATCCCAATATCCGTGAATATAGGCTTCCTGCATCGGTGTGTCGTATTCATCCAGCAGAATCAAAACCTTTTTCCCATACATCAGATTCAGATAACTTGAAAGATTTTTCAATGCATCCTGAGCTGTCACATCATCCATCTGCTCTGTAACTGCCATCATCTGCTGCCTTTCATTATCTGTAAAACACTTCTGTTCCGCCAGATAACGATGCTGACGATAAACATCCACAATGATATTCTTTATTTTCTGAACTGCATCCTTGTAATTATTCTGCTTCACATCCGCGAAACTCATAAAGATAACCGGATAACTGCCCTGCAGCTTGCGGTACTTCTCAAAATTCCAGATAGAAAGACCTTCAAAAAGCGCACTCCGTCCTTCGTACTGCCTGGAGAAAAAACAATTCAGCATATGCATATTCAATGTCTTGCCAAAACGCCTGGGACGGGTAATCAGCGTAATATCATCCGCGCTCTCCCACCACTGCCGGATAAAGTCTGTCTTATCAATATAAAAATAATGATTCTCTCGCAGAGAAGCAAAATCCTGCTTTCCTATACTAATCACCTGGCTCATAATCTACCTTCTCTTTCAAACCGCACATTTAGATATACCCATTATACACTATCTTCCCCCTCCGAAAAAGGGACTGTTTATCAAATACTTTTTTCATGTTTCGACAATTTATATGTTATAATTCAATCATTCCAAGTAAAGGAGATGACGCCCATGCGTATCGCACTCGTACAAATGTCGAATTCCGGCAGTATCCAATTGAATTTAGAAAAGAGTATCAACGCCATCAAAGAAGCCGCCGGCCAGGGTGCTGACCTGGTTCTGTTTCCCGAAGTACAGCTCACTGAGTTCTTCCCGCAATATCCCGATCAGGACGTCAAAAAATATCAGGCACCCCTTAACTCCTCTATTGTAGAGGTGTTTCAAGATGTCTGCAAAACCAGCCATATCATGGCTGTTCCAAATATTTATCTTTATGAAAACGGAAAATGTTATGATGCCAGCATTCTGATTGACCGAGACGGACAGATTGCCGGAATTCAGAAGATGGTACATGTAGCTCAGGCGAACCAGTTTTTTGAACAGGATTACTATACACCATCCGATGATGGCTTCAAGGTGTTTGAAACAGATGCCGGAAATATCGGCATTGTTGTCTGCTTCGACAGGCATTACCCTGAAAGCATCCGGACGGAGGCCTTAAAAGGCGCGGACCTGATTCTGATTCCAACCGTGAATACCAAATCCGAGCCTTCTGAAATGTTTGAATGGGAACTCCGGGTTCAGGCCTTCCACAACAGCACCTTTATCGCCATGTGCAACCGCGTAGGCACAGAAGGTGAAATGGACTTTTCCGGTGAATCCATTGTCATTGATGCCAACGGTGATGTGATTGTCAAGGCAGATGACCGTGAACAGATTTTATACGCGGATATAGACCCGGAACAATCCCGGAGCATTCGCTCCTCCCGCCCTTATACCCAGCTCAGACGGACTGAGTTTTACGAATAGCCGCTTTCTTCTGCGAAACCACCAGACCAACGAATATCAGTGCCGCACCAACCACTGAAGCCATGGTCATTTTCTCATGCAGCACCAGCACCGACAATACAACTGTCACCACCGGCGAAACATAGATGTACACGCTGGTCTTGATAGCGCCGATCCATGTAGTTGCCAGATTCCAGAGCATAAAGCCCATGGCACTGGCGCAAAGCCCCAGAAACAGGAAATTGGAGAGCACTTCCGGCTTCATCAGTATCTCCGGTTTCCAGCTGGCCTTCTGTTGGATCAGCACCGGGATCAGAAACACAATACCATAAAAATACACTCTTCTTGTCACCGCCACAATCGGGTACTCCCATTCACCGATTTTCTTGATCAGCGCCGAATAGCAACCCCAGGATATCATCGCCAGAAAGGCCAGGCCGTCTCCCAACGGGTTAAGCTGCAGGTTCTTCTGCCCGTTCATACTGATCATAATAATACCAGCCATGGCAACGGCAAAGCCGATATAAAAGAAGATGCCGGATTTCTCGTTTTTGAAGAAAAATCCCACCATTACCGCCACAAAAAACGGCGCACAGGCCACAATGATGCCGACGTTGGAAGCATAGGTCATGGTTAATGCCGTATTCTCAAGCATAAAATACATCACAATGCCGAAGAATCCCGCTCCGGCAAAAAAGATTTCCTGCTTAACCTCCCTCAGCTTTAGCCGATGGGGATAAATAATCATCAGCGCCAGAAAGGCCAGCACCGCCCTTGTAAATAAAACCTCTGCCGGCAAAAAATACTGAAGCAGTACCTTCGTTGACACAAAAGTTGCTCCCCACATAATCTGTGTACCGCAGGCCATCACATGCCCCAGCACCTGTTTCTTATCATTTGTCATTTCTCAATCCTCTGTCTGTATCTCTTATTCCTGCTGCGTCATCCTGTTATTTGCGCCGCCCGGCTGCGAAAATTCGTCTAAAACACATTCTCTTGTACGGCGCCTATCTCAACTAATGGTAACCGAAATTTCTTTATTTTTCAATATCTATCCATTTTCTTAGCGCCCGACATTTCAAGTTTTCCAAAAAGCCCAAAGAAATCTTTATCATACAATTTATTTTTAGGGGGTTGCCTTTTCCGAATTTTTTTGTTATTATCCAAAAGGATTATCTCTATGGGAGATTCCACACTTCTATAAGTGGTCAATCATTGACAAAATTTGAAAGATAAACGGAGGTGAGTTTTCATGGACAGTTGCATAGGTCGAAGTAAGATATGCGGTGAACAACAGAAGTATACAGTCAGAATGCGGCTATCAGGAAAGCTCAGCCCTGGACTCATAAATATATCTTAGTACAATATTTGTGCCCGTTTTTCACGGGATAACCTATTTGTATGGGATTTGCATCCATTTTGCGACATGAGTCTTCGTGCAGACCTCTTTCCCATACGCATTCTATATTTTCATGCGCGCTTTTGTACATCGCATCAGACAGTCTATGCTATTTCACTGAAACTTGAAGCGATGTATTTTTATGCCCTTTTTTAGGGAGAAAAGGAGGACGACATGAAAAGAAGAATGTTTTACAAGAAAGATTACGTAAAAGAACTGTTAAAAATCATCCGCACAGAAATAGACACAGCCAAATTACCAAAACTGCTTTCCAATTACCATGAAAAGGATATTGCAGAGGCGATTACTTTTCTGACAGGAACCGAAAGACAGCAGCTCTATCCTGTTCTCGGTGCACAGAAAGTGGCCGAAATCTTTTCCTATCTGGATGATTCTGAGAAATATATTGAAGAACTGCCGATTGAAAAGGCTGCCAAAGTGGTTTCCTACATGGATGCCGATGATGCGCTGGACATTCTGGATGATCTGACCGAGCACAAAAAGCAGGAACTTGTCAGCCATCTGGACGAAGATGCACAGAAGGATGTACGCAAACTGCTCTCCTATGATGAGGATGAAATCGGCAGCTGCATGACCAACAATTTTGTCTGCATTTCCGACAAATTGTCCATTCGCGAAGCCATGCGTGCACTCGTTCGACAGGCCGGAGACCACGACAATATCTCTACGATTTATGCGGTAGACGATAATCAGAAATTTGTGGGGGCTATTGATTTGAAAGATTTAATCATTGCCCGTGAAAATGATGCCCTGGAAGATATTATCAGCCGTTCTTATCCTTTTGTCTGCGAACATGAAAAAATCAACGACTGCGTTGAGAAAATTGCCGACTATGAAGAAGATTCCCTTCCGGTTCTGACCAAAGACGGCACCATCGCCGGTATCCTGACTGCAACAGATATTGTCGAACTCGTTGACGATGCCATGGGCGATGATTATGCAAAACTCGGTGGTCTGACTTCTGAGGAAGATTTAAATGAACCAACCGTTATCAGCATGAAGAAACGTCTGCCATGGCTGATTATCCTGTTATTCCTCGGCATGGCTGTTTCATCCGTTGTAGGCATCTTCGAATCCGTTGTGGCTGTTCTGCCGATTGTTATCTGCTTCCAGTCACTGGTTCTTGATATGGCAGGCAATGTGGGCACTCAGTCCCTGGCTGTTACTATCCGTGTTCTGATGGATGAAAACCTGAACGCAAGAAAGAAACTCTACCTTCTCGGCAAAGAAATGAGAATCGGTTTCTTCAACGGCATCAGCCTCGGCCTGATGGCACTGGTATTTCTCGGTGTCTACATCCACTTTTTCAAAAAGTACGCATGGATGTCTGCTTTCCTGATTTCAGGCTGTGTTGGCATTTCATTAGTTGTGGCCATGGTGGTTTCCAGCATGATCGGCACCATTGTACCAATGTTTTTCCACAAAATCCATGTGGACCCGGCGGTTGCATCCGGTCCGCTGATCACAACTGTCAACGATTTGGTGGCTGTCGTTACATACTATGGACTGGCAATGGTATTTTTAATTGATATATGTCACATTTGACAAAAACCTCCTTATGGTTTATATTAGTTCATAAATAGATATTTCAAATTTGAACTAATTATTCCATAAGGAGGCTTTTTGTGAAGTTAGGTATTGAATTCCCAAGGAAACTGTCTCTGGCCTATGAAAGCATGTGCAAACCGCTCTGCCATGAACTGAAACTGCCCCAGACAGCTTTTGATATTCTTATGTTTCTGGCCAATAACCCTGAGTTCAAAACAGCCAGAGATATTGTCGAAGTCCGGAAGATTAAAGCAAATCTTGTTTCTGTCAACGTTGATAAGCTTGTGAATGAAGGTTATCTGATCCGTAAGAATGTAGAAGGCGACCGACGTAAAGTCCAGCTTCTCTGTACCGATAAGGCCCAACCCATCATTATCAAGGGCCGGCAGCTGCAGGAACGCTTTGTTGAGCAGCTTTTTTCAGACATCGATGACACCACACGCCAAACCATGTTCCAAGGCATGCAGCAAATGGAACACAACCTGAATCTTATTCTGGAGGACAACTAGTTATGCATTTACTTTTTACGATTATTGTTACTTTTTTTGCCGGCATGGGTGCCGGTCTCGGAACAGGCTTTGCCGGTATGAGTGCCGCGGCCGTTATCAGTCCGATTCTCATTACTTTTTTGGGCATTGACCCTTATATGGCCGTCGGCATTGCTTTATCATCCGATGTACTGGCCAGCGCCGTTTCCGCCTATACTTACGGCAAGCACAAGAACCTAGACATCAAAAACGGCCTCATTATGATGGTTACCGTCCTGATTTTCACTGTTGTAGGCAGCTACATATCCAGTCTCGTACCATCTGCCACCATGGGGAATTTCTCTGTCTTCATGACTTTCCTGCTGGGTATCAAATTCATTGTGAGACCGGTTATGACTACCAAGGAAGCGATGCAGGGCGTATCCGCTAAAAAACGTGCCATGCAGTCCGTCATCTGCGGTATCATCATCGGATTTATCTGCGGCTTCATCGGCGCCGGCGGCGGTATGATGATGCTTTTGATCCTGACTTCTGTTCTGGGATATGAACTCAAAACAGCCGTTGGAACAAGCGTCTTTATCATGACCTTCACCGCATTTACCGGTGCTGCCTCTCATTTTGCCATCGGTGGCCTGCCGAATCCTACTGTATGGATTCTGTGTATTATCTTCACCCTCATCTGGGCCAGAATCGCTGCGGTACTCGCCAATAAGGCCACACCAAAGACTCTAAACCGCGCGACAGGTGTTATTCTTGTTGTTCTGGGTATCGTTGTTATGGCATTTTCATTTTTATCTTAGCGTAAAATAGTATAACTCAAATGGCTGATGCAGTAATATTATCATACCGCATCAGCCATTTATACATATCAACAGTTTATATTATCTTTATTGCAATCGTCACAATCCCCAGCAGCAGCAACACCAATCCCACAATTCTGTTCAATCTTCGTATCTCACATCTATTGGCAAATTTCGCTGATACCAATGCACCAAAGAGGCAGAACGCCATGACCAGCAGCATGGGCCCTGGGAAAATCTCTGCGCCCATAGAAATATGGCTGACCGCTCCTGTCAAAGCTACCAGCGACATGATCATCGTACTGGTGCCTACGGCCACCTTCAGATTGTATCCCAAAAGCAAGGTAAAAACCGTCAGCATCAGAATACCTCCGCCGCTTCCTGTGAATCCGCAGATCCAACCAATGCCGCAGCCGCAGACCATGGCCAAAACTGTTTTTCTTCCTGACGGTGCAGAAGCCTCCGAAGCATCTCTTCCCCCTGTCACCGGTCGAATCAGAAATTTTATACCGAGAAAAATCGTTGTCAGCATGGAAATGTATCCGAGACCATCCGGGCTCTGCTGACTGAAAAGATAACCACAGTAACTGCCGACAACTGTACCCAGAAAAGCAGTAATTGTCACAAGACTGCCCCGTTTAACATCAATATTTTTATTCTTATAATAAGTATAGGCCGAAAGCAGACTGGCAAACACATCCGAAGCCAATGCCACCGTCACTGCATCATAACTGCTCCATCCACACAAACTGACCAGTATCGGCGTAATCACAACTGCTGCAGAAAGCCCCGCCAACCCAGTCACCACACCGGCTCCCGGTCCTGCCGCTATATACATCAAATACAACATTTTATTTTTCTCCTTACAAATCCATACCTGTCCATCTTAACCATTGCTGACAATCCGACATTGTTTCAGTGCATCTCCGATAGCATAGCGCAATCACTTTTAGAAATCAAGATGTTTATCCTCTACTTCCTGCCCTTATACGACACACAATGCAATCTGTCTAACAAATGAATCCTATTTACAGATAAAATCTCTCAACAATGCGTTTTGTTTTTCCCTTCTTGATAATCCATGCTATACTATCTATCGGATTTAATTAGTTCTATCTAACCGCACAAAGGAGATACTCTTATGCCTTTAAATCTTACAGAATTCAATCATTTTTATATCATCAACAAAATCTGCGGCCACGAAAAACACCGGCACTATCTTGAGTCCCTGGGATTTGTTCCCGGCAGCGAGGTGACGATTTTGTCCGAGCTTCACGGCTATTATATCGTCATGGTTAAAGGAAGCAAAATTGGACTTGATAAAACTCTGGCCAAAAAAATTATTGTGTTTGCCAATTAATGTCCAAAACAAGCTCTTACGGCAGCACAAAAAACTACTATAAAAAGAGGAAACTATGGAAAAGAATAAAGTTATTTCAAAATTATGCTGTCTCCAGACAGCTTTTTATATCGTCTTTCTGACGATTTTAATCATGCATTACAAAAAAGGACTGGAAAGCCGCACTTTTGCTCTGCTGATTTTTCTGTCATTTCTCGGATCTGCCGTGTCATTGACCCTGGGAGATCATCTGAAAAATATGATGCGCAATTCCGGCTTTGATGTGGCCGGGGTCCATGACAAAAAATCTCTTGAAAAAGAGCTGCTGAAACTGCAGAATGCGGATGACACATTGAATGTAGGTGTCATGATGTTTGACCTGAACAACTTAAAAAAGGTCAATGATACTTTCGGTCATGAAGAAGGCGATATTTTCATCCAGACTTTTGCATCCTATCTGACCCGGATTCTTACGGAAAACAGTTTTCTGGCACGATTCGGCGGTGATGAATTTGTCATCATCCAAAGAGAAACTTCATGGTCGGAACTGGAGCAGATGAATATACAGCTGCAGACACTTCTGGACACCTATAATCAGACAGCTGCCCATCCCATCAGTTATGCTGTGGGCTACGATATCAGCTGCAAAAATCATTACTATCTGATTATGGATCTCATGCAGATGGCCGACCAAAAAATGTATCAGGACAAACAATACAAAAAATCCATGACCTCCTATCCCGGTCGCTATTACACCAAAAGCCATCTGGTTGAAAGTATTTCTACCGATTCATTGAAGGAGAAAATTTCTACTATTTTAACAAACAGCAAGCAGGAAAAACAATACGCATTCTTGATGACGGATATTGACAACTTTCACCTGATCAATGATTACTGGGGATATGAGACGGGCACGGATATCCTGAATTTTCTTTTTAAGAAATTAGAACTTTTCCCTCAGACAGTCTTTGTCAACCGCTATCATTCGGATGTTTATGTCAGTATTGTCGATATTACCGGTCAGAGCCCGCAGAACTTCAAGGAGAAAGTCATCCGATACAACAGGCAGACAGCCTCCGAAGTGCTGGAATCCTATCCGGTCAATTATCTTTTTCTGAACACAGGTATTCATTATCTGGAAGGCACCGAAATTTCAGCAGAAGAATTGATCTCACATACTAATATTGTCCGCAGAAAGGCCAAGACTGAGCTTTCCGGCGTATGTGAATACTCTGAGGATATTGCACGGGATGAACAGAAACGGGCAGAAACCATTCATACTTTCCGCAATGCACTGGAACAGAAAGAATTTAAGATTTATTTTCAGCCGAAAATAAACGGAAAATCCCAGCAGATAGCCAGTGCGGAAGTGCTTGTCCGCTGGCGGAAAAATGACGGTTCTCTTTGGTTTCCTGACAGCTTTCTGCCGATTCTTGAAGAAACCGGTGAAGTGGAAGCGTTGGACTATTATGTTTATGAAGCTGCCTTTTTATGGCTCTCCGAACGTATCACAAAACAGCAGAAGATCATTCCGCTGTCCCTCAACGTCTCACCCATTCATTTCCGCAAGATCAACACTTTTATTCATAAGGTATCCGGATTAATCGACAAGTATAAGATTCCCTCACAGTATCTGGTCTTTGAGATTACGGAAACAACCTACATCCACAATATCGATGCCGTCAATCAGATGATCCGCTTTTTCCAGAAAAAAAATATCCGGATCTCCATGGATGATTTTGGTTCCGGATATTCTTCGTTAAATACTTTAAAAGATATTTTATTTGATGAAGTGAAGATTGACAAGCGTTTTCTGGACGATGACCTGTCTGAAAAAGGCAAAATCGTCCTTCAGGAAATCTTTCACCTGCTGAAGCGCACCAACAAACTCATTGTCTGCGAGGGTGTTGAAACAAGAGAAATGGTGGATTTCCTTGTGGAGGAAGGCTGCGATGAACTTCAGGGATATTACTACTATAAACCCCTGGAACAGACAAAATTTGAAGCACTCATCTCCTAGGAAATGGGTGCTTCATTTGTTTTATGACGTTAACATTTTCTTTCGCCGATTGGCTGTTTTTAACCGGGAATTTTCACCGAATCGCTTTTTATTATCTCAAAACAATTCCTTTACAGTTGGATAAATCTTTCTGAAATACTGATAGCGCTCTTCGTATTTCCTGGTCAGCTCCGGCTCAGGTGTCACTGTATCTACCGCTTTGACAATCTTTGCTGCTGCAGTCTCCACATCCGGATATTCTCCGCATCCCACCGCCGCCAGCATGGCACCGCCAAGGGCCGGTCCTTCTTCATTCTCTAGGACATCCACCTTCATATTCATTACATTGGCAATGATCCGACGCCACAGAGGACTCTTTGCACCGCCGCCGCAGATCTTCGTTCTCTCAGGGCTGATACCGAGACTTCTGGCTACCTCCAAAGAATCTCTCAGGCCAAAAGCAACACCTTCAAGCACTGCCTGGGTCATTTCTTCTCTTGTTGTATCCATAGACATGCCGATAAACATGGCTCTTGCGTCCGGATTATTATGCGGTGAACGCTCACCCATCAGATACGGCAGGAAATAGACATGATTTTCACCCAGCTTCGTAATTCCCGCCTGCTCCGCGCTGTAATCCTTGGTTTTCAGGATTTCTTCATTCCACCATTTATTGCAGGATGCCGCACTGAGCATGCAGCCCATCAGGTGATAATGTCCATCCGCATGGGCAAAGGAATGCAGCGCATTGTGTTCGTCCACACCAAAATGTTCACTGGAAATGAAAATTGTTCCGGAAGTACCCAGAGAAATATTGCATTTGCCTTCTCCCACTGTACCTGTTCCAACTGCCGCTGCTGCATTATCGCCGGCACCGGCAATAATTTTTACATTTTCAGAAAAGCCCAGCTCGTCAGCAATTTCCTTCTTTAATGTTCCTACGACCTCATAGCTCTCATAAAGTTTTGGCAGCATTTCTTCTGTAATACCGCAAATTTCTAGCATTTCTTTAGACCAGCAGCGATGCGCAACATCCATCAGAAGCATGCCGGATGCATCAGATACATCTGTACAGAAAGCACTGGATAACCGATAAGCCAGATAATCCTTCGGCAGCATAATCTTCGCGATCTTCGCAAAATTCTCCGGTTCGTGCTTCTTCATCCATAAAATCTTCGGTGCCGTAAAACCGGCAAAAGCAATGTTGGCAGTATAAGCAGAAAGCTTATCCTTGCCAATCACCGTATTCAGATAATCCGTCTCCTCACCGGTTCTGCCGTCATTCCACAGAATCGCCGGACGAATCACCGCATCATCTGCATCCAACACAACCAGCCCGTGCATCTGACCACCGAAACTAATGCCTGCCACCTGAGACTTATCACACTCCGCCGTCAGCTCCTTCAGGCCATCCATCACCTGGATAAACCAATCCTCCGGCTGCTGCTCCGACCATCCCGGCTGCGGAAAAAACAGCGGATACTCCCGGGAAACCACTTTCTTAATATCGCCAGATTCATCCATCATCAGCAGCTTCACTGCAGAAGTTCCCAAATCGACTCCTATATATAGCATATAATTTCCTCCCTTCAACTGAAAATACTTGGACTTTAATACAACATCAAAAATGCGAAACTCAATCATCCTCCTGAGCAGTTGTGCAAATTAAAAATTCATAAGCAGGTGATTCCGGCATGGGTCTACGTTCCACTTTGGTCGGTGCTAACGAAGGTTCACTGAACCTTCAGCACCGGTCCTTGGACGCTGTTTTTTAGCGTCCTATGTACCGCTGCCAATGCCGGGCAGTGCAAACGTGCCTGCTTATGAACTTTTAATTTGCACAACGCCCTCAGCCTATAGAGTTTCGCATTCTAATACCGCATTACCCCCAAGGATTTTCAGTTGGGTAGCGTACGCCTGCCGGCTGATTATAGCCAATTTCCTCTACTGGCACGCCGATATACTTAAATACCTCAAACAATGCCTTGCCGTAGTGACCGAATGCCACTGCACCATGATGTGGGAAGCCTTTTTCAATGAGGACATGACGATAGAATCTGCCCATTTCAGGAATCGCAAAAACACCAATAGAACCAAAGGAACGTGTTGCTACAGGCAGAACTTCACCCTGTGCTACATAGGCACGAAGTTTGTTGTCAGCTGTGCTCTGCAGACGGTAGAATGTAATGTCACCCGGTTTGATATCTCCTTCAAGTGTACCCTGTGTGACTTCCTCAGGCAGTGTTCTCGCCATGATCTTCTGGTATTTCATCTCACAGAAGGACAGCTTGCTGGATGCTGTGTTTCCGCAGTGGAAGCCCATGAATGTATCTTTCTGCGTATAGTTATATTTGCCCTTGATATCGCTGTTGTACATATCAGATGGCACAGAGTTGTTGATATCCAGCAATGTGACTGCATCCTGGCTGACAACTGTTCCGATAAACTCGCTGAGTGTACCGTAAATATCTACTTCACAGGATACAGGAATACCCTGTGCTGTCAGACGGCTGTTGACATAACATGGCACAAAACCGAACTGTGTCTGGAATGCAGGCCAGCATTTGCCGGTGAGTGTTACATACTTGCGGTATCCGCGATGCTCTTCGATCCAGTCTTTTAATGTCAGTTCATACTGAGCCAGTTTAGCAAGGATTTCAGGTTTCTTGTTGCCTGCGCCCAGTTCTTCTTCCATCTCTTTCACAATGGCAGGGATTCTCTCATCACCGGCATGTTTGTTGAAAGCTTCAAAAAGATCCAGCTCTGAATTTTCTTCAATCTCAACACCCAGATTGTAAAGCTGTTTGATTGGGGCATTGCATGCAAGGAAATTCATCGGTCTTGGGCCAAAGCTGATGATCTTCAGATTCTGAAGTCCGATGACTGCTCTTGCGATCGGCATGAATTCATGAATCATATCTGCACATGCTTCAGCATCACCCACAGGATACTCAGGAATATAAGCCTTGATATTGCGGAGCTGCAGATTGTAGCTGGCATTTAACATACCGCAGTAAGCATCACCTCTGCCGTCTAACAGATTATCCCCGCTCTCCTCTGCCGCAGCAATAAACATCTTCGGTCCGTCAAAATGCTTTGCAAGCAAAGTCTCAGAAATCTCAGGACCAAAGTTGCCAAGATAAACGCAAAGGGCATTACATCCCGCTTTCTTAATATCCTCCAACGCCTGAACCATGTGAATTTCACTCTCCACGATACAGACAGGACATTCATAAATTCCCTCTGTACCATACTTCTCTGTATAAGCCTTCATCAGATTCTGTCTTCTGCTGACAGAAAGACTTTCAGGGAAACAATCACGGCTGACAGCCACAACACCTAACTTAACTTCCGGCATATTACTCATAATAAAATCCTCCATTTCATGTTATAAAAATTGTGCCATATAAACAGGCAGACATATAATATCCTGGTCTTTACACAAATCTTTGGTATAAACAAGATATTTCCACAAAATTCTATCTGAATATTTTTGTGAAAATACATCCAGTGATTTGTGAGTTTTATAACCAGATGACTTTATTTCTATTGGGCAAAGCTTATTTTTTCTGGCAATCAAAAAGTCTATTTCATAATTATGTTTGGAAACTGCATTCGCAAACGTATAATAAAATAACTCATTGCCATTCGCCGCCAAAATTTGTGCGACAACATTTTCATACAAATAGCCCAGATTTGTACTCAACTTGTCATTTAAAAGTTTTTCATAGATGATATTTTCCGTGAAATCCTTATCTTTAAACATGAGGGTAACAAATAGCCCTGTATCACACAAAAACATTTTAAATTTTGTCAGATCCTTGTTATTTGCCATACCAGCATTTGGATCATTTGTATGATAAGAAATCAAAACCGTTTTTGAATCTTTCAATTCGGCTATGAGTTCCAGCATTTTGTCCGACCATCCGCTGTCCAAAACACTTGAAATCTGATAGCGGGATGCATTTTTATTCAGCTGTGCCGGAATGGCATCAAATAAAACAGACAATCTTCCAGTCGCATCTATCTTTTTAAAATCATCCTCATACAGATTAAGAACATCCCGTTTCACAGCATCCACTTTTCGAAAATTATTCGTTTTGATATATTCATCAACAGCTTGCGGCATTCCGCCCACCAGCATATATAATCTGAAATCTCTGAGCAATTTTCTATTCATCTTCTCGCCAATTGCCTGCCTTGCCTCAAATAACTTTTTGACCAAAGATGTACTTACCGTGTCTCCTATTGCCCACAAAAACTCCTCATAATCCATCGGATACATGCTGATTTTTCTTTCTTCACTGGGAATAAGAATATCCTGCACATTTTTCTTAATAGAAATCAATGATCCAGTTTCAATATAATCATACCGATGGTCTTTAACCAAAGACTTAATAGCCTGTCGTGCCAATGGACATAACTGCACTTCATCAAAAATAATCAATGATTTCCTTTCATGCAAATCAACTTTATATTGAAGCTGAAGCTGTAAAAAAATATAATTCAAGTCAGATATATCTTCAAAAAGCTCCCTAATAGTTCTTGAAGCCGTTGAAAAATCAATTAAAATATAACTTTCATACTCATTCTTTGCAAAATTTTCTACAACTGTAGACTTTCCAATTCGTCTGGCACCCTCCACTAAAAGCGCGGTTCTTCCATCAGACTCTTTTTTCCACTCTATCAGTTTTTCATAAATTTTGCGCTTGAACATACCATTTCCCTCCTTTATTAAAAAATCCGCATTTTCTTTTTCACTAATATATATTAAATCCGTATTTTCTTTTTGCACAAAATACCGTAAAATCGCATTTTCTTTTCTTTAATATTATAGTAAAATCGCATTTTTTTCAAGAGGAGTTTATAAAGAGAGCCGACAGCACACGTACTGACGGCTTTCTTTATAACATATTTTCTATTCGCCAAATACAGCCTTGTAATCTGCCTGGAATTTAGCAATACCCTGATCTGTCAGCGGATGGTGTGTCATCTGCTCAATAACCTTGTAAGGTACTGTTGCGATATGCGCACCTGCCAGTGCACAGTCTGTTACGTGCATTGGATGTCTGATAGATGCAGCGATGATCTCTGTTTCAAGACCATAGTTGTCGAAAATTGTTACGATATCTTCGATCAGGTTGATGCCTGCTGTGCTGATATCATCCAGTCTGCCGAGGAATGGAGATACATATGTAGCACCTGCTCTTGCAGCCAGTAAAGCCTGGTTAGCTGTGAAGATCAGTGTTACGTTTGTCTTGATGCCTTCTGCAGACAGAACCTTAACAGCCTTTAAGCCTTCAACTGTCATAGGAATCTTAACAACCATGTTTGGATGGATAGCTGCAATTTCACGACCTTCTTTGATCATGCCTTCTGCATCAACTGTTGTAGCCTTTACTTCACCGCTGATTGGTCCGTCAACGATGGTTGTGATTTCTTTGATAACTTCCTTGAAATCTCTGCCTTCTTTGGCAATCAGGGATGGGTTTGTTGTAACACCGCAGATAACACCCATGTCATTTGCTTTTCTGATATCTTCTACATTCGCTGTGTCAATGAAAAATTTCATAATTTTACCTCCTGGGGCTATTGCCCTTACTTAATTGATATATTGAACTGTCCCGGTACCGGTATTTTATATGCCCGGAATTTGCCCGGTACAAAACGATGACTGACCTGTTCAGTCCATTAACCGTTACTTTCTATTTACCCGGCTGACCATAGTACGCATTGGCACCATGTTTTCTGAAATAATGCTTATCCTGAAGTTCCTGCGGTGCAGGCTGAACATTCGGATTGATCAGCTCGCAGCGGGCTGCCATCTTGGCTACTTCTTCAAGGACAACGGCATTGTGTACAGCTTCGTGGGCATCCTTGCCCCATGTGAACGGTCCGTGGTTCTTGCAGAGAACGGCAGGTGTTGCAATATAATCCAGACCCGGACGGTCAAATTCATCCGCGATCAGGACACCTGTATTCTTCTCATAAGCTTCATTGATCTCTTTCTCTGTGAGATTTCTCACGCAAGGCACTTCGCCATATAGATAATCCGCATGGGTTGTACCATAGCAAGGGATACCGCGGCCAGCCTGTGCCCAGCTTGTAGCCCATGGTGAATGGGTATGTACGATACCACCGATCTTCGGGAAACGATTATATAAGACAACATGTGTCTCTGTATCAGAGGACGGATTGTAATCGCCCTCTACTTTATTGCCATTCAGATCTACAACAACCATATCTTCCGGTCTCAGCTTGTCATAATCTACGCCACTCGGTTTGATAACAAAAAGGCCTTTCTCACGGTCAATGCCGCTGACATTGCCCCATGTAAAAGTCACAAGCTGGTACTTTGGAAGCAGCATATTGGCTTCGTAGACTTCTTTCTTTAATTCTTCAAGCATTCCACTAACACCCTCTTTTCTGCCCTAAAGGCTTTATTAACTTCCTGCATCCGCATTCGTCCCAGAATACCGATGCAGAATGACATGTCTATTTTATCACTTCTGATGCTGTCTTTTCAACCGCTATTGCACCTTTATAATTCTCAATAAATTTCTCAAAACCTTCGATATCTCCGGCATCCGGTTCTTCACTTGTACCTGCATTTCCGGCAAATACTTTGCCCTCCAGATAATCCTGGAGTGTTTCGTCTTCACCCTTCCATGTCAGATAAGATGCCAGCAATGCCATGCCCCAAGGACCGCCTTCGCCGGCTGTCTCCATAACGGATACAGGTGTATCAATAGCAGCTGCCAAAAGCTTCTGACCTACACCCTTTGTGGTAAAATAACCGCCGTGACCGTAGATCTTATCAATAGCCACGTGCTCTTTCTTGATCAGGATATCCATACCTACTTTCAATGCACCAAGGGCACTGCTCAGATGCAGACGCATAAAGTTGGCAAGGCTGAATCTGCTGGTTGGTTTTCTCACAAAGAGCGGACGGCCTTCTGTAATGTCTGTGATATTCTCTCCCGAATAGTAACCGTAAGACATCATATCGCCGCAGTCTGCATCGCCTTCCATGGCCACCTTGAATAACTTCTCAAAGAGGTCATTCTGGCTGATATCCATGCCGAACAGCTCCGCAAACTCTCTGAAAAGGCCTACCCAGGCATTAATCTCGGATGTGCAGTTGTTGGCATGCACCATGGCTACCGGGCTGCCCACAGGTGTTGTCACCATATCAATCTCCGGATAAACGGCTTTTAACTGTTCTTCCAGAACAACCATTGCAAAGACAGATGTGCCGGCAGAAACATTGCCGGTACGGACACCGATGCTGTTGGTAGCCGCCATACCTGTGCCTGCATCACCCTCCGGCGGACACAGCGGAATACCTGCCTGCAGTTTGCCGCTTTCATCAAGAAGTTTTGCACCTTCTTCGGTCAGCACACCGGCAGATTCTCCCGCCACAAGGATCTTTGGAAGAATGTCTGTCAATGTCCACGGATAATGCTTATCTTCAATGAGCTTGCCGAACTTCTCAACCATTGTCTCATCATACTGATGGGTCTTGTCATTGATTGGGAACATACCGGAAGCATCGCCGATACCCAGAACTTTCTTTCCTGTCAGCTGCCAGTGGATATAGCCCGCCAGTGTTGTCAGATAGTTAATTTTATCTACATGCTCTTCACCATTTAAAATCGCCTGATATAAATGGGAAATGCTCCATCTCTGAGGAATATTGTAATTAAATAATTCTGTCAGCGCCTCCGCAGCCTGGCCTGTTGTACTGTTGCGCCATGTACGGAAAGGTACAAGCAGCTCACCCTTCTCGTCAAAAGCCATATAACCGTGCATCATGGCACTGAAACCGATGGAACCGATCTTCGTCAGCTCTGCACCGTATTTCTCCTTCACGTCTGCTGCCAGACTCTTATAACAGTCTCTTAACCCCTTCCAGATGTCCTCAAGGGAATAGGTCCAGAAACCGTCGATTAACTGATTCTCCCAGCTGTAACTGCCGGAAGCGATTGGTTTAAATGATTCATCAATCAGCACTGCTTTGATTCTGGTGGAACCGAATTCAATGCCAAGTGCTGTTTTGCCGCTCTCAATAATTGCTTTTAAATCTGCCATCCTGCCCTCCTGATTCATGGATTCACTCTCGAATCCTGCTTTAAAATGGACAATCTGTCCAATTCAAACATTGTCCGTCTCTGTAACCACAGGCAGGCAGCTGCCTGCGGTTTATACCACACTATCGCAGCTGCCTGTCTCATTTCATCAATCAACGATTAACGATAGTAAATGGAGTTCCATTTCAGCTCATTGTTAAACTGTCTGATTGTTGTATCTTTGTCGATATAAACAGCTTCAATACCCATGCTGTTAGCCCAGTCGCCCATCTGCTCTGCAGTCAGGTCATAGGAGAAAGCTGTGTGATGTGCGCCGCCTGCCAGGATCCACGCTTCAGCACCTGTCTGAAGATTTGGTTCCGGTGTCCAGAATGCAGTTGCAACCGGCAGCTTCGGCATTGGTTTCTCTGTCTTCTTGCAATTCACGTCATTGATAATCAGACGGAAACGGTTGCCCAGATCGATAAGGGATGTGGCAATGGCTTTACCCTCTTTGGCAGTAAACACAAGTCTTGCAGGGTCTTCTCTGTCACCCATGGATAATGGCTGCTCTTTGATAGAAATAGGGCCATCTGCAATTGTCGGGCAAACTTCCAGCATATGAGCTTCAAGAATACCTTCCTTGCCAGGAACAAGATTATATGTATAATCTTCCATGAAAGAAGTACCTTTGGCATCCTTCATGCCTGCTGTCATAATCTTCATCAGACGTACCATAGCTGCTGTCTTCCAGTCACCTTCTGCACCGAAGCCGTAACCTTTAGCCATCAGTCTCTGGATTGCCAGACCAGGCAGCTGCTGCAGGGCACCTAAATCACCGAAGTGAGTAACGATGGCCTGATAATTCTTTTCCTCAAGGAAACGTTCAAAACCGATTTCAATACCGGCCTGAACAGCCACATGCTGACGGAACTCCTTCTCATCTCTGCCTTCCAACAGAATATTGTAAGTGCTGTAGTATTCTTCTACCAGTGCATCAATATCAGCCTTTGAAACAGCTTTCACTGCCTCAGCAATTTCATTGACCGGATAAGCATCCACTTCCCAGCCGAATTTGATCTGTGCTTCAACCTTATCGCCCTCTGTAACCGCAACATTTCTCATGTTGTCTGCAATACGCATAACACGGATATGGCTGCTCTCAAGAACACCTACAGCTGTACGCATCCAGGAACCGATTCTGTCCTGTGTAGATTTGTCTTCCCAGTAGCCCATGATTACCTTGCGTTCCATATGCAGACGGGAGAAAATATGACCGTATTCTCTGTCTCCATGAGCTGCCTGATTCTCATTCATGAAATCCATGTCAATAGTATCGTATGGAATTTCACGATTATACTGTGTATGCAGATGAAGCAGCGGTTTTCTCAGTTCCTGAAGACCGAGAATCCAGGATTTCGCCGGTGAAAAAGTATGCATCCATGTGATGATGCCGGCACAGTTATCATCTGTGTTGGCCTCATTCATTGTTTTACGGATTAATTCATTGGTGATCAGGGTTGGTTTCCATACAACCTCATATGGAAGATTGCCTGATGCATTGAGCTTTTCTACGATTTCTTTGGAATGTGCTGCTACATGAGCCAAGCACTCGTCACCGTACAGATCCTGTGAACCTGTGCAAAACCAGAACTGATAATTTTTCACCTTTAACATGTTTTAATTCCTTTCTATGATGATATATTCAAGTCAAACACATGTGATACTTAGCGCGGAATTCAGATCTGCTGTACAGAGATATTTTTCATCTGAATTCCTGCGCAAGCTTAAGTTAAATGTTACGCATTTTTCTTCTTCATGCGGGCAAAAATTGCCTGTAATACGATGAAGAAGCAAAGCAGTGCAGAAAGTACGATACGTACCCACCAGCTGGACAGTGTACCCTGTGTGGTGATCAAACTTGTGATGGTACCTTTGATCAGAACACCGAAAATGGTTCCGAATGGTGTACCCACACCACCGCTTAACAGTGTACCGCCGATAACGGATGCGGAAATGGCATCCATTTCAAGACCTTTGGCCTGTTCTACGAAACCCGCACAGCTGTTTAAGCAGAATAAGAAACCGCCGCAGCCTGCCAGCAGACCTTCAAGAACGTATGCTTTAAATTTAATTTTCTTAACATTCAGACCCATCATTAATGCACTCTGGGCATTGCCGCCGACAGCATAAACTTCACGGCCGAATTTGGTGTATTTCATAACAATTGCGATAATCGCCACAATAATCAGAGCAACAATAACCGTCGGATAAATATAAGCCGGATGGAACTTGCCGCTCTTGCTGTAAGAACCGATAAACGGCAGGTAAATCTTTGCATTGGCCCATGCAAGGAATGTTTCATTCTTGATGGAGATCATCTCTGTGCTGACCATGGAAGTCATACCACGGCCAAAGAACAGGCCTGCCAGGCTGACGATGAATGGCTGGATCTCCAGATAAGAAATCAAGAAGCCCTGTACAATACCGAACGCCAGACCGATAACCAGTGCAACAGCAATGGCTGCATAAGCACTCATTCCGTGATTTTCCATCTGATTGGCCATCACCATACAAACTAACGCTGTGATAGAACCAACGGAGATATCAATACCGCCTGTGATCATAACGATGGTCTGACCAACCGCGATAACCAGCAGACCGGCATTGGAAATGAATAAGTTCAGGAACATCTGCGGCTTTGCAAAACCTTTATCTGCGAAAATAACCATACCTGCGATATACATCACCGCAAAAAGTGCAATTGTAATAATCAAAAGGAAGGTATTGCCGTTAATCTTTCTGTTTGAATCTGTTGTTGCTTTTAACTTAGCCATGATTATTTACCTCCCTCTACTGCTGCTGCAGCCTTTTTTGCACGCTGTTTGGCAATGAAGCTCTGGAATACAGGACTCTGCAGTGTAACAATGATAACAACGACGATAGCCTTGTAAACAGGCAGCTGATCGGCTTTGACATTCATCGCATAAAGTGTTGTTGTCAGTGCCTGGATGGTATAAGCACCGATAACGGAACCCATCAGGCTGAATTTACCGCCGCCCAGTACGTTGCCGCCCAGAGCAACTGCCAGGATAGCATCCATTTCAAGATTCAGACCAATGTTGTTGACATCGGCTGAGTAAATACGACTGGATGCAATGATACCGGCGATACCTGCCAGTACACCGCAGATCACGTATGTCAGGAATTTGATCAATGTGGAATTCAGACCAACCAGTCTGGAAGCTGTACCATTGATACCAACACTTTCAATATACAGACCAAGGGCTGTTTTCTTCAGGATCAGATTCACAATGATAACAACGATGATTGCCAGGAAAATCGGTGTCGGAACAGGAATCTTGCCAATGTATCCGCCGAATACTTTATAAGAATCTACACGGACATATGTAATCTGGCCTGCTGTAATCAGCTGACCAATACCACGACCTGCTGTATACAGAATCAGTGTGGCAACCATCGGCTGAATATTCATCTTGGCTACCAGGAAACCATTGAAAGCACCACAGAGAGCGGAAGCCAGAATAGCAGCAATAATCGCCAGAGCCATCGGAGCAGCCAGTTCAGTAACAGATACTTCGCCACCGGAAAGGATCTGGCAGCAGACAGCTGCTGCAACGGCCATAACTGCACCGACACTGATATCCTGACCGCCGGAAGCAGCTGTAACCAATGTCATACCAACTGCCAGAATAACCAGCTCGGATGCACGGTTGACAACGTCCACAATGTAACCATATAAAACACCATTGTTGATGGAAATCTTGAAGAATCCCGGTGTTGTAATCAAATTCACCAATAAAACAGCAATCAGACATACGATTGGCAAAAACAAACGCATGGATGTTATTTTCTTAATCGAATCCTTATTCATTGCTGTCACCTCCTGCTATCGCTTTCATTACGCCCTCCTGTGTCAGCTGATCACCGGAAATCTCGCCTACTTTCTTACCATCTCGGAGAACACCCATACGTGAACATGTACGAAGCATTTCCTCAACTTCGGAAGAAATAAATGTAACGGCCATACCCTGGTCTGCCAGGTCAAGCACCAGTTTCTGAATCTCAGTCTTTGTACCGATATCGATACCTCTTGTCGGCTCATCCAGAATCAGATAATCTGGATTGGTCAGAAGCCATCTGCCGATGATAACCTTCTGCTGATTACCGCCGGAAAGACTCTTGATCGGTGTCTCTCTGCTGGCTGTCTTAATCTGCAGCATATCGATATATTTGTCTGCGGCTTCCTCCATCTCTTTTCTGCTCATCGGATGGAACATGCCTCTCTTCGCCTGCAGGGCGATAATGATGTTCTCACGTACAGACAGATCAGCAAGGATACCGTCCTTCTTTCTGTCCTCAGGCAGATAAGCCATACCCTGTTTCATGGCGTCCAGCGGGGAATTGATCTTCACTTCCTTGCCGTTGACCTTGATCTTGCCTGTATCCGGCTTGTCTGCACCGTAAATGGCACGAACCAGTTCGGAACGACCGGAACCGAGAAGACCTGTCAGACCCACAACTTCACCTTTGTTGACCACAAAGTCAAATGGTTTGATGGACCCTTTTCTTCCAACCTGTTCTGCCTCGATAACCGGTTCAAACTTCTCAAGGGCCTTATGATCTCCCTTGATATCTGCCAGGTCATCGAAGTTTTTGCCCATCATCTTGGCTACCAGTTCCACTCTAGGCAGTTCCTTCACAGGGTACTCACCAACCAGTGTACCATTTCGAAGAACCGTGATACGGTCGCAGACCGCATATACCTGCTCAAGGAAATGTGTAACGAAGATGATGCCGACGCCCTCTTTTCTGAGACGTCTCATCAATACGAAAAGTTTCTCAACTTCTTCATCATCCAGAGAAGATGTCGGCTCATCCAGAATCAGAACCTGACACTTCATATCTACCGCTCTGGCAATGGCGATCATCTGCTGCTTTGCCAGAGAACATTCCTCTAATTTATCAGTTGCTCTTGCATCGATATCCAGACTCTTCAAGAGCTCTGTTGATTTCTTATTCATTGTATGCCAGTCAATAAAACCGAGCTTTCTCGGTTCACGTCCGATAAAAAGGTTCTCTGCCACTGACAGATTCGGACAAAGATTGACTTCCTGATATACGGTACTGATACCGTGGCTCTGGGCATCCTGCGGGGATTTGTTGATAATCGGTGCATCAGAACCCGCTATTCTGATCTCACCGCCGTCTAAACTATGAACTCCGGTAAGCACCTTAATCAATGTAGACTTGCCGGCACCATTTTCTCCCATTAACGCATGGATCTCACCTTTTCGAAGCGTAAAATCCACATGCTGCAATGCTTTGACACCCGGAAATGTTTTCGAGATATCTTTCATACTTAATACAACATCATTGGACATATAGTATTCACCTGCTTTCAAATTCTCTCTCTTTCAATTAAATCAATGTCTCTCCCATTTCGGGTAAATGAACATGTAACATATAAGCACAAAATTGGCGTGGCAGCATTTCAGGCTTCTGCCTCTTTCTACCACGCCAATCATTATGTTCCTGGAAAATTAATTCCGATAAATTTTAGTATGCACGAGCGTCTACAACGTCCTGTGTTACTTCTGTAACTTCGTAATCTGTACCGTCGATTGAAACAGATGGTACATCAGAACCGTAAGCATAAATACCTTCTTCTACATATGCCTGTTTCTCTGGTGTTTCGCCAGCCTGAAGCTGTTTGATAATCTGTTCTACACGTGGGCCGTGAAGAGGATTACACTCTGTGTTAACAATGATGTCACCTGATAATGTATCTGTGATACCCTGTTTTGTTGTATCGAAGGACATTACAAGGATGTCGCCGTCAGGACCAACTGTCTTACCAGCTGCTTTGATAGCTTCAATGGCACCAAATGCTTCGTTATCGTTCTCGCAGTATACAACGTTGATGTTGTCGAACTGTTTCAGCATAGATTCCATAACTTCCTGACCTTTAGCCTGTGTGAATTCACCTGTCTGCTGAGCTAACAGATTCCAGCCATTTGCTTCTACTGCTTCGTTGAGGGCTTCTGTACGTCCGATCTGAGCGGATGCACCGATTGTACCCTGGATATCTACGATATTAACTTCGCTCATGTTCTTAGCTGCTGCGTACTGTTTTAACCATTCGCATGCTTTCTGACCTTCCAGTTTGAAGTTGGAACCAACCCAAGCTGTGTAAAGGCTGTCATCAGAAACATCTACCATACGGTCAACGATGATAACAGGGATTTCTGCATCTTTTGCTTCCTGAAGAACTGTATCCCAACCGGATTCTGTTACAGGTGCAAGAACGATGTAATCAACTTCCTGCTGGATGAAGTTACGGATCGCTGCAATCTGATTCTCCTGTTTCTGCTGAGCATCATCAAAGATTAAATTGTAACCGTTTTCTGTGCTGAATGTAGATTTCATAGATTCTGAGTTAGCTGTACGCCAGTCAGATTCTGCACCAACCTGTGAAAAACCAACTGTGATCACATCACCTGTGTTGCCGGCTGCTTCTGTTTCACCGGATGCTGCTTCGCTTGCAGCTTCTGTTTCGCTTCCTGCTGCCGGAGCTGTTGTTTCTTTTGCTCCTGATGAGCCACATCCTGCTAATACTGCAGCAACCATGGCTACTGACAATAATACCCCTAAAAATCTTTTCTTCATAAACTCTTCTCCTCCTAGTTATGAAACAATAAGTATCTTATGTGAAAAGCATACCGTATTCCCATAATTTTGGAAACAGAGGATTCTTTTTTTTAGGTTAAAATTTTTTGAACTTTTTGTGAATGTTTTGACCCACTCAAAAAAAGTGTACTTTTTTATGATATAAGTACACTTTTTTATGAATATATTCTATTTTCTGTTTTAAGAAACATTTCTGGCCGGTATAACGATTCTGGCTGTGGTACCGACACCCGGCTGACTCTTAAAAAATAATCCGTAATTTTCTCCATAATAGATATGAATACGTTCATTGACATTGCCCACGCCAAATGCCGCCACATTGGCAGATCGGGTACTGCCGTCTACTGACGCTTTGCGGAGATTATACAATTTTTCTTCATCCATACCCACACCGTCATCCGTTACACAAAAGACGATACTGTCTCCCTCCAGACGGCCTGTCACGGAAATTCTTCCCTTACCCCGTTTGCCGCGGATACCGTGAACCAGGGCATTCTCAACCAACGGCTGCAAAAGCAGTTTTGGAATCGTAAAATTATATAACGCCTTGTCAATATCAATGCTGTAATCCATCGTATCCTGATAACGGAACTGCTGGATCTTCAGATAACTTTCTATATGTCTTTCTTCTTCCTGAATCGTGATAAAGCTCTGTCCGTTGCTTAAGGATGTTCTGAAGAAGTCCGATAGATAAGTCAGAAGCTGTATGACCTGATCGTTCTGTTTGGCCTCCGCCAGCCAGACCGCTGTATCCAGCGTATTATAAAGAAAATGCGGATTGATCTGCGCCTGCAGAAGCTTCGTCTCACTCAGCCTGAGCGTCTCATGGTTGCGCTGCATATCCTCCACTAACTGTCCGATTTCTCTGGTCATGTCATTGAAATTGTCCATCAAAACCGCAATCTCATCCTCCGATTCCACATTCTTCGTCTGTGCGGTGAAATCACCGCCGGCCACCTTACTGGTCAGTGTACAGAGATTACGGATCGGATTTGTAATATTTTTGGCTGCCCGTATAGAAAGTCCCACTGTCAGAAGGACCACCAGTACCGCTGTCAGAAACGTAAAGAAGAAAATATTTCTGTTATTCTCATCCAACTGGGCTTTCACATTATCAAAATTCAATGTTTCCGCATAAATATAGTCACGGATGCAGGACTGGATCAATGACGTCAGCGCATAAACATCATTGTCCAGGGTCGCCATATTCTGGTCGTAAGAATTCTCCTGTCTGATATTGTCTTCCAGTTCATGAATGCAGCCCTTCAATGTATCCAGTGTATTGCGCAGCCGGTACATCTGACTCTGGTTCAGATCCACCGTTGCAGACCGGGCCAGTTCCGAACAGACCCCCTTCAGTTCATCGATATATTCGTAGGGATCTACCGTGAGAATACCGTTAACGGTCACCGTTCCAACATCCAGCTCGTCGAATTTCTTGTTGTTAATGACAGCCAGATAAGTTGTATAGTCAATCCGCTGTTTGAAATCTCGGACATATTCATTGGCTTTTGCCACATTATTGGTTATATCCGCATAGGCCCCCGCCGTATAAAACAATGTGCCCAGCAAAAAGCAGACAAGGCAGATCATCGGCACGATTGCCGCCAGGGCGATCATCATAATCTTGCGGTTCAGGGAAAGCTTCTTATATCCAAACATCCCTTACCCCTTTCTGTCCGCACGGTATTCCTTTGGCGTACATCCCTGCGTCTTCTTAAATATATAACTGAAGTAATGCGGATCCTTGTATCCCACTTCATAACTGATCTCGGATGTTTTCATGGATGAGCAGGCCAGATACTGCTTCGCCTTCTCCATCCGGACTTCCGTCAGATATTCAATAAAGGTCTTGCCCATCTCCTTACTGAAAACAGAGCTGAAATAGCTTGGGCTCATGCAGACTTCCGCCGCAACCGTGTTCAGGGAAATCTCCTCCGACATATAATCCTGCTCTATCCTCTTTTTGGCCGTCTGAATAATATCAGAATACCGACGGCCGCTGAGTGTATTCCTCAGTTCAATGGCATGATCCAAAAGCGTTCCTATGTAGTCTTTGATATCATCAATGGATTCCGCCGTTGAAACAGCCCGCTTCAAAATCTCCTCATTCTCCCGGAGACTCTCCATCTGCCCTGCTGCCTCTCCATCTGCCCCGGTATCTTTCCTGAGTTTTTTACAGAAGGACAAAACAGTGGCATAAATGTCCATGATAATGTACTGGCGAATCATCAATGAACGGAAATGATCTTCTGAAATCTCCGTAAATAATGCGCCGACAAAGCTCTCCACTTCTTCCCGTGAACCGCTGCTTAAGAAACGGGTAATAATCTGATCAAATTGATTGATCTCCCCGAATATATTGGCATCAAATTCATTGTCCTGCTGTTCATAGTTCAGCTGCTCCACAGATATGATCTGATTCGGTGCCTGAACAAAACGGCCGGCAAAGGCTTTATCCGCCTCCCTGAAAGAATTTCTCAGCTCCCGGAGTCTGGCCGCTTCACTGCCAATGCCGCCAAACCAGGTCAATGACTCAAATGGTGCGACAATCTCTTTCAGTCCATCAATAAAACGTTCTGTCTGAGCTTCCATATTCTCTTCTACAGATGTCAGAAGAAAAGCCCAGCCTTCAACCCCTCTCTGAAAACGAAAAACATCCTTCAGACCATCAACATAACTGCCGATTGCTTCATAAGCGCTGGCCAGCGTTTCGGCCTGTCCCGCCCTCACATGATCCTCCTGAATAAATTTAAACAGAATGATTCTGTAAAAAGGTCCGCCCAGGTTCATATGGAAGCGCTTGCCCTTCTCCAGGGCATCTGCCAGAGACATCCGGCCGGATATCAATTCCCCCAGGAATTTCATCTTGATCAGCTCTTCATTCTCCTTCATCTCCTGATAATAAACCTTCTTCAAAGCCAGATCTTCCCGCTCATCCCTGACCTTCTCAGCAACCTCTGACAAATGTTCAAGCAGCACCGCTGATGATACCGGCTTCAGCAGATATTCCGCCACGCCGATTTTAATGGCCTGCTTGGCATACTCAAAATCATCATATCCGCTCAATATAATAATCTTAATATCCGGCAGCTCAGCCTTAACCATCCGGCTCAATTCCAGTCCATCCATAAACGGCATACGGATATCTGTGATCAGAATATCCGGCTTCTCTTTTAAAATCACCGGAAGTGCCAGCTCACCGTCACTGGCATCCCCTACAAATTCATACCCCTCTTTTTCCCAGTCGATGCTGTTTTTGATACTCTGACGTATCAGCACCTCATCTTCGACTAAGTATACTTTTACCATTGTCCAATCCTTCTTCTCTATTTCCTATCCATCATTGATCCAAATCCAGCAAACAGATACTTTCTGCATTTTTGTTTATTTCTAGCTTACCATATAAGCGACAACCTTGCAATTATCGAAGGCATTTTCCTCTCTGCACACCGCTTCCGGTTTCATTCAACAAATTGTATACAAAGCCTCTTTTGCACTTTCATGTTACCATGGTAAAATTTTACAGTTTTTCTCTTTTTTCACAAAAAAGCATTGAAATTACAGTTGGCCTATGCTAATATTTATTTCATTGTATTACTTAATTAATACTCAGGAGAGTCTCTTCACAATGCATCATGCAAAATACAAACGAAGAGCGCCGAAGGTGTACGCAGCATCTGGATGACCAATCGGTTTCCTCATACTGCAAGTCTCTCAGGCAAAAGGATGGAGGAAAAAGAATGTTTGCACAAATCAACAATCTCATCAACTGGTTGGACGCGGTCGTATGGGGCCTGCCTCTGATCATCTTAATCCTGTTTACAGGATGTCTCTTAACAATTCGCTTAGGTGTTCTTCAGATCAGGCACCTTGGCAAAGCCCTCAAATTCATGATTAAGAATGAAGAAGGCGGCGAAGGCGAAGTCACCAGTTTCGGTGCTTTATGTACAGCCCTCTCCGCGACCATCGGTACCGGCAATATCGTCGGTGTTGCCACTGCCATCGCCGCAGGCGGTCCCGGTGCACTTTTCTGGATGGTTGTTGCCGCTTTCGTCGGTATGGCTACCAAATATGCCGAAGGTCTTCTGGCCATCAAATACCGTACAATCGACGATGAAGGTCATGTTCTCGGCGGTCCTTTCTACTATATTGAAAATGGTATGGGACACGGATGGCGCTGGCTCGCCAAGATTTTCGCCTTTTTCGGGGCAGGCGTCGGCCTGTTCGGTATAGGTACATTCACACAGGTCAACGGTATCGCCTCCGCAGTAAAGAATTTCTTTGATCCAGACATGGTACATACTGTTTCCCTTTTCGGCAACACATACTCATGGGCAACCGTTATCGCCTGTCTCGTCTTGACCCTCTGTGTCGGTCTGGTTGTTCTCGGCGGTATCAAGCGAATTTCCAAGGTTGCTCAGGTTGTTGTACCTTTTATGGCAGTTCTTTATGTCGCACTGGCATTGATCATCCTGATCACGAACATCACCGCTGTTCCTGCTGCCGTCGTTACAATCGTAAAATCTGCTTTTACAGGCAGTGCTTTGGCCGGCGGTGTCATGGGTACCATGATCATGGCTATGCAGAAAGGTATCCAGCGCGGTATCTTCTCCAATGAATCCGGCCTCGGAAGCGCACCAATCGCTGCTGCTGCCGCTCAGACAAAGGAACCTGTTCGTCAGGGTCTCGTATCCATGACAGGTACATTTATCGATACCATCGTCATCTGTTCCATGACAGGTCTTTCCATCGTCATCACAGGCACATGGAATACAGGTCTTGAAGGCGTTGCCATCACAACAGCTGCTTTCCAGAAGGGCCTCCCCTTCCCTCCGATCGTAGCATCCTTCTCACTGATGCTCTGCCTTGTATTCTTCGCCTTCACAACGATTCTCGGCTGGGATTACTACGGTGAACGCTGTCTGGAATATCTTCTGAACAGAAACCAGACCGCCGTCAAAACTTACCGCTGGCTGTATATCATCTGCGTCTTCATCGGGCCTTACATGACCGTTGCCGCAGTATGGAATATCGCCGATATCTTCAATGCACTGATGGCATTCCCGAACCTGATTGCGCTGCTGGCACTCAACGGTGTAGTCAAAAACGAGACGAAAGATTTCTTTAAACGGCATCCGGAACTATAAGGGGAAGCAAAACTTTCCATAATATTAATAAGCTGTAAAGAATGAACGTGCCTGCTTTCGAATTCGTTCATTCTTTACAGCTTTCTTTATTTTTTGAAAAGTTTTGCTTCTATAAAGATTCTTCTTGATGGACGTTTAAAGGCCAGTTTCTTCTATAATAATCGAAATACCATAAATATTGTTACAACTGCACCTATCAGTGCTGTTATCATATAAATTTTTCTTGCATCCTGATCTTCTTTTTCTTTTACCAGGTAAATCACACCTGCAATTAAAAGTAAAATACCTATTGCTAATCCAATAATGTTAAAGAGCATTTTCTCCATTCCTTTCGCTTCTAAAAATAATTGTTAAATGTCTCTTACCCCTTTTAACGGGCATATAAAAATTTTGTTTTTTAATGTCTCTTCCAGTTCAACAGCAGTGCCGAGTTGATGATGACCACCACTGAACCGGCATTGTGCACCAATGCACCTACGACGGGGTTCAGAACACCTGTGATTGCCAGCACGATGGCTATAAAGTTCAATGTCATTGAAAATGTCATGTTGAGCTTAATGGTCTTCATCATGCGCTTGGACATAGCGACAAGATGCGGCAGTTCTTTGACTTCATCATCTACCAGAACGATGTCTGCGGCGTCTACAGCGATATCACTGCCGACACCGCCCATGGCGATGCCCACATTGGCTTTCTTCAGAGCCGGAGCATCGTTGACGCCGTCTCCGATCATGCAGACTGCTTCGTTTTTATTCTGATAATCCTCAATGCAATTCAGCTTATCTTCCGGCAGACAATTAGCATGGACTTCTGTGATATGCAGCTGTCCGGCAATGGTCTTAGCTGCATTCTCATGGTCACCGGTTAAAAGTACCGGCTGAACTCCAAGGGCATTTAACTCATCCACCATATCTGCACTTTCTTCACGAATGGTGTCTGATAATGCAATGTAACCGACCATTTCCTGATTGACGGCAAGATAGATGATCGTACAGCCCTGTTTGAGCCATCCTTCCGCTTCCTGCAGCACCTTGCTGTCCACACCGATACCGTTATCATGCATCATCTCCAGATTGCCTGCCAACACTTCCGCGCCTTCTGCCCTGCAATTCACACCGCGTCCCGGAATCATCCGGAAATTCTCGACCTTCGGTAAAGTCTCCCGATTGTTTGATAAAGTTTTACTATCATAAGCCGCTTTATAACAACTGACAACGGCTTTTCCGAGAGGATGCTCAGACATCTGCTCAGCAATCGCACACAACCGATAAAGCTGATCTTTCTGATAAACCGGATTCACACTTTTAACAACTGTCACTTTCGGTGTACCATACGTCAGGGTTCCTGTTTTATCAAAAGTCATCTTGGATACACCGACCAGTCGTTCAAGAGCATCTCCTTCCCTCACAAGAAAACCGTGCTTCGTGGCGTTGCCGATTGCCGCCATAATAGCTGTCGGTGTTGCCAGTACAAGGGCACATGGGCAGAACACAACAAGAATTGTCACCGCGCGGATGATCTGTCCGCTGAAAAACCATGTCAGCGCAGCTGCTGAAAGGGCAATGACCACAATCCATGTCGCCCATCTGTCTGCAATACCGACAATCTTCGCCTTACCTGCATCCGCGGACTGAACCAGGCGAATCATTCTCTGAATCGAACTATCCTCACCAACCTTTGCAGCACGCATCACAAATGCGCCAAACTGGTTCATGGTGCCGCTGGATACCTCATCTCCCACCGTCTTGTCAACAGGCAGAGATTCGCCGGTCATAACCGCCTGATTCACGGAAGTCTGTCCTGAGATAATCACGCCGTCTACAGGTACTGTCTCCCCAGGAAGAACCCGCAGAATATCTCCGACCTTTACCTGTTCTGCCGGAACAACTTTTTCACTGTCTCCTACAATGACTCTAGCTGTCTGAGGGGTCAAATGCACCAACTTCTCGATACCGGCCCGGGCTCTGGCCACTGTGACTTCTTCCAACAAACCGCCCAACTGCATGATAAATGCCACTTCACCGGCGGCAAAGTCTTCACCGATAAAAACAGATGCAATCAGCGCTATGGACACCAGCACATCCGCCTTAATGTCAAATTCCGTTACCAGACCAATAATAGCCTCAAGAATAATCGGGATGCCGCAAAGCACGATTGCCGCCCAGGCTGCATTAAATGGCAGCGGTATCACATCAAAGATGCTGAATAAAAGTGCAATTCCCGAAATCACAAGCAGCGTGATATCTTTCTTAATGCCACCCAGTTCAAGAAATCCTTCCAGTTTTCTCATGAATGTTTTCATTTTCTTTTTGCCTCCTATACCAATACATGTATATGTTGATTATACCTATGGGGGTATGCGTTGTCAAGTGTGAACATTTGCTCACATATAAAAATAATTATAATTACACAAAAAAAGAAACAGACTGTATTTTTAACAATCTGTTTCTAAATTACACCGCTCTTTTAGCAGCTATTCCACATAATACTTTATCAAAAATATTTTACCACAGTTCTAATAGAAAAAACATCCTTAAACCAGAACTCCCAGAGTTTAATCCCCTTTCTGCTTTTTCGGCGAAAGCACCAGTAAAGCCAAAGCCACCAGCACAATCACCAATCCTAATATCGACAACGGTGTCGGTATCTCATTGAAAAACAGTGCACCAAATACCATCGCCGCCACCGGCTCACAGGAACTGAGAATCGATGCTTTGCCGGCCTCCATATAATTGAGCCCTAATGTATAAAACACGTACGGAAATACCGCTGTACAGAGGGAGTGCAGAATCATAAAACCACCCATTTTCAGAGGTGCCTGCGCAAGTGTCGCACCTATACTGTCCCACTTTATAAATGGCAGCAGCACAATACATATCGAAAGCATACTGTAAAAAGTTATCGTAAAAGCCGCATAGCCTCTTTCCATAGCCGTCTTTGAAAATATACTGTACAGTGCATAGAAAAATGCCCCGCAGCCGCCCACCAAAATGCCGATCCAGGACCATTTCATCGCTGAACTGCCCTCTAAAACGCCGCTGGTGAGAACACATCCTGCGATGGCCATCAGCATGCAGACAATTTTCTTCATACCTACCGGTTCATGAAAAAATATAAACGCCATCAGAATGACAAAAACCGGCGCCAGGCTCAGCAGCACCGCTGACAAAGACAATGTCAACTCCTTCAACGCAAAGTTATAACAAATATTCAGCCCCAATGTCCCTAATATACCGGAACACGGAAAAATCCAAATATCTCTCAAACGTACCTTAAAATAATCTCTGTGGAAAATCGCCATCCCCAGCCCCAGAATAACTACTGCAGCCATCATTCTGGAGGCCACAATTGTCATGCTGTCCATGCTCAAACTCAATTCACGCACAAAAATACCGGCAGAGCCAAAGCAGATGCCTGACAGAACCGGCAAAATCTGAAAAAACTTCTTCACGTAAAAATTCCTCTCTTTAATAATCCTCTTTTTATGTCTATTGCCTTTTATTTTTTACATTGCATTTACTGATTCGTGATATTTTATCTATTGAAACTTATTTTCCTGACAAAATTGAATAAACAGTTCCACTTCCTGAGGCAGCTTTTCATTCCGCCAGACAAGGAGCAGTTCCGTCATCAAATCAGCCTTTTCTATTGTACAAACCTCCATCTTCGTTGTCAACCCACCGGTTGAAGCCGGAAGAATTGCCACACCAACACCATTTTCGGCCAATTCCATGGCTGTTCTGGCGTCTGCACATTCATAATAAATATCACATGAAAGTCCCTCTTTTTCAAATGCCCTCAGCAGATATTCTCTATATCTGTGAGACAGAATCAGTTTCTCTGTCGACAACTGCTGCAGGGTAATAACATTCCGGCCGGAAGTCATATGTTTGCTGACGCCTATCGCCACAAGACTCTCCCTGACCAACACCCTATACTGACAATTGTTAAGAGAAATAGGCGTCCTCAGCGTTGTGACATCCACCACCCTATTTTCCAGCTGGTTTTTAAGAACATATGTAGATCCCTCATGAATATCAAAATAAATCTCCGGATACATCTCAGAGAAAGCAGCAATTATTTTTGTCATCATCGAAACCGTCGAAGGCGTCATCCCAAGATGGAGCGTCACTGCCTGTCCTGCACGGGCCACTTCCCTTTTTGTAATATCCGTCATTGTAAGCAAACTTCCGGCTCTTGCATACAAAACCTTTCCCGCTTCCGTCAATGTGATTCGCTTCGTCCCCCGGAGAAACAACTGTACCTGCAGTTCCTCCTCCAACATCTTCATCTGATAACTTAAAGGCGGCTGAGACATATGAAGCCGGCGTGCCGCCGCACTAATCGTCCCCTCCTCCACAATCGCCTTAAAATACTCTAACTGTTTAAAATCCATCTTCATCCCCCTATCTCATAAATCCATATAAAAATCATCTAGTTCAGATATAAAAACAATATTTTTCATATATTATATTTCATGTTATACTACACCTAGAAAAATTTGTAAACAGGCAATTGCGCAGCACAAAATACTTGGATATAGTGGATATCAATAACCATTATCTGCGCAATGCCGTCCCAAAAAGGAATGATTTTTTATGAAACGAATTGATTTTGAAAACGGCAATATTGTCGGCAACATTCTCAAGGCTGCCCTGCCAATGCTGGTGGCCCAGATCATGAGTCTGCTCTACAATATTGTGGACCGTGTCTACATCGCCCGGATTCCGAATGTGGGCACAACGGCTCTGGGTGCTGTAGGCCTCTGCTTCCCGATCATTGTCATTATCACAGCATTCAGCAACCTGTTCGGTGCCGGCGGTGCCCCGATCTTTTCCATTGAACGCGGTAAAGGCAATCGCGAAAAAGCCGGACTTCTGATGAATACATCCTTTACCCTGCTGGCGTTATGCGCAGTTATCCTGATGATCGCGGGACTGCTCTTTGCCAGGCCGATTCTGGTCCTGTTCGGTGCTTCTGATGCCGGTCTGGTCTATGCATACCCCTACCTGATGATCTATCTGCTCGGTACATTTCCATCCATGACTGCCACTGGCATGAATCCTTTCATTAATGCACAGGGCTATGCAACAACCGGCATGACTTCGGTTACCATCGGTGCCGTGGCCAATCTGCTGCTGGACCCGCTGTTTATCTTCGGATTTGGCCTTGGCATCAAGGGAGCTGCCATTGCCACCATCATCTCGCAGACACTTTCTGCTGCATTCGTGCTCTTTTTTCTCAGACGCAAAGCGGAATACAAAGTCCGCTTTCTGTCCCGACAGGAACTGGCCGGCTGCTCAGAGAACGCCAAAAATATTATCAGTCTGGGAACTGCCGGATTTATTATGCAGCTGACCAACAGTCTCGTTACCATCTGCTGCAATAACGTCCTTTCTGTCACCGGCGGTGATGTCTATATATCCGTTATGACCATTATCTCCAGTGTCCGTCAGATGGTTGAGACGCCGATCTATGCCATCACAGAAGGTTCATCACCTATTATCAGCTATAATTACGGTGCCCGCCGGCCTAAGAAAGTGCGTCAGGCCGGCATCACCATGGCCGTTCTGGCATTAATCTATACATTATTAATCTGGAGTATCATTCTGGCCGCTCCGAGATTTCTGATCAGCATTTTCAGTTCTGATCAGTCCCTGATGACCGACACTGTTCCGGCTATGAAGCTTTATTTTGCTGCATTTATCTTTATGCTGCTGCAGTATGTGGGGCAGACCATTTTCAAAGCCCTCAACAAGAAAAAGTTTGCCATCTTTTTCTCCATCCTGCGTAAAGTCATCATCGTCGTTCCGCTTACCTACATTCTGCCTTATGCCATGAATATGGGCGCCAATGGTGTATTTATGGCAGAACCGGTTTCCAATGTCATCGGCGGAAGCCTTTGCTTCATCGTCATGCTGAGCACCGTTCTGCCTGAACTAAAACGCATGCAGGCGGAAAATGAAGCATATTCACAAAGCCTTTAGACAGGGCTTTGCCCTGATAATAAATAGAGGGCGGAAGCTGATTGATATAACCTCTCAATCAGCTCCCGCCCTCTATTTTGTTATGCCTTTATCCTAAAACCGATGCCAGTGTTTCTTCCAGCTTATCAATATTCACCGGTTTGGACAAATGTCCATTCATGCCGCTGGCCAGAGACCGACGCACATCTTCATTGAAAGCATTGGCACTCATGGCGATGATCGGAATCGTCTTACAGTCTTTTCTGCCCAGTTTCCGAATAGCCTGCGTCGCTTCAAGGCCATCCATAACAGGCATCATGATATCCATCAGAATCAAATCATAATACCCTTCCCTCGACCGCTTCACACATTGAACAGCCTCTTCTCCGTTATGGGCTTCCTCTGTGATAATGCCGTAATCTTTCAATAATGTTGTTGTGATCTCCATATTCAGCGCATTATCTTCTACGACAAGCACACGCTTTCCTGAGAAATCCAGGTTATCCGCATGCGCAGTCTCCTGCACCGCATCGGCATCCACAGACTTCAGTGAAAGTGTAAAGCTAAAGCAGCTTCCCTTGCCGGGCTGACTGTCAAGATGAATATAAGAATCCATCATGTGAACAAGCCTGCTGCTGATTGCCAGTCCCAGACCTGTTCCCTGCTTTCTTGCGCGTTCCGAATCATCTGCCTGTTCAAAGCTTCTGAAAATCAGCTCCTGTTTATCCTCCGCAATACCAATGCCGTCATCTTTGACTGCAAAATAAACCTTGGAAGACGCATCATTTTCACAGGTCTCCTTGACAATCAGACAGACATACCCGCCGCTGTTGGTGTACTTGACGGCATTGCTGAGCAGATTCACCAGAATCTGATTGAGTCTCAGCTCATCCGTAATAAACCACTCATGAACCAATTCAATCTGTGCTTCATAATGCAGCCCTTTTTCCTCTATTCTGGAAGACATCAGCGCTTCCAGATCCTGGAGCAGCTTTGACAGATGGCATTTATCCTGAATCAGCTTCATCTTGCCGCTTTCAATCTTGGACATATCAAGGATATCATTCAGAAGTCCCAGCAAATAGGTTGATGAGCTTTCAATCTTCCTCAGACAATCCATCTTTCGCTCATCGCTCTGACCTTCCCGCAGCGCAATTTCTGTCATACCGATAATACCATTCATCGGCGTACGGATTTCATGGGACATACGTGCCAGGAAATCTGACTTGGCCTTTGCTGACAAATCATGACGCTGCAGATTGATCCTGTTCTGAATCACCGATCCCATCTCCGAAAAACGCTTGCTGACCTCTTCATCCTGCAGCACACTCGATGAAATGCCCATAAAAAGAATACTGCCTGAGTACTGGTCATTATCCTTCATATGAAAAACAAGACCATTTCTTTCGTCCATAAAGTCCCCCACCATCGGGTCATGTGTCATCCTTTCGGTTATGATATCTATATCCTGCATTCTGACACTTTGAGTAAACTGTATATACTCTGTTCCCTTGCAATGAACGATTCCATCCCAGTGATGGTATCTCGGCGTATTTTTCCAGTGGTACGTCAGTGTATTGGACAAATATTCCCTGTTAAAGCGTGTAACGATCAGATTCGTCAGGCCATACGTTTCCTGAAGTTTCAGTGCCAGAACATCCAGAATAACTGCGGTTTCGCCGCCGCGCTCAAAAAGATTCAGTGCCAGTGATGACAGGCTCATCCGCTCAATCTGTTCAAAAGAAACAATCTCGCCAAATGTGATTTCCTGTCTTCGCTTTCTTTCTTCCCCGGTCAGACTCTGATAAACAGCTATTGCTTCCTGACGGTACCTTGCTGCCGTCAGTGCAATCTTCGTCTGCTCAAGGATTTTCCTGACAGGCGAAAGTCTCTTTGCACTGGTCAGGCCGCATTTGAAATCCATGACAAGATAATTCTCATTTGTCAGTTCATTAAAGCGGGCACGCACCGTTTTCATGATATTGACAGCAATCTCTGTTTCCGTCACAGGCATCCAGATCAGAATCTGTGAAGCTCCGGCTCTGATATAAACAGCCTCGGCAATACCGGCCTGTCTGCATTGCTGCCGAAGCATCTCTGCCAGTTCATGAATGATAACATCCCCGAATACAAGCCCATACCGGCTGCAGCACCATTTAAACTTCTCAATATCCGTCAATACCAGTACGCCCTTCTGGGCATCGATTGGCAGCTTCTGCAATGCCTCAAGGCCATACGTCAGCCGATAGCAGGACGTCACCGGATCATACAGATGCCGCTTCTGACGTTCTTCTTCCTGCTGCTTCTGCTGATGGATATTGCGCACCGAACCAACGATACGATGATTTCTGCCATTCTCATCCTGAATCAGACTGGCAGACACATTCACCCATTGATAGTCTTTCTTTCCCGGCTCACGGAGTCTGAAATCAATATTAATCTCACCCGTCGTCGTTTCCAGACTGTTCAGTACTGCTTTTTGATCTTCTTCATAAATATTCTCGCTGTTGATCCATTCCGGATGCTTTCCGCAGTCCCATACGCCGTCGTATTTGCCGCTGTTGACAATTTCAAGCATCTGATCTTCCATACTGAACGTGAAAAACATATCGTGGGAGCTTTCTACCGCAATACGATAGCGTTCCTTTTCCTCACGAAGCTGTTCCTCTGTCCTCTGCTGGGTATCAGTCAGATTCTCAACCACATCATGAAGATCATCAATCTCGATAATATTGGAAACCTTATAACTATGGATGCCCTTCACACCGCCGCGGACACTTTCCACCAGCCGCTTGACCGGTCTCGTCACATGGCGTGCCAGAATATACACAAGCACAATCGCCAGGATCATACTGCAGGCAATTGCCAGCACCATCTTCCTGTAAAGTTCTTCTCCCTGGGCAAAAACAGAATCCTCCGTTACCAGACCGCAAAGAACCCATCTGGTATTCTCATACGGAACATTATTGCTGTACAAATCCAGAGGTTTAAGAACAGCATAGATTTCCTGATTGCCTACCCGGGCATCTTTGACTTTCAAAATATCATGATCCGTTGTCTCTATCTGGATATACTCCTGCCTGTCACGGGAAACAGCATCATACAAGGCCCCTTTGCCTGCCAATTGATGGTAACGGCCTTCGCCGTTATCAACCAGCAGCGCATAGCCTGCATTCAGATTGCTGTCCAGATCTTTCACCGGAAAGTAATTGCCTAGATAATTAATGGAAATCTCTATCCCCACAACACCATAAATCGTACCGTCATACATCAACGGTACCGAATAGGTGATCATCCAGTGATTGTCCATGGTGTGATCTTCCAGGACAAAAGGCTCCGCCCAATAGCCCAAATTGACCATAGCGGTATCCGTATGTCCGACTGCCGCAATATACGGTTTATAAAAGAAATCATCGGCGCTGCGATTATCCGCACCCTTAAAAGAGAAATTGGTAGACCATGCATTATCCAGGCTGATCGATGCTCTGTGCGCCAGCTCTTTGCTTCCCCGCTCTAACAGCAAATCCGCATTGGTGGCCGTCTTCGTCTGAGGATCCGAATCTCTGATAAAAAATCCTTTGTAGCTGGCTTCCTGATCCAGCGCACTGTCATTGGCAAGAACAAGAAACAGCCCGGAAGTCGTATTATATTGTAACGTCTCTACCATATTCGGAAATACCTGATCCAGATATTCCTGCTGAATTTCCGGAGACTTAAGAAACTGTCTGATATCAATGTCGTTCTCCTTAAGGACGCCGGACAGCACCTGTGACAGGCCATCACTCTCCTTATAAATAGAACGCCATTTTTCCACCATTTCGTTCTCCAGAACAACCTGTCTGTTCTCCACCGTATGATTGTCCATCCGAATGACACTCTCTTCCAGACTTGCCTTGACGCCGCTGAAAACAAGCGTCAGAAATGGCAGAATTCCCTGTAAAAATACAATCATTAAAACAGGAATCAATATAATTCTCAGTAACGTTTTCTTCTTCAAAATAATCTCCTACCTGACTGTCCGCAATGGTCTGCACCATTGTCCCGACTGCACCTACTGACCGGCCGCCTGTGAAAGCGCACTGCAGAAGGCTGTATACCAGTTTTCAAAAGCCTCATCCGAGATATACGCCTTCTCAGCCTCTTCTCTGGATACTCCGGAGGCTACAGCCTCGTCAATGGCTGCTTTGTCCGCTGCTGCCTGATCAGAAAGATTGTAATCCAATACCTTTCGTGTACTGTAGCCATTTTCAAAGCTCTGTGTTGTATAGTAACTCGTCTGATCGAAATCTGACAGCACAACTTTCAGTGAATCATAGACCTTATCATTGATCTGCACATCCTGTTCAGCTGCCTGCTGCACTGCTTCATCCAGTGCCTCAACTGTATTGGCCTCTTTCAAAACAGGCATATAAGATGAATCCAGAACAAACCGCATATTGTTTTCCTTCTGAGTAAACCACTTGAGGAATACACAGGCTGCGTACTCATGCTGTTCATCCGACTTTGTCACTGCCATTCCGGCTCCCTGCTGAACATTGACTGACTCTCCGCCTTCCATAACAGGTGCCTTCTGAACAACATAATCAATCGGATAGGTTTCATCACTCTTTTCTACACTTTCCGGAAAATACGTGGAGGATGCAATTGAACCTGTATAGGCCAGAATATCACCTGTCTTCACATCATCTGACCGGAACTTGCCGTAAGCAGCAAAATATCCCTTTACAAAAGGTACATAGTAATTGTCCCACAGCCGGCGGATGGCATCCTTATCCGTATTCAAAGTCACCTGACTATCCTTCACTTCAAATATCTCATGTCCCATTTGCTTCATGCCGATCACAAAATAATTTGACATGGAATCACGGCCATAAAACGCTTTGCCGTCATCCGGAACATCCGGTGTCAGGCTGTCCGTCCATTCATAGTATTCCTGAGCCACCTTCGTGATGCCCTCTGTTGTTGCCAGTTCATCCAGTGACGCTCCCGTTGCCTCGGCAAAAGGCTCCCAGTCTGTCTTGTTCAGCATCAGAATTTCTGTGAATTTGGCAACAGGCAGCAGATAGATAGAGCCGTCATTGTTGAAATCCCCATCTTTGATATAAGAATCGACATACGCATTCAGCTCCTCATCTGTAAAATACTGCTTCAGATCTGTCAGCTTTCCCTGCTTCTGCACATCATAAGCGGTATCCGCATAAGATGAAAAAATATCCGGCAGTTCCTCAGCTCCCACATCCCCTGCCAGGGCACTGGTAACCGCCTTCTCAAGATCCGCCACAGACCCCTGACTGTAGCCTTCTACATAGATGCCTTCATCCTTACCGGTGGTCGCGTTGAACTCCTCCACCAGACTGTCAAAAGTCGCCTGCTGCGTACCATTGTAATAGTGCCAGATTGTCAGGGAAACCGGATGATTCGGGTCCAGTTTCACCTGTGCTGTCTTCCCGCTCGCCCCACCGGAAGCACTGCATCCGCACAAGGATACCGCCATTAACGCCGACAAAAAAATACCTGCTGCTCTTCTCTTTTTCATGTTCTCTTTTTCCTTCTCCCTTTCGTTTTTGAATACTTAAAAAGTATTGCACTATCTTCTATTATAGGCATCCCTTACTTTATTTGTCCAGCATCCGTCCCACATTTTTCGCAAAATTTAAAATAAAAAGGAATCCTGCTCGCAGGATTCTCCGCCTGCGGCGGGTTGCTGAGCGCCAGTGGCGCTCGTTAAGCAACGACCGAAGCGGAGCGAAGACCGTTTCTACGACATTGTTCATTACCGCCGCAGTGCG
>Ga0129312_1000113_pt1 | contig 82073 bp, 79 predicted proteins | sample O827metagenome_FD_94434 | JGI IMG/M metagenome (GOLD analysis project Ga0129312, IMG submission 94434) | Orangutan group fecal microbial communities from Wisconsin, USA - O827 metagenome | ecosystem: Host-associated > Mammals > Digestive system > Large intestine > Fecal | place: USA: Wisconsin... | reverse complement strand
GGGCAAAAGACATTCTGCAAGGAGTCTATACTTTTCCATATTTATCCGTTCTTTGACTTTATAAACGGACAATATAGTGTTTTTATTGTACTACGATATCCACACACTTTTTCCAGTGGTCCGTTATTTCTATCGGGTATCGTAACAGCGTGCCCCACAGAGAACAAAGATAATACGAAAGAGTTGGAGTTTCCTTGCCGGGAGAATCCAACTTTTTCTTTTTAGCCAAATGCTTGGCTTCAGCTCTGACATGGCGAGAAAAAGCTGGATGAAATCCAACCATTTTTTTACGCTTAAAATGAAAGAACTATGCCAGCAAATAAGAATGCCTTAATAAGGTACAAAACTATAGACAACTGTTTAAGAAACAGATACAGAAGATGGACTCTCGATGATCTCGTGGAGGCATGTAGCGACGCTCTCTACGACATGGAGGGAATCACCAAAGGAGTATGCGCCAGAACTGTTCAGATGGATATACAGATTATGAGATCTGACAAACTGGGCTACAATGCTCCCATCGAGGTTTATGATAGAATATACTACAGATACGCTGATCCTGACTATTCTATCACAGAAATGCCTTTATCCATAGAGGACTGCAAGCTGATAAAGAAGGCTATCATTCTTCTTGAAAACAAAAAGGATAAGAATAGCGAAGACACCATCCTGGTGCTCAACAAGGTACAGGATAGACTCAAATCTATTCTGAACTTTGTGTAAGGATAAAGGAGAAAAATTATGAGTGAACATCAACGAGACCTCGTCTTACAAAAAAGCTAAAAGGCTTCTTTTCTAGCAAAATTGCCTGAAGAGAAGCCTTTCTTATGTGGAGCTTCAAGTAGGATTCGAACTGTCGGAGCAGCGAGAGCAGAGCCAAGCTTGCTTGAGCTTTGCCGAGTCGCGACGGCAGAAGGCGAAGCCAACCTACGACCTGCTCATTACAAGTGAGCTGCACTACCACTGTGCTATTGAAGCATTTGGGAGTTTGATGGGGATCGAACCCACGACCACTAGAGCCACAACCTAGCGCTCTACCAACTGAGCTACAAACTCCATATAAACTCCAGATGGATTCGAACCACCACCTCCAAACCCGAAATCTGGCATGCTACCAATTACACCATGGAGTTGTCTTTTTTACTTGTCTCCCCAGAAGGAATAGAACCTTCGCTAACAGGACCAAAACCTGTTGTGCTACCATTATACCATAGGGCAAGTTGAGTTCGGGAGGTAGGACTCGAACCTACGAAGTCATCAGACAGCGGATTTACAGTCCACCCTCGTTGCCACTGGAGCACTCCCGAATTTTTAAGTGGAACCTCATGGAGTCGAACCACGTTCTCGGGATTTTCAGTCCCGCGCATACACCAAGTCTGCCAAAGCTCCAAAATTGTGACTCGTGAGAGACTCGAACTCCCGACCCCGACGTTCGTAGCGTCGTGCTCTGATCCAACTGAGCTAACGAGCCAAAGTGCGGAAGCAGAAGGATTCGAACCTTCGGAACATTTCGGTTCGGCACGTTAGCAGTGTGCTGGTTTAAGCCACTCACCCATACTTCCTTGTTTTGACGATGCAAAGGTAGAAAGGGAGAGTGAAGTCTTTTTTCGTAGCAAGAAAAAAGTTTCAAGAAAGTTGTTTTTGGGGAGTTTTTCCCTAAAAAATGAATCCGAACAGAAGTAAACGTGGCATTGCGTTTGACCATTTACATCTTTTAACAATAACTTACGCAGTCTTTTCGTTTTTTCACGTATCTTATATATATTGTGCACAATATCGCACACCCAACATGAAGATAGAAAAGAAGATAGTAAAGTTGATAGAAAGAATAAAGGCAGGTGATACTGACGCTTTGAAAACTGTTTATGAGGCATATTCTCAAAAGATGAGGAACGCTTGCATAAGAATTACCCAAGAGGACGAGGACACGGTGGATGACCTCGTCCAAGAATCGTTTATACGTGCCTATTATTCTTTGGAAAAACTAAAAGATGCTTCAAAGTTTGGTGAATGGGTTGTTGCCATTACTAAAAATGTATCTTTACAATATTTAGAGAGAAAGCGTAAAATACAGGTGCTACCTTTCTCAGAAATTGGGGATGGGTTTGATGTGGAAAGTTATTATACTTCTGATTCCAAGTTGGAAGAAAAAGAACTCTTTGAGCTAATCGACAAGTTGCCTTCTGGATACCGTAAAGTGTTCAGAATGGCTGTTATTGAAGGCTTTTCGCATAAAGAAATTGCAGAAAAGCTTGGTATTGAGCCACACAGTTCATCATCACAATTGACAAGAGCAAAGGTGTTGTTGCGCAATATGATAAACAAGCGAATGCTGGCTGTCATTTCCATATTGCTCGTCAGCGTACCTATATATAAATATCTGTTTTGGAAGAGAGGTACGGAAAAGGAGCAACATCCTGTAGCCAAAATAAATGATGCTGCCAAGGGAAAGCGTTCTGTTGATCGTGTAACTGTGCAGCCAACTACTCAATCTTCTGTGGTTGACAAGAATATAATAGCAACGGCAAGTCCGAGCAAAATGAAATTGCCGGATTACATTGTTGTTGATTCTGTTGGCATTCAAACAGATCATGAAACTGATTTCAAAACTGATGTCGAAACTAATTATGAAAAGACTGATTCGACAATCAATGTTGTAATAGCAATAGAAAAAGATACCGTATCACTCGATACAATAAAACATACTGTTCCTAAGTTAGAAGAATTAATAGCAAAGGAAGTTGCGCCAAATTACGAAAGCAAGTGGCAACTGCTTGCCATGGGTTCTGTGGGTTCTGCATTGGCTCAGAGTGCTTATAAGATGCTTGTGGGCAAGGGAGAAGATATAACCGATGGTCCTCAACCTTCAGGTCCACAAATGTTTTCAACTTGGGAGCAATATTCTCAGTATTTACAGCAGAATGCGCATGGCCATATGTCGGAGGCAGAAAAGGCTCTTATGGAAATCGCCATCAACAATACGAACAATATCAATAACATTAAAAACGGTGGAAAAATCGTAGAGCATGAGTATCATGACAAACCAATCACATTTGGATTGTCCATGACTAAGACTATCAATAGAAAATGGAACGTAGAGACTGGTCTTCAATACTCCCAACTGAAGTCTGAATTCATTTTGGGTGAGGATGACTACTATGTACAAAAGCGGCAGAAAGTCCAGTATTTGGGCATTCCTTTGCGTTTGTCATACAAGTGGTTTGGCGCAAACAGGTGGACAGCATACACTTCCGCAGGTATCATCCTGAACATACCTATATCTGGCAAGACAGATGAACAATATGTAACAGGAACTGTAGTTCCATATTCAGATAGCTGGCATTTTACCCCACCATTCCAATGGACAGTTGGTACGGGTATCGGATTACAATATAATTTTGCGAATAATTGGGGTGTTTATCTGGAACCAACATTCAGTTGGCACATACCTAATGGAAGTACGACGCGTACCATTTGGACAGAGCATCCATTTACCATTACCGTTCCGTTCGGAATTAGGTTTACATGGTAAAAACAATGCCTCATGCAGTCTTTGGAACTTTTGGTGTATCTTTAATAGTAGAAACACAAAAGTTTCTTAAGACGCATGTACAAGACAAAAGACTATATACGAAATGGGGTTATGTACCTCAACAATATGTTACGTCCTCAGCACAAGATGCTGAGTACGCTAATGTTGTATTCCACAACAAAATGCCAATCCCGTTGCAAGCATTGCTCAATTTGGCAAAAGCCAGTAGAGCATCTTTCTTTTAAAGACATTAGGGAAATTATGCGCAGTAAATGCATCTCTCAGCATACGGTTGTTGGATTAGAAGGTGGGGAGTTCCTACTTCATCCTGAGGCAGATATAATAATGGAGTGGTTCAAGGAGAACCATCCCAATTATACATTACTATCCAACTGCTTAAATCCCCCAAAAGTGATAGATGCCGTGAGAAAGTTTCATCCTGCTCATTTGTATGTATCTCTTGATGGTAACAAGGAAACATACAAGAGTATGAGAGGATGCAATGGGCATGATAAAGTAATAGAGGTTGTGAAAGCGGTGAGAGATGAGATTCCTATATCTCTCATGTTCTGCCTGTCACCATGGAATTCCTTTTCTGATATGCGATATGTCATAGAGGTGGCAAAGGAATATGACATTGACGTGAGAATCGGGATTTATGGAACGATGGATTTCTTTGATACTACGGCAGAGCTTCTTACTGCAGATTTTGCAAATTACATTCAAGATATACCTCAGAACATACATGATACAGAAGAAAATTTTGATTTTGTTGCATTGTATAAAGAATGGCGAAACGGTAATCTTAGATTGCGTTGCCAAAGTATTTTTAGCGAATTGGTGATACACTCAAATGGCGATGTTCCACTATGCCAGAATCTCGATGTGAAGCTCGGCAACATCCATACACATTCGCTGGATGATATATTCAATTCGAGATTCGCACATAAGGAGCAATGCAGATATTCGAAGGAATGCAATGCCTGCTGGATCAACTTCCATCGCAAATATGATTTGATATTGCTGCGAAACCTTGAAAGATTTCTGCCCAAAAAGCTAATTCAAGTCGTTTATGGAAAATATCAATGGACAAACAACGTTAATGAAACATATAGGCAATACATTAATAGAATTTATAGCTAATGGAATATATAAAGAACATCATCGACCGTTACAAACGGGTAAGGAGCATGAGGCAGTTGAAGCAGATATATGGTGGAAATTATGCTTTTGTAGGCATTGGCAACCATAGTACAAATAATCTGTACCCTGTTCTGAACCATCTTCATGTTCCATTGAAATATATTTGCTGCAAGTCAGAAGACAAGTTACCGTTCATAGAAGCGGCTTATCCCAATGTCTGTGCGACAACATCTTTAGATGATATTTTGCATGATGATGACATTAAGGGCGTGTTTGTGTCGGTTTCTCCAAAATCTCATTTCCCGATAGCTTCGGAGGTTATCAAGAGTGGCAAGGCTCTATTTATAGAAAAGCCTCCATGCAAGAGTGAAGACGAACTGTTGCAACTAATCGGAATGCGGAAAGCGGCCGGCTTTCCGCAAGTAAGTGTTGGATTGCAAAAGCGGAATGCCCCCGTCATCCGTATTCTGAAAAAGAAATTGCAGAAGTGCAAGGGGAGTATGAGCTACAATCTCAAATATCTTACAGGGTCATATCCTGAAGGTGATGCAATGTTGGATCTTTTCGTTCATCCATTGGATTATGTGACATTTCTATTCGGAAAGGCTGAAGTTAAGTTTGCTGGCTGGATAGAGCATCATACACTCATGCTGGTACTCGAACACGAAAAAGCCACAGGTGTTTTAGAACTGTCAACTGGTTATTCCTGGAATGATGCAAAAGAGTGCATGACGGTAAATACTTCAGCAGGTATCTTTGAAATGGAGCAGATGGAGAGTTTAATATATAAAGGTAAGCAATCTACGTTGATGGGCGTACCTATAGAGAAAGTTTATCAACGGAAGAGGGTCGATGTTCATTTGTTCGACAGAAATAATTTCGTGCCAACTATCCATAACAATCAGATAGTTACGCAAGGGTACTTTGACACCATCAAAGGTTTTGTCGATGCTGTAGAGAAACGAAAGCGTTCCTCGGAACAATCGTTAGAAGCAATAATCGACACATTTAAGTTGATTGAGTCAATTCGTTCATTTCAAAATAAAAATAATATATAGTTATGGTTAAACAAATTGTATTTTTAGTTATGGTAGCCATGGCAATGGGAGCTTGTTCTACGGAACAGAATGTCATGGAGCAGGTAAGAATGAGTGATGTGGTAAACTCTGGCTGTACATCATCCTTCTCAGCAACAGAAAGTCGTCCTGAATATTATAAAGCAGAAAAAGAAAAGCCTACACAGATGTCGGTTTCTGTTGATGCAAAAGGTGTTGCTCATTTCGAAGTGACTGACCTTCAAGCAAATTGTGCAGTAAATGGATTTAGCCCTCAAGTACATTCACAAGACGGAGAAATCCGTATTGTTTTGATTCCTTTGGGAGATTCCACGATTGAGGCAGACTGTATGTGCAACTATAATGTAAGTTTCAATCTGTCGAACTTAGTTTCCGGCACTTATCATGTGATGGTATTTCGTTCAGATTTCTCGGGCAAATATGATTCAGCCAAGCCATGTTATGAAGGAAACATGTCCTTCGTGCCAAATAAAAATGTGGAGGTTGAGTTAAAATAAAGAACAAAGTCCTCTCTGTTTTTACTACCAGAGAGGACTTCACTATGAGGTTTTATCACAATGCCACTTTTCCAGCAATACCTAACCTGAATAATTCATAGGAACACAAAAAAGGTAAGCGTTCTCTTGCCCATGTCGGGAAAAAGTAGTACCTTTATAGTGCTAAAATACAAGTACTTAAATACGCTTACCATGCACAAAGATACTACAAATTCTTCAGATATGCAAGAGAATAAATCTTTTTCTCTTTCCAAGGCTCGTTTTTCCAAGTCACTGAACGTAAATTTTGATGCTCCGGACATATCTTCTAACGGTGGCTTGATGCTCTGCAACATGCAGGGGGGCGTTGGCTGCTAAGATTGGCAAGGCTCTTCCCCATAGCAGACTGAAAGCCTTTGTCGATCATACGTATGAGGAGATGGTATGTCAGCGTGTCGGTCAGATCATGTGCGGATACGAGGATGCCAACGACTGCGACTGTCTGCGTCACGACAGCGTGCTGAAGTTGGCGGTCGGCAGCAAAACGTCCGACAAGGCTCTGAGCTCACAGCCCACCATGACACGTATGGAGAACGGCATCAGCAAGGAGACGTTGTTTGTCATCGCATATCTGTTTCTCGACCATTTCATAGCCTCCTATGAAAACGCACACAGACGTTTCATCATCGATGCCGATGACACTAATGCCAACACTTATGGTGCTAAGGAACTGTCGTTGTTCAATGACTATTATGGCGAGTACTGTTTCATCCCGCTGTTGCTGATGGAAGGCTATACCGGCAAGATGATTCTTCCCATTCTTCGTCCGTGCAGACTCAATAAGTCACTTAATGTGCACGGCATTCTGCCCCGAGTGATAGAATATCTTCATTCTGTATGGCCACGCACCATATTCATGCTTCGCGGAGACTGCCATTTCTGCTCTCACGACTTCATGGACTGGGAGCACGGCAAGCATTATGTGGAGTTCCTTACAGGTCTTTCTGGAAATATAGCCCTCTTGAAAAAGGTTGAAAAACAATGTCGTATGGCAAAAAACTGCTATGAGAAACACGGTAAGCCAGTATGTCGGTACTACAAATTCGACTATAAGGCCAAGTCGTGGAAGTATAGCCTGCGTGTCATTGCGAAGGTCGAGTACAACGGCAACGGAGAGAATGTACGTTTCGTCATAACCTCCAACCACAACAACTCGGCTGAGACGATATGCCGTCGCTACTGCCGTAGGGGTGAGATGGAGCTGTGGATAAAGGATCTCAAGTATTTTCGTGCTGACCGCATGTCATGTTCCTCATTCCGTGCAAACTTCTTCAGACTTTTTCTTCATGCTGCCGCTTTTGTCATGGCATACGAGATGAAGCACACGCTCTTTGCTGGCACAGAAGTGGAGAAGTTTACCATGGACAGCTTTATGAAGCGAATCATGTTAAGCGCAGTATATTTTGTGGAGAAGAAGACGTTCATCAGGGTAAGTTTCTCTCCCAATCACCGGCATCGACATATGTTGACCACAGCTTTGGAACGGCTGACCGCATAGTACTCTAACATCACATTTATTTCTCACCAGTACACGTCATTTTCCTATGACGTGCGACAACTTGCGCCCATAACATGATTCTCACTGACAAAACGGGCTTATAGCATCTGCCGTTTGCCGGATTTTAAGCGAAATTGCATTTTATCTGCCCCCTGACACACATCTTATCAACCGAGAATACTGGATATCGAGGTTAGGCCGACCACGGGCTATGTTTGCATCGTGTGTTTTGGTGACCTATGAATAATGCAGGGTAGAAATATTGTTATTTAATTAACGATGATATTTCTAATATCCTGTGAGATAATTCTATAAACTTGCTCTTAGCAACCTGTGGATCAGATATGTCTGGATATCTCCACTCTCCATCAGTGAAATAGAACCCCAACTTTTTGTTTGGTACACGACAAAAAAAAACAATAAATCCATTCTATAAGCGTGAAGCTCTTTGCTTTCCCCTTTTGGGGAATTGTATAGCCATTATTAGCTTATATCTGTTTGCGATATAGTCCGTTTGGACTTCAATATTATAGACGAAACAACCGCAACAATTAAAACAAAAACAGCAATTCCGACAAATGATATATGTAAACCATATTGTTTCCCTACGATTCCGATTATTACTGGACCGAGGAGTATCCCCGAATATCCAAGGGCATTAATGAAACTGATAATGTTGTGTACAGCCATTCCTTTGATATGTGCCGCGAAGGAAACCAATTGAGGAACCACATTGGCGGCACCGCAACCGACAATCACAAAGCCGGCGACAGCAGCAACGGAACTATCAACTAATACTACAACCATGAAACCGATAGCAATGAGTAACGCTCCTCCGGCCACTACAAACCTTTGCCCCAATCGATTTACGGCTTTGTCTCCACAGAGCCTCATAATAGTCATTGATACAGCAAATGCCGTATAGAAGAAACCAGCCATGGACACGTCAACGCCACGCTCTTGACTGACAAATATCGCTGACCACCCCATCACGGCCCCCTCCGAGGCATACATGATAAAGCACAACAATCCAACCACGATAACCATAGGAGGAATATACAATTTATTTTTTCTTAGCTTCTCAACAGGTGCGTCAGGCAACACAAATTCTTCTTTCGGCAACAAATCCCTACATCCGAATACCAGCGCAAGCAATATGAACACCATACAAATGACAACAGCCCATTTAGGCATGAGTCCCAAAGTAAACAGCACGCTCATCGCTCCAGCACCAATCAGTGTACCCAACGAATAGCCACCATGAAAACCAGACATAAGATGCTGTCCCGTCATGCGCTCGACGGTAACACCATTCATATTTGCCGCAACATCAATGGTGATGGTGCAACCTCCGAAAACCATAAGCATCACGCCTGTCAGCCATATATTTATAAGCAGGCTTATGGCTAACAATGCGAAAGCCATCAGCAATCCCGATACATAAACCACTTTCTTCGCACCATAACGATTTACAAAAAAGCCTGAAAGCGGAAGAGTGCAGATAGAACCCAACCCACTGCAAAGCATGAGCAATCCAAGAGTTCCCTCATCTATCACAAACGCTCTCTTGACATATGGTACAAGTGGTGCCCACGCTGCCTCTAGAACCCCTATTACCATAAAAGCGACACGATTAGCGACAAGCAAATGCTTATGTTGATTATGAAGTATATTCATTTGAATTGATTATTAAGATATATTGCGATGTCATATCAAGCAGGAAATCAAAAAAATGATTTCCTGCTTGTTTTTCCTTAGTTCGTTGTTTCTTCGGCAATAGCCTGTTTATAATTTAAGTCTTTTTACTCCTGCTACATCCGATTTATTGGTTACTTCAAAGATACTGATGGCATAACCTCCTCCTGAAGCAGCTCTTAATTTTAAAACAGATTTCGAAGTAACTGTTCCTTTGTGGATGGTATAAGCCTGTGGATTCGTTTTGTAGTCGGCATCGGGTGCATCGGCATACACGGTGGCTACATAGGTTTTATCAGCATCAAGAAAGTCTAACTTCAATACGGATTGATGCCCCTTTTCTCCACTCGTACAGCCCACAAACCAGTTGTTCGTGTCTTTAGCTTTACGGGCTACCGTAATGTATTGTCCGGGTTCAGCCTCAAGGTATTTAGAGTCGTCCCAATCGATTGCTACATCTTTGATGAATTGAAACGCATCCATATAACGTTCATAATGCTCCGGCAAATCTGCTGCCATTTGCAAGGGACTGTACATAGTGACATATAAGGCAAGTTGACGTGCCAATGTGGAGTTAACGTGTGAACGATTGGGAGCCCATGTGCTGAGGTCCATTACGAAAATTCCTGGCGTATAGTCCATCGGTCCTCCCTGAAGACGTGTGAAAGGCAAAATGGTTGTATGGAAAGGTTTGTTACCTCCAAAGGCTTCATATTCTGTGCCGCGGGCAGATTCATTGCCTATTAAGTTGGGATAAGTGCGGCATAATCCGGTAGGACGTACTGCTTCATGCGCATTGACCATGAGATGATGCTTGGCGGCTTGCTTGATAGCATAAAGATAATGGTTCACCATCCATTGACCATAATGGTATTCTCCGGCAGGTTGTATATATCCTACGTATCCACTCTTTACAGCATTATAACCGTATTTGTTCATGAGGGTATAAGCCTCTTCCATGTGGCGCTCATAGTTGCGCACGGATGAAGATGTTTCGTGATACATCATAAGTTTCACATTCTTATTATGTGCATACTCATTCAATCCCGGCAGGTCAAAATCCGGATAAGGAGTCATAAAGTCAAAAACATAGTCTTTCATTTTCCCGAACCAATCCTCCCATCCGATGTTCCAGCCTTCTACCAATACTTGATCGAAACCATGGGTGGCGGCAAAGTCTATATATCTTTTTACATTTTTGGTGTTGGCAGGATGTTGTCCGTTAGGCTTTGCTTTTGAATAGTCCGTCTCACCCAGTTTAACTGAGGGGAAATCCCAAGTATAAGCCCAAGGGCGGTTTCCGGCAATCATTTCCCACCATACACCGATGTATTTCACTGGCTTGATCCAAGATGTATCCTCCAATTTGCATGGCTCGTTCAAATTCAGGATAAGCTTTGAGGATAAGATGTCACGGGCATCATCGCTGACTATAATCGTTCGCCAAGGACTATGACAAGGAGCTTGCAGTCTTCCTTTGTTTCCCTGTGCATCGGGTGTTAACCAAGATTCGAAAATCAGATTCTTGTCATCTAAGTTTAGATGCATACATGAATAATCTATTAAAGCAGCCTCGTGTAGGTTGATATAAAGCCCATCATCAGTCTTCATTTGTAAAGAGGTCTGTACCCCCGTATCAGAGAATTTTGTTTGTGATAAGTTATCCGTATAGGCCTCTGGCATTAACTTGCGAATTTCTGACAAGCGGCTTTCTGTATAGTCGTATTCTTGTGTGTCGTAATCTCCAGGAATCCACCAGGCTGTGTGATCACCCGTCATAGCAAATTGGGTGTGCTCTTCTTTGACGGTGAAATAGATCAGTTCCTTTTGGCTTGGAAACTCGTAGCGCAGGCCTAAACCGTCATCGTAAACTCGAAAGCGAATATTCATATATCGGTCGGTCTTTGGCTGCCGGAGTTCTATCAGCAGTTCGTTGTAGTGATTGCGAATGTTTTTTACTTCTCCCCATACTGGCTGCCATATTTCGTCGAAAGAGGAGGTAGAGGTCTTTACGACCTCAAAACCATCCATAAGATCGGGTTGCCCATTCAGTTCCAATCCTAAACGACTGGGCTTGACAACAGGTTTGTTTTTATAGCCTACATAATAGGTTGGAACACCTCTTTCGGTCAATTCAAAGTTTACGTCTATAATACCTGAAGGAGATAAAATCTTTTGGGCATAAGATGCCGATAACTGTAAAATAATGATGGTAAATAGTATTGCCCTTTTCATAAAAGTAAAGAAAATATAGTTCGTTGATTATCATATAGAATTATTTCAGATACAATGGTGTCATAACGAAAGAACAGTTTCTTGTATGCTGTTCGTATTATTTCGTTGTCTGACTGAATCCAGTTTCATGCGAGGACCATGCTTTCCACTTGCAATTTTCTATTTTCATATTTGAAAATCGGGCCGTAAACGAATGGTCAACCGGGCTTGCCGCATATATTCCGAATGAAATTTCCCCATCACCCTTATCCAAATGGAATGTACGCATTTGGTGGAAAGTGGTACCGTCAAGACTTGTCTCTATATAATAATCGCTTCCCCGACGGCTAAGACGATACCACATTTCCTTTATGGAAGAGGGAATATCATGCGTGGCCCAATCGGAATATCCATTGTTTGTCACAACACTGCCCAATCTCTGGTATTCCTCGTTCTCGTATTCAATTGACGCCTTCATCCAGTTGTCACTGTCAAGATAGATTGCGATTCCGCACTGATCGAACAAGGCCGAACTGTTGAACGATGTCTTTACAGTGAAAGAAAAGAACATGTTAGAGGTTTTCATTTGCAGCACCGGAGCATTGTCATTGCTGAATCCATAATAGGTGCGCTGCCACAGGTCTGTGTGAGGTTCTGAGACGATTGTAATCAAAGAGTCCGTGATTGTATATTTTTGTGGCTCACGAATCCAAAATAAGTTTTCCGCCACAAATGGCTTTAAGATTGTGTCATTTTTCTCCATATTCGATTTATTTACTATTGACGATTGTTGTTTTTTCTCATTTTGACATGACAGCAGAGTGCATGCAAGCAGCGACAATGCTATGAAAAATTGATTTCTCTTCATTTGTTGAAATGTTTAATATGTTTGTTAATATCTGATAATAGTGCAGAGGTATGGTGTTTATTCCCCGTCGAGCTTACCTATGCGAAAATTGGCAACAGCCTCTTGCTTAAGCGACACTTCCGTAAAATAGCAGGTGTGTGCATCGTCTTTAGGACTTTGGGAACTTAGGCCAAGAAGCAACTTTTCCGGAAAATCATTCTTGTAGAGACGAGCCATGTGCCATACTTCTCCATTCTCTGAGAAATAACTGCCAAGAGTGGTGCCATCGGAGGATAATCTCATATAAACATACGGACCGATAATTACCTGATGATTATTGTCATCGGAGGTACCTATTGTGCGAACTGACACCACTCGATGGTCACCATATTCATCCTGCTCGAAACACAGTTTTTGGCAATGAGTGTCATTCTCGTATGCGTATAACACACCAGCCGAATACGTTCCGATTTCGGTGAAGTCCGGCTGTACTTTAGCCGTAAAAGTGAAAGGCTTAGTGTTGTCAACTTCTGTAAAAATGACCGCAGAGCTATTGACAACACTTCCATCCGGGGAACGGAAATAATCAGTTTGGGAACTGGCCACAAACTTGAGAGTATCGCCCAAAAGTGCGATACCATTCTCCCCGCCATTTTTAGATTTTGTAAAACGGATTCCTCCTACATTGATATTGCATGTAGCGAGTTTAACGTTTTCCGTTAAAACTTTCTTGTCAGAACTTCCTTCTTTTTTCTCTGACTCTTTCTGGGTGCATCCAGTCATAGCAAGACTTGCAATGATTGCGATAAATACCAATTTTCTCATTGTGACATTGATTTGATTTTTATTAAAATTGCAACTTCCTTGTGATTTATTTTCGGTTGCAAAATTAGAGAAAATATAAGATGTGTGCAATACTGATTTCTAACCAATTTTTGCATCAGTTAAATATATATACCTGTTTTTTTATTGAATATCAACCCTCTACGACCGACAACCAACAAATTGTCAGAACATCCTGAGTTATAGTACATCCATGTGACATGACACATCCATTTCCATAAGCACCATTTGCAAGAGAAACACCTTTGCTATAGTGACTTGGAACGGAACTAAAAATACGTTCAAATCCATTGTGCATTATCATTATACCTGCTTCAATTTCTAATATACCAACAGATTTGGGGGCAGTTATTTCGCTTTTGTTATATGAATGCAAAATTAAGAACCAATAATATCCGGTGCGCCCCTGATTTCTAACCAATCATGAAGCAGGCATGCACATTAAATAAGGTTCATTCTTAATGCAATTTCTACTGCGGCTGCGGTATTGGCAACTTTTAATGTCGCCAAAATATCCTGACGATGGCGATTAACCGTATAAATGGATATGTTTAAGTTGTCGGCAATTTGTTTGCTTGGCACTCCTTTGGCTATCAATGACAGTATTTCAAGTTGTCGGCGGCTAAGAATTTTACGGTCACTCGCTTCGTATATATCTCGTCCAACCGTTTCCCCGGTCAATAGATTGACAATGAGTCCATCTTGTCGGTTATGGGAAATAGGGTACGGGATGTAAGTGCATAGACCAAGTAAAACACTACCGTTGGCACTACAGCTGAAATATCTCGTTGTATGGAGTATCTTGACTTTTTCATTATCTCCGGCCCGGTAAAAATTAAGGATACATGAAGCTAAAAAATTTGTCTTTTCTTTTATTGAACGTTCTTTTATAAAGTTGAAGAAACGAAGTTCCAGTACATGACGTTCAATAAGTTCGTCTTCTTTTGCATGACAGAATATAATGTCCTCAAAGGCAGAATTACGATCTACCATATATCCTGGAAGATTCATTATAGTTTGGCCGAATCTTCCAGCATAAATATGGCATTCGTTATTTTGAAAATCTGATACAACAGCTATACCTTCTGTTGCTAATGCATAACCATTTGCACACGCTTTTGCTTGAGCGAGTAATAGTTCCCTGTTATCCGAGGCTTCAAACTGTTGATCTGTCAAAAGTGATTTTAGTTCATTTTCTTGCTTCATTCTGAATTGATCCCTATTCGCACCATTACGGAGTAGTACCATTTAAGTTTTGTTGCAAAATTACTAATAATAATTGATTTAGATCATTTGTGTCTCTTAAAATATATTAATCGAACATGAAGTCGAAATAGAGTTGGTTATCATTAGGCTTGGCAGCTTCCAAAACAAAAGGCTTGAACAGCTCATTGATATCATCCTTGACCAACAAGGAGTGTCCAAGTATGCACATGATTTCGACAATCGGACGACCAATCTGATTATCATGCTCAATGATACCAATGAGGCAATATGTGATGATAGCGATATGTATTTGAATACGATCAGCATTCTCACTCTCACCCCAAAAAGACTTGACCTTGAGATGTTGCTTAACCTACTTGAACAACTTATGACAAGGTTTACATAAGTTCTTATGTGATTCTTGAAGATGAGCTCCTAATATATAAATTAGGTTAAATCAAGTCTGCTGCCCCAACAAAACCAAGCTGTATGAATCCATTTCTGAATATCATTTGTATCTTTGCAGAAGAATCACACCTGAAGCAGGAGCTATCCTGATGTAAAAAGGCACATAACTATCAAGTTATCACACTAAGAGTTTCCCATTGGCGAGGATTGCCGAAGCCTACGAGCTCTTGAACAGAAGAAGGATGGCGTCATCAAAGTGCCCATATCATTCTTGCAGGTAAGGCACAATCTAAGGTAATACGAGAAGACAAGTTGAATGAATTGATAATTAAATAAATAGATAAAATATGAAGCATAAAGTAAAGGTGAACGTAATAGACAAGAAAATCTATCCAGAACTGCAGGAGAAGTATTGCGCCGCCCCAAAAGCAGGAATGTGTCCATGCTACAATATTGGCGATGAGTTTATCTTTGAGCGTGACGATGAGAATGATCATTTCTGGCATGGAGGTTTGAACACACTTGTCAAAACATCTGCCGTCCCAAATACCGTAGCAGGAGGTTCCAAAATGCCACATTGCTCCGAGGTATGGGATGCCATTTCACGATATATATACACCGGACTGCAAGGTGGTTCCATTATGAAGGGATGGATGAAACATGAGAATCAAATGATTTGTTGTTGTTCTGATGGAACGCGCCCCTTATATCCAAAATTGAGCGTATTGACGAAGAGTAGTTGTTTTTGATAACCATCAAGCGTCGTATCGCAAAAATGCCTCATATTGTGTATGTTGGCAGTGGCTATAATGATCATAGGAAAGTAAGGGAAAAGGAATGAAACAAGAGAAATAACAGCATCCATCCAATTTTCCACATAAAGGTACTGACAATTATTTATAAGAATGAAGAAGATATTATTCCTACACGGATTCTTCGCCACGGGCAGTTGTCCGATGGCGAGAGCCTTGAAAGAGGCGTTTGAGGGGACAGCGGTGGTGCTGACTCCCGACCTCCCATTGCACCCCAAGGAGGCACTGAAGGAGATTCGCTCCATCATCGACCGGGAACAGCCCGACTTACTTCTGGGCAACAGCTGCGGCTCTTTCCTTGCCCAGATGCTGGCTCCGGTGGTGGGCATCCCTGCCCTGCTTGGCAATCCGTATTTCATGATGACGGAGTTTCTGAAGGAGCGAATCGGAGAGCATGAATACAAGGCGCCGAGAAGAGACGGCAATCAGCGGCTGGTGATTGACGAGGCGTTGATTAAGGAGTTTGCGGAGTTGGAAGCCGTGCAGTTTGACCATTGCACCCCATATTATAAGAATCGTGTGTGGGGACTATTTGGTGAGCAGGACACCCTGGCTCATTTCTCCCCTCTCTTCCTGGAGCATTACAACCAAACCTTCCATTTTCCAGGCGGTCACACGCCTACAGAGCAGGAGGTAAAGACCTGGTACGCTCCCCTTGCCAAGAAAATGCTGATGGAGTTTTCAGCAAAGGAAGAAAGATATTTCCAGCACTTTAAGGGCGGCAAATATAAGTTCATCCATTCTGCCTTCGACTCCGAGACCCAGGAGCGCATGGTGGTTTATCAGGCTCTCTATGGAGACCAAGCCTATTGGGTTCGCCCAGAAAAAATGTTCTTCGGGAAAGTTACGAGGGACGACAAAACTTTTAATCGTTTCACAGAAATAGACAAATAATTATGGAGACATTCAATAATGTAATAAACAGTGGGCAGCTTGTTCTGGTCGATTTCTTTGCTACATGGTGCCAACCTTGCAAGGCGATGCACCCCATTCTGGAGCAGGTAAAGAGTGTATTGGGCGACCGCATCCGAATCATCAAGGTGGATGTTGATAAGTACGGCGTAACAGCAAGCCAATACCGCATTCAATCCGTGCCTACACTGATGCTTTTCCGAAACGGAGAAGTATTGTGGCGCACAAGCGGTGTGGTTGATAAAGCCGAACTGCTGGCTACGCTTGATCCATTCTTGACATAAAAGATGAACAGAATAAAGGAAGAGCAGCGAGTTGTGGAGCAGATGATACGTCTGTACTGCAGGAAGAAAGAAGGCAACAAGGAATTATGTCCTGGGTGCCAAGAGTTGCTACAGTACGCTACTGCAAGACTGGAGCGCTGCAAGTTTGGCGATAACAAACCAACTTGCAAGAAGTGTCCCATCCACTGCTATCGCCCTCAGATGAAAGAACGAATGTGCAAAGTGATGCGCTGGGCGGGACCGAGAATGATTTTGTATCACCCGATAGCTGCCATCAAGCATGTCATAAGAGAATTGTAACAATAAGAAAATGAGCATGAAACAGATAGAAACGCTCGTCTTTGATTATGGAGGTATCATCGTGAATATTGATGATGTCTCTGTTGTAAAAGCCATGGAGAGTTTGGGTGTTACGGCGTTCAAGCAACTAATCCATGTCCGCAAGATCAAGAGACTGATGCACCAATATATTAATGGTCTGGTAGCGGAAGCAGAAACTTTGAAAGAGATGCTGAGCCTTTGTCGCAAAGGAACCACAACAGAGGATATTGAAAAAGTACTCGAAGAGCTGTGTGGCAATCTGCCCGTGGAAAGACTGGAGGCATTGGTCAAGTTTCGAAAGCGATACAAGGTCTATCTGCTCAGCAACATCAACGACACGCTTTGGCAGAAATCGGTCAGTCTGATGAAGCAACTGGGATATTCCACAGACGAGCTGTTTGATGAAATCTTCCTCTCATACGCCATGCGGAAAGAGAAGCCATCCATCGAAATCTATGAAGAGATGAGGCAGCAGACAGGATTGAATCCTGCCACCACCCTCTATTTCGATGACCGTGCCGAGAATGCCGAAGCAGGCAAGCGTTTTGGTTTTCAGAGCGTACTGGTAAAGACCAATCATCTGGAAGAGCATCAGGAATGGCAAGAAATTAACAAGAATATAAAAGAATAATCTTATGCGCATAATAGGAAACTTACTTTGGTGGCTCTTCGGAGGTCTCGAAGCTGCCATCGGTTATTTTACCGGAAGTCTGGCTCTTGCATGTACCATCATCGGCATTCCCTTTGCGATACAGACATTCAAGATTGGTCTGCTCTGCCTATGGCCTTTTGGTTCTACAGTAAGAGAATCGAATAGTCCAACTGGTTGCATTCGCATTCCGCTGAATTTACTCTGGCTGTTTTTCGGAGGATTGTGGGCTTGCATCATGCATCTATTCTTCGGCATTCTCTTATGTATAACCATTATCGGCATTCCTTGGGGAAAACAGCATTTCAAGATGGCTGGGCTTTCGCTCGCACCATTCGGCAAGGATGTAGAATTGGGATTTTAAAGAGATAAAAAAGTAGTTGAAAGGATGAATACATTACACAGTTGCCTCGCCTACTATCTTCTTGCCATCAATACAGTTACATTCATAGTTTACGGCATTGACAAATACAAGGCCAAGAAAGCCAAGTGGCGCATTTCCGAAGCCACGCTTTTGTTGCTGGCTGTACTTGGAGGAAGCATTGGAGCATGGATGGGAATGAAAGTCTGGCACCATAAGACGATGCACAAGAAATTCAAATACGGCATTCCTGCCATTCTGCTGATACAGATTGCGCTGATGGCGTATTTCCACATGAATCTTTGAAAACAAATAGTTTGAAGAAAATTATGGCAATGACAATTGATACAACAAACCTCTGTTCGCATCTTCAAAAAAAAGTTGTTTGAACCTGAGGGAATATATTATCCTATCTGGCAAGCCATGCAGAATGATGAGGAGTTGACAGCCGTGGTTCGCTCACGACAGCTTCATATTTATCGTAACGGTAAGAAGATTCTCATTCTCGCTGGCAAGGCTCAGCCGAAGATTATCAGAGAGGATAAACTGAATGAATTGATAATAAAATAAAGAACGAAGATTTTCATTAAAATAATCTGATGGAAACAGAAAGAATTTTACTCCGCCATTGGCAGGAATCTGATGCAGAGGCACTCTTCAAGTACGCCTCAGACCCTGATGTTGGACCACGTGCTGGATGGCCGGCACATCAGTCTGTAAAAGAAAGTCGGGAGATAATCCGGACATTCTTCCATAATGACACAACATGGGCAATTGTGTTGAAAGAGACATGCGAGGCTATCGGCTGCATCGGCTACTACACCCATGAAACCAGCAACATCCCTATCGGAGAAAACGACTGCGAGGTAGGTTACTGGGTAGGAAAGCCTTATTGGAACAAGGGAATCTGCACCGAAGCCTTGAAACTGATGCTCGACTACTGCATCCACGAGAAGCATTTCGATAACATCTGGGCAGACCACTTCACCGGAAATCCTGCATCAGGAAAGGTCATGGAGAAATGCGGTTTCGTCGATACTGGTATGTTGAATAAATGCAGCCAGCTCGTGGGTGGCGACAAAAATATGGTTAAAGTGTTTAAGTACAAAGAATAACAATGAGAAAGGAATCAAGAGCAATGGATAGTGAGTGGGCATTGGATGTAATGCACAAGGCTCCGTATATAACGGTCAGTTTTATTGACGAAGAAGGTAAACCTTACGGCTTACCGCTGTCGCTCGCATCTGATGATGATGTGAACTGGTATTTTCATGGTGCCTTGGAAGGCAAGAAGCTGGAGGCAATCAAGGCTCATCCTGAGGTCTGCCTTTCAGCCGTAACCCGTTGTGTGCCTACAGTTGGTCCGAAGGACGGCAGTTTCACCCTGCAATACAAATCAGCCATCGCATTCGGCAAGGCAGAAATCGTGACAGAGGATGCAGAGAAGATTCATGGTCTCCGACTGATATGTGAACGTTTCCTTCCTCAACACATGGATGCTTTCGACCAGAGCATCGCACGTTCCCTTTCACGCACGGCTGTAGTTCGCATCACGCTTACTGAGCCTCCAACCGGCAAGCGCAAGCAGTATGATAAAGAGGGTGTGGAAATGAAATATGGAAGAATGGAATAACGAACGTTTTCGTTAAGCCAGATGAGCAGAGCTAAGTTTACTTAAGCTCTTCCATGGTGAGAAAACGTGCCATAAAATGGAACATTAAAACATATAGATTATGAAGAAGATAAAGTTAAGCAATGGCGTGGAAATGCCACAACTTGGATACGGTGTTTATCAGGTGGAACCTGATGAGTGTGAGCGTTGCGTGCTGGATGCGCTCAGCGTGGGTTATCGGATGATAGATACCGCGCAGGCTTATCTCAACGAGGAAGCCGTGGGCAACGCATGGAAGAAGAGCGGCGTGAATCGTGATGAGATTTTCCTCGTTTCTAAGGTCTGGCCTTCCAACTATGGCGATGGACAGACCATGAAGAGCATCGACGAAAGTCTGCGCAAACTACAGACCGACTACATCGACCTGATGCTCCTCCACCAGCCTTACTGCGACCGCTACGGGGCTTATCGTGACTTGGAAAAAGCTTACAAGGCAGGAAAGGTTCGTGCCATCGGAGTAAGCAACTTCTTCCCTGATCATCTCATAGACCTGGCTTCCAACATGGAGATTGCGCCGATGGTTAACCAAATGGAGACGCATGTGTTCAACCAGCAGCACGAGACCCGAAAATTCATGGATGAGTTTGGCACCAAACTCATGGCATGGGCTCCTTTGGCAGAAGGTCAGAACGGAATGTTTACCAACCCTACCCTCACCCAGATTGGCGAGAAATATGGCAAGACTGCTGCACAGGTAGCCTTGCGCTGGCTGTTGCAGAGCGACGTCATCATCATCCCGAAGACTGTCCACAAGGAACGCATGGAAGAGAATATGAATCTCTTCGACTTCGAACTCGATGCTGAGGACATGCAGAAGATTGCTGCGCTCGACACCGCCCACAGTCTTTTCCTCGACCATCATAGCGGAGAAACCACCAAGCAGTTTATGGAGTGGAGAGCTGTGGTGAAACCTACTGAATAAAAGAGGCAATTACTCTTTCTATGTTGGATTATAAAACAAAGAATTTATGACATCACTTCAAGAAAGACTGTTCGCCATGCAGGATAAGCAGTATGCTGCTTTCCAAGCCAAACTGACACCGGGAGTGCCTATGGAGAGTTTCATAGGCATTCGTGTGCCTGTGCTTCGCAAGTTCACAAAAGAAATTACAAAGAAATCAGAATGCAAAGATTTCCTTCATCAACTTCCTCACGAATACTACGATGAGAATATGCTTCACAGTCTCCTCATTTCCGAGGTAAAGGACTACGAGGAAAGCATTCGTCTTACAGACAGATTCCTGCCTTTCGTGGATAACTGGGCAGTTTGCGACATCATGTCTCCGAAGGTGTTTGCCAAACACAAGAAGGAGCTATTGGCGAAGATCAAGACTTGGAGTAAATCGCCACACGTTTACACTTGCCGCTTTGGAATAGAGACACTTATGTCTCATTACTTAGACAAAGACTTCAAGTCAGAATATCTTGAAATTCCAGCATCAGTAAGAAGTGAAGAGTATTACGTAAAGATGATGGTAGCCTGGTTCTTCGCCACAGCTCTTACCAAGCAATGGGACGCAACAATTTCCTACATGGAGCAACGCCGCCTTGCTCCCTGGACACACAATAAGACCATCCAGAAGGCCATCGAGAGCTACAGAATCACGCCTGAGCAGAAGGAATATCTGCGGACATTGAAGATAAAATAAAAGGAAAAATATGGAAAACAGAATAACCATACATTGGAAAAAGAGCCTTTCCATTATCACGTACAAAACTACCACACTTAGCAATATCTGTGGTACTTTTGTACGGAAATCAAGCGAATAATTATGATACAAGATACTTCTACATATTACGTTTGGATAGGTGGTTCATGTGATTATGGCCATAAAGAGCGAGCTGGTGGTGCTGCCGTTGTGATTGAGCATAACGGCAACATCATCAGCCGTGATGTAATCAGCGACTTGCACACCACGGAGTTCCGAATGATGCTAACCCTCATGGTGAAGGTAATGCAGGAAATACCGGAAGGTTCCGACATCCTCTTCCTGACCAACGTTGCCTATATTCAGAACTTTGACAAGACTCCAACATCAAAGTCGGCAAATCCGGACTTGATCATTCAATGCATCGAGGAAAAGAAAAGACACAACTCTGTCGGAGTCAAGATTGTGCCGTATCACAAAAGCCCTTTACTGATAGAAACCCATGACATGGCTACAGAAGCAATGACTAAGACAAGGAAGGAGTTTCATCAGAAACACAAATAAATGTTTAACCTATATAATTAGCCGAATATTGCAGATACAGAATATAAAGGATAATTGGCAAGCCAATCCTGCTCTCTATAAGGTGACATAGATAGGCGCACACCTTTTAATCCCTGATTACGTTCCACAAACACCCTCAGACTCTTAGCTTGTAAATTTTCCTCAGCCTTTACTTCTATCGGAATGATTCTTTCCTCATCCTGCACCAGGAAATCAATTTCACCACGTGAATTATCTGCCGACCAATAATAGATTGACAAAGAAGATTTCTCCTTAAGCTGCTGCAGGACATACTGTTCTGTCAGCGCCCCTTTAAAATCAGAAAACAATACATTTCCTTCCAACAAACTTTGGATAGGAATATTGCTCATGGCTCCCATCAGTCCCACATCAGACAGAAATAACTTAAAAGCAGAGAAATCTTCGTATGCAGCCAAAGGCAATAGGGCCTTCTTGCAGCGATTTACCTTATAGATTAACCCTGCATCTTTCAACCATTCGATGGCGAGCTCAAAATTCTTTGCTCTGGCCCCTTCCTTCACAGCACCATAGATAAATTTCTTGTTTTCCTTGGCGAGCTGGGATGGGATGGATTTCCACACCATTCGGATACGTGGAACTTCTATAGCCGGGGCATGCTTGGAAAAATCACGCTCATACGCTTCAAGGATTCCTTTTTGAATGCTTCTGACTTTAGACAGATTCCCCTCACAGACAAAAGACTGGACTACAGCCGGCATTCCCCCTACCAGATAATACTGTCGCAGACATTCCTCGAATTTATTCCGGAACATGGTTATCATATTCCAATCCTTTTTCATGAGCAGTTCCACCATCCTACTTTCACCGATTGCATCCAAAAATTCAAAGAATGTAAGGGGGTATAAATGCATAAAATCTACCTTACCTACAGGAAAAGAGTCATTCTGATGCATCGCAATTCCGAGCAATGAACCTGCAGCTACGACATGATATTGAGGTGCTTTTTCTGCAAAATACTTTAACGCGGTGATGCCCCTGGGCGCTTCTTGTATCTCATCAAGGATAATAAGCGTATTCTCATCAATAGAAACTCCTGTACTCCATTGTATGCTATTAATAATGCGGGAAATATCAAAGTCATGCGCAAAAACTTCCCGGAGCATTTCATTGTCTTCGAAGTTCACATACGCACTATGGTTATAGGCCTCTTTGGCAAATTCTTGCATCAGCCAGGTTTTGCCAACCTGGCGGGCTCCAAGCATGACCAATGGCTTTCGGTCGTTACTTGCTTTCCATTGATATAGGTATTCGATGGCTTTTCTCTTCATAACTATCTGATTGCTTGATAATTTCTGAATGCAAAGATACATTTTTTATTTCAAACAGCGCCAAAAGTCGTCCTTAAAAATGTATAAAACCACAAAAAGTCGTCCTTAAAAGTGTAGAAAACCACAAAAAGTCGTCCTTAAAAGTGTATTTCCGGTGGTCATATCCTGATAGGTATTACCTCTACCTTATAGTCTTCTGTCTCTGTCTGCGTCATGTAAGGACAAAAGTAACAACAAGTACCATTCCCAATCGGAGGGAAGCCAGAAATCAAAATCATGAATCCACGGAGCACACAGAACTCACAGAGCTCACGAATCATCGGAATTACAAACTGCCCTTCCCATCAGGTTAGACAGTTTCCCGTCAAGTCTTCGATAGTTTCTCGCTATTATCTCGTTCGACGTTCGTTGCTCTTTCGTTCGTTTTTCGCTTATTCCTCGTTCGGTCCTCGTTCGGTCTTCGATAGACTAACGAATAACGAACGAGAGACGAACGAGAGACGAACGAGGACCTAACGAGAAGTGAACGAGAAGTGAACGAGAACCGAACGATAACCGGTCGGGTGGCAATCGAGCAATCATGCTCCTTATGTTGCAACCAGTTGGGGGTGTTGGGAATAGTATATGTAAACATAAATGATTGTTTTTGGTTGTATGATATATGGTTTTTTGCTAAAGCGCCTTCTTGTTTACGACGCCATCATTTTTGGTATTTACAAAATATACAACATCACACCCACTAAATGCAAATATTTGCCCGATTTTGAGTTGATATTTAATTTTATTTAACTTATTTATAGGTTTTTTACATAAATCACATATCGATTCAAGCTAAACATTTCGGTTAAGAGACAATAGCCAGTCAATATGGTGATATATCTTTTGTGCCTAACGAACCCACATAGGCTTCCAGATTATCTGTAATTAATTTTTATCTTCAACATCCATCTTTAGTTATTTTTTAGACAATACTGTAGAAGTTGGCACAACAGTCCGTTTTTTAGATCTTTGTGTCATCAGCAATGTTATTACCTCATCCTTCGTTTTCATAGTGTCACCAGTTATATCATGACCTAAAAAACGATGGATTTCAAAAGATTTCCATACAAAAATACCAAAATTAAAAAAATCTATGGTACTTTTGTATCAATAATAGCAAGACGCAAATGGTTTTTTATTTTTCAGGAACAGGAAACAGCAAACATGTGGCACAATGCCTGGCGCATGCCACAAAAGAAAAGTGTGTGTCAATAACAGACTGCATGAGGAATGGCGAATTTTCATTTTCCTTATGCAAGGACGAACGCATCGGATTTGTCACCCCTGTCTATTTCTGGGGGCTCCCCGACATCGTCGTGAGGTTTCTCAACCTGTTGAATATTACAGACTTGCGACATCACTTCATCTACCATGTGGTTACATTCGGAACTTCCACGGGGCAAGCACATTATATGATGCAAAAACTACTGAAACATAAAGGCTTGTGGCTTGATGCAAAATATAATGTGAGGATGGTAGATGTATGGACTCCCCTATTTGACGTGTCGAATCACGAGAAGTGCATGCGAAAAACGGAAGAAGCAGAAAAGACCATCACTCAAATAACGGAATGGGCTGTGACTCGCAAGGCAGGCAACTTCGATTACCTGCGCCTTCCCCATTGGTTGGCACGCTGGTATTACCTCACCTACGACAGCCAGCGCAAGACCAAGCATTTCCACGTGATGAAAGACAAGTGTATTGGTTGCAATCAATGTGCGCATCAATGTCCAGAACAAGCTATAACATGTAAGGACGGTTATCCTGTTTGGACAAAAGAGAAATGCACGCTCTGTCTGAAATGTCTGCACCACTGTCCACAGTTTGCCATACACTATGGTAAACAAACCATAAAACATGGTCAGTTCGTGCATCCATAAAATTGCTCACACGAATCACAGATTTACACTTTTTCCATCCATGTGCCCACCAGTAAAACGTCAGAAATCACAGAAATTCTGGAGCAGCGAAGACAGAGTGAAAGCTCGGTTTCACTATGCTGAGTCGTGACAGAATTAACCTATGGTAAATTCTGGAGTAGCGAAGGCAGAATGAAATTCATGTAAAACACAACGAGTGATATAATAAAATACTTTGTAATAATATAGGTATTTATTAAAGTTTATACTACATAATAAGTATATATTTATATACTACACCAGACAATACTGCGAAAAACCTAAATTGTTTTATTATGTATTAACAAATATAATTTGTATATTACATATTTTGTGCATATATTTGCAACTGGAAAATCCTCTAATATAGAGACCAACCAGAACAGTAATGAACAACTTTTTCAAAAGACTAATTTTCTTTGTGGTAATATGCTATGGGACAGGTGTGTCGGCATCTGCAAATAATGCTGATAGCACTTATCGTCTGCAGGAAATATCCTTAGCGGAAACTACTGATGTGGACGATAGCATTTCTGTTACCCCTTCACAATATCGCAAGACCCGTTACATGGACATACAGACGAATATGATCTATGATGCCCTACTGATTCCCAATATCAGAATAGAGTATTACCTCGGCAAGAACTGGTCGATTGCCACCAATATTATATATAGTTGGTGGAATAGCCACCAACACCATTGGTACTGGCGCGCCTATGGTGTGGATATTGCCGTGCGTAAATGGGTGGGCAAGGCATCGAAAGAGAAACCCCTCACAGGACATCATATCGGAGCGTATGGACAACTCTTTACCTTCGATTTTGAAACAGGAGGCCGTGGCTATATGGGTGGTGAACCCGGTGGCACACTATGGAACAAGATGAACTATATCATAGGAGCTGAATACGGATATTCGATGCCTGTTGCCCGAAGGCTGAACATCGACTTCACCATAGGTATGGGCTACTGGGGTGGCACCTACCACGAATACGAGCCCGTTGGTAAACAATATGTTTGGCGAGCTACAAAGCAACGTCATTGGTTTGGACCGACAAAAGTCGGCATCTCTTTGGTATGGCTGATAGGAAATGGTCATTGTAACAAGAAGAAGGGAGGACACCATGAGTAAGATAAGAATGATGGGGGTTGTTATCCTTATCCTCCTTATGACCGCCTGCGAGCACAAGGTACTATACTATGCTATTCCCCAGTACAGATCGCTACGGGTTACATTCGACTGGAGCCGTATTGTTAACCACGAGAAGCCAGAAGGCATGCGAGTGGTGTTTTTTCCCAAAAACAAATCGGAGGAACCATGGATATTCGATTTCCCCTATGGTGAGGGTAGAGCAATAGAACTTCCTGCCAACGATTACCAAGTGGTTTGCTACAATTACGACATCAACAATATCGGTTGGAAGAATACCGATAGCTACAAAACATATACCGCAGACTCCCGTGAGGTACAAACGCCCGATGGGCAACAAGCATGCCTCACCCCATCATGGTTGTGCGGAAATCATATCGACCTCGTATCGCTGAAAGACAGTCCTTCAGAACAAGCCATCACACTCGTTCCTGTGAATATGGTAAGTCGCTATACCTACGAGGTCAACGGTCTCCAGGGCACAGAACGCATTGCCGACATCCAGGTAAGTCTGTCTGGTATGGCAGGTGGATTGCTCATGGCAGAAAACCGACATACCAATGAATCGTCAGAAACACTACTCTTCGGCGGTATGGTCACTGGCGGACAGGTGAAAGGCGGATGCTATACCTTCGGTTGGCATCAGAGTCATATGGAGCCCATCATCTTCAAACTCTATATCAAGAGCAAATGGGGAAAGATGTACGTCCTTGAGCAGGATGTCTCCCAACAGGTGTATGACGTTCCCACCATGGGACATCTGGGCGATGTGCATATCATAGTCTGCTGTGACTTTGAGATTCCGAACGACACCGGAGAAGGATCGGGTACTGGCTTTGATGTCGGCACAGACGATTGGACTGATGTGAATGAAGATATTATATTTTGATTCTCATCACAAGAAACGATTTTCATCATAACTAACATAATTAATTTTTTTAACGACAAATATTATGAACTTGTTATCTATCAAAACAACATGCGCAGCAGTGGTGCTGCTGTCTGCATGTTCGGTCAACGACCAAACGATTATGGAAAGTGAACACAATGCCATCGGGTTTCACCTGACGGGAAGTATGGCGGAAACAAGAGCCACCCCTACCACCCCATCCAACCTCACCTCAACAGACTTTAAAGTCTATGCTTTCACTTCTGACGGCACTGCTCTCTTGGGTACGAATGACGAATATCCTGGTCATAATGGTGTACTGATAAACCACATTGGAGGGAAGTGGGACTATGCGACAGCTTCAGATCTTCGTTACTGGCCTGAAAAGCCATTAGATTTTTATGCGGTCAATCCCGGAACGGTTAGTTCTGACATGATGACACATGCCTATTGGCAGTTCACCCATGACAGTCAAAAGATCACTTACACCTGCATCGATGAGTATAGTAATACAAGCGGGGAGTCCAATTTGGATGTGATGTATGCCATTGCCAAAGGTCAGACGCAATCGACCAATGCCGGTAAGGTGAAATTGAAGTTCCAACATATTCTGTCTCAAGTGGCATTTCAAGCCAAGACAGAATCTGACAATATGCAGATAGAAATTCAAAACATCAAAATCCACAATTTCAAGATAGGCAGTACTTTCACATTACCAGCTGATGCCACAGTAGCTCCTCAACAGAGTGACTGGGATCAAAGCGTAGTAAGTAGCAAATGGGGGTTCTTCCTTATTAAAGACAAGAACATCTCTGTTGGCAGTTCTACTGCGGTTACTGATCTTTCCACCACCACTCCAATGCTGTTTATGCCACAGAAGTTGACCCAATGGAATACTGCAAAGAGCATTACGCAAGCAGATACTGACAAGGAGACCTATCTGGAAATCAGTTGCAGAATAAAGAAGGATGGGCATTATGTTTTTGGAAGTGCTGGTTACGATACTATGTATGTGCCCTTTGGTGCTGACTGGGAACCTGGTAAGCGCTACGTCTATACACTGATATTCGGTAGCGGTTATAAAAATACTGGTGAACCCATCCTCATCAGACCTATTGCATTTGAGGCTGACATAGAAGACTGGGGTGTGTCAAACAACGACCACGCTTTCTAACGAGTCGCACGGGAATTATCCACGGAGCACATGGAGTACATGGATTATTTTCTTGTGTTCTCCATGTGCCCACCTGTAAAATGTCACACGGATCACACTTTTTGCATTGGTGCTCCCTTTTAACGTCACACAGAAATCAGCCAAATTTATTCCCACCTGTAAAATGTCGCACGGAAATTCTGGAGCAGCGAAGACAGAGTGAAAGCTCGGTTTCACTATGCTGAGTCGTGACAGAATTAACCTATGGTAAATTCTGGAGCAGCGAAGACAGAGTGAAAGCTCGGTTTCACTATATTGAGTCGCAATAGAATAAGCCAAAGGCAAATCACGGAAATCACAGAAATTTTTATTTAGTTGTCTGAAAGCAAGAAATAAAACTTAGAGTGTGATCCGTGTGAGGGTTTTACAGTTTACATGCGTGTAGCAAAAAACTTCCATAGGGGTGCCAACATCATTGCCTGGCAGAACTGACCAGAACGTAGCATCTCATAGACTTCATCTTTGTCGCGAAAGAACACTTCTAAATCTTCCGTGGCATCAAGGTGCGTATCGGAAACGAGTTCTACACCCTCTGCCAAATAGGTATAGCACAGATTATTCATCACACTGGGGTTTGGAGCCGTAACAAGGAATTGTGTCCACGTTCCACCACCATAACCTGTTTCTTCTTGAAGTTCACGTTTTGCTGCATCCATAGGATTTTCCCCTTTTTCTACCACACCTGCAGGAATTTCGGTTGAAACAATCTTCAAACCATGCCGCCATTGCCGCTCCAGAATCATCTTACCATCTTTTGTTATGGCAATAACATTAATCCACGTAGGATATTCTAACGTATAATACTCATCGTATATACGACCATCAGGTAGCTCAACCTTTTCCACCTTGGCGGTTAGCCAATTGCGCTTGAACAGATATTTCGTTTCAAGCGTTTTCCATTCCATTTCCTTATCACTTCTCATGATGCGTTATCGGATTTTTTGTTCATGCAATTTATCTGTTACAAATTTACTCATTCTTTTCAAAACATATAGTAAGAAGTCGCCTACTACCAAGTGATGGTATCGCCACCATGAAACTGATGCAACCTATCATTCTGCTCTGACAGCATGTCGAAACAATGATCACCTGTACAATGGCCTGTATAGAACGTAACATTGGAATATGTTTCGCGCAGACTGGCAGAAATAGCTTGCAGCTGCGTATCGGTTTCGTAGTGTTGATCCAGATGGGAATCTAAAAGATGGAAGCCACCTATTGCCACGTCAAAGGGTTGTTTTACCGTCTCCAGTATGTTCAACAGTCCATTGTGGGCACAACCTGTGAAGAGCACTCCATCCACCAAGAATACGAGTTCGTGATGGAACGCATCGGCTGTAAGACTACCATCCGAAGTACGGATCAAAAGATTTTTACCGCCCAAGGGTAGTGTGTGGTGTTGCATGATATGGGCATAGACCTGTACTGGCCCCACCGTGGTATTGTTATCGACAAAGACAAAACGGTCGTGATACCTATCGAAATCAACATGACTGGTTATGGAATGTGGATAGCGACGCACCGACACATACTCCGCACCAGGAATCTGTACAGAGAGTATGACCTTAGCTTTGCTGTTGATGGAAAGAAACGCATTCAGTCCACCTATATGGTCGCTATGACCATGGGAAATCAAGCAGTAGTCGATGTCGGATAAATCGATGTCCAATAGTGCTGCATTGCGGACAAAGAGATCCGATGCCCCTGTGTCGAGTAGAAACTTACCCGATGGTCCCTCCATATAGATAGAGAGTCCATGTTCTGTTTCCAGTCGGGCATCATTGGTGCGATTATCGCTCAGTATGACCAATCGGTTATTCATTGTTTTATGTCTTTTATATGATGGGGAATCTCCATGATAACGTGACCCTCGGTTATCAAGGTGTAAAGGTAGTGCTTTTTTTTAAGAAATGATAAAAATGCCACCTTTTTCATTAGTATTTCACAATTATTGGTTATCTTTGTATGATATAAGTTACATTGATACCATTCATTAGGAATAACAGTTAGCAGAAATGAATATGAAGAAGATTTTATTAGGAATGGCTGTCGCGCTAACGCTGACAGCATGCAACGAGAACAAGCAACAGGTAACGACCGCAACAGATACTGCAAAAACGGTGACCGATGTGATGATGAGTCGCAGAAGTATCCGCGCATACAAAGACTCTGTCATCAATCGTGAGACCCTGAATGAGATTCTAAAATGTGGTATCAATGCCCCAAACGGTCAAAACCTACAGTCGTATGAAATCAGAGTGATTGACTCTCCTGCCCTCATCGACTCTATTACGCAAGCCGTAGTAAAAGACAATCCGAAGATTGCTGAGCGTAAAGGTTTTAAGAACATCTTTGTGAATGCTCCCTGTGTGATCTGCATCGCCAACAATACCGAATACGACATGTCGCAGATAGACTGTGGACTGCTGGGTGAGAATATCATTCTCTCGGCATGGGATAAAGGTATCGGTTCATGCTGTCTGGGAAGTTCTGCACGCTGGATACAAGATTCTCCATCTGCCAAGCCATTCCTTGACCGCATGGCATTCTCCAAGGGTTATCAGCTACTCTACTGCATTGCCTTAGGTTATCCAGCAGAGACTCCAGACGCAAAGCCAAGACGCGATGACATGATCAGATATATGGAATAAGAACCTGATAAGCATTCGGACAACAAAAAACACGATGATACGACTCACCTATCTCTTCCACAGCGGTTTTGTTTTGGAAACAGACCATTGCGTGCTGGTATTTGACTACTGGATGGATCCTGCCCAAAAGATGGAGCGCTTTATTGAACCACAAAGTCAGAAACCAGTATATGTCTTTGTCAGTCATTTCCACGAAGACCACTTCACGAAAGAGATCTTCACATGGAAAGCCACCACGCCTGATATCACCTATATTCTATCAAAGGATATTCTGAAACATCATAGAGCGTGCAAAGAGGATGCTGACGTGTGGATGACCAAGGGTATGGCGTGGAACGACAGCCATATCCAAGTGACTGCTACTGGTAGTAACGACAGTGGGGTCAGTTGGATAGTAGAGACCGCCGGTTACCGCATCTTCCATGCAGGTGACCTCTGCAACTGGTTTGCCCGTTTTTTGGCAGAGGGCACTCCCGAAGGAAAAGTGTATAGCGAAGAATGTGACCAATGGATAGACCCTGTGGCAGAAGAGAAACAGTTTTTGGGCGAGTTGAAAGACATCAAGAAGATTGCCGATAGCTTCGATGTGGTTATGTTCCCCATAGATGGTCGTATTGGCAATGGATATACATTAGGAGCACGCCAGTTTATAGAGCGCTTTAAAGTAGGATTATTGATTCCCATGCACTTTGTGATGAGCGGTTTTGACTCTGTCTGGCGCATGGAACCATTCTGCCAAGAAAAAAATATTCCGTTTTGGTGTATCAGAAACGAGGGAGATAGCATCACACTCGCAGACCATCTCGTCATCAGACAGACTGCACCAGAAGACCTGCCACGCCTCAAGGAGATTTTTGCCATTGCCCGGAAATTCATGAGTGAAACAGGCAATCCAGGGCAATGGGACGAGAACTATCCTGGTGATCAACTCCTTCGTGAGGATATGGATAATGGCGACAGCTATGTAATACAAAAGGGCAACACCATTGTTGCCACCTTTGTGTTACGTGGTGGAACAGATCCCACCTACAATGTCATCTACGACGGACAATGGTTAAACGATGAACCGTATGCTGTCATCCATAGGGTGGCAAGTAGTGGAGAGGTGAAAGGGGTTATCCGAGTTGTACTGGACTTTGCACGCCAGCAATATCGGAACATCCGAGTTGACACACATGCCGACAACAAAGTGATGCGACACCTGATGCAGAAAGAGGGATTTCGATACTGTGGTGTTATCCACTGCTGGAACGGTACAGAGCGACTGGCATACCAGTATGTGCAATAGTAAAAGGTGGCACACGTGAAACTAAGAAATAATTTGTTTTCTATTAAACTTTCACTATCTTTGAAATGACCCTACAAAACAATGCCCGACCATAGATGAAGCATATTCGTCAATGGTCGGGCATTAAGATATGTAATAATGTGTATGTCTTTACTCTGAAAGATGGAATTTAGATACCTCGCTAACGGTATTGATTTCCAACAGTTTTGTTCCACCGCCATCGCTGATGTTTCCCGACAGGTAGGCGATCTTGTCGTCAGCCTGAAGATAACCTTTCTGACGAAGCATGCGAACCGCAGCTTGGAAAAGACGCTGCTTAGAGATATGGTCTTTCTGGAAAACAGGAATAACACCATACGACAGGTTAAGCAAACGCTGAAGTTTCTCGTTATAGCAAACAGCAAGTACAGGGTTGGGACCACGGAATGCAGCCAAGTCACGGGCAGTCTTGCCACTTATCGAATCGATGATAATACCTTTGACACCCAAGCGTTCTGTTGCCTCAATGGCACTATGCGCCATAAATTCACGAATGTCGCAGTTGGGAGACAGAGGAACCTCGATATCGTTCTCGCGCAATTTGTCACATTCAGCCTGTTCGGCAATGGTCGCCATGGTTTGCACAGCCTCAACAGGATATTTTCCGCTGGCTGTTTCACCGCTAAGCATCAATGCGTCGGTACGATAATAGATAGCATTGGCGATATCGGTCACCTCAGCACGTGTAGGACGCGGATTATTAATCATGGTATGTAGCATCTGGGTTGCCACGATAACAGGTTTACGTTTCTGCACGCACTTACGGATAATCTGACGCTGAATACCAGGAATACGCTGAATGGGAATCTCTATACCAAGGTCACCACGCGCAATCATGACACCATAGCTGGCATCGATAATCTCATCGATATTATCAACACCCTCTTGGTTTTCAATCTTTGAAATGATCTTGATATCAGAATGATAAGCATCGAGAATCGCCTGTACGGCACGAACATCAGCAGCAGAACGCACAAAACTATGAGCAACGAAATCGATATCTTCTTCGATAGCCAACATGATGTTATGACGGTCTTTGTCGGTCAATGCAGGCAGGTCGATATGACGTCCCGGTACATTGACACTCTTGTGGCTACCCAGTTGTCCATCATTCTGTACCTGTGCAATAACAGCAGGTCCGTTGATATCCAGTACCAACATATCGAGTGCACCATCATCGAAGAGGATGTGGTCGCCCACTTGCACATCGTTGGCAAAATCAACATAAGAGAGATTGATGATATCATGCTCTGTATCCACTTCAGGACGACCGAAGATCTTCACCACATCGCCCGTTTTATAATCAATCGGCTGGTCACAACCGGTAGTGCGTACCTCAGGACCTTTAGTATCAATGAGCAAGCCAATATGGTGGCTCACAGCACGTGTATTGCGGATAATCTCACGCAGACCATCTTCTGAAGCATGGGCGGTATTCATGCGCACCACGTTCATACCGGCATCAAAAAGTTGTCGAATAAAATCCTGACTGCATCTGCGGTCGCTGATGCTGGCAACAATCTTTGTCTGTTTCATATATAATATTAATTAATGTATATTCTTGACGTAAGTAACGAGGGGGGATGCTTGCATAGGAAAAGCAATACCAACCGACTAAGATTTTGCAAAGTTAGTCTAAATTACGAAAATTACAAAATAAAATAGCTGCAAACTGTCGATAATTCGATTTTTTGCTTTAACTTTGCATCATATAAACAAACACCTAATATGGAAAAGCATGATTTTGTGACTATTGCCAATCTCACACGAGAAAAAATTCTCTATATGATTGAGATGGCACAGGAGTTTGAGCGCCATCCCAACCGCGAGTTACTCAAAGGAAAGGTTGTGGCTACACTCTTCTTTGAACCTTCCACCCGCACCAGACTTAGTTTTGAAACAGCAGCCAACAGACTCGGAGCACGCGTCATCGGTTTCGCAGATCCGAAGATTACCAGTGGTACAAAAGGCGAAACGCTGAAAGATACCATTTCTATGGTTGCCAACTACGCAGACGTTATCGTTATGCGCCATTATATTGAAGGCGCTGCACAGTATGCTGCGGAAGTTACCGATGTGCCCATTGTCAACGCGGGCGACGGTGCCCACCAGCACCCCTCACAATGTATGCTTGACCTTTACAGTATCTACAAGACCCAAGGTACCCTTGACAACCTCAACATCTACCTGGTGGGTGACTTGAAATATGGACGTACCGTCCACTCCCTTCTGATGGCCATGCGTCACTTCAACCCCACATTCCATTTTGTGGCTCCGAAAGAACTTGCCATGCCGAAGGAATACAAAATCTATTGTGAAGAGCACGGCATCAAATATCAGGAGCATACCGCTTTCAACGAGAAAGTCATTGCTGATGCCGACATTCTCTACATGACACGTGTACAGAAAGAACGCTTCTCAGACCTTATGGAATACGAACGCGTGAAGAATGTATATATCCTCAACAACGATATGTTGAAACTGGCAAAGCCCAACATGAAGATTCTTCATCCCCTGCCACGTGTCAACGAAATAGCATACGATGTTGACGACAATCCACATGCTTACTATATCCAACAGGCAGGCAACGGACTCTTTGCGCGCGAAGCCATCTTCTGCGATGTGCTCGGCATCGATTTGTACCAAGTAAGAAACGATCAAACCATTATCCCATGAACAAAAACGAAATGTTGGTTGCCGCCATCGAAAACGGCACCGTAATAGACCACATACCTTCTGAGAAAACATATCAGGTGGCACAGTTGCTCAACCTTGACAAACTGAGTTCTACCGTCACTATCGGCTATAACTACAGATCGAAGAAGCTCGGCAAGAAAGGTATTATTAAAGTAGAGGACAAATGGTTTACCGACGAAGAAATCTCACGGCTGTCGGTCGTAGCACCTAATATTGTGCTCAATATCATCCGTGACTACGAAGTAGTAGAGAAAAAAACGGTATGTACACCCGATGAGATCAAAGGCATTGTGAAATGCAACAATCCAAAGTGTATTACCAACAACGAACCGATGCCTACTTATTTCCATGTCACCAACGGCATCCTCACCTGTCACTATTGCGAAAAGGAACAAGATATTAATAAGGTGGAACTGGTATAAGCCATTCCCCACCCTTTTGACCATATCACCCCCGACAATCGCCACACAACAGAGCGACTTGTCGGGGGTTTCTGCATAATGCCAAGCTTTTGGCGTATGAAAACATCACATTTCACACAATAAATCCGCCCCGCACTCGTTATACTGATAATGAAACTGCAAAGAGTCATCATCACTATACTCGCACTACTCACCTATACATGGGCAGAGGCACAGTCGTTCTCACTATCGGGAAAAATTCTCGATGAAGACGGTCACGGCCTACCCTTGGCAACAGTCAGTTGTCAGGAGCAACATGCCACAACCATTGCCAATATCAAAGGCGAATATTCACTCCATCTCAAATCGGCAGACTCTGTCAAGGTGCGTTTTTCGATGATTGGCTACCAAACCAAGACACGCACCCTACGCCGTCCCAAAGGACGCCAACGCATGGTAGTGACGCTTTACCCTTCCACTACACTCAACGAAGTTGTAGTGACACAACAAAAGCGCCAAACCAATACCATGCAACAACTGAAATCCGATGCTGTCCGCCATGCGCCATCAACAGCAGGCAACGGCATAGAGGAACTCGTTCAACAGCAAGCAGGCGTCTCCACCCATAACGAACTGTCGAGTCGATATAATGTCAGAGGCGGTTCGTTTGACGAAAACTCAGTATATCTGAATGGTACGGAAATCTACCGTCCCATTCTGGCAAAAACCGGGCAACACGAAGGACTCTCCATTATCAATTCAGACCTGGTCGATAAGATAGGATTCTCGTCTGGAGGTTATGAAGCAAAATATGGCGGTAAGATGTCCAGCGTGCTCGACATCACCTATCGCAGGCCGCAACAATGGGAAGGCAATATACAAGCAAGCCTGTTAGGTGGATCAGCTTACGTGGGCTATGGCAACAAGCATTTCTCTATGTCTCATGGGTTGCGTTATAAAACCAACAGATACCTACTGGGCAGTTTGGAAACAAAAGGAGAATATAAACCACGATACCTCGACTACCAAACCTATCTCAGTTGGCGTCCAAACCAACAATGGGAAATTGAGGCATTAGGAGACTATTCTGAAAACAGATACCACTTCACACCCACAGACCGAGAAACCTCATTCGGAACGATACAGAACGCAAAGACCTTCAAAGTATATTTCGACGGACAGGAGCGTGATCTGTTTCGTACTGCCACAGGAATGGCTTCCGTCAGTTTTCGTCCCTCCAATAAAACCATAGTGCGTCTGCAAGGGTCAGCCTTCCATACTCGCGAGCAGGAACGCTATGATATACAGGGACAATATTGGCTCGATGACACACAGACTTCTGAAAACCTCGGAGTAGGCACCTATCGGGAACATGCCCGTAATTACCTGACTGCTCATGCAGAACAACTCCAACTGACAGCATCCCATCGCAACAGCCGCCATCATTGGGAAGCAGGTTTCACAATGAAATGGGAACACGTCAAGGAGCAGTCGAAAGAATATGAGATGCGTGACTCCAGCGGCTATAACATCCCCCATAAGAGCGACCGCCTTGACATGATTTACTCGATGAGCAGTCGCCAACAAGTGACATCCACCCGGACAGAAGCATACCTACAAGACCAGATAAAATGGCAGTTGGGCACCGACAGCCATCAATCCTATTGCACCTTGAATATCGGCTTAAGATGGGCAAGATGGAGTTTCAATGGCGAGTCAACACTATCTCCGAGACTGAGTTTTGCCATTATACCTGCCTTCAATACCGACATGACATTTCGTTTGGCAACAGGCATCTACTACCAGTCACCTTTTTATAAAGAGATGCGCGATACGACCACCGCCAATGGAGTAACGACCGTGGCGCTCAACAGCCATATCAAAAGTCAACGTTCCATCCACATCGTAGGTGGATTCGATTATCAGTTCCGCATGTTGGGACGACCCTTCCGATTCACAGCAGAAGCCTACTATAAGAAATTAGACCACCTTATTCCATATAACATGCAAAACATGAAAATCGTCTATGAGGGTAATAACATCGCCAAAGGTCATGCCACAGGAATCGATTTCAAACTCTTTGGTGAGTTTGTTCCAGGCACAGACTCATGGCTGACCCTCTCGCTGATGAGTACCCGACAAGACATCAATGGTATCAGCACACCATTACCCACCGACCAAAGGTGGGGTGTCAACCTTCATTTCACAGACTATTTCCCCGGTACCGAACGATGGAAGATGACGCTCCGCCTTGCTTTCGCAGACGGACTCCCCTTTGGTGCGCCACACCGCGGATTAGAACAGCAGCAATTCCGTGCGCCAAGCTATAAGCGAGCCGACATCGGAATGAACTATCTGATAGCAGGACACACCTCATCCAAGCACAAGGGTCTGCGCCATATCTGGCTCGGTATAGACCTGCTCAATGTGTTTGGTACAGCCAATGTCAGCAACTACTATTGGGTAACCGATGTGACCAATCAACAGTATGCAGTCCCCAACTATCTTACGGGCAGACAAGTAAACGGAAGAATCACAATCGACTTTTAATTAGTGTTAATTCATTGGTGTTTTTCGTTTCCGTAACTTTTTATTAGTATCTTTGCAGCAGATTTAAATACATTAATTTAAAACAATATGAAAATTTCGCACATTGAGCATCTGGGCATCGCAGTCCAGAGCATCGAAGAGAGCCTCCCTTACTTCGAAAACGTATTGGGACTCAAGTGTTATGCCGTTGAAACGGTAGAGGATCAGAAAGTTAAAACCGCATTCTTGAAGTGTGGTGAAGTGAAACTCGAACTGCTGGAGCCGACATCACCCGAAAGCACTATCCAGAAGTGGCTTGACAAAGGCAACAAGGGTGTACACCACGTAGCTTTCTGTGTAGAAGACGGTGTTGCCAATGCATTGGCAGAGGTTAGCGAAAAGGGCGTTCGTCTGATTGACCAGGCTCCCCGTAAAGGTGCTGAGAACCTCAACATTGCATTCCTCCACCCCAAATCAACCGCAGGTATCCTTACCGAGCTTTGCGAACACTAATAGATCATTCAAGTAAAGAATCAAAATACAATTATGTCTAAACAGTTAGAAAAAATCAAGCAGCTCATCGAGAAGCGCGAGAAAGCTCGTCTCGGTGGTGGTGAGAAAGCCATCCAGAAGCAGCACGACAAAGGAAAATATACAGCACGTGAGCGCATTGAGATGTTGCTCGACAAAGGCTCTTTTGAAGAATACGATATGTTCAAGGAACACCGTTGCCACAATTTCGGCATGGAGAAGAAGCAGTTCCTTGGCGATGGTGTAGTAGCCGGTAGCGGTACTATCGACGGTCGTCTGGTATTCATCTTTGCCCAAGACTTCACAGTTCATGCAGGTTCTCTCTCTGAGACCATGAGCCAGAAGATTTGCAAAGTGATGGACATGGCCATGAAGATGGGGGCTCCCCTGATTGGTATCAACGACTCAGGTGGTGCCCGTATTCAGGAAGGTATCAACGCTTTGGCAGGTTACGCAGAAATCTTCGAGCGTAACATCCTCGCTTCAGGTGTTATCCCACAGATTTCTGGTATCTTCGGTCCTTGCGCAGGTGGTGCTGTGTACTCTCCAGCTCTTACCGACTTCACTCTGATGATGGAAGGCACCTCATACATGTTCCTCACAGGTCCAAAAGTAGTAAAGACCGTAACAGGTGAAGATATCGACCAAGAGCACCTCGGTGGTGCAAGCGTTCACGCTTCAAAGAGTGGTGTAACCCACTTCACCGCTAAGACAGAGGAAGAAGCTATTGAAATGCTGAAGAGCCTGTTGAGCTATATTCCATCTAACAACATGGAGCAAGCTCCACGCAAGGAGTGCAACGACCCCATTGACCGTTTGGAGGATTCCCTCAACGAGATCATCCCTGAGAATCCCAATGAGGCATACGATATGTATAAGGTAATTGGTGCTATCATCGATAATGGCGAGTTCTTTGAAGTACAGCCTAAGTTTGCTAAGAACATCATCGTAGGTTTCGCTCGTTTCAATGGTCAGAGTGTCGGCATCGTAGCCAACCAGCCTTCTTGCTATGCAGGTGTGCTTGACGTAAATGCTTCACGTAAGGGTGCACGCTTTGTACGTTTCTGCGATGCATTCAACATCCCCATTGTATCACTCGTTGACGTACCAGGCTTCCTCCCCGGCACAGGCCAGGAGTACAACGCAGTCATTCTGCACGGTGCTCAGTTGCTCTACGCTTACGGCGAAGCTACAGTGCCCAAGATTACTGTTACCCTGCGTAAGTCATACGGTGGTTCTCATATCGTTATGGGTTCAAAACAGCTCCATACCGACCTCAACTACGCATGGCCTTCAGCTGAAATCGCTGTTATGGGAGCAAGTGGCGCTGCTGCTGTTCTCTATGCGAAGGAAGCTAAAGCCAAGAAAGAAGCAGGTGAAGATGTTAAGTCTTTCATTGCCGAGAAGGAAGAAGAGTACAACGAGCTCTTTGCCAATCCTTATCAGGCAGCAAAATATGGCTATATTGACGACGTGATTGAACCACGTAACACTCGTTTCCGCATCTGCCGTGCGCTTGCTCAGCTTGCCACCAAGCGTGACGCACTGCCCGCTAAGAAGCACGGTAATATTCCGATGTAAAATATCCCGTCTATGAAGAATGAAGTATATGCAGCTATTGCCATGGCTCTTCATGAGTTCAAAGGCAATAATGTCCACGACAAAGAGTCATGCATCATCACTATTGATGACAAGCAGACCCAGTGGAATGGATATGCTCTGACTATGACAGAACATCCCTAAACACAAAGCGCGATGAAAAAAGAATACAAATATACAATTAATGGCAACAAGTATGAAGTAGCCATTGGTGACGTTGTCGAGAACATGGTTACCGTCAATGTCAATGGTGAAGAATACAAAGTGGAAATGGAACCAGAACCTGAAGTGGAGAAGGTTGTTGTGAAGCCTGTTGTGGCAAAGCCCACAGCAGCTCCATCAGAAGCTCCATCAGGAAGAGCCAACTCCAACAATGCGCTTAAGGCTCCACTGCCAGGTGTCATCACAGAGATTCGCGTCAATGTAGGTGACGAAGTACAGGCAGGCGACGTAGTTTTGGTATTGGAAGCTATGAAGATGGCTAATAATATCGAGGCAGAGAAGAGCGGTAAGATTACCGCAGTATGCGTTCAGCCTGGACAGAGCGTTATGGAAGATGATGCACTTGTAGTAATTGAGTAATCTCTATTCATACTAAATAAAGGAGGGAGCCTCTACTGAGGTTCCCTCCTTTATTTTTGTTTATCTGATTGATGCAGAGACTATATTGTTGCTACACGATTGCAGGCAGTCATCTTCTCTGCCGATGTTTACCCTGAATCGGGGCCTTAGCATTGGATTACAGGCTGTTGTCTGCTTTAGGAAAGACAACGGTCGGCGTAAACGATTTAGCCTCTTCAAAATCCATCAAGGCATAGGATATGATGATGCACACATCGCCAACTTGCACTTTGCGTGCTGCAGCACCATTCAGGCAAATACAGCCACTGCCTCGTTCTCCCTTAATAATATAGGTTTCAAAGCGTTCGCCATTATTATTATCTACTATCTGGACTTTCTCCCCTGCTATCATATTGGCAGCATCCATCAAATCTTCATCGATGGTGATACTTCCCATATAGTTAAGATTTGCCTCTGTCACTGTCACACAGTGAAGTTTTGACTTCATTACCTCTATCATCATGACTATGCCTTATATTTAATGTGATCAATGAGTCGGATTGGAGTCTTTCCACAATATACTGTGATACAACCTACGACATAGGGAGTATCATCCCAAGCGGCAACATCCTGCAAGGTATTACCGTCAACAATAGAGAAATATTCCACTTCAAGGCCATCCACCGCATTGATGGTATTGACCACAAAATCATGGGTTTCGCCCACAGTATGCGTCTTAGCGTAAGAGATACTTTCCTTCAGGGTCTTGTAGATGGCAGGTGCTATGGCGCGCTCATCTTTAGCCAACAGGGTGTTGCGTGAACTGCGTGCCAATCCGTCAGCATCGCGCACGATATCGCATTCCACAATCTGCACTTTCAAACCGAGTTGTTTCACCATAGCCTTGACCACAGCAATCTGCTGCCAGTCTTTCTCACCAAAGTAGGCACGATTGGGCTTAACGATATAAAACAAGCGGCTCACCACCTGACACACACCATTGAAGTGTCCGGGACGGTGTGCACCTTCCATTACCGTTGAAACTGGCGGAAATTCAAACTGGCGAGTGTCTGGAGTAGGATACATCTCCTCCACAGAAGGAGCCAGCACATAATCAGCTCCACACGCATCGAGCAACTGACAGTCGGCATCAAGCGTGCGTGGGTAATTTTTCAAATCATTCTTGTCGTTGAACTGTGTAGGATTGACAAACACCGACACTACGGTAATGCCATTCTCCTTGACACTACGTCTTACCAATGATGCATGTCCTTCATGGAGGGCACCCATGGTAGGAACCAAACCTATTTCTTTTCCATTTTTTCGGTCTTCAAACAATTGGTTTTGAAGATCTACGATTTTACTGAAAACTTTCATTTCAAATTTCTTTGTTTTTCTAAAGCGAGTGCAAAATAACTACTTTTTTATCAAATAATGAAAGGATTTGGTGAAAATATGCCAAAAGAAGGTACAAAAACCTTAAAATATCGCATTTACAAATCATTTTTTGAAAAAAAATTCGTATCTTTGCAAAGATTAAATCATTCAATAATATGGCAAAGAAGATATTGTTCATCAACCAAGAGATTGTTCCTTATGTACCGGAAACCGACCTTTCACACATGGGTAAGGCATTGCCTCAAGTCATGCAAGAGAGTGGTCACGAGATTCGCACCTTCATGCCCAAATGGGGTAATATCAACGAACGTCGCGGTCAACTACATGAAGTGATCCGTCTCTCAGGTATGAATCTTATCATCGACGATACCGACCACCCATTGATTATCAAGGTAGCTTCTATCGTCCAGACTCGCATACAGGTATATTTCATCGACAACGATGATTATTTCACTCGTCGTCAGATGGACAAGGATGAAAACGGTATGGACTATGCAGACAATGGCGAGCGTGCAATTTTCTTCGCTCGTGGCGTATTGGAAACTGTTAAGAAGCTCCGTTGGGTACCCGATATCATCCACGTACAGGGATGGATGGGAGCCGTAGTGCCCTTGTTTATCAAAAAGGCCTATTGTGATGAGCCTTCATTTGCCAATACCAAGGTGGTCACCTCGTTGTTCCCCAACCAGATGACAAGTGATTTGGCGCCCAACTTCAAAAAGTGTCTTGAGTTCCGCGATATTACAGCCGACACCCTCACAAAATACAACGAAGTATTTGATGCTACAGAACTGGCTAAGTTGGCTATCGACTATAGCGACGGTGTCATTGCTGCCCATCAAGACACAGAAGCAGACTGGATGAACTACGCCGCAGAGCAGGGCATCCCCACTCTGGCCTATCCCGGTGCTGATTTCGGTAAGGCTTACGAGGAGTTCTACGAAAAGATTTAATGCAAACCTTAATAAGGTAAAAGATAAATTAGGATATCATTAAGATAATCATTACTTCAATGACAAAGAAAACACTATTAGCAGCTATTGTCCTCCCACTGATGGCAATCTGCTCTTGCGACGAGGAAACAGCAAACGTCGGTAATTCCATTAGCGACAGCGCTGACTTGTTTGCTATTGCAACCGACTCTTTTCAGGTGAGTTCTCGGTCGCTTGTGGTCGATTCGGTGATTTCACGAAGTGAATACAGCTATCTCGGTCGCATCAAAGATCCAGAGACCGGATCATATATCACGAGTGACTACATGTCGCAGTTTACCTTGCTTGAAAACGAAAGCAATGCCATCTTCCCTCCAAAGGATAGTGTGGCAAGTCTGATTGACAATGAAATCGTAGCAGACTCATGCGTACTGAATGTTGTTGTCAACAAGTGGCAAGGTGACTCTCTCGCAGCTTTGAAACTCTCTGTTTTTGAGATTGGCAATCCTGTAGAAGAAGGAAAGACCTACTATACTAATTTCGATCCTGCTGCAAAGGGTTATATCCGTGAAGACGGACTGCACGAAAACAAGATTTTCTCTATCGTCAATCTTCAGTTGAGTGACAGTCTGCGTAAAGTGCAGCAATCAGGTTCCTATTATGAGTATGTCAGCATTCCCCTCAACAAGGAATATACCGACAAGGATGGTAATACCTACAACAACTATGGTACCTACCTGATGCGCACCTACTATGCTCATCCAGAATACTTTAAGAACTCATATAACTTCATCCATAAAGTATGTCCCGGTTTCTATTTCAAGATTACAGACGGACTGGGACTGATGAACGAGGTAAGTCGTACACAGCTGATGATTTATTTCCGTGGCAAAGAGGGTGGCAAGACCTACGTGGGTAGCAAAACCTTTAACGGCACAGAGGAAGTATTGCAGACCACCCGTATCACCAACGACAAGAAGACTGTGGCTCGCTTGGCTTCAGACAATAGTTGCACCTATCTGAAGACACCTGCCGGTATTTTCACAGAAGTGACCCTGCCCATTGACGACATCAAGCGCAACCATGAGAATGACACGATTACGTCTGCTAAGATTGTATTCAACAAGATGAATACCCAAAACGATCTCAGCGATAACCTCCTTCAGCAACCCACACAATTGCTGATGGTAGAGAAAGACAGTCTCTATTCGTTCTTTGAGAATCTGAAAGTCACAGACAACAAGACATCGTATTTGGCAACATACAGCAGTACAAAGAATACCTATACATACAGCAATATCTCCAACCTCATCAATCATCTCTATAAGAAGAAGCTGGCTGGTGGTAGCAATTATACTGCAACACATCCTAATTGGAACAAGGTTGTATTGGTGCCTGTCAAGACTGTGACCACCTCGTCAACATCTTACTATCAGACGACAACCACTATTACCGGTATCAACAACGAGATGTCGCTAACCAGTGTTCGTCTTGTGGGAGGTAGCGAGAATGCCCATACCCCACTCCACATCACCGTCATATACAGTAGAAACCAATAGTCATCATTATGGCCGATAATTTTCTGGAGAAGCATTTCGAAGAATATGAGGTTCGCAAAGCCGCTTATCTTCGTAAGAAGAAACATCTACCCAAGATCAAGAAACCATCGATACAACGGCCTGACGACGAAGCACTATAAGTAAAAGCCCCGATTTCATCTTTCATGAAATCGGGGCTTTCTGTTTCGCGTCAATATAGTAAATAGCACAACTTAAACTGCAATCATTCAGAATACATGATACGGTAAGGGTTCTGGCATTGCCTCCTCCAGATTGGTAGGATGAACAAAACGGAAGCGAGCACCACCATGATAGGTATTGTCGAGCCATATACGTCCTCCAAGTATCTCTATGATCTGACGACATATCTGCAATCCCAGACCAGTGCCTTTGGTAAACTGGTCAAGTTTGACAAAACGATCGAAAATCTTTTCAGCATATTCCGGTTTGATGCCACATCCCTGATCGGTAACAGCAAACGAAGCACTCTCGTCATCATGGTCAACAACAAGTGACACAGTAATATTACCTTTGTCACTAAACTTAATGGCATTGGTAAGCAGATTGACAAGTACTTGCCGCAGACGTGTCTTATCGGTAACGAAATGAACAGACGGTTCGTCACACTCAAAAACGAAATGTATGGGTTTACGACACGTCATCTCTACCGATTCTATTGTTGTCTGGCACAGTTGCTTCACATCACACAGAGTCAACTCCATCCTTACATGTCCACTCTCTATACGCGAGAGATCGAGCACATCGTTGATGAGATTGAGCAACGCATTGGTATTCTCTTGTATGACATTGCTGAAATGGGTTTTCTCTTGCACGCCCAAATCTTCTGACTGTGTAGCCAACAAATCAGAGAATCCCACAATAGCATTGAGTGGTGTGCGGATTTCATGACTCATATTGGCAAGAAAAGCCGATTTCATATGATTGGCTTCCTCGGCTTTATCACGTGCCTCTTCCAATTCCTTTCCTTTCTGAATCAGTTCTTTGCGTAAGCGGTGAGACTTGATAAGTGCCACAATGGCAATACTGAGTCCTATACTGAGAAACACCGTGGCAAAGAGGATGTAGTCGATAACCACACTATGTTTCTCGAAGAATGGTTTCGGCTCATTTATAATCGTAAAACCTTCGGGCAACCAGCTCTCGCTGATGTCTAAATCCTGCATGCGCCGATAGTCGAAGACAAAACCTTCATTCAGATATACCCATCCTTGGTCAGAGCGTGTTTCAAGATAATCCTTACACATCTCACCAAGTTTCTCATTCTTGTTAGCATATTCAGGAATCCAACCACCCACAGCCCATCCATTCATACCCGATCCCGCAACAGAGAATACCGGTAGTGACGGATTGAGCGTACGAAACAGTTCTGCAGAATGGCTCACATTGAAACTGTTGTTAGCATCAAGTCGCCAAGAGCCTATCAGAAGTACATCAGTTTCGGGATTAAGCCGTTTTATTTTCTTGGCTAACGTATCAAAAAAGCCTGTACGCCCATCATAATAATGCATCTGAATATTGCTGAACTTAGCTTGCCGCATATCCTTGCGTGCCAAGGCTTGCAATGACACACCGCCCAACGAATTATCGGAAACGAAATAATAGTTTTTCGCATGAGGATACATCCGTTTGGCTAACTCTATATTTTTCTCAACAGAATAGCGCGTCAGAATACCACCAATAAGATTATAGTCCTGATAATCAGAGCGCAAGTGTTTTAATTCAGGGGTCCACGATGCCACATCGGTTGTATCATCCGGCAATTCCACCATGGAAAAGCTACAACCACCTACGAGCACAGGTATTTTCTTATACTCTGGGTTTTGAATAGAAAGGAAAGTAGATACTGCCTCACGGCCCGTCAGCACTACGATATCGGGGCGCATGTGACCATTATTGTATTTGCTGATGATGCCTTCCATCCATTTTCGCCAGTCTTTTATGTCGATCATTCCATTACAGTTCATGCTCTCCACAAAAAGACGCGAATTGGGGATATTTGTCTTGACATAATTGGAAAACTCTCCCAAATTATCAGCAACTTTCTTGTTGTCGGGTTCATAAGAAGTCACATAGAGGATGCGGTCATCGGCTAAAAGCCGGTGAGGCATGCCTAACATAAGCAGCAATAGACAAATGTGTGTCCAAAAGGAAATATTCTTATAAATCCTATTCATGATGCAAAGATACTGTTTTTTATTGCTTTCTGCGAATAATTAACCAGAATATTTTCAATCAAAACATTTTTTCCCTATCTTTGCAAAACAATAACAAACAATAGAAATCATTCCCATAGCGTATGAATATCATCATGGTCAGACACACCCGTGTCAATGTTGCACCAGGCACCTGTTACGGTCAGACAGACGTTAGCGTAGCCGATACTTTTCAGCAAGAAGCAGAACAAACAAAAACACAGCTTGAAACATATTGGAAGGATGGTTTTCCTGATGCTGCATTCACTTCACCACTTACCAGGGCGCGATTGTTGGCAGACTATTGTGGCTTTTCCTCTGCCAACGCCGACAAGCGATTGATGGAAATGAACATGGGCGATTGGGAAATGCAACGCTACGACAACATTACAGACCCCTATCTGCAACAATGGTATGATGATTATCTGCATTTGCCGACACCCAATGGCGAGAGTTTTCCAATGCAGTATCAACGGGTAGCCTCCTTCTTCGACGAATTGAAAGATCACAACTACCATCGGGTGGTCATCTTCGCCCACGGTGGTGTACTTGCCGCAGCTTCCATCTATGCCAAGCTCTATTCCCCAGAAGAGGCATGGAAGCATCAGACACCTTATGGTGGGGTGATAGAATTGAATATCGCCCCATAAAGCGCATCATACAGAACGTAAAAGAAGAGTGAAGAACCTGATTCTTCACTCTTCTTTTATGATTTCAACTGTTCTGTTACTGTTTAGCGATAATCTTACCACCCTCTTCAATGGCTTGCATATTCAGCGGAATAAGACCATGATGACGTTTAGGCAACGTTTTGAAAAGAGCTTTCTCTACGCCAGCAGTACTTACAACAGGGGCAACCTTGAGCAGTCCACCCAACACAATCATGTTGAACACCTTACCGTTTTTCATCTCGGCAGCCTTGTCCATCGCATCAATACGATATACTGTGATGTCGCTACGTGTGGGAGGATTGATGATTCCGAAACTGTCGTATATCAGAATGCCACCAGGTTTGAGTTTTGGTTCAAACTTTTCCAGCGAAGGTTGGTTGAGCACAATGGCAATGTCAAACTTACTGAGGATTGGTGACGATATCTTCTCGTCGCTCACAATGACTGTGACATTGGCAGTACCACCACGCTGTTCTGGGCCGTAAGCAGGCATCCATGTCACTTCCTTATTGTCCATCAGTCCCGAATAGGCCAGGATTTTACCCATAGAGAGTACACCTTGTCCACCGAAACCGGATATGATGATTTCTTTTTTCATTGCTTCGTTGTTTATTTCCTGTTGATTGACTAAAGTCCCGTAGTGTCCTTGAGGTCACCCTTTGGATAGTATTTGAACATATGTTCCTCCATCCATTCGTTAGCGGCCTTAGGTGACATTTTCCATCCACTATTGCAGGTTGATACAATCTCTACAAGACTACTTCCCTTTCCTGCCATCGAAGCTTCGAAAGCCTTACGTATGGCTTTCTTGGCCCCACGTATGGCTGCCACAGTTTCCACACTCTGACGAGTCACATAGCATGTGCCTTCGAGCGTAGAAGCAATCTCGGTGATGTGAAGGGGATATCCATGAAGATCAGCCTGACGACCATAAGGACAGGTAGAAGTCTTCATTCCCATCAAGGTAGTAGGCGCCATTTGTCCGCCTGTCATACCATAGATAGCATTATTGATGAAGATAATAGCGATATGTTCACCACGATTCAAGGCATGGATGGTCTCGCATGTTCCAATACAAGCCAAGTCGCCATCACCTTGATAGGTGAACACAAGACGGTCAGGCCAAAGCCGTTTAACGGCAGTAGCCACAGCAGGAGCACGTCCATGGGCAGCTTCCTGCCAGTCTATGTCCAGATAGTTGTAAGCAAAGACGGCGCATCCCACTGGTGACACGCCAATGGTTTTATCGGCCATACCCATTTCCTCGATGACCTCAGCCACCAACTTATGTACCACACCATGTGAGCAACCAGGGCAATAATGCATGTGGTTGTCGTTCATCAGGGTCGGTTTCTGATATACCAGATTCTCCGGTTTAATGATTTCGTTCTCCATAGTTACCTCATCTTCTTTATAGCTTCAACGATTTCCTCTGGCTCGGGAACAATACCTCCCAAGCGACCGAAATGCTCTACAGCGATATCGCCGTTAACAGCCAGGCGCACATCCTGTACCATTTGTCCGGCGTTGATTTCTACCACAAGTACGCCTTTCTTGCCTTTTGCCACTTGAGCGATAGCTTCTGACGGGAATGGCCACAGCGTGATGGGGCGCAACAGTCCCACCTTCAGTCCTTCTTCGCGAGCCATTTCCATGGCTTTCTGTGTCAGACGTGCTGCACTACCGAAGGCTACAACGATAAAATCAGCATCATCACACTGGATGGTTTCATAGCGTACTTCCTTCTCGCGGATGGTCTTATACTTCTCTTGGAGATGAAGATTTCGCAGCTCCATAGCCTCAGGTTTGAGTTCGAGCGACGTGATGATATTGGGTTTGCGGTCTTTGGTGCGTCCGATAGTAGCCCAAGGACATTCTTTTCTAATTTCCTCTTCTGTGCGACGCGGTTTGATGGGTGGCAAAACAACCTTTTCCATCATCTGTCCTATCACACCATCAGCCAAAATCATGGCAGGGTTACGATATTTGAAAGCCAGCGTAAATGCGAGATCCACAAAGTCTGCCATTTCCTGAACGCTATCTGGAGCTAAGACGATGGTATTATAGTCACCATTACCTCCTCCACGAGTAGCCTGGAAATAGTCGCCCTGTGAGGGTTGGATGGTTCCCAGTCCGGGGCCTCCGCGTTGCACGTTGATAAACACACCGGGCAGTTCTGCACCAGCCATATAGGTAATACCTTCCTGCATCAATGCGATGCCTGGCGATGATGACGAGGTGAGCACGCGCTTTCCTGCAGCGGCTCCACCATAGATCATATTGATAGACGCCACTTCACTTTCAGCCTGCAACACCACCATACCGGTGGTTTCCCAGGGTTTCAGTTCAGCCAGAGTCTCGATGACCTCACTCTGCGGAGTAATAGGATATCCGAAATATCCGTCAGCACCACAGCGGATGGCAGCATGGGCCAAAGCCTCATTGCCTTTCATGAGTGTTACTTCCTGTTCTACCATAATCTTATCCCTCCATTTTTTTACGATAGACAGTAATACAAGCGTCCGGACACACAATGGCGCACGAAGTGCAACCTGTACACTTGTCTATCTGTGCAGGCTCCACATAGGGATAGCCATGCACATTGACACGATTGGCCAATACAATAACGCCTTGCGGACAAGCACTTACACACAGCGCACATCCTTTACAGCGGTCGGTATCAACCACAACAGCTCCTTTAACCTTTGCCATAATTTTTATATTTTATGGGTTATACGAATCCTTGTGATAATAGTTCAGGATATCGTCAAGCATTTGCTTTGCTTCGACAGCAGGACTCTCTGGGTCAATCTCGATGGCTTTCAAGTAATTGTTGATAGCTCCTTGCCAGTCGGCCTGTCTGCGGCAAGCATTACCTTGTTCATAATATTCCTGAGCTGTCATTATTCTCTATTTATAGTATTCCTTCTTACCAGCAGCCAAAGTATTCTTCATCAGCGAGCAGATGGTCATCGGGCCTACTCCACCGGGCACGGGAGTGATAAACGAACACTTAGGTGCTACCTCATCAAACTTGACGTCACCATTAAGACGGAATCCGCTCTTGCGTGTGGCATCAGGTACTCGAGTGGTGCCCACGTCAATAATAACTGCGCCAGGCTTCACCATGTCTGCTGTAACGAAGTCGGGACGTCCAATGGCAGCGATGATGATATCTGCATTTCTACATTCCTCTTTGAGGTTCTCCGAATGAGAGTGACAAACAGTAACGGTAGCATCGCCATATTGTTTCTGCATCATGAGTTGTGCCATAGGTTTGCCCACGATATTGCTTCTGCCCAATACGACACACTTCTTGCCACTTGTTTGAACATTATAGCGCTTGAGCAAAGTAATAATGCCCAATGGTGTGGCAGAAATGAAGCAAGGCAATCCAATAGCCATACGTCCTACGTTGACGGGATGGAATCCATCCACATCCTTTCGATAGTCGATGGCTTCAATCACTTTCTGCTCATCAATATGTTTGGGCAATGGCAACTGTACAATGAATCCATCTACATCGGCATCTTTGTTCAACCGATCGACACACTCCAGCAGTTCCTCTTCAGTAATATTGTCCTCATAGCGGATAAGGGTTGATTTAAATCCACAAGCTTCGCAAGCCAGTACTTTATTTTTCACATAGGTCTCCGAACCACCGTCGTGACCTACCAACACTGCTGCCAAATGAGGTTGCTTACCTCCATTGGCCATGATGCCTTTCACTTCTTCCGCTATTTCAGCCTTAATAGCCGCTGCGGTTGCTTTACCGTCTATCAGTTGCATAAAGTTTATTTCGTTTGAATTGTTATGTTTCTGTGTCCTTTATCTATAAGAACATTACATTTTGGGCATTCCACCTTTCATGTGTCGCATGGCATTTGCCATCTGCATCATTTTCGAGCTATTGCCACCCGTCATCATCTTCATCACCTTACGGGTCTGATCAAACTGTTTGAGCAGGCGGTTCACATCTTCTATCTTTGAACCACTACCCTTTGCTATACGCTGACGACGGCTTTGATTGATGATATCTGGGTTTGCACGTTCTTTGGGTGTCATCGACTGAATGATGGCCTCAACACCTTTAAAAGCATTATCATCGATATCCACATCCTTGATAGCTTTTCCTACGCCAGGAATCATGGCTGCAAGATCTTTGATATTACCCATTTTCTTGATTTGCTGAATCTGACTCATGAAGTCGTTGAAATCAAACTTGTTCTTGCGAATCTTCTTCTCAAGTTCTTTGGCCTGTTTTTCATCAAACTGTTCCTGAGCACGTTCTACAAGTGATACGATATCACCCATTCCAAGAATACGGTCTGCCATACGATCAGGATGGAATACATCAATAGCTTCCATCTTTTCACCTGTTCCCACAAACTTGATGGGTTTGGTTACAACAGTACGAATGGAAAGGGCAGCACCACCACGGGTATCACCATCGAGTTTGGTGAGTACTACACCATCGAAATCAAGCCGATCGTTAAACTCCTTGGCAGTATTAACAGCATCCTGACCCGTCATGGCGTCAACCACGAAGAGCGTTTCATCTGGATTGACAGCCTCTTTGAGCGTAGCTATCTCGTTCATCATCTCCTCATCAACGGCCAAGCGACCGGCAGTATCGATGATGACAACATTATAGTTTTTAGCCTTCGCTTCACGAATGGCATTATTGGCAATCTCTACAACATTTTTATTATCTGGCTCGGAATATACAGGTACACCAATACTCTCGCCCACTACGTGCAACTGCTGGATAGCAGCTGGACGATAGACGTCACATGCCACGAGCAATGGATTCTTATGCTGCTTGTTTTTCAGCATATTAGCAAGTTTTCCGCTGAACGTTGTCTTACCCGAACCTTGCAGACCCGACATCAGCACGATGGCAGGACGATTCTCTAATGTAAGTTCGACAGCTTTACCGCCCATCAGTTCAGCCAGTTCGTCGTGTACAATCTTCACCATCAACTGACTGGGCTTCACAGCAGTCAGCACATTCATACCCATGGCTTTCTGCTTTACCGTATCAGTAAAGCTCTTGGCTACCTTATAGTTGACGTCAGCATCCAATAAAGCACGACGCACATCTTTCAAGGTTTCTGCCACGTTTATCTCGGTGATTTTTCCTTCACCTTTCAGTATCTTGAACGAACGTTCAAGTCTTTCACTTAAGTTTTCAAACATATCTTATTACTTATATCTTTGGTGCAAAGATACAAATTAGAACCCGAAATACCAAATTTTACTGCACGTAATGCTTGGGAAAAATACATCCGCCCCTTCTATTTGCACACCACAAAACGGAATGTGCAATATCTGTAATCGAGAATCGCCATCAGAGATGGAAAAGAAAAACGGCCGGCAGCATACCGACCGATTTCATACTAAACTAAACAAATACTATTACCATTTTTGTGTCTGTGATGTTCTTAACACGTTGCAAAGGTACGCCTATTCTCCCAATGCCACAATACCTAAAAATGAGGGATTAGCCAAACACAAAGCGTATGGACTCATAGATTTGCATGAATAGTATATAGAAAAGTATGAAAGGAGTAATACTACGGAGTCCATCCAACAACGAATCATAGACATGCCCGATGTGCCGGATTCGCTCCATTACCGCTCCATATAACAAGGATGAGGTGACGATGGAAAATGCCAATACAGGAAGGAGGCTTGAAGCGAATGGCGACGGAAACAGATGCCCGGTAGCGCTCAACAACACGGCATGGGGCAGTATGGTCAGCAAAAGCAATGCCACGGCATAAACCACCAACAGACACAAACTCATCAGCAAGGCACGGCGTTCGCGATAGGTATTGCTGTAGGCCAATACTCCACATCGGCGCAAGCAACCATAAGCCATTCCCATCAACAATATATTCACCATCAATGGCGTTGCCAATATCTCAGAGAAATGTCCGAAAAACCAGCGCAATCCTTCACTAGACAGGAGAGAACGAACTTGATCGTTTGGAAATGCCGCACTCCATATCCACGAAAACAAGATTAACGCCACCTCTGCCATTGCCAAGGTTGTTGCAAAATATGCTAATCGCTTTTTCACCATATCGACATACTCATACTGATTACTCTCTTCACCTCTAATCGGTCAGTTTCATCACTCTGCGTCAGGTTCAAGATTGTCAAGGTCGAGGATACGCAACTCCAAGGCTCTTACCACCAAACGGGTGGCGTTAACACTCTCTCCTTCAGGAAAGAGTTTGTGAACCAGTTCATTCTGTCGTTTCTCCAGACTCTTCACGCCAAAGGGCATTCCCCGCAGGTTGGTAATCTGTTCTTTAGTATAGCCGAGGGCCAGATGACGCAGGAAACGCTCATCATATTCATCAATCTCATAGTTGACCAATGCCTCTTGCCTTACCAGTTGCATGGTAACAGCCCGTTTGAAACGCTCAACAATCTTTTTGAGTATAGGTTCGTTGAATACCAGTTGCTTGCCTTCCATCACAGCGCCGACATCTGAACGAGTCAGCAATTCTCCACTTTTAAGAATGATGCCGGCTGCTCCCGCATCGAGTGCATCAACCCAGAGTTTCTCATTGAGAATCTCGCCGGTAAAAATCAGCACTTTTACCTCTTTATAGTTTTGTTTGGTCTGACGACAGATTTCCACGCCAACAGTTGTAGAACCTCCAAGTCCGAGGTCAAGCAATACCAAGTCTGGCCGTTGCTGACGAATCAGCTTCCAATAGTCAGCTTCATTGCTTGCCGTACCTATGATGTCGGCTTCAGGAATATCGTTTCTGATGATTCCTTCCGTGCCTTTAAGTTCCAACGGCACATCTTCTACGATAATAAGTTTAAAGTTTTCCATATTTGGGTAATGTTAATTTCACATAAGTTTTACCATCCTCTACTGTTGCCCAGATGCCACAACCACGCAAGTTTGTTGTTTCTCCATGATCGCGCACCACCTGTCGGCATAACAGATAAGGTATATGTTCTGAAGAGGAAGGGGTGAAGAGTGTTTCTGCCTCCTCCTTTGAAATATTCATGTGGGGTTGGGTAATAGTAAAGAGCCAATAGCGGTTGTCTTTGCTCTCTACACTAACCTCGCTGTCTTTTTGCACCAAGATCTGCCACATCACATTCAGCGCATGGCTATCTCCCAAAACTTGATGACCATAGCAATCGACAGCCTTGAGATGAAGATGGAAGCGTTCCACCTGTCGAAGTGCTTGTTCGCTGAGAATACCATAGAGTTCGCGATAGTAGCTGACCACTTCTGCGAGATTGTTCTGATCATCTGCAGAAGCCAGCTGTCGGATGCGGTTGGGATAATACATGGTCTCATGTTTTAGCGTTGACAAACAGTTGTCAAGTACGGCATTGGCAACATGAAGATTGCTACATTCGAGTTCTGCCCGCCGCAATTCGTCATCCGCCAGTTCGATATCTATGCGTTGTTTTTTCTCCCTATTGAACTGTTTATATAGTCGATGCCGATAATATTGCATATAGTAGGCTGGGATGAGAAGCATGAGGATGATGATGAGCAGAATGACCGCGATACGTTTATTAGATTGCGATTGCTGCATTTTTCGGCAATAGTCAGCAAGGGTATTGTCTGCTGAGAGTTCTTTATACAGCTGGGTGTAGGCCTTGTTATTATAAGCATAGAGTTGCCAATCGTGAAGGGCAAGGGCTGCCACCGCACTCTCATTACGAATATCGAGCACTACTTGATAGTTGACATCAACACTATCGTGCAGCCACGCTATTTCTGGCGATAGTGTGGCACTCTCGTCAATCAGTTTCATGAGCAGGCGGCTGTCAGAACGTTGTTTGAGATACTGCAAGTTAAGGTATTTCATGCATGAATCTGCAAATTCCAACGTGCGTTCATACGTTCCGTTGATATTGGAGAAATAGGCTGAGTCTGCATATATATGAGCCTGATTGCGGTTATATTGAGCGACCATGGTGTTCCACCCTACCATTAGCAACAACAATACTGTGAGCGTACGACGAACTCCTTTGGGCAATCGGAAGGCAAACTTACTTCCCTTTCCTACCGTGCTTTCGGCAGTCAGCGTACAGACGCTGAAGATGCTGCTTATCTTACGGTATTTCTCAATAATACCTTTACAGTTCATCAATCCGAACCCATGCGAGCGTTGTTCTCCTGTTGGCGTTTCGCCCACATGATCTATTACTGGCTTGGCATCGAAGAGATGGTCGAGGGTCTGTTGGTCCATTCCTTTGCCGGTATCGCTAACCGTTACTTCCACGTATGTTTCAGTTTCGCTGGCGCTGACCGTCACGAGTCCATTACGTTCTGTAAACTTTCGGGCATTATCTGCCAACGTATTAAGCATGAAGAGGGTGAGCACTCTGTCGGCCTTGACTACTGCGGTAGTTGGTTCCACTTCGAGTGTCACTTGTTTCATATTGAATCCTGTACGACTATGGGCAACAATATCGAAGAGTCCTTGAAGTGGGAAACTCTCGATATGGAGATTCAGACTGCCTTGACGCAATTGAATCCATTGTATCAGCACATCATTATATTTATTGATTTGATCGGTCAGTTCCTGAATATAGCCAAGCCGTTCCTGCCGTATCTTGAGCACATTCTGCTGTTCATCAGTCGAAGGTTTAGCATGAGGAGTGTCCCCGAGTCGCTTCACTTCATGGATAATACGGTCTATGAGTGGTATGATGCTGATGACAAGTGCAACCTTGGCCCGCTGTTCCAAATGCTGTTTTTCGTTGCGCTCCACCCTCATCCATGCTTCTGCAACTTCTTCTTGCTTTTGTTCCAGGATCTCTGTCAGTTGGTTGTCCTGCTTCTGCCTGCGGTTCATGCGGTTGAAGATCCAAAGTAACAGTATCAGCAGGAAGATGGCCACGATAACGGCTATTATCATGACGTTAAGTTGCATGGAAGCCACTTCATACATATTGGCGCGTGCTTCTAATTCACGATCCTGACGAGTGCGTTCCTGTATATCGATATAAACATTGCGGTTATAATCGCTTTGGGGTTTATCGTTGAGAGCCGCATAAGCCACACTCATCTGTTCGCGAATACTTGCCACAAGGTCTGGAGCCTGATTGATGCGTTTGTCTGCCAATGCTTGGTAAAGGTGTTTGAGGGCTTGGCGGTCGTCTCCCATGACATGGTAGCATGTGGCCAGCGTGCGGTGTGCACCTGCAATCTGATAGACATCGCCAAACTGCCTGAACAGCATGAGTGCCTCTTCTGCCAGCTGCAGGTCATTCTGACGTTCTGCCAAAGCCTCTTTGGCGTTGGCTTCAAAGTAGGGATAATGACAACGTTCTGCCATGGAAACACAATGGAAAAGATTTTCTATTTCTTCGTTGGCAATATCTTCGGCTGTTCCCTCTATGATAATACCTCCTGCGCCGATATTGTAGAGGTAGTTAAGATACTGTGCTGTGTCGCGACGCACATCATCCTCGTTGATTTGTCGAATGGCATTGGAGGCTTGTCGCTCCAAACCTACATAATAATAGTAGGTGGAATTGACGATGGCCAATTCGCTCTCGGCATAAATCATCCGTCGGGTATCTCTTGGCGAGAGTGCTGCACGCTCTTCGTTGATACGGCGCAAACAGTTTAGTGCTCGTTCGCGATGCTCATAAAAATCACGATTGCGAGAACGACGTTGACAGAGTCGCATCAGTTGCACTTGCGAGACGAGTTGTTCTATCTGATTGTCGGTTAGCGTAGCAGCCTCTGTCAGTTGCTGTTCTGCCTTGGCGTAATCCATCCGGACAATATTGGCGAAGGCCAGATTGTTGAGTGCTTCTGCCTTTCCGTCATCGTCATACTGTGCCAGTTGGAGGGCTTTTCGGGCATAATGCTCCACAGAATCCAACGAGCGGTAATGGGCTTCATAGGCCTTGTCGTTGAATTGTTGTACATCTTGCCGTGGAGGAGCCTGACATGAGCTTGTCAGCAGAATGAGTGCTAATGGTGCAATAAAAAAAACGTAAAGGAGATTAAGAAATGAACTCTCTGCTTTTATCGCATCGTGTTTCATATCTTAATCTCCTTTTGTTTATGATGATAATAAGCCGATGATTTTCTCCTTTTAGCAAAGGGAGTGAGTCATCATGCGCGAGCAGCGGCTACATAGCCAAGTGCTTCCTTGCACTTGTCGGTAACATACTGCCAGTCGCCGGCTTTTACCTTGTCAGCGGGGAAGAGTTTCGAGCCCATACCTACGCAATAGACGCCAGCCTTGAACCATGCTTTGAGGTTTTCGGCTTCTGGAGCCACACCACCTGTAACCATGATTTTTGACCAAGGCATTGGAGCCTTCAGACCTTTTACCATGTTGGGACCTACCACATCGCCAGGGAACACCTTGGTCAGGTCGCATCCCAGTTCCTGGGCTTTACCGATTTCGCTGACTGTCATGCAGCCTGGGCAATAAGGCACGAGGCGGCGGTTGCACACGGGAGCAATTTCGGGATTGAACAATGGACCAACCACGAAGTTAGCACCCAACTGCAGATAAAGAGCTGCTGTAGGAGCGTCAACTACAGAACCGATACCGAGAGCCAGTTCGGGGCACTCTTTATCAGCCCATTTCACGAGTTCACCAAAAATCTCGTGGGCGAAATCGCCACGGTTGGTAAATTCGAATGCACGGACACCACCTTCGTAGCAGGCTTTTACCACATTCTTACAAACCTCAAGGTCTTTATTGTAGAATACAGGAACCATTCCTGTATCGCCGATTTTCTTCAGTACGGCTATCTTATCAAATTTACTCATAATGATTGCTATAATTAGAATGATTAGCGCTGAACACGTCCGTTGGCATTTCCGCCAGCCAAAGCCTCTACCTCGTCAGCACTTACAAGGTTGAAGTCGCCGTTGATAGTATGCTTCAGAGCTGAAGCAGCTACTGCAAACTCAAGGGCTTCACCCTGAGTTTTCTTGGTGAGCAGACCATGGATCAGACCACCTGAGAATGAGTCGCCACCACCTACGCGGTCGATGATGGGGTTGATCTCATAACGCTTCGACTGATAGAACTCCTTGCCATCGTAGATCAAAGCTTTCCAACCGTTGAAGGTTGCTGAGTAAGACTCACGAAGAGTAGATACTACATATTTGAAGCCGAAAGTTTCCTTCATCTGCTTGAAGATAGTCTCATAACCTGAAGCATCGGTCTTTCCACCTTCTACATCGGCATCGGGTTTGAATCCGAGACAGAGTTCTGCGTCTTCCTCGTTACCAATACATACATCAACATACTGCATAAGTGGACGCATGATAGAGATTGCTTTCTCTGAGGTCCAGAGCTTCTTACGGAAGTTCAGGTCAACAGAAACGGTCACTCCGTGACGCTTAGCAGCCTCACAAGCCAGACGGGTCAGCTCGGCAGCTTTGTCAGAAATGGCAGGAGTAATGCCTGACCAATGGAACCACTGAGCACCTTCCATGATTTTATCAAAGTCGAAATCGGATGCATCTGCCTCGGCAATAGCGCTGTTGGCACGGTCGTAGATAACCTTTGATGGGCGCATAGAAGCACCAGTCTCTGCATAGTAAAGACCGACACGGTCACCACCACGAGCCACAAATTCGGTATTCACACCATAGCGGCGCAGTGCGTTAACGGCAATCTGACCAATCTCGTGCTTGGGCAGTTTGCTGACAAAATAGGCTTCATGACCATAGTTGGCCACTGAGATTGCCACATTAGCCTCACCTCCACCGGGGATGATGCGGAATGATTCACTCTGAATGAAACGGTCGTTGCCGTTGGGTGACAGGCGAAGCATAATTTCGCCCAATGTTACGATTTTTGCCATTTGTTTTAGTAATTATCTGCTGTTTGATATTTTGTTTGCAAAAGTACATATTAAATTTCAAACGTGCAAATTCTATACTGTTTTTTCGATTTAAATATGCCGTAAACGTTTTAGTCTGACCTTTTTTTGCCCCTAAAGACGGCAGAAACAGACTATAAGAGTCATGCTATTCCGTATTGGTTATCATACACCTATTTTATATATATGTTTCAGAGTTTCTTCAGCACTTGATAGAATTTCTTCAGAACATCCACAATACCTTTATACAACTTTCGCATGATTCCGCCACAGTTTGCCACTCTTCATTTCTTACCATCAAACTCCCATTATCGTCTGATATTTCTTGGGACTTACTTAGGACTCACTTAGGACTTATCGCTTGTAAACATCCCGAAGCCATTCCCAAGGCATCCCGAAGCCGAGAGCAAAGGCTTAAGTTTACTTTAAGACTATGCCGAGGCGAAGATGGCTCGACCAAAGGTCAAGGCATCCCGAAGCCGAGAGCAAAGGCTTAAGTTTACTTTAAGACTATGCCGAGACGAAGATGGCTCGACCAAAGGTCAAGGCATCCCGAAGCCAAGAGCAGAGGCTAAAAATCGGTAACATATAACCACTCAATCCCTCCTCCACAACCAAACATGATACTATTATGCCATTTTCTGATACCAAAGACAGACTACATCTTAAGAAACAGACAAAGAAAAACGAGTTTTCTTTTTGTATTTTGAGCGAATTACATTACCTTTGCAACAACTATGGATACAGGCAAAATAAGAATCAAGGATATTGCCGAACGTGCTGGCGTCAGCGTCGGCACGGTCGATAGGGTGCTCCATAAGCGTCCCAACGTGTCGAAAAGCGCACTCGAGAAAGTAGAAAAGGCTTTAGCAGAAATGGACTACAAGCCCAATATGTATGCCTCTGCACTGGCGTACAACAAGTCGTACCAATTCTTTTGCATCCTTCCCAAACACGAATCGGAAGCATATTGGGACGAAGTGGAAGAAGGCACCATGGCAGCATGCGAACGCTTCCGTGACTTCAGAGTCTCGGTCAAACTGCTCTATTACAATAGGTTTGCGACAGACACTTTTGAAAAGGTTATGGACGAATGCCTCAAGGAAGAACCCGACGGCATCATCATGGTGCCGACAAAAATCGACGTCATGCGCAAATACTGCGACTTGATTCACCAATGGCAGATTCCATTCGTACTACTCGACTCATACATGCCGGACCTCAAACCGCTGACATTCTTCGGACAAGACTCATTCTCCAGCGGATATTTTGCAGCACGCATGCTCATGATGCTCGCTCCTCACGAGACAGAAATCATGCTGATGAAACAAATGCGCAACGGCAACGTGGCATCAAAACAACAAGAAAACCGAGAAACGGGATTCCGACACTACATGCACGACCATTTCCCTGATGTAACGATTACAGAAGTTAACCTGTCACTCGACACCGAACGCGAACAATACGATGATATTCTCGAAGAATTCTTCACCTCGCATCCACTCATACACCATTGCATCACCTTTAATTCGAAGGCACATCTGGTAGGAGAATTTCTACTACGCTCCAACAGAAGAAATGTGCAGATTATGGGATACGACATGGTGCCCAAGAATGCTGAATGCGTACGCCAGGGAAGCATCTCATTTCTTATCGCACAGCATGGATTCATGCAAGGATACACCTGTGTCGATGCACTTTTCCGAGCCATCGTGCTGAAAAAAAAGGTGGAACCCATCAATTATATGCCCATCGAACTCCTCACCAAGGAGAATATCGACTTCTACCGACGTAACAACATCGGATAAACAGCTTCAGAAAACAAACTAAACTACTATACAAAATGAAACCACTCAAGACTTATCTCAAAATCAATCCAGCCGACTCGGTTGTAGTATGTCTCGAAGCCAAACAGAAAGGCGACATCATCGAAATCGACGGCCAACAGATTATCGTCAATCAAGACACTCCTGCCGGACACAAAGTGCTCATCAAGGATGTGAAACAAGGCGAAGACATCATCAAATACGGCTACCCTATCGGACATGCCAAGACTGACCTAAAAGCAGGCGACTGGGTAAACGAAAACAATCTGAAAACAAACCTCAGCGGAACACTTGAATACACCTATCAACCCGTTGATGCAACACTCAATATTGCCGACGAACACCGCACCTTCAAAGGTTATCTACGCAAAAACGGTGACGTAGGCGTGCGAAACGAAATATGGATCGTTCCGACCGTGGGATGCGTCAACGGAATTGCAGAACAACTGGCACACAGACTGCAAGCAGAAACCCACTGCGAAGGTATTGACGCCATTTGGACTTGGCACCACAATTTCGGATGCTCACAACTCTCAGACGATCACGAGAATACTCGAAAAGTGCTACGCGACATCTGCCTACACCCCAATGCAGGTGGTGTACTCGTACTCAGTCTCGGATGTGAAAACAATCAACCCGAAGACTTCATGGCTATGTTGGGAGACTACGACAAAGACCGCATCAAACTGCTTGTCACACAACGTGTTGAAGGAGACGAAGTAGAAGCCGCCATGCAGGAACTACGCCAACTCTATCAAAATGCACGTCAGGACAAGCGCGTTGACGTACCCGTCAGCAAGCTCCGCATCGGACTGAAATGCGGTGGTAGCGACGGATTCAGCGGAATCACAGCCAACCCACTCGTAGGAGAATTCAGCGACTGGCTCGTAGCACAAGGCGGAACAAGCGTTCTGACAGAAGTTCCTGAAATGTTTGGAGCAGAAACCATTCTCATGAACCGCTGCAAAACTCCAGAACTCTTCCAGCAAACCGTTTCTATGGTCAACAACTTCAAAGAGTATTTCCTCGCACACGGAGAACCCGTAGGAGAAAACCCAAGCCCAGGAAACAAAGCAGGAGGCATTTCCACCCTCGAAGACAAAGCATTAGGATGCACACAAAAATGCGGAAAAGCACCTGTGAGCGGCGTCATGGAATACGGAGACCGACTGCAACACGACGGACTCAACCTGCTTTCTGCACCAGGAAACGACCTCGTAGCATCTACCGCTCTGGCTGCCAGCGGTTGCCATATCGTACTCTTCACTACCGGACGCGGAACACCATTCGGCACTTTCGTACCCACCATGAAGATTGCCACCAACCCCACTCTGGCAAAAAACAAGCCACATTGGGTAGATTTCTCTGCCGGACAACTCGTAGAAGGACGCACCATGCAAGAACTGCTACCTGAATTCATCGACAAAGTACTGGCTGTGGCAAACGGACAACAGGCACGAAACGAAGAACATGGCTATCGCGAAATTTCCATCTTCAAAAATGGAGTTACGTTATAATAAAAGTATAATCACAAAAAAGGTGTAACACAATCGTGAAAAAAGGCATCATCGCACTATCACCACTATTGGTGTTCATCGTCCTATATCTAGTCACGAGCATCATTGCTCGTGACTTTTACAAAGTGCCCATCACCGTGGCTTTCATGGTGGCCTCTATCTATGCGGTCATTATGGCAGGAGGAATCCCACTACGCAAACGCATAGACATCTACAGCCGAGGAGCAGGAACAGGACAGATGATGCTGATGATATGGATTTTTATCTTGGCAGGAGCCTTTGCCAATAGCGCAAAGGCCATGGGATCTATCGACGCTACCGTCAATTTAGCACTTACACTACTGCCTGCCAACATGCTGCTGGCAGGACTGTTTCTGGCGGCTTGCTTCATTTCGCTCTCTGTGGGAACAAGCGTAGGAACAATTGTCGCCCTGACTCCTATTGCAGCAGGCGTTGCCAGTCAGACCGGTACAGCACTACCACTCATGGTGGCAGTCGTAGTTGGCGGTTCGTTCTTCGGCGACAACCTCTCATTCATATCCGACACGACAATTGTAGCTACCTCAACCCAAGGTTGCAGACTCTCAGACAAATTCCGAGTCAACTCCTATATCGTCATTCCTGCAGCCATCGCTATCCTCGCCATATATGTGGTCATGGGACTCCATACTCAGGCACCACAAAAGGTAGGACCAGTATCGCTACTAAAGGTTGTACCATACCTCGTCGTTCTGCTGACAGCAGTTTGCGGAATGAACGTCATGGCAGTACTCACGCTGGGCATCGCACTCACAGGAGCCATAGGCCTTATCGACGGATCGTTTGACTTCTACGGATGGATGGGATCCATGGGGCAAGGTATCGTGGGAATGGGCGAACTCATCATTATCACCATGATGGCAGGAGGCCTGCTGGAAATCATCAAACACCAGGGAGGAATAGACTTCCTTATCCAGCGCATGACGCGTCATATCCACACCAAACGGGGAGCAGAACTCGCTATCGCCGCTCTGGTATCGCTCGTTGACCTCTGTACAGCCAATAATACCGTGGCAATCATTACCGTAGGAGGTATTGCCAAGCAAATAGGCGACCGTTTCGGAGTAGATAACCGGAAATGCGCATCCATACTCGACACCTTCTCATGCATGATGCAGGGACTTATACCCTATGGAGCACAAATGCTAATGGCTGCAGGACTGGCTGCACTCAACCCCATCAGCATTCTGCCTTATCTCTATTATCCAATGGCAATCGGCTTTACCGCCCTACTCGCCATCTTGTTGCGTTATCCTAAACACGTATCCTGATTATGAACATCATCCAGCGCAATTGTATCCGTCTGCTACGCGAAGGGGCTTTCAACGAGCATCTGACGCTTGAACCCATGTCGGCATGGAAATGGGAACGCGCACTCGTCTTTGCACAAATCCATGATATTACACCATGGGTATTTGACGGAATACGACAGTCTGCCGATGACTTCTTCCTACGTCTTGACGCAAGTCTATTGGCCAACTGGCAACAAGCAACTATTCATGCCGTTTCAGAACAAGCAGAAGCCGATATCGACAAGCAAGAAACCGAAGAACAACGGTTGTCCAATCCCCTACTCAACAGAAAACTGCGCCGACTGCTCCAACAAGCTGAAAAGGAAATATCAATAGAAAGCCTGCAAGCTACTAAGGCTTTCATGCTACGGTTGGTAGGAATCTCGCGCAACCTACTCACACAAGGCATACATCTACGGCGCTTCGTAGAACTGGCCATCTATCTACGAACCACACGCGACAACATCGACTATGAACACATCCGTTCATGGATAACACAACTCCACATGGAACATGTTGCCAGTCTGACAGCTTCCGTATTGGTCAGCCTCTTCGACTTCGATGCCGGCAATATCCCATTTGCAGAGGCGTCTTCACCCAAAGAAGCACAGCAACTGATACGTGAATTCATGAAGATTTCAGGCAACGAACTCGATGAATGGTACTTCACACAAGGAGACCATGTCTTTGTCGGCACCAACAATTCCAGTTCTCTTATCTGGCACGTGAGACACTCCTTCAGATACATGTATGTTTTTCCACAAGAGTCACCATTCAATCTTTTGGGAAACTTCATCCATTCCCTATCGCATATCGAAGAATAATCGAATCTGAATATCAGAAATTCCGTTTGATGTAAACGAATCTAAAAAAAAACATATACCTTTGCATCAATCTTGGTAAACCGATCGACGAATCCCCATAGGTTAACACCATAGAAATGATCACCATTAAAAGACTATTGCGTAGATGAGTTCAGATGCAAATTTACCATCATGAACCCAGAACTGACATTCACACTCCCTGCTTGGCAAACAGCATGCGGTATCACAGACATGATGATGCACACCATGGAACGCTATTTCAGCAAAGATGATGACATGGAAACAACAGATGCCATTGCAGAGGCTATACTACGCACTTGCATGAAAGAAGGGCCTTTGGCATTAGCCAACCCTACCGACTATACCTGTCGGGCAAATATCATGTGGGCAGGTACTCTGGCACACAACGACCTCACAGGATGTGGAACAACAGGCGACTGGGCTACTCACAATATTGAGCATGAGCTCTCTGGACTGTTTGACGTGAGCCATGGAGCAGGACTTGCGGCAGTTTGGGGGAGCTGGGCACGATACACTCGCAACGAGAACCTTCCTCGCTTTGCACGCTTCGCCCACAACGTGATGAGCATCGATACCACTAATATGAGCGATATGGAGGCTTCTGACGCGGGTATCAAAGCGATGGAGCAGTTCTTCCGCTCAATAGGTATGCCAACAGACATACATACTCTCGTTGGCAAAGATATCACCGATGCAGAAATTGAAGAAATGGCACAGAAATGCACCAATGGAGACACCACCACTATCGGTGGACTGAAAATACTTCATGCTGCTGACATCGTGAAAATCTACCAAATGGCAAAGTAATTTGTGAGAGCGATTTCAATTTCAGTTATTTCAGTTATTTTTAAAGGGTATGCGTACTCGCAATTCTCTCTTATATACTATATAACTATTTAATATATAGATAATTATATATATAAAGAAGGAAAAGTGCAACCATCAAAAATTAATTGAAATAACTGAAATTGAAATCACAGACAAGTTAATGAATCGTCTAAGTTATGAAATATCAACAACTTACACTTCTAATAACTACTGTAACATCCCAATGCAAACAGAAAAATCAGCATTCCAAAGCTGCAAAATCCTGGTAAAAACCACCATTTTTGGGCTATTTTATTCATGAAATCCTCAGAAATCGAGCTCGACTTCCCTTGTTTTGATGAATTTCCCTTTCCTTGGCAAACGAGGAAATGAGGCTAAATAGTGATATCGCGAGTGCATTTGGAAGGTAAACAAGCAAATTGAAGGGTGTTTTTCACATAAAACTGGGGATGAACATCAGACTAATGGCATGTAGAGTGGAAGTTAACGACCAACTTTCTTATGGAATCTTTGTATGATGGTTTTACTTTTGTCCTTTCAGGACGTACTGTTTTGTTTGTAACCGTGTCCGCAGGGTGTTACCCTGGGCTAAGGAAGCCATTGGGCTTTCAGCCCGTCTCTGCTTGTATGAGGGAGTTATACTACGTAACTTTGTACTGTAAACTCGGTGTGTTCCGCAGATCCGTGATGCCATTGACCTGTTCACGTGACATCCAAAAGCCTCGGAAAAGAAGCGTGAATTTTAGCCAAGCGTTTCAGTTGTTTCAGTTTCAGTTGTGTTTCAGAGGGTCAGTTAAATTTCAACCCCCCTTTTTAAGACTTATAACCAACTAATAATCAATAATATATATAGGGAGCGAAATAGGTACCCCTCAAAAAACAACTGAAACAACTGAAACTGAAACGCTTGCTCATAAAGGTCATTCGACTAAAAGGCTTATTCTCAACAACTTGCGCACTTCTGTCCAGCAAATGCGATTCATGTAACATCAGGAAAACAAACGTTCCAAAGCCGCAAACCCTTGATAGAAGCCACACTTTTTGGGCGTTTTCATCATCGAAAGCATCAAAAATCGAGTTCGCCCCCTTGTTCCGATGATTACAACCTTCCATGCAAAACACAGAAAACGCACTCATTCATACGTTCTGGATACCATTGAAATGGATTTTGGGACATACTGGACACTTTTTTACGACCCTGCCAGACTGCAAAAATGGCGTTTTTTCAACTATAACTGAAACCATCTACTACGACTTTCAAACGCCTATTACACCCAATCGTTCATTAGGATTTTGGAAAGAATGCGTAATCTACGGATTTCCATATCCTTGGTGTCAAGGCCATATAAACTGGTTTCCGCCTTGTGAAGCAAGGTTATTCATGGGCATGCAAACATTTCATAATAAAAATGTCCTCGAATCGCAGGAAAACGTATAGAAACGTATGATGGACAAAACCGAATGTTGTATCTTTGCACCGTGGTTCAAGAGAGAATCATTTTCGCACAAAACATTCCGTCCGCACACAGACATGGTCAACTCCTCAGTAAGTCACAAGTGACTCCACACTAAGTCCCAATATTTAGCGGACAATGATGGGACAAAGATGGGAGAAACAAGGAACAGAACAGGAGAATACCACGATGTGGGAATGTTGAGAGCGAGAAAATATCACATCATGAAACAACAAAACCCGAACATATCCCGATGATGACCCGAACACACAGGGAAGCAATAGTATGATATGAAAGTTAAGCCAGATGAGCAGAGTTAAGTTCACTTAAACTCTGCCATGGCGAGAAAAGGTGCCATGAAATGGAACGTTTTTGCGGACTGTTTTTACCTATCAACTCAAAAGGGGAAAAGCAATGGAAGAATTATCGTCATGACAATGCCTATGATAATCTGCAAAGGCAATCCCACGATAATATAATCCATAAAAGTATATCGACCGGCTTTCATCACCAAAGCATTGGGAGGGGTTGAAAATGGCGATGCAAAACACATACTGGCTCCCAATGTTACGGCAAACATGAATGAGTATGGACTCACTCCGATTTGTTGGGCTGCAGTAAGGGCAATAGGAGCCATCAATACCGCCGTTGCTGTATTGCTAATAAACATAGTCATCAATGAAGTGGTGAAATACATACCTGCCAATAAGGCATAAGGACCTAACGCTCCCAGACTCCTTACTAGATTTTCAGACACTATCTGTGACACACCCGTCTTTTCCAAAGCAATTGACATAGGCATCATACTTGCAATCAACATAACGCTCTCCCAATTGATGGTCTTATACGCAGCATCCACACTTCGGAAACAACCTGCAAAAACCATCAGCAAGGCTGCTGACACAACCGCAACCACAGGCGCAATGGGAATGAAATCGAACACCATCATCACGATCATCAAAAGCATGATAGCTGCAGCTACTGGTGCCTTGTAATCAAGGGAAACCCTCTCCATCAACTTGTCAGGACGACCTAATACTACCCAGTTTTCATTTTCGTGGTTCATCTGCATGATTTTTTCCCACTGACCCTGCACCAACAGGATGTCACCGTTTTGCAAGCGATGTTCACTGAGTTCTTCCTTAATATACTTCTTATCTCTGTGAATACTGAGAATATTGACCGAGTAATCCTCACGCAGACGGGAATCCCTGATACGGGTTCCGATAAGGCGCGAGGTGGGAAGTACTACAATCTCAGAAATGCCTATATCATAGAAATCAAGTCGGTCAGTTGACATGCTGACAAGATGACGCTCACGGGCAAATGTCTCCATTGCCTGTTTGTCGCCATAGAAATATAAGATGTCACCCTGCACTATCATAGTGTCCGCCCAAGCCATATTCTGACGGATTTCCTTGCCCAACGCATTCTTCGTTTCATTGCGTATTTCAAGTATCGTCAATCCATACTTATTCTGCAAGTCCAAATCTTGCACTCGCATGCCAGCCAATCCTCCTTTGTTGTTGCCTACACTATACTTATAGATATTTTCATGAAGCTGATACTGAACTGCCAAATCATCAACGCTCTTGCCTTGACCACCGTCTTGATGTTTGCCTTTCTTCTTAATGAGCAACAAACTCATTGGCAACAATACAGCCAGACCGATAGCAATCACAATAACACCAACTGGGAAAAAAGAAAAGAACTTCAACGGAGCATAACCATTCTCTTCAAGTGTTTCACTAATAACAAGGTTAGGAGGAGTACCTATCAATGTCAGCATACCACCAAGACTACCAGCAAAGGCAACAGGCATTAACAGACGCGACGAACGTATGCCGGAACTCGCAGCCATACTCATAATGATGGGCATCATAATAGCAACCGTTCCTGTATTGCTCACAAAAGCACCAATAACAGAAGTGGCCAATACCACATATATCAAAGCTCTGGTCTCATTACCTTTAGCCATTTTCGAAATGCTATTACCTGCCGATTGAGCTAATCCGGTTTGCAATATTGCTCCACCAACAACAAAAAGTCCCACCATCATGATAAGAATTGGCGATGAAAAACCACTTAGTGCTTCGCTTGTTGTTAGAACACCTGTTGCAGTAAGAACCATGAGAGAAGATAAGGCAACAATATCGCCACGCACCCTTCCCCAGATAAACATGGCTATAGTTACAATCAATACAATTATAGTTATGGTCATGAATCTATTATATTTTGTTATTCTACAAAGATACTACAATATCACAAGACATACGAAAATACCATAAAGCTACAGCCATAATATTAACCAAAGTTAACATGTTTTGAGGGTTGTTATCAACACATAGACTAACAACATTCACAATAATCGGAAACAATAAGCCGAAGTACCTCATGCCATATCAATAATGGCCTATGTTAGAATCATAAGAAGGACAGCATCGTTCACGCGTGAAGAGAGCGTGGAGAGAGCGTGGAGAGAGCGTGGAGAGAGCGTGAATACAAGAAAAATATGCCATCGCAAGAATACAAGGAATAAAATCCAATCCCCAATCGACACCTTAGCAGCAATCGGTTGGGGACTGTTATGATTCGTATAAAATCTCTTAAGCCACTACTTGAATAACATATTCTATGGACTTAAACTGATAAATACTCACTCATCATTTCGATTTCGCAGGTACAAAGGTCTCGTAGGTCTGATCATCATAATAAACGCGAATCTCTGTAACCTTGCGCGGTTGTCTGTCAATGTTTTTCATATCACATGCAGAAAAATCCAATCGTGTACTTTTCACACCATGTGAATAACTATGTTGATAAGCCGGTTCTGCACGATCTTGAACTGCAGAATCAAAATCTAATGTTGGCTCCGATGGGGTGGAAGTGGCTGATAAAGAGCTATCGACAGGTTCTGAAGAGGCACCTATATGCATGTCTCCGATACCCATCAACAACCAGTCGGTGTTTATAACAGGTATCTTCTTTTTGATGGCTTCGACAATGTTAAGGGTAGGACGGGTACGTCCATTGAATATACTGCTCAATGTTGCAGCCGACAATCCAACGAAGTCGGCGAACACTTGTTGACTCATATGCTGCTCTTCCATGACGAGCCTGATGCGATCTTTCATCTCCATAAGGTATGATTTTAGTGCAAAATTAGTATTTTGGATTCGGTTTACAAAGGTAAACAGAATTTTTGAGATATACAACAAATGTAGAAGGAATTTGCGTTTTAAAATTATAGCTTTCAAATTCAGAATTTAAAACCCCAAAACATCAAAGGGGTTGTTTTTAGATTTTGATTTTAAAACCAAAATTTCAAGTACTAAAAGTGATATCCCGCACTATTTTAGCGTTTTTTCTTAATTATATGGCTATTATTGTGTTATTTACGGAAATATGCTCAGAAGAAAGCGCCTGTGCAATGTTAAGTAGGCAAAAACTACATAATTTTTATTGGTTTCTTGTTGTCTTTTACATAAAATACTGAGTTTGAGCGCGTTATTCATGTATCTTAATCATGCATAAATATCAATATTGATTTTAATATTGCAAGTTTTATGTTTTAATATTAAAATTCAAACTTTAAAACAGGTGATTAAATCTCAATGTTTATATTTGTAAATTGTAAATTTGAACCAAAATTGCATCACGTTTTGATTTTGATATTTACAAAGCAAAATAAAAATAAATGTTAACGCCAAATTTTGAACTTCCCAAAAACGCAGTTTTTTTTATTTTGGATGAATTGTGAACAGAGGTCTGAAATGCTCAAAAATACGCGATTCTCAGAGGGGAAAAAAGTCAGAAAGATGAGTCAGAATCAGCGTTTCAGGCCATTTTTTTATGTATTCAAAAAACTGTGAAATAGAAAAAAAGAGCCTCAAAAAGGCTCTTTTTTAGTGTAAAATATAGAAGATTAACTCCTTTGCAAGCTCTTCCGGAGGCGTATTAGGGTTATCCAGACCTTTGGTTTTTGCGTCAATCTCTCTAATCTTGGAAATTATCTGGAAAACCTTCATTGCGGTATAATTTCGCATACCCGTGATATAGTCGTTAGCCCCCCATGCATTACGCATTTCCAGCCATTGTGCAATAGCATCTCTATTGCCTCGATCTGGACAATAATAGGCAATCATGAGATTTTGGAAATAATTGAAGAGAAATGGGAGAACAGAGTAGAGCCCCCCACTCTTTGGATTGCTGTCAAAATAATTCATTATCTGATTTGCCTTAAACACATCGCGGTTAATAATGGCATTCTTCAATTCAAACACATTGAAGTCCTTGCTCACCCCTATTTGGTCTTCCACCACCTGAGGTGTTACCCTTCGATTGGATTCAGGCAACGAAACAAGCACCTTATTGAGTTCCCCCACCAATCTATGAAGATCTGCTCCAATATAGTCGGCAATAATTTGAGTTGATTTAGGATCAATGGATGCATTGCGTTCATTAAGATACTTTTCGATGAACGCTGGCAAATCTCGGTCTTTGAGCTTTTGACTCTCAAAAAGCACACCAGCATCACGGATAGCTTTCACATATTCGCGTTTTCGTCCATCCACAGTACCGTTTTTATGGCACATCACAAGAATTGTGGAAGACATAGGTGACTTAAAATAGCGTTCTAACGGCTCAGTATCTTTTATATTCTGTGCCTCTTTAACTATAATGACCTGATGTTCTGCCATCATAGGATAGCGCTTGGCAGCATCTACAATCTGTGCAGCGTTGACATCTGATCCAAACAATACTGTTTGGTTGAAATCACGCTCTTCAGGCAGGAGTGCATTATCAGCAATCCAATCTGCTATCTTGTCGATATAATAAGCTTCATCACCCATCAGATAATAGACAGGCTTAAACTTACGCGCTTTCAGGTCGCGCATTACATTCTCATAAGTCACTTTCTCTTGTGCCATATTGCTTACAAAGGTACGAATAAGCGAGCGAAAAACCAAATTATATTTGTTTTTTCCGAGCGTGAGTACCTTAGCATCGTAGATGCAGAGGTACGAATAAGCGAGCGAAAAACCAAATTATATTTTGTTTTTCCGAGCGTGAGTACCTGAGCATCGCAGATGCAGAGGTACGAATAAGCGAGCGAAAAACCAAATTATATTTTGTTTTTCCGAGCGTGAGTACCTGAGCATCGCAGATGCAGAGGTACGAATAAGCGAGCGAGATCCCCTATTAGGAAAGAATACAACGTACCTTACTTATTGGGCAGCGACAACACGAAACACGTTCCAGGGCCTTCGTATTCACGATCAAAAGCCAACGTTCCTCCCATTTGTTCTGCAATATGTCGCGCAACAGAAAGTCCAAGTCCAAGTCCTTTCTTAAAGGGATCAATCTTATAGAATTTCTCAAAGATACGTTCACGCAGTTCTTCAGGAATACCTATACCCGTATCACTCATATGAAACTCCACCCATTTCTTATCGGTAGAAAGTTTTATATGACACCCTACACTACCGCTTTCTGTGAATTTCAGACTATTGTTTCCCAAGTGCCATAGTATTTTCTTGAGTCCTACAAGATTGTTGTGAATCATAAAATCATCGTCCACATCAATTCTATAATGCACCTGCAAACGTCCTTTATCTGCCTGTTCCAATTGGCGAATCATCTCATCACAAACCCTTTTTACATTGATCTCATCGTCGGGAGCATAGTTATGCCGACTCTCTTCGTCAGACAACTCGAGGAGCTCATTAATCAGACTTGTTATCAACTGGGTGTTATCGGTGATTCGTTTCACCACATCTTTTCGCGCCTCAGTACTGAGTGAATAGTCAGGATTTGCCATAACCTGCGAAAATCCCGTAATGATATGAAGTGGTGTGCGCAACTCATGACTGATATGCTTGACAAAAGAATCCTTCATACGAGTACTTTCTTTCGAACGGTCGAGCGCTACCAGCAACTGGGCATTTTTCTTATGAATACGGTGCATAAAGAAAACCACAACGGCAACAAGCAACAACATGCACACAATAACCAAAGTAAAAAAAGCATAGATGGTATGTTCCTTGTCCTGTTGTTGTTCCTGTCGTAGCCTATCTATCTGATAGTGTGCATTAAGCTCATTAAGTTGATTACGGGTTTCTATCAGATTTCTCTCATCAACAGAATCCATCACACTTCGCAGGATTACAGCAGTCTTTTCAAAATTTCCCATTCGAAAATATATATCTGCCCTTTGTCGCACTACGCGCAGCTGATCACCCATATAATGAAGTAATGGTGAACGGCAGCTATCAGCCATACTATTATAATGAAGGGCTTTCTGATAATCACCTTCATTGATATATAATTCTGCCATACGGTAAAGCACATCACGCCGTACATAATCCGAACGATTACGAGTGATACGCTCGGCTCCTGACAAGATCTTCAATGCTTCTGACACCCGATGTTCTTCTCTGAGCACTATAGCGCGCACCAAACAGAAATACACATAGTTGGGTGATTTACTCAAACATTCTTCAGAGACGCCCAATTTCTCCTTATATATATGGCGTATTTGTTGCCAACGTTCCGTAGCATCCTTCAACTCACCATAGAGTTTTTCATCTGCCAATGCCCCACAATAGAATGGATATATACAGATAAGAGCCGCATGATAAGAGTCGATATTACTCAAGGTCTGTATGCACTGCTTATAGTTGCGTATAGCCTCTTTGTTTTCACCCATATTACGATATAGGTTTGCCAGTACATACTGCGCCAATCCTATGCCATATATATTATTTCTCTTCTTGGCATCTTCATACATATTGCGCACCTCATTCTGCGCTTTACTGCCTTCATTGGCGAAAATAAGGAAATTAGCCCACAGAGACCATGTCGAGTAATAGTAGTTCCAGCTCTTCTGTTGACGCAGGAAGTGGTGTGTCTCAGGAAACACATGCCGCAATGAATCAGCACATCCGTCCTTGAATACATAGTAGTTGACAAGAGCCGCCTTTGCCAAACAGCGCATTGGAATATTATCTTGCAATTCTGCCTCTCGCTGCATTTGAGCAATGGTTTGCCGCTCATTATCACCTGAATAGATTTGAACATAATACACATGCCGATAGGCATCCAACAGCGCTTGTCCTTCGAGCGACAATATAGCGTGGTGAATGGAATCAACCTGTCTGTCATTACTGTTTCCAGCAAGAGCCATCGTAGTACATTGAGCCTGCACAACGATTCCGGCCATTAGAATGATCCTTCGAATGTTCATTAGGTGCTTAATTGCTGCAAAATTACTCATTTATTTTGTGTTTCTATCTTTTTTCTTCATAGATATTTAATTTTCTCAGATATTTCTTCAATATCAAGAAAAAAAGCGGTAAGTTTGCAATATGTTTCAATTAAACCTTCCCTCATTTCCCATCCAGTTGGGTGGCACTCGCGAAAAACCGGAGATATTCGACTTTCTTCGTCGCCGCTATGTAAAGCTGACCCCAGAAGAATGGGTCCGCCAGCATTTTGTACATTGGTTGGTAACAGAAAAAGGCTACCCCAAAGGATTATTAGGCAACGAGATTGCGCTACAATGCGGTAGCAAGCGCCTACGTTGTGACTCTATCCTATACAATAAGCAGGCCCAACCCATGATGATAATCGAGTATAAAGCCCCTACTGTTGCATTAAGTCAGAAGGTGTTCGACCAAGTTTCGTCCTACAACCTTTTACTACATGTTGACTATCTAATGATTAGCAATGGCATGCAACACTTCTGTTGTCGCATGGACTATGAGCATCGATGCTACAGCATCCTGCCTGACATTCCTAACTATGAAGATTTATAGGATTTTCATATTTAGCTCATATGACCAGTTTATTTTCCCCAATTCATAAATAAGACAAAAGGCGCAGAATAATCTGCGCCTTTTATTTTATCAACGAATTAGAACTTGTATTAAGCCTCATCGTTGGCATCAGCAACCTTCTTCGTGGTTTTGCGGATAGCACGCTTGCGGGGTTTCTTCTCCTCTGCTTTTGGAGTAACGGTCTTAACACCAGCCAATTCCGAATCTACAAGGATACGTCCACAATACTCACAAACGATAATTTTCTTATGCATTTTGATGTCGAGCTGACGCTGAGGTGGAATCTTGTTGAAGCAACCACCGCAGGCATCACGCTGCACATAAACAATACCGAGACCGTTGCGAGCGTTTTTACGGATACGCTTGAATGAAGAAAGGAGACGTGGTTCAATCTTAGCCTCAAGGTCTTTCACCTTAATTTTCAGTTTTTCTTCCTCTGCACGAGTTTCGTCCATGATCTCGTCGAGTTCGTTCTTCTTCACTTCCAAGGCCTGACGACGGTCTTCGATGTTTTCCTTATTGACAGCGAGCTCCTCTTTCTTCTCTGTCACACGATTCTGAGCCTCTCTGATTTTCTTATTACAGAGTTCGATTTCAAGTTCCTGAAATTCGATTTCTTTTGTCAGAGTGTCATATTCGCGGTTGTTCTTAACCTCGTCCAACTGCTTTTTGTAACGTTCCACGCTGACTTTGGCGTTTTCGATATCGCCTTTTTTCTGTACGATGGCAGTCTCATACTCATTGATGTCTGCCTGGATTTTCTCGATACGAGTTGTCAATCCTTCGATTTCATCTTCCAGGTCCTGTACTTCCAAAGGCAGTTCGCCTCTCAACGCACGCTTCTCGTCGATAGCCGAAAGCGTAGTCTGCAACTGATAGAGCGTCTTCAGACGTTCTTCTACCGGCATTTCTGATGGATCTTTTTTTGCCATTTGCTTATAAATATATAATTGGATTTGTATTTGTTTCTGCTATAAATGTCTTTACATCAGGATATTGACGTTGTATCACATCTTGAAATATTTCACTTGTAAACTGTTCGCTCTGATAATGTCCTATGACACATATCTGGATTCTTTGCTCATATCCGAAATACTGATGATAATGCATTTCTCCTGTAATGAAGGCGTCTGCCTGTTGGTTCACAGCCTCATCAAGCAAGAAATCACCTGCTCCTCCGCATAGAGCTACCTTACGGATTGGACGTCTCAATAGCTCATTGCAGAGCGCACATTCTACGTCAAACTGTCGTTTCACCAACAAGACGAAATCATCGGCAACCATGGCTTCGGGCAACAGGCCTATCACTCCACTACCCGATTGTGCGCTGTCAGCCTCACCATTAGCTTGGAGAAATTTCACTTCCTTAAGCCCCAATCGTTCTGCAATTTTCCAGTTGACACCATTTCTGGCATTATCCATATTAGTATGCATCGATGCGATAACGATATGACGCTCTATAGCTTTCATTACCGTACGCTGCACATAATCGGCACCACAAATCTGTTTCAGTCCACGAAACAAAAGTGGATGATGACTGATAATCAGGTTACACCCTTTTTCTATTGCCTCATCAACAATTTTTTCGTTGACGTCAAGACACAATAATGCCCCTGAAACCTCCGCCTCTGTCAATCCAACTTGCAGGCCAGCATTATCCCAACTTTCCTGTAAGGGCAGAGGCGCGAACTGTTCAAGGGCGTCAAGCACTTGCTGTATTTTCACGCTTCTATGATATTTTATCAATATGCAAAGTTACTGTTTTTCATCGGAAAGACATAGTCCTTCCGATGAACATTATCATTTTTTAACGATTATTCTGGATCATTGTCATGCTCATGACAATAGCTACTACCATCAAAACAATGGGTGCAGACCCGATCTTTGGGCAATCCGATAGATTCGACAAGATCTTCCACATGAGCAAATTTCAGACTCGTCAGTCCCAGTTGCTTGGCTATTTCCTGCACCATGCGCTTGTATTCTGGTGAATCTGTTTTTGCATACTCTGCCAGTTTTGCATTTTCATCGCCCTCAAAATCCTTGATGATGCGACGGGTAATGAGTTCAAGAGGGCTCTTCTGTGAGGTAAAACCGATAAACGGACAACCATACACCAATGGTGGGCAAGAGATACGTACATGTACTTCCTTTGCACCATTATCGAAGAAGGTACGCACATTGTCGCGTAACTGGGTACCACGTACGATAGAGTCATCACAGAAAACAACACGTTGATCCTTCAAAATGGCAGGGTTGGGAATGAGTTTCATGCGTGCCACCAAGTCACGACGTTTCTGGTTGCCAGGAGTAAACGAACGTGGCCATGTTGGAGTATATTTCAATACAGCACGCTTGTATGGTACTTTCTTTCCGTGTGAGTAACCAAGTGCCATTCCTACTCCCGAATCGGGAATACCACAAACGAGGTCGGCTTCCACTTCAGTATCCTTCTCACCCACAATGCGTCCGTTCTTCTCGCGTACTGCTTCAGTATTGATTCCTTCATAGTCGCTGGCAGGAAATCCGTAATACACCCACAGGAACGAGCATATCTGACAACGGCTCATAGGTTTTTGCAACACTTCGATACCGTCGGCACGCAGTTTTACGATTTCTCCCGGACCTACATCGCGCAGTACTTGATAGTCAAGATTGGGAAAACTTGTCGTTTCGCTTGATACTGCATAGGCATCATCACGTTTTCCTATAACGATAGGGGTACGTCCAAGGAAGTCACGTGCGGCAATAATACCATCTTCGGTAAGAATCAACATCGAGCACGAGCCCTGTATTTTCTGATAAACCTTATTGATACCATCCACAAACGAGTCACCCATATTGATAAGCAATGCCACGAGTTCTGTCTGGTTGATGACATTCGCCGACATTTCACTAAGGTGCATGCGGTTGGCCAACAGTTCATCAGCTATTTCTCTAAGATTATTGATTTTGGCCACTGTGACCACTGCATAACGTCCCAAATGGGAGTTGATGATGATGGGTTGTGGATCTGTATCACTAATAACACCCAGTCCCTGATGCCCCTTAAAGTCGTCAAGTTCATCTTCGAAACGCGAACGGAAATATTGGCGTTCCAACGAGTGGATAGAGCGATGAAAACCGCTTTCCTCATCAAAAGTCACCAATCCTGCGCGTTTGGTTCCTAAGTGCGAATTGTAGTCTGTACCGTAAAACACATCGTTTACACAGTCCTTAGTCGAGATCGTACCGAAAAAACCTCCCATTGTATTGCTTGTATTGAAATTACTATACTTTGTTTAGGTCTGCAAAATTACAAAAAATTCATGGAATTACAATAACCCATGCCTTTTTTTTAGTTTTCCATACCGTTTATTTATGCTATATCAATATTCCATCTGCCTCACTCAGCGTCGAAGCCACTCATAGACCATAACAGAAAGCAGTATCGACAACACCGAGCAACACACCATTCCAATAGTGGCTGCTACAGCGAAAACACCTGCCTGTATTGGAGGCATACCACTGAGCATCAGCACACAAAGCATTGCAGGAACAGCCACAAGTCCTGTATCTCGCATCTTGGTCAGCAACGGATTAAGTGCTTTACTCATAGCTCGCACCAGAAATGGGCGCAAGGCTTCTGTTTGCGTTGCACCATTTCCCTGCAAATACTCAAACATACAGGCATGTACCTTGCGATTAAAAGCATAAGTGAGCAACCCACTCCTACTCGCTCTCAAGGCTTCGCCATGAAGCAGAGCCATTACAGGCACCCAAAGCCAAATATTACCGAAGGGATTCTGACCCATAATCACCATCACCAGAAGTCCCACAATAAACGTAACAGGTACCACTCCTATTAATATTGGTACAACAAGCCACTTTTTTCGGCAACAAACCATCGTTACTATAACCTCCAACAATAGTAGCAACAGAACGTCAAGCCACCATACGGCTGATTGAAACACAAAATTAAATACCACGACCAGCACCAACATGGCAATAGCCCAACAACCTGTTGTAGTGAGCAGACGATAGAGTAGTCGGCGGTCGTTCTTATAAAAGACGGTCAACGGAATGGCCAACAGCATGAGTCCGGCCAACAACTGAAAGATGATGCTATTCATAGTTGTATCTGCTTTTGAGCAATTAGGGGGTTAACAACCAATACCGATGCTCCGTTGCGAGCTGCTTCCAAAAGCATTTTGTCTGCTGCCTGTCGTGTTGCTTCTGATATTTGTGACGAAGGTTCATCCACAACGACGAGCGACTTTCGCAAGCCAACGGCACGATGCACAAGCGACAGAAACTGCTCGTCTGCAGTAAGTTGCGACCAAGTCCGACCATCTTCTTCACCTTGAGAAGGTTCTTGTACTGAAGTTTCTCGACTATTGATTTTCAGCGAATTTACCGTTGCGTCACATTGTGCTATTGTATCATAGCCCTCTACCAGCGACAGTTGTTGCGGCACATAAGCTGTAGCGCGCCGAAAAAAAGGAGCCGACAATGGAGTTAGCAATTCACCATCGATACTGATATGCCCTCCGTCGATAGACACCATCCCGAGCACAGCCCGAAGCAAAGTGGTCTTTCCTGTCCCTGCTTCACCATATATACCAACCATCTCACCATCGCCCACTGTCAGCGAGCAATCAGCCAAGAGTCCGTCAATCTTTACATGGTGTAATTCTAACATCGGTTGTTTTTTTGATGGCAAAGATACAATATAGTGAATAAAAAGCCAAATATATTCGTGATTTTCTTTTGTACTTCTCCCGATTTGCACTACCTTTGCACTCATGATAAAAAGTAAGAGACGAATGTTGGCCGAATGGGAACCGCAAAGTGCGGTACAACTGACATGGCCTCACAAAGATACAGACTGGGCTCCTATACTGCCAGAAATCACCGCAGTATATGAGGAAATGAAGCGAGAAATAGAAAGCAGAGAAACCGTTATCGTAGTCGATGACATACCACACAACGACACATGGGCACGCGACCATGGTTTCATTACCGTAGAAGAAAACGGCCAACTGATTCTGCTCGACTTTAAATTCAACGGATGGGGCGAGAAATTTGCCGCAGAACTCGACAACGATATCAACCGACAACTCTACGAACAACAGCTGGTGAAAGGCATTTACGAGTCACACCTCGATTTCGTTCTTGAGGGCGGTAGTATTGAAAGCGACGGCAAAGGCACTATCTTCACTACCACCTGTTGCCTGATGGCGCCACATCGCAACCAACCTCTTACACAACAAGAGATAGAACAACAACTGAAAGAATGGCTCGGAGCAGAACGCATTGTCTGGATCAACCATGGTTCGCTCATAGGTGACGATACCGATGGACATATTGATACACTGGTACGCATAGCTCCTAACGACACCTTATTATATATAGGGGCCGACGACGAACATCCCGACCTGTTGCTCATGGAGCAAGAACTCCAACAGCTACGCACCATCGACGGACATCCCTACCGATTGCTCCGATTACCCATGCCACGTCCCATCTATGATGATGGCGAGCGACTACCTGCCACCTATGCCAACTACCTGGTGATAAATGGCGCCGTCCTCGTCCCCACCTACAACCAACCGGACCTTGACCAAGAGGCCATAAGCACCATCGGCAAGGCCTTCCCAGATAGAGAAATCATTGGTATCGACTGTCGCGCTGTCATCCGGCAACACGGATCGTTACATTGTTGCACCATGCAGTATTACTAAGATGAAAACAGGAATCATTCAACAGCACAATACGGCGGACATACAAGACAACCGCCAACGACTGGCAGAGAGCATACGTTCGCTCGCCAAACAGGGTGCAGAACTCATCGTTCTGCAGGAACTCCACAATTCGCTATACTTCTGTCAGACCGAGAATGTCGATCTATTCGACTTGGCAGAAACCATCCCAGGCCCTTCTACCGATTTCTTCGGAGCATTGGCACGCGAACTCCAAGTGGTCATCGTCACCTCTTTGTTTGAGCGACGTGCACCCGGACTCTATCACAACACGGCAGTAGTATTAGAGAAAGATGGTTCTATAGCAGGAAAATACCGCAAAATGCATATCCCCGATGACCCAGCATACTACGAGAAATTCTATTTCACACCAGGCGATTTGGGGTTCCACCCCATCCAGACCTCTGTAGGCCGACTTGGCGTACTGGTTTGCTGGGACCAATGGTATCCTGAAGCAGCACGTCTGATGGCACTACAGGGAGCAGATATGCTGATCTATCCTACCGCCATCGGTTACGAGAGTAGCGACACACCCGATGAGCAAGAACGTCAACGCATGGCTTGGCAAACCGTACAACGTGGCCACGCAGTAGCCAACGGACTACCCGTAGTGACCGTCAATCGTACCGGCCACGAACCAGACCCCAGTAAACAAACCAACGGAATACAGTTCTGGGGCACCTCGTTTGTTGCTGGACCGCAAGGTGAACTGCTCTACGAAGCACCACGCGACAGCGAAACCACAGCCATTATCGATGTCAACCTGCAACGCTCCGAACAGGTACGCCGTTGGTGGCCCTTCCTTCGCGACCGACGCATAGACCATTACGATGATATCACCAAGCGATTCATCGACTGACTATCAACTCTCTTCAACAAGCAAACAACAAACAACTCAAACAGAATATGGCAAACAATCTAAGATTCCAAGTGGTGGAAGAAGCCTTCAAGAAGCATGCACTCGATGTGGAGGCACCAAGCGAGAGACCATCAGAGTATTTCGGCAAATACGTATTCAGCCGACAAAAGATGTATAAATACCTACCTGCC
>Ga0129312_1000111_pt1 | contig 82216 bp, 72 predicted proteins | sample O827metagenome_FD_94434 | JGI IMG/M metagenome (GOLD analysis project Ga0129312, IMG submission 94434) | Orangutan group fecal microbial communities from Wisconsin, USA - O827 metagenome | ecosystem: Host-associated > Mammals > Digestive system > Large intestine > Fecal | place: USA: Wisconsin... | reverse complement strand
CGCACTGCGGCGGTAATGAACAATGTCGTAGAAACGGTCTTCGCTCCGCTTCGGTCGTTGCTTAACGAGCGCCACTGGCGCTCAGCAACCCGCCGCAGGCGGAGAATCCTGCGAGCAGGATTCTTTTTTATATATGGATAATAATTATAAAATGATATATACTAGATAAATGATCCAGAATTGAATACTATACAATGCCAAAAAGCACTGATAATCAAAAGTAATTGATATCAGTGCTTTTTCTCATGAATATTTATTTCAAATACCGCCACATCGTTGTCCGGCTGATCCCCAGTCGCTGTGCAGCTTTTGTCTGGTTTCCGTTACAATCCTGAAGGGTGGACAAAACAACGTTTTTGATAATATCCTGCAGCGGCTGATTACAGTCAATGGTGGATTTGACAGGCGCAGTCATGGCGTACTGCGTCTTTTCGCGTTCCAGGATTTCCTTGACACAGTCGGCCTGGATGTAATTGCCGGTTGTATGGATGACGACATCTGACAGGACACGTTTCAGCTGGAGAAAGTTGTCCGGCCAATCGTAATCGCAGAGAGTCTTCAGTGCATCCGGTTCGAATCCGGAGATGTGCTTGGAAAGTTCCGAGTTCAGCTTATTCAGGTAAAGGGCTGAGGCAGAAGGAAGGTCGTCTGTCAGTTCACGCAACGGCGGCATGTACAGAGAAGTACATGGTAGATAATCGATGAAGTCTCGGGATGGGTCTCTGCCGGATTCGATGCTTAAGGAACAGGAGAGCATCAAACGGTTGCGCTTGTGAAGGTGAGTGTCCAGAATCAGCGAAAGCAGCTGACGGCACCAGGAATCGCTGAGATCTTGAATATTGCTGATGTAAATGGTATTGTCATTATCACAGAACGGCGAATTAATATGCTTGGTCAGGAAAGTCCAGTATCTTTCAGTGATCAGTTTGCAGTCAATAGAGATAAAAGGTTTGTTGGTATAAGGACTTTCAAGGTACAGACGATAGGCGATATGGTCTTTGCCGGTGCCTCGTTCCCCAAGAATCATGATCGGACGGCGGCTGGCATTCATCTCATGCAGCGTAGTATTTAAGTCGGAGGCCTTTGCTGTCAGACAAAAAAAGCTTGTAAAATAGTTGCTTTTAATCTCCTCGTGATTATAGTAACGCACACCGTTTTTGCTGCTGCCCTTTGGAATTGGAGTCAGTCCAAGAGAAAACAGATAAAACACGGTGTTTTTGTAATTTTTTTTCTGTATCTGAATGGAGAAAAGCTTTTCGCCAATCAGATGGAAGGATTTGGAGTGACCGGATGGCGGATCAGAGATAATCATTTCTTTCAGATAATGCTCAACTTCCGCAGCGTCATCCTCATCATAGGAAGAAAAGTAAAGTTTGCCGTCTTCCTGCAGAATAATACTGGAAGAGGGTTGAAGGCGCATCGCATCTTCCAGCAGATGCACCCGGCTGTCGAACATGGAAAAAGTGTTGAACATCTGAATAACCTGATGAAAGGCTTCATGGATACTTTCGGCACCGGAATTGATAAAAACAGCATTCATGCCCATTTCAGCGGCAATCTCATGGGTCAGGGTATCACCGAACACAAGGGTGATGCCCTGCTTTTTTAACGTCTCCAGTGTCGGGGCAATCTCATCCTCAGAATTGACAACATAAGTTTCAATACGATACTGCAGCAGATCGCAGAGGATACGCACCGTATCGATAATACTCTTAAAGCCCACAAAGGCATAATTCTGGGCATAATTTTCAGCCAGTTTTAATGAACGCAGAATATCATAAACCGAGAAAGAAATATCAATGACCGGCAGCGGTGTGATGCAGCGGATCATATCCGCAGTTCCGCCTCGGGAGATTACCGCATCATAGCGTCCCGGCAGGTGAGATTTGGCCAGAGTCAGCCCCTGATCCAGGTCCCCCACAAAAATATCCAGATGGATTCTATCATATTGACTGCCAATCAGTTTCAAAAGATGGGCCAGACCCTCATAAGGGGCAATGGCCAGTACGCAAATGGTGTCGTTCATGGTTTCTTTATTTCCTCCGTTTTTTTGATGTGACACAGTTTTTCATAATTTAACACAGGCACGTTCGCATTGCCCATTTAAGAAAATTCATGTTGTGTTTAGTTAAAAATCAAAGAGTCATAGAATGATGAAAGTTTATAATTCCCTGAATAATGATAGTAGCTGTATAATAAATTTAAAATATGTTTCAATATGAAACAAATTATATATCTAAACGGATAATAAATCAAGAAGTTATCTTTAATAATTACATTATGTTTCAAAATGAAACGTTTTTGCGTGTTCTTGAAATTGTGCATAGGGGGCTTTTTGAATAGAATAGTGGTATGAAATGTGAGCGATTTTTACGCGGCATGAATGAGTTTGATGGAGGAAGGTGATAGGCAGATGGTTAAACTGTTAATACTGGCGGACGATTTTACAGGGGCTTTAGATACAGGTGTTCAGTTTTCTGGAAAGGGTATCCGGACTCAGGTTGTTGTAAGCAGTCACTGGGTGGAGCCTGATTCCGATTGTGATGTGATGGTGATTGATGTGGAGACACGTCATGTACCGAAGGAGAAGGCCTATGAAATTGTCTATGATGTGTGTCAGCAGGCAGTGAAATACGGTATCCGCTGTTTCTATAAGAAAACGGATTCGGCCTTAAGAGGAAATGTGGGCAGTGAGCTGCAGGCAGCAGCAGATGCTGTAAAAGAAAAAGATATCGTGTTTGTTCCGGCTTTTCCGGCAATGCGAAGAATCACCGTTGAGGGTGTTCATTATATAGATGGAATTCCGGTGAAGGAGAGCGTATTCGGACAGGATCCTTTTGAACCGGTGATGCATGACAGAGTGGATGAACTGCTTCAGGCGACAGGCTATAAGGGCGAGATCATCGGCGTCAGCAAAACAGAAAGAAATCAGCAGGAAGCAGAATCAGCAAAGCAGCAGTTGTATCTCTATGATGCTGAAACAGATGCGGATCTGGATGAAATTGCTGAGGCAGTCAGCAAAAAGAAAGAAATTCCAATCTTAAGCGGATGTGCCGGTTTTGCGGCAAAGCTTCCGGAGCTTCTTGAGCTTCCGGTGAAAGAAAGCGGCAGTGTAGAACTGAAAGAAAATCTTGTTTTCTTGTGCGGCAGTGTGAATCCGATCACAAAGAGCCAGATTGTGTATGGTGAGAAGATGGGAATTCCGAGAATCCATCTGAGACCGGAAGAAAAACTGGAGATCAGTTACTGGGATCGGCCAGACGGCCTTGAGAAGATCCGTCAGCTGGCGAAGGACGGCATGAAGCATATCATCATTGACAGCAATGATGAAGAGGGACACAATGATACAATGGAATATGCGGCCAAAAAAGGCTACACCATTGAAGATGTCCGGGTGAGAATTTCAGAAACTTTGGGTTATCTTTTAAAGAAACTCATCGATGCCGGCATGGAGGGCACTTATCTGATCACAGGCGGTGATACGCTGATCGGATTTATGAAGGCCATCGGGGTCAGTGAACTGGAACCGGTGAATGAGATCAGGCCGGGATGTGTTCTGACATCTTTGAATTATCAGAACAAAAAACATTATGTGATTACAAAATCCGGCGGCTTCGGTCAGGAAAGACTTATCGAACAGCTGACAAAGATTTTGGCACAGTAAACAGCAGGTATCAGCAAACAGCAGACATCAGTAAATAAAAGATGTCGGCAAATAAAAGATATCAATAAAAATGGTTTCAACAAACAACAGATAAACGATAGATTAACTTCAACCAATTTGAATCAAACAGGAGGAAAAGCAAATGTTAGAACAGTACACGTTAAAAATGCCTCATGCAGTTTACGCAGGCAAAGGCGCATTAGCCAATATCAAAGATATCACAGCTCAGAATGCAAAGAAAATCGCAGTATTTGCAGATCAGGGAATTATCGGTGCAGGACTTCTGGAAGCACCATTAAACTACATCAAAGAAGCAGGTGTTGCTTATGAGATCATCAGCGACCTTGCATCAGAACCAACATGCGACCAGGCACAGGATGTTGTCAATGAATTCAGAAACAAAGGCTGTGATTTCATCGTTGCTGTCGGCGGCGGCAGTGTCATGGATACAGCAAAGCTTTGCTCCATCCTTGCAACAGATGAATATCAGGTAAGAGACCTTCTGGACAATCCGAAGCTGGCTAAAAAATGTGTGAAATCTCTGATGATTCCTACAACAGCCGGTACAGGCGCAGAGGCAACACCAAATGCCATCGTTGCTGTTCCTGAAAAAGAATTAAAAGTCGGTATCGTTAATGATGAAATGATTCCTGATTATGTGATTCTTGACGGCGAAATGATCAAAAATCTGCCAAGAAAGATCGCCGCTGCAACAGGCATCGATGCTATGGCTCATGCCATTGAATGTTTCACATCCAATAAGGCAAATCCATTCTCAGATACATTTGCCCTGAAAGCATTTGATCTGATCATCAACAACATCGAGGCAGCATGCGATGATAAGACAGCTGACGATGCAAGAAACAACATGCTCATCGCAGCATTTTATGCAGGCGTTGCTATCACAGCATCCGGTACAACAGCTGTACACGCACTGAGCTATCCTCTGGGCGGCAAGTACCACATTCCACACGGTGTGTCAAATGCCATCATGCTGGCACCGGTTATGAAATTCAATGAGCCAGTTGTCCGTGAAAAATTTGCAGCAGCTTATGACAGAGTCAACCACAACGGCGACGCAAGCCTTCCTGTGGAAGAAAAATCCGCATGGGTATTAGACCGTATGTGCAGCATCATCAAACATCTGGATATCCCTACAAGCCTGAAGGAATACGGCGTATCCAAAGATGACCTTGATTTCCTTGTAACAGCCGGTATGGATGTACAGAGACTTCTGGTCAACAACATGAGAAAAGTAACTGCTGAAGATGCAAGAGCTTTATATCTGGAAATCCTCTAAAATCAGATAGGGCCAAAGGCAAACAGCATTATATATAGAAATAAAAGAAAAAATCAAACAGAACTTACAGATACAGATTAGATAAAGGAGCGCAAAGTAAAATGAAAAACGTTGAAATTAAAGGTATTATCCCACCGATTATCACTCCGATGAACGACGACGAAAGCATCAATGTGGCAGAACTTCGCAATCAGGTCAACCGTCTGATCGACGGCGGTGTACATGCCCTGTTCCCATTCGGTACAAACGGCGAAGGCTACATCCTCAATGACCAGGAAAAAGAGCTGGTTCTGAAGACAGTTATTGAAGAAACAAACGGCAGAGTTCCTGTATATGCAGGTACAGGCTGCATCAGCACAAAAGATACAATCCGCATGTCAAAGATGGCAGAATCCCTTGGTGCAGATGTTCTTTCCATCATCACACCATCTTTTGCAGCTGCATCCCAGAATGAATTATACGAACATTACAAAGCAGTTGCTGAAGCTGTTCCGAACATGCCGATCGTTCTTTACAATATTCCTGCAAGAACAGGCAACGCCATTGCGCCTGATACAGTAGGCAGACTGGCAGCCATCGACAACATCGTCGGTGCAAAAGATTCTTCAGGTAATTTCAACAACATTCTTGAATACATCGCAAAGACAGACAAGAACTTCAGTGTTTTATCCGGCAACGATGCACTGATTATCTGGAACCTGTTAGCAGGCGGTACAGGCGGTATCGCAGGCTGCGCAAACCTTTATCCTAAGACAATGTCTTCTATCTATGATTTGTTCATGGAAGGTAAGATCGAAGAAGCAAAGGCTGCCAATGCATCTATCGCATCCTTCAGAGCATGCTTCAAATACGGCAATCCAAACACCATCGTTAAGACTGCTGTTGCACTGATGGGTCATCCGGTTGGCAAGTGCCGTGCACCATTTAACCAGGTACCTGAAGCAGGTATTGAGGCTATCAAGAAAGTATTAAAAGAAAACGAAGCAAAAGGCATGGCATAGGAGGCGCATGAAAATGAGTAAGAAACCGATTCTTGGTATTACAATGGGCGATCCTGCCAGCATCGGCCCTGAAATCACAGTCAAAGCATTATCAGATCCTGCAATCTATGAGAAATGCTCACCGATCATCATCGGTGATGCAGCTGTCATGGAAGCAGCTGTCGGAATTGTCGGCAAAGATGTCAAGATCAATGCTGTATCCGATGTGAAAGAAGCAAAATTTGAATTCGGTACCATTGATGTTTATGATATGAAACTTGTAGATATGGACAAACTGGAGCGCGGTGTTGTATCTGCTATGGCCGGCAATGCAGCCTTCCAGTATGTGAAGAAAGTCATCGAACTGGCGATGAATCATGAAGTAGATGCCACAGTAACAAACGCTTTAAATAAGGAAGCAATGAATCTTGCAGGTCATCACTACTCAGGCCACACAGAAATTTATGCGGAATACACAGGCACAAAGAAATATACTATGATGCTTGCCCATGAAAATTTGAGAGTTGTTCATGTTTCTACACATGTATCCTTAAGAGAAGCATGTGACAGAGTTAAAAAAGACCGTGTGCTGGAAGTTATCCGAATCGCTGACCAGGCCTGCAAAGAACTTGGTATCAAAGAACCGAAGATTGGTGTTGCCGGCTTAAATCCTCACAGCGGCGAAAACGGTATGTTTGGCCGTGAAGAAATCGAAGAAATCACACCGGCCATCGAAGCTGCCAAAGGTGAAGGCATCATCGTTGATGGTCCTGTACCTCCGGATACAGTCTTTTCAAAAGCCCGGGGCGGATGGTATGATATCGTTGTGGCTATGTACCACGATCAGGGACATATTCCGCTTAAAGTGGTTGGTTTTGTCTACAATCAGGCAGAACAGAAATGGGATGCAGTGGCAGGTGTCAATATCACACTTGGACTCCCGATTATTCGTGCATCTGTTGACCACGGTACTGCTTTTGACCAGGCAGGCAAAGGTGTGGCCAACGAATTAAGCCTTATCAATGCAATGGATTATGCGATCCGCATGTCAGCAGGAAGAACAAAATAGAAAGGGGACCGCTATGGAGAAGGCAAAAAACCATTGGTTTAAAGAACTTGAAGAAAACGTTATTGCAGTGGGCATTATTATCATGTTCATCATGGAAACAGTCAATGTTATCTGCAAATTCCTCGCACCGGGCCTGATGGGTATTCCGGAAGAAATCTCTATCTTTGCCTATATCTGGGTATGCTTCTTCTGTGCAAGCTATTGTACAAAGAGAGGTGCCAACATCATCGTTGATGCCCTGACAGCAAAATATCCTAAAAAGCTGCAGAACTTCCTGTTCTCAGCACAGTACGTATTAGACGGTATTTTAACAGTATTTTTCATCTACGGTTCTGTCATCTTTGTTGCTCAGATAAAGGCAGAGGGCAGTGTGGGTGTGACAGGTATGCCATTATGGATCATCTACCTTGCACCGCTTGTAGGTTTTGCACTTAACCTGATCAGAGATATCCAGATGTTTGTAAAGACAATTAAATCATCGGATGAAGTATCTGTATCATAGAAAAAGAAAGGGGACTCAACATGTTAGGCGTAATTTTCGGAGTATTTTTTGTAGTGCTGCTCCTCTTTGGATTTTCTATGGTGGCTGCATACGGCGCTGCGTTTATCATTCCTTCACTGATGACAGGCGGAAGCCTTTACCAGATGTCAGATATCGTCGGATGGCTGACAAGTGCAGCAGGTAAGACAACTTACGTTGCCATCGCACTGTTTGTCGTATCCGGTAATATCATGTCTCAGGGACAGTTAACAGAAAAGATTTTTAATGTTTTCCGTTACTTCCTGGGAAGATTCCGTTCCTGTATTCCGTTGGTAGCCGTTTTAACAGCTATTTTCTACGGTATGATCTCCGGTTCCGGTATGGCCGTTGTTGCCGCTGTCGGTGCCATGGTACTGCCAATCCTCATTGAGTACGGTTATGACCGCCTGTTCTTCGCATGTATGATCGCAGCAGCAGGTTCTCTTGGTCAGCTGATCCCACCAAGTTCAGCCATCCTTCAGTACTGCGCAATGGCCGGTACAGATGAAGGCCAGATGTTCAAAGTCGGTGCCGTTATCGGTCTGACATGTGCAGCAGCACTGATCATCATTACACTGCTTCACTGCCGCAAAGACCAGGGTGACCAGAAGAAGATTGCTGAATCCTACGAAGCCCTTCGTGCAGAAGGCGTGGGCAAAGTCATCGGCCATGGTATCTGGGGTATTTTATCACCGGTTATCATCCTCGGCGGTATTTTCTCAGGTCTGCTGACAGTTGTAGAAGCAGCAGCCGTATCCGTTGTATATGCATGTATCGTTTCATTATTCATCTATAAGTCACTGGATCTCAAAGGTCTGTGGCTGGCCATTGTTGGTTCAGTTAAGAACGTGGCATCCGTTGCCATGATGCTGGCTTTCGCTGTTGCATTCTCACAGCTGATGGATGTCTTCAACGGCGGCGAGATCATCGGAACAGCCATCACAAGCGTTCTTTCCTCACCACAGGCATTTATTCTTGTAAGTATTATCGTTATGTCTATCGGTATGATGTTCATGAACCCAATCGCTATCATCGTACCAATCGTTGCACCAATCGCAGCATCCTTCGGCATCGATCCTATGGTTTACGGCGCAGGTATGTCCGGTATCGTAGCCATCGGTTCCCTGACACCGCCTTTCGGCGTCAGTCTCTATATCATGGCACCAATTGCTAAAGTAGAACCATTTAAGATAGCCAAGAGCATCCTGCCATTGTGGGGCATCATGACACTGATCATTGCAATTTATATGTTCTTCCCACAGCTTTCAACCTGGGCGTACATGTAATATGCTAATATGATAACGGGACAATTAATATTTTGATTTAGGAATATTTTAATGAGGAGAAAATCTATGGAATTTAAACATATTCAGGGACTTACCCCGGACGGAACCGTTTATTATAATGAAGACATGGGCACTCTTGAGGCAATGGTGCCTCCTGGCAAATACAGCACAGCCCATGCACCGGCTCTTCTTGAACTTGAAAATGGCGATATGCTCTGCGCATGGTTTGCAGGTTCCTTCGAAGGCAGCAAAGATATCAGCATCGTCTGCGCGAGATGGGAAAAGGGCAGCGATCACTGGAGCGAGCCGGTACAGGTTTCCTATGACAGTGAGAGAAGTGAACAGAATCCTTCATTATTCATGGGTCCTGATGGTGCCGTATGGTGCATGTATACTGCACAGTTAGACCGTATGGAAGGCAAAGACAACATGCAGTTCACATCCATTATCCGATGCCAGAAGAGCTTTGACGGCGGCAAGACATGGGGCGAAGCTGAAGTTATCTTCCCAGAAGAAGGCAGCTTCTGCCGTCAGCCAATTCAGGTACTTTCAAACGGCCGTTGGATCTTCGGCAACTGGATCTGCACAGACTCTGTCAATGGTCTTGAAGGTGACCCGACAGCTTTCCGCATCTCAGATGATGAAGGCAAAACATGGAAGAAAGTGGACATGCCTGAAAGCAACGGTGCCGTTCATGCCAATGTTGTAGAACTTGAAGGCGGCAAACTTGTATGCTTCCTCAGAAGCCGTTTCGCTGACAATGTATATATCAGCGAATCCGCAGACTGGGGCGATACATGGACAAAACCAGTTCCAACAGTCCTTCCAAACAACAACTCCAGTATCAGCGCACTGAAACTGGCAAGCGGCAGAATCGCCATCGCTTACAATCCAACCCATGCACCGCATCCGGTATACGGCAAAGTAGCATGGCCAGGACTTCGCTGCCCTGTTGCAGTAGCCCTTTCAGAAGACGGCGGCAAAACATGGCCGATGATCCGTGTCATGGAAAGAGGCGAAGGCTTCACAGGCGACGAAAACACAACCAACAACAAACAGTATGAATACCCATATCTGATGCAGGGCAAAGACGGCAGACTCCATCTGGCATTTGCTTACAAAAACAGAATCGGTATCAAATACATGAGCTTCACAGAAGAAGATGTCATGGGCGCAAAGCGTGAAACAGCAGGCTTCTACAACCCGACATCCGCTCAGATCAAATAGAGCTTTCTTAAGCTAACATAAAATTCTAACCATGGCCCTGATGTGTGCAGTTGATTCTAACTGTACGCATCAGGGCCAAACAAATAAAAGCAGCAGACAGGCAAATTTCATACGAAATTTGTGTGAAAATTATATATAGCTGTTCAAAGTGATATAACGAGGTAAGCAATCATGATTATAGATCATATTAAACACATCGGTTTCTATGAACCGATGGCAGAGGGCATCACAGATGCATGGAAAGAGATTCAGACAATGCTTCAGGAGAAAGGTGAACTTCCTGACGGCCGTTATGAACTGAAAAGAGGCTTCTTCAAAGTTCAGAGAGGTGAGACAAAGCCCCTTTCAGAAGGAACCTTTGAATCTCATCAGAAGTATATCGATGTGCAGATTCTTCTTGATGGACAGGAAGAAATGGCCTGGATGGAACTGGATGATCTGACAGAGGCCATTCCTTATGATGCAGACAAAGACGCAGCCAGATGGGACGGTGAGCGCACTCATCATATGCTCATCACAAAAGACATGTTTTATATCGCATATCCCCATGACGGGCATAAAGCCGTGTCCCATGTGGATGAGAAGAGCAGTTTTACAAAGATTATATTAAAATTGCCAGTATAAGTTAAACAGCCTGATATTTTATATTCCATAGGAATGTGGAAATAAAATGATTGGGCTTTTTTATATTGGCTTTTTTTGAATATTTTTTGGAAAATTCATTAATTGACGGGAAATATAATATTCTATATAATATTTTATATGATAAATGTTATATGTAATGAAGAATGGGGATGATATTATACAGAACTTAATTAAGAAGATAAGATTATATTTACATATGAATCAAACAGAATTTGCTGAACATTTAAGCGTGACGTTTGCAACGGTTAATCGTTGGGAGAATGGACGTTCACTGACAAAGATCTTATTGTAGGCAGCATAGCGAATGATAGGATGTTTTATGTGATTGATAATTTTTTCATTGGCAATATAACAGATGCTGCGCTGATAAACAGCTTGTCTGCTTTGAAACTTGGCAAACAATATGTGGCAGTTACACAAAAAGGTTGTGATGCAGTGCGTATTGAAAAAGAAATAGCTATTTCTTATCTGGAAAAACTGTTTATGAAGGAAATATCAGCGGAAAACCGTGAAAAAGGTACAACACTGGCTAACGATATTTGTAAAAATCATCGCAGAGAAGGCTTGTATTTTGATGAAATTCTGGATCAGGCGGTAGAGGAGAAGCAATGAATGCAATAGAATTGAAATTGTGTGATATTCAGGGCAGATTGTTTGAACTTTCAGTGGACAGGCAATTGGGGAGCGCATCGTTTATCAAAAGTTTTATGAATTCTGAAACAGCTAAGGCTTTGGATTCAACCTATAATAGAATGCAGTGGGCCGGAGAAGAATATTTGCTTGAAGAAATTCTGGATGCGGATGAAGCCGATATAAGTAAAACCGCAGAAGTATATTCAAAAGATATTGTTTATTGGATTGGCTACATTTACAGATATTGGCATTATTATACGGGAGAATCCAGTAAGGCGATTTATAAACAGGCTTCAGTGGAGACAATGAAAAGAAATTATCTGATGTTTCACACGATGGCACCGGAAATGGCAATTGAGGATTTGAAGGAAATACATCAGCAGAGAAAAAAGCATAGATAAGATAAATGGGTTCCAAACAAATCGAACCAATCAAGTCTGATAGAAATTGACTTGCAAACTGCGACGGAGGGAAATCAGCAGTCCCTGCAACGGATGCATCAATCAGGCACATGATTAAGGAAACAGATGGAGACCACTTTGAAGCCATGCGGAGTTTGAATCAGGAACTGACTTTTAATGCAGTGAAGAAAGAGTTTGAACAGCGGAATGTTGACTTTGGAATTGGATGAATCCGCCTGTATACAGAGTGGAAGAACGACCGGTGCAGTATCATCACAGTGTGGATACAAAAGGGGTATCTGATGAGGAAGAAATTATTTTAGATTATGTCAGAAAGAATGATCGGGTGACGAAGAATCAGGCAGCAGATTTACTTGAGGTGAGCGCTTCCACGGCCACAAGATTACTCAGACGGATGGTGGAAGAACAAGTTCTTAAGCGCAATGGCAGGGCAAGAAATACCTATTATACGATAATAGAATAGCGTTTCTAAATTATTTTTGGGGATTTTATACATTAATGCACTAAAAAATAAACATTTTTTGCCCAGGAAGGTTGATTTTTTGTGAAATTTAGCGTATCATAGTACCATTGTTGTGTAATTAACCGGGGCATATCAGAATCCTGATACATTCGGTTATCAGGGTTTTGTTTTGCAGACTGCTGATACAGAAAAGGTCAGAAGTTTGCTTTTATTTTGAAGGCTCTGGTTGGAAAGAGGTTTTACGGTTTTATGGAAGTATTTTCACAATTTGTCAGTCATGTAGACGCTATGATCTGGAGTATGGTCCTTGTACTGCTCTGTCTGGGAGTCGGTCTTTATTTGTCCATTCGTATGAAGTTCCCTCAGATTCGTTTTCTGAAGGAGAGGGTGCATCTGTTGGGTGCCAAGGAAGAGAGCGAGAACGGAATCACGCCATTCCAGGCATTTGCTACAACAGTAGGTGCCCGTGTGGGTATGGGCAATATTGCCGGTGTTGCGTCGGCTATTTATTTCGGCGGTCCGGGATCCATTTTCTGGATGTGGATCATCACCCTGATCGGTGCGGCTTCGGCCTATACAGAATCTGCTCTGGGACAGGCTTATAAGGTAAAGAGTCCTGATGGTGAGTTTATGGGCGGGCCCGCTTATTATATCGAAAAAGGCTTAAAATGCAAGCCTTATGCCATTATTTTTGCCATTGTGGCAGTTCTGGGGCCGGGATTTCTGATGCCGGGTGTTCAGATCAATTCACTGGTTACCGTTTTTGAAGAGGCCTTTTCAGTGAATAAGATTCTGGTGGGTGCCATCTGCTGTGTGATTCTGGCCATCGTTGTATACGGAAGTATCCGACGTATTGCGAAGATCGCGGAGATGCTGGCACCGGTGATGTGCGGTATCTATATTGTGGCAGCCATCGTTATTCTTGGCCTGAACATCACGAAGCTTCCGGGGATTCTTGGTATGGTTGTATCCTCTGCATTCGGCAAACATGCAGTTTTCGGAGGTATCCTTGGTTCGGCTGTTTCCTGGGGCGTTAAGCGAGGTATTTATTCCAATGAGGCAGGTATGGGATGCGGTGCCATCGTGTCCGCAGCAGCAGAATGTTCCCATCCGGCTAAGCAGGGACTGATCCAGTCATTTTCCATTTATGTGGATACATTGTTTATCGGAACAGCTACAGCACTTATTATCCTGCTGACAGGCACATTTGACGTCAGTGACGGCGCAGGCAGCCTTCTTCTTGATCAGACAGGCGGCATCGAAGCCGGCATCAAGTGGACGCAGCATGCGCTGATGAATACATACGGAACATGGAGCGGCAAACTGTTGGCCATCATCATCGTTTTGTTCGTATTTACATCCATGACAGGTTATTGCTATCAGGCGGAATCCAATATCCGTTATCTGACAGGCAACAGCAAACTGGCAGTGAACATCTGCCGGGGCGTATTCATTGCAGCCTCATTTTTTGGGGCACTGGTCAATGCAGATGCCATCTGGTCTATGGGTGACATCGGTTACGGTCTTATGGCCTGGGCCAACATCATCGCCATCGCACTGCTGGCGCCGAAAGCTTCGGCGATATTGAAAGACTACGAGCAGCAGAAAAAAGCAGGCAAGAATCCGGTTTTTGATCCGGCAAAATTCGGAATCGAAGACGAAACCGGAGCATGGAATAAAAAATAATACCGAATATTTTATTTATCAATAGGTTGTATACGTTGTAAAGTTTTGCAATGTGTATAACCTATTTTTCGTTGCATATGTATGGGTGTTTAAGGTATAATATAACAGGTGGAAGCTATAAAGCGTGATCGAAGTTGGGAGGCCAAGTTTATGTTGTTGGAAGAAATGATGAGAGATGAGCGGGCCGAAGGTATGCGTGAGGGTATATGTAAAGGACAGAGCCTGGAGCGAACCAGAATGAATCGCCTTATTAAGTTATTGTCAGAACAGAATCGCCTGGAGGATATTGTGAAAGCGGCCAGTGACAGTGCGTATCAGGAAGCATTGTTTAAAGAGTTCAATCTTTAACACAATTGGATAGAAATATCAACAAAGGATAAAAATTATAAAATGATAGGAAAACATAGAAAAAGAATGAAATGTAAACAGTTGTACTTGGAACAAATTGTCTAGAGGAATCCTGTTTACAAAAGATAAATTCAGAATAGAGAACAAATGAAAGTGAGACAGATGAATGGAGCAGGATTACATATACATTGAAAAGACGACTGTGAAGTCGGATTCAGAAGTGAGAAATGTTGATATTCGGATTCGAAGTGTTGTAGAAGGTGTTGAGAACCAGTGGGAGACAACCGGAGAGTACAAATGGGATGGCAGACAGCATATGCTGGCCTATACAGACTATACAGGCAATGCCATCACCAAGAACGGTATATTTGCAGATCGGGAGAAGATGCTGCTGCACCGTGTGGGAGCCATTACCTGTGATATGCTTTTTGATACATTGACTGCGACTATGGTAGATTATAAAGCCTACATGGTCGGAGCAAAGTTTCTGCTGCATACAGAGACCTATTCTATAGAAGAGAATGAAAAAGGATTGACGATTCGGGTGCAATATACATTGGACGACAACAGCGGTCATACACCGATTGTCGGTGAGCAGGAGATTGCTGCCGCTTTTCAAAATTAACTTCCATATAAATAAATGTATGACAGAAGAGAAAGCCATATCTCTCCGCCAGACATCATAGGTGTGCGGATTCCGGAGAATATGGCTTTTTTTATTTTTCAGAGAATTAAAGGCCGGGGAATAAAGAGATTTTGTATTGTTGATAAAAAATCGCGTCAAATGTGCCTAATTAATAATTGACAAACACCCCCTGGGGGAGTATATTGACATATGAAAACAGTATGTTAATAGAGCGGTCTGTCTGTCAAGGCGGACCGCATGACTTCCGCTGAAAATCTATACAAAAGCGGAGAGCCTGGAGTTGAACACGAAAGGAATGCATAATTATGGTAAAAACAGTATTAAAAATTGATGGGATGATGTGCGGCATGTGCGAAGCACATATGAACGACCTGATCCGCAAGAATTTCAAAGTAAAGAAAGTTACATCTTCAGCCAAGGATGGAGAGACAGTTGTTATCAGTGATGCGGAATTGGATATTCCATGGGCGAAGAAAGCAATCAAAGATATCGGATACGAATTGCTCAGCTATACAAGCGAACCATATGAGAAAAAGGGACTTTTCCATTTTGGTAAAAAATAGTTTTATATCAATACCTGCATCTGAAATTTGATAGTTACAAATCGGAAGGATGATCCGAAATGGATAGACAAAAACTACAAAATGAATATGCAAAGTTTAAAAGCATATACTGCAGTAATTCATAACAAGAATAACATAGTAAAAAGATTGCAGAAATGAACGATATAGATAAATGATATAAATGAATGATATAACTAAAGGAGTGCATACAAATGAGAAAGAATTTTGGCGCAAAGCCTTATACATATCCGCAGCCGGTTTTGATGATTGCTTCTTATGATGAGGAGGGCAAGCCGGATGTGATGAATGCTGCCTGGGGCGGCATCAGCGAGGGCAATGAGATTTCCATGTGCATCAGTGAGGGTCACAAGAGCACAGCAAATATTTTAAACCGCAAGGCTTTTACTATCAGCATGGCAGACGAGGAGCATGTGGTTGCCTGCGATTATGTAGGTATTGTCTCTGCCAAGGATGAACCGGACAAGTTTTCCAAGGCTGGATTTACAGCTTCCAAGTCAGAACTGGTGGATGCACCGATGATCAACGAGCTGCCAATCTGCGTAGAATGCCGTCTGAAGAGCTATGATCCGAAGACATGCCGTATGGTGGGTGAGATTGTAAATGTCAGCGTGGATGAGCGTGTGCTGGATGCAGAAGGCAATGTAGATGTGGCCAAAGCGGCACCGATTACCTTTGACCCATTCAACAACGCTTATATCAAACCGGGTGAGAAGGTGGGCAATGCCTTCAGCGACGGCGCAGAACTGAAATAGACTGCAGCCGGGAATAAAGACAGCTGAATATAAAAAGCAGCCAAGAACCAAAACAGTCAGAAGTCAAGCCAAAAAGGCAAGTGAAAATACACAGCAAGAAAATCCTTGTATCACAGCTAAAAGTATGATAAGATAATTTCAATCTAGTAAAGTGATACTATTCAAAAGAGAAATGAACACTGAATTGAATAGGTCCATAGAATGGAAGGAGATATCTGTTATGTATATTACCTGTTTGGATGTTGAAGGCGTACTGGTACCGGAGATCTGGATCGCATTTGCAGAAGCCAGCGGTATCCCTGAACTGAAGAAGACAACGCGTGACGAACCGGATTACGACAAGCTGATGAAATGGCGTCTGGGTATTTTGAAGGAACACGGTCTTGGCCTGAAGGAGATTCAGGAAACCATCGAGAAGATCGATCCGCTGCCGGGAGCCAAGGAATTCTTAGACGAGCTGAGATCTTTCACACAGGTGATCCTGATCAGTGATACATTTACACAGTTTGCCACACCGCTGATGAAGAAGCTGGGATGGCCGACACTTTTCTGTAACACATTGGAAGTGGCAGACAACGGCGAAATCACAGGCTTTAAGATGCGTGTGGAACAGTCTAAGCTCACAACAGTGAAGGCACTGCAGTCCATAGGCTTTGAGACCATTGCCAGCGGCGATTCCTACAATGACCTTGGTATGATCCAGGCCAGCAAAGCAGGATTCCTGTTCAGAAGCACAGACAAGATCAAGGCAGATTATCCGGACATTCCGGCCTATGAGACCTACGATGAACTGCTGGCAGCTATTAAAAATGCAATGGCTGAAGCATAAAAATTAAAGCGTGAAAATTGAAAGCGAATGCGGTATGAGATATAAAATGTGCTGCATTCGCTTTTTTGTTAACATTTGTTAACACCGTGTCTATTTTTATACATCATAAGGCGGCTGTACTATTGACATTGTCGAAAAATCCATTATAATGTAAATAGAGTCTGTCTATTACAAAAATGTTACAAATCTTAATATATGTTAATGTGACAGAATTCCATCAGCAGTCCGGGGAGGGGTTAGAAGCCTTTTTCATGGCGGCTGAATGAAGAATGAGAGAATAGAATGGAAAGCAGTCGATGATAGAGAACAGGACATACAATGATGATGAGATGGAAATCGATATACTGGAATTGCTGCTTGCTCTGAAGAAAAAAATAGGTATGATTATTTTGGCGGGTGTTATTGGATTTGGAGTGATGTTTTTATATTCCTGTTATCTGGTAACACCTTTGTACAGTGCATCAACGATGATGTATATTCTGCCGACAGACAGTGACAGCAGCTCTATGCTGTCGGATATGCAGGTTGGCCAGCAGCTGACCAATGATTATGCCAGTATGGTCAAGAGCAGGACATTTATGGAGGCAGTGATCAAGAATCTGAAGCTGGACATGGATTATAAGCAGCTGTTGAAGAGCGTAACTGTTGAGAGCCCATCCAGCAGCCGAATCCTTCAGATTACAGTGGAGAATTCGGATCCGGAGCAGGCTATGAATATAGCCAATGAGGTAGCTGCGGTGGCAGAGAAGAAGCTGGCAGAGATCACATCCATGGAGGCTGCCAGAATCTATGAGAAGGCAGATCTGCCTGTGGAACCTTCCAGTCCGAATATTCCGAAGAACTGTATCATCGGAATGCTGGCGGGACTTATTCTGGCAATCGGCATCTGTTCGCTGCTGTTTGTTTTTGATGATACCATCAAGACAGAAGAAGATGTTGAACGCTATCTGGGAATGACGACACTGGCGGCTATTCCATATATGGACAAGAAGTTCCGCAAGAGAAAGTCTTATCAGAAGAAACAGACGATGAAGAAGAAAAGGGGAGCGTAAGTATGGACTCCATTAATCTGGCAAGTATCGATGAAGATGAAGGCATCAGTGAATATTATAAGCAGTTGAGAACCAATCTCTATTTCTGCGGACAGGACAAGCAGTGTATTGCTCTGACAAGCTGTCTGCCTGATGAAGGCAAGAGCACAGTGACATTTAATTTGTGCAAAGCACTGGCAGAAGACGGCAAGCGCGTCATCCTAGTCGATGCAGATTTGCGCAAATCCGTGCTGTACAATCGATGCATGCCGGATCACGAAGTGAAGGGACTCAGCCATTATCTGGCGGGCATGAACGGCTTCAATGATGTGGTCTGTAAGACAAACATCAAGAACATGTATATGATCTTTGCGGGTCAGTATGCCCCGAATCCGGCAGAGCTTCTGGGAAGTGTGAAGTTCAGGGAGATGCTTCAGGAACTGAAGAAAAGCTTTAACTATATTATCGTAGACTGTGCACCAATCGGTGCAGTCATCGATGCGGCAGTAGTTGCCAAAGCAGTGGATGGTGCCATGCTGGTCATTGAACAGAAGAAGATCAGGCGAAGAATGGCACAGCGTCTGAAAAACCAGCTGGAAGTCAGCGGCTGCCCGATATTGGGTGTCATTCTGAACAAAGTCAGGATGAATGGAAAGGACAGCTACGGCGGCTATTATGGAGATTATTACGGCAGTTACTAGTCTGTCGTTATTTACGAAACGACAGACTGGATGAAGATAAGAGGGAGTATTGTATGTATAGAAGAGAATCAGACGGATGGATGAAGCATGGAGATTTCCTGCTGCTGGATATGATCTGCCTGCAGATTGCATTTTTACTGTCATTTGTCATATTGGGCAGACACATCAATCCTTACGGAGACCCATTATATCGGAATATGGCCATCGCCATTGAATTGATCGATTTGACAGTTCTGATCCTGTTTGAGACATTGTCCGGTGTCCTCAAAAAAGGATTTTACAAAAATTTTGTCATCACAATTCAGCACAGTGCCATTGTGGGTGCACTGTCAGTCGTTTACCTCTTTGTCATCAAAGAAGGGCAGAATTACTCCAGGTTATCTTTGCTGCTTACCTTTGTATTGTATATTTTTATTACATACGGTGCCCGTGAGCTGCGCAAACATGAACTGCGCAAGCAGATGGAAACCGGAGTGAAGCGAACACTGTTCATTGTCACATCCCAGGATGTGGTGGGGGATGTCATTGCCAATGTCAAAGACAATAATTATGCCAGATACAAACTGGCAGGGGCAGCAGTGATTGATGATAATCAGGTGGGCAGAACCTACCATGATGTCACAGTCGTGGCGAATCAGGACAATGTGGTTTCTTATATCTGTCACCAGTGGGTAGATGAAGTGCTGATTGTGATTTCAGAGCATGTGCCTTATCCGCAGCAGCTGATCAGTCAGCTGGCACAGACAGGCGTCACCGTTCATCTGAACCTTGCCAAGGCCTCTGATCTGCCGGGCAGGAAGCAATTTGTGGAGAAAATCGGCAGCTATACTGTTCTGACAACAAGCATTAACTGTGCTTCAGGAAGACAGCTTCTGGCAAAGCGTGCGATGGATATCGCCGGGGGACTGGTAGGATGCCTGCTGACAGGCATTATCTTCATCTTCGTGGCACCGGCTATCTACATCAGCTCTCCGGGACCGATCTTCTTCACCCAGGAGAGAGTCGGAAAGAATGGCAAGAAATTCAAAATGTACAAATTCCGCAGCATGTACATGGATGCGGAAGCCCGCAAAGCCGAACTCATGAAGGACAACAAATTGGGAGACGGCAAAATGTTCAAAATGGATTTCGATCCCCGTGTCATCGGCAACAAAATCCTGCCGGACGGCACCCACAAAACCGGTATCGGAGACTTCATTCGAAGGACAAGCCTAGATGAATTTCCACAATTCTTCAATGTGCTAAAAGGAGATATGTCCATCGTCGGCACCAGACCACCATTAATCTCAGAAACCAACCTGTATGAACTTCATCACTACGCACGACTGGCCATCAAACCAGGCATCACCGGACTGTGGCAGGTCAGCGGACGAAGCGATATCACAGACTTCGAGGAAGTCGTGAGGTTGGATAAGGAGTACATAGAAAATTGGGATATCGCAATGGATATTAAGATACTGTTTAAGACAGTGATGGTGGTGCTTAAGAAAGATGGGTCGATGTAAGAGGGAGTAAAGACTATGAATAATTATAAAATTGCTGTGGCGGGAACTGGATATGTTGGTTTATCAATTGCTGTGCTGCTTTCGCAGCATCATCGGGTGTCACCTAATGATGACTACATGTTGCTGAATTGTGTTGAGAAGTGAAACGGTATGGATTATTCATAATAATAGGATTGAATAGAAGTGAGGCGGAATGATATGTATAGTTTTAATAATCATTATACACCAATAGTCTTCAATTTAACAATCTATACTTAGCCGACTGCGTGATAAATACAGAAATTTATGAAAATGAAATACATCTTTCGGGATGTGAACATAGACGCTTTTAAGTATCAAATGACGGAGGAATAGATATTATGAAGGGCATTATTTTAGCAGGCGGATCGGGCACTCGTCTGTATCCGTTAACGAAGGTAACGAGCAAGCAACTCTTGCCTATCTTTGATAAACCAATGATTTATTATCCGATGTCCGTTCTGATGAACGCTGGCATCCGTGACATTTTAATTATTTCCACACCGCAGGATACTCCTCGCTTCGAGAATCTGCTGGGTGATGGTCACCAGTTTGGTGTGAATCTGACCTATGCTGTTCAGCCTTCTCCGGATGGATTGGCACAGGCCTTTATCATTGGTGCTGATTTTATCGGTAACGATTCTGTGGCTATGGTGCTGGGCGACAACATCTTTGCCGGCCACGGCCTGAAGAAGCGCCTGCAGGCAGCTGTTCAGAATGCAGAGAACGGCAAGGGTGCAACTGTGTTCGGTTACTATGTGGACGATCCGGAGCGTTTCGGCATTGTGGAGTTCGATAAGAACGGCAAGGCTGTTTCTATCGAGGAAAAGCCGGAACATCCGAAGAGCAATTACTGTGTTACTGGTCTGTACTTCTATGACAATCGTGTGGTCGATTTTGCAAAGCAGTTGAAGCCGTCCGCCCGTGGTGAGCTGGAGATTACTGATCTGAATCGTATTTACCTGGAAGATGGTTCTTTGAATGTGGAATTGTTAGGACAGGGTTTCACCTGGTTGGATACAGGTACACATGAGAGTTTGGTAGATGCAACTATTTTTGTAAAAACAATGGAACAGCATCAGCATCGCAAGATTGCATGTCTGGAAGAAATTGCTTATCTGAATGGCTGGATTAGTAAGGATGAACTGATGAAGGTCTATGAAGAATTGAAGAAGAATCAGTACGGACAGTATTTGAAGGATGTCATGGACGGCAAGTATCAGGAGCATCTGTATTAATTCGATGACAAGTAAAAGTTAGAGGAGAGTAAATCATGAATATTATTGTTACCGGCGGTGCTGGTTTTATTGGTAGTAACTTTGTGTTCCACATGCTGAAGCAGTATTCGGATTACCGGATCATCTGCCTGGACAAGTTGACCTATGCTGGCAATCTGTCCACGTTGGCACCTGTTATGGATAACCCGAACTTCCGCTTTGTGAAGGCCGACATCTGCGACCGCGAAGCTGTTGACAAGCTGTTTAAAGAAGAGCATCCGGATATCGTGGTCAATTTTGCGGCAGAATCTCATGTTGACCGTTCCATCGAAGATCCGGGTATCTTCCTCCAGACCAATATTATCGGTACCAGTGTTCTGATGGACGCTTGCCGCAAATATGGTATCCAGCGTTATCATCAGGTTTCTACAGATGAGGTTTATGGTGACCTGCCGCTGGATCGCCCCGACCTGTTCTTCACCGAAGAGACTCCGATCCACACCAGTTCTCCGTACAGCAGCTCCAAGGCTGCCGCTGATCTACTGGTTCTGGCTTACCATCGTACCTACGGCCTGCCTGTGACTATTTCCCGTTGCTCCAACAACTATGGTCCGTATCACTTCCCGGAGAAGCTGATTCCGTTGATGATTGCTAATGCACTGGCTGATAAGCCACTGCCTGTTTATGGCGAGGGTCTGAATGTCCGTGACTGGCTGTATGTGGAGGATCACTGCAAGGCCATTGACCTGATTATCCACAAGGGCCGCGTTGGTGAAGTCTATAACGTCGGTGGCCATAATGAGAAACAGAACATCGAGATCGTGAAGATTATCTGCAAGGAACTGGGCAAGCCGGAAAACCTGATCACCCATGTTGGCGACCGCAAGGGTCATGATATGCGTTATGCCATCGACCCGACCAAGATTCACAACGAGCTGGGATGGCTGCCGGAGACCAAGTTCGAGGACGGCATCAAGAAGACTATCCAGTGGTATCTTGATAACCGTGAGTGGTGGGAGACCATCATTAGCGGTGAATACCAGAATTACTACGAGAAAATGTACAGCAATCGCTAACGGGAGGAAAGAATATGAAGTTTTTTGTAACGGGCGTTGGCGGTCAGCTGGGTCATGATGTAATGAATGAACTGCTGAAACGCGGCCATGAAGGTGTTGGTTCTGATATTCAGGAAACCTACAGCGGTGTGGCAGATGGCTCTGCGGTAACGAAAGCTCCGTATGTGGCTCTGGACATTACTGATAAAGACGCTGTTGAGAGAGTAATTACAGAGATAAATCCGGATGCTGTGATTCACTGTGCAGCATGGACTGCTGTGGACATGGCGGAGGATGACGATAAAGTGGCGAAAGTTCGCGCAATCAATGCTGGCGGTACCCAGAACATTGCAGATGTCTGCAAGAAGCTGGACTGCAAGATGACCTATATCAGCACGGACTATGTGTTCGATGGTCAGGGTACCGAGCCTTGGAAGCCGGACTGCAAGGATTACAAGCCTTTGAATGTATATGGCCAGACGAAACTCGATGGTGAACTGGCAGTCAGTCAGACACTGGAGAAGTATTTCATTGTTCGTATTGCTTGGGTGTTCGGCCTGAACGGTAAGAATTTCATCAAAACTATGCTGAATGTCGGAAAGACCCATGACACTGTCCGTGTGGTCAATGACCAGATCGGCACACCAACCTATACTTACGATTTAGCTCGACTGCTCGTCGATATGAATGAAACGGAAAAGTATGGTTACTACCATGCTACTAATGAGGGCGGGTATATCAGCTGGTACGATTTCACGAAAGAAATTTACCGTCAGGCTGATTATAAGACGTACGTTTTGCCGGTGACTACGGCAGAGTATGGTCTGAGCAAGGCCGCTCGTCCGTTTAACAGTCGTTTGGATAAAAGCAAGCTGGTTGAAGCTGGCTTTACTCCGCTTCCGACTTGGCAGGATGCGCTGAGCCGTTATCTGAAAGAGATTGAGCAGTAATAGAGGAGATAGAAGAAATGGGACAGATTAAAGTTGAAAAAAATGTAGGCGGCATCGAGGGCCTTTGTGTGATTGAGCCTGCTGTTCATGGTGATACCCGTGGCTACTTTATGGAAACCTACAATGAAAAAGATATGAAGGAAGCTGGCATTGACATCCACTTTGTGCAGGACAATCAGTCTATGTCCACAAAGGGCGTGTTGCGCGGTCTGCACTTCCAGAAACAGTATCCGCAGTGCAAGCTGGTGCGCGCCGTGCGTGGCACTGTGTTTGATGTTGCTGTTGATCTCAGAAGCAATTCAGAGACCTATGGCAAATGGTATGGTGTCACGCTGTCCGCTGAGAACAAGAAGCAGTTTCTCATCCCGGAGGGCTTTGCACATGGCTTCCTGGTTCTGAGTGACGAGGCTGAGTTCTGCTACAAGGTCAATGACTTCTGGCATCCGAATGACGAGGGTGGTATGGCTTGGAACGACCCGGAGATTGGCATTGAATGGCCGGAAGTGAAGGGCGAATACAAGGGTAGCGCAAGCGCAGAGGGCTACACGCTGGAAGATGGCACGGCACTGAATCTGAGCGATAAGGATCAGAAGTGGCTGGGATTGAAAGATACTTTTAAATTTTAAGAACACAGGGGTAGGTAGAATGCAGCGGGAAAACGAAGTACAACACGTATTTCTGGTAGGAGCTAAGAGTTTAGGCGCATACGGTGGATATGAAACCTTTGTATATAAGCTCACGGAGTACCACCAGAATAAGAAAAATATTAAATATCATGTAGCGTGTAAGGCTAACGGTGACGGCTGCATGGATGAAACAAAAGTGGAAGGTGTGACCAGAATCAATAATCACGAGTTCGAGTTCCACAATGCGCATTGTTTCAAAATTGACATTCCTCAAATTGGTGCAGCACAGGCCATTTATTACGATGTTGCAGCATTAAATGCTTGCTGCAAGTACATAAAAGGACATAAAATTGCACATCCGATTGTTTATATTATGGCCTGCCGCATCGGACCTTTTGCTGCTCATTTTTACAAAGAGATTCATAAGTTGGGCGGTACTGTGTACTTGAATCCAGATGGACACGAGTGGATGAGAGCAAAATGGTCTGCACCGATTCGGAAATACTGGAAGATTTCCGAACAGATGATGGTTAAATACTGCGACCTTGCTATCTGTGATTCTGTGAACATCGAAAAGTATATCCATGAGTGCTATGACGGTAAGGGTATAAAAGGTAAAAATCCGAAAACGACATTTATTGCTTATGGTGCGGATTTGACCCTTAGCAAGCTGGCGGATGACGATGAAAAGCTGGTGAATTGGTATAAAGAAAAAGGACTGGCGAAGAAGGAATATTATCTTGTCGTCGGTCGCTTTGTACCGGAGAACTCTTTTGAAGTTATGATTCGAGAGTTCATGAAAAGCAAAAGCAAAAAGAATTTTGCAATTATTACAAATGTAAATGATAAGTTCTTGAATGAACTTGAGGAAAAACTTCATTTCAAGCGTGATAAGAGAATTAAGTTCGTCGGCACTGTTTATGATCAGGAGTTGTTGAAGAAGATTCGAGAGAATGCCTATGCTTATTTCCATGGGCACACGGTTGGCGGCACTAACCCGTCGTTGATAGAAGCATTGGGCAGCACGGATTTAAATCTGCTGGTTGATGTAGATTTTAATAAAGAAGTTGCAGAAGATTGTGCTTTGTATTGGAGCCGTAAGCAGGGGAGTCTTGCAAAGTTGATTGATAAAGCAGATAAGATGAATACAGATGAAATTGCAGGGATGGGCAGGAGAGCTAAGAAGCGTGTAGTAAAAGAGTACACATGGGATAAAATTTGTGGACAGTATGAAAATGTCTTTGTGGATGGGGAAAACTGACTATGAAAATATTGGCAATACATAATTTCCATAGAAAAGGTTCAGCAAGTGGCGATGATCAAGTGTTTAAAAGTGAAACAGCCTTGCTGGAGAGTCATGGAAATCAGGTGATTAAATACACAGTTTCTAATGATGAATTTGACAATGCAGGGTTGATAGGAAAGTTGTCAGCAACATTAGGGATGCTGTGGAGCTTTAAAAATTATAAAGCTGTTCAGCAAGTGATTGAAAAGGAAAGACCTGATATTGTGCACATCCATACTTTTTTTCCTCTACTTTCGCCGTCTATTCTTTACGCTGTTAAACGAAGTGGAGTCAAAGTGGTGGCAACATTACACGATACCCGTTTTGTGTGCCCGTGTTCAACATCTTTGCGTGGAACGGAGTTATGTAATGAGTGTGGTGACGGAAAATATTTTAGGATGTGCAAATACGGCTGTTTTAAAAATTCTAGGTTACAGAGTTTTATTGTGGCTGGTATTTTTACTTATCATCGTATGAGAAAAAGCTTTTATGAGCAGATTGACCGGTATATTTGCCTGAATGAGAATCAGATTAATCTTTTGACAAATATTGGATTTGATAAAAATAAGATTACGAAGAAGTATAATTTTGTACCTGATGCAGAAGCAGAGCTCAAGGCGATAAAAACAGATAATGTACCAGAGAGGTATATCGTTTTTTATGGCCGTATTGGAGAGGAAAAAGGTATTAGAATCCTAATGAAAATTTGGGATGGGTTACCAGATATTCCTTTGGTTGTAATGGGGGGAGGGCCACTTGAAGAAGAGTTTAGATATTGGGCGGAAAAACATAACAATGTTTATTTTCTCGGATATACACAACATGATAAATGCCTATCAATTGTGAAAGGTGGAGAATTTGTGGTTTTTCCATCTATTTGGTATGAAGGCTGTTCCATGGTCGAAATCGAGACGGAAAGCCTAGGAAAAGGTTTGATAGCAACTGATCTTGGCTTTTCAACAGAAGCAATAGAAGAAGGTAAGAATGGTTACAAGATAAAATTGGGTGATATCGAAGGTTTCCAGAAATGTATCACAGAATTTTGGAGCAAACCCGAACTGATTTTGGAGATTGGTCGAAATGCGCGACAGGATTATGAGCAAAAATATAAACCAGAAGATAATTATGGACAACTGATGGATATTTATCAAAAAACGATAGGACGATTAAAATGAACGCAAACATAAACAAAAAAGATAAAATAAATATCCTTTTTAGAACAGCAATAAAAGCCGTAAGAGGCTGTTTTAGACGATTATTTCTTAAAGAAGCACATGGGATGCTTCTGGTGGGAAAGAATGTGCAAATTTCTCACGGTAAACATATTTGTTGTGGAAAAAATGTTAAGTTTGAAGATTTTTCAGAAATTCATGGATTGTGTTCTGAAGGCCTAAACTTTGGAGATTATGTGACAATAAGCCGAGGAGTTATGATACGTCCATCTAGCTACTATGGTGGTGATTATGGAATTGGCCTGACGATGGGAGAACACAGTTCAATTGGTCCGTATGGCTATGTCGGATGTTCTGGAAGAATCACGATTGGTAAGAATGTAATGTTTGGACCAAAATGTAGTTTATTTGCAGAAAATCACGTCTTTTCTGATACAGAGAGTAGCATTAAAAGCCAAGGTGTTCAGCAAAAGGGGATTATAATTGAAGATGACTGCTGGATTGGAAGCAATGTAACGATTCTTGATGGCGTGACGATTGGAAAAGGCTCTGTAATAGGTGCGGGGACTCTGGTGACGAAGGATATTCCAGCACAGAGTATTGTGATAGATAAGAGAGAGAAAGAAATCAAAAGGAGAAAATAATATGGATGAATAATTCTTTTATAAGTGTGGTTAAGACGAGATGGAGTTAAAAGAGCAAAGTATTTAAGAAAAAATGGGGTTTTGAAATAATGTATTCTATGAAATGTGAAAACATTGCAACTGGTATCTCAGAGAGATATCAAGTGAACCTTATTTTTGTAAATAATATAACAATGTAGTTGCAGTTGCTGATGGCTCACTTTACATGCATAGTGCAACAAAATGTACGTTCGATTGTGTTGGAGGCGCAGATAATATATTGGTCCAATTAAAATCTATGTTAATTGTAATATCATGTATAATGTGGAAATTAGTCCAAATGCGATTGCTGCAGCCAGAAGTGCGGTTACAAAAGATGTATAATTGGTAACGATTGAACGATTGTTGGAGAAAATCCGGCAAGAGTAATAGAAAAATTTGATGAATTAAAGAAGAAAAGAAAACGTTTGACGTTTCCTGATAAGAATGGAAGTAGAGATGCGGTTTTGAAATACTTTTAGGAAAAATAAGTCAAGTTATACATTAAATGAAAAGGCGGAATTATGAAAATAATATCTTTTACAATGGTTAATAATGAAAGTGAAATAATTGAGTCCTTTATTCGGTATAATTATAATTTTGTAGATGAAATGATTATTATTGATAATGGTTGTACAGATAGCACAATACAAATTGTTAGAAATTTGGTGAAAGAAGGTTATAAAATAAAGGTTTATGACGAATCCTTGGAAGCTTATAACCAGTATAGGCTAGATAATAAATATTTAACAAAAATTATTAATGAAATGTCCCCAGATATTATTCTTCCTTTAGATGCGGATGAGTTCTTGATTGGAGAGGAAAACCCCAGAGAGATTCTTGAAAACCTTGATTTAAATAAAATATATTATGTAAATTGGCAATGGTATGTAATGACCAAGCAAGACGATATTCAGGAGTATTTCATACCAAAGAGGATGAAGTATTGCTTGGATAGGCCTGCCTGGAATTATTCAGATAAGACGCCTGTAACAAAGACAATTGTAACTGCAAAATATTATCAGCGTATGAAGCTTACACTATCGATGGGGCATCATACTGTTTTTGGAAACGAGAAAGTTGAAATCGAAAAGCTTGATAAAATATGCTTGGCTCATTATCGTGCGATTAGTGAGCAGCAACTTATATATAAAACTTGTTGCTATACTATGCGTGATATTGCAACAATGGAAAATAATTTTGAAACGGCGCAAAGAACAAATCAGATGGCAGTAATAGAACATGGAGCAAATATGTGGGATGCTGCAGAAGAAGCTTCGTATGGTGGCTATGAAAGGAATATTATTTTCAATCCAATAGACTTGACGTATTGTATAAAATCGCCAATTACTATAAAATATTCAGCTTTATCTAATGAAAGTCTTGCTCAACGTGTTATGCAAACTGGAAGAGAAATGGCTGTCAGAGCGTATAATTCGGAAAGATCAAAAAAAGAAAAGGCTTTTTTGAAACCGATTGTTATATGGTTAGATGGAATTAGGGGAGAGGAATGTATATTTCCAAACCCATCAAATAAACTTACTATTTTAACGGAAATGTATAATGTTCGAGGATTGATTACGACGACAGAAGAAATTAGGTTTCTTAAAGCTAATTACCGTTTAATTGTTACACCAGATTTTGTAAAATTTTTGCCACATAAATTTATAGTAATACCAAATACTGTTGATTTCCATAAAATAAAATTGAAATTAATAAATGTGGGTATTCCAGAGAATAAGATTGTATCGCTTAAGGAGTATAAAAAATCCTTGGGGCTTTTGGGAAATATGTATTGCTATGTGCGGTTTGTTCCAAGTATGATAGCAAGGATAAATGCATACATAAAACGAAATGGGCTACAAGGTACAGTTAATAAAATAAAGAATAGATTGAAGAAATAAGAGGAAAACAGTATGGATAAGGTGTTAAGCATTATTGTTCCTGTTTATGGGGCAGAAACATATCTAGAAAAGAACATGATGACAGTAATAAAACAACTGACACCTGAATGCGAGTTGATTCTAGTAGATGATGGTTCAAAAGATAAATCGGGAGAAATTTGTGATAAATTATCAAAGATAAATGGAAATGTGCGGGTTATACACAAAGCAAATGGTGGTGTTAGCAGTGCACGTAATGCAGGAATTGATATTGCTGAAGGTAGGTATATCACCTTTGTGGATAGTGATGATTATGTGGCAAATGATTATGTTAAATCAATTCTTCAGCTGATTCTTACGGGAAAGGACGTATATTTTTTTGGTGCCTATCTTGTTTCTGATAAACAAAAGAAAATAATGAAATCATGGCTGAACAATGAAAAATTATCTGGAGATGGTATGTATAATGCTCAAAAACTTTTGTTCGGATGTCAGTCAAATGAGCCATGGGATAAAGTTTTTAAGAATAGCATCATACAGTACCATAGTTTAAAGTTTCCTTTAAATATTCATTTAGGAGAGGACTTAGTGTTTTCGTTAGATTATATAAAGTATGCAACATCTGTGGAAATTTTAAATAAACCGATATATTTTCATACAATAAATCCAAACGGGCTAGGTCACAAAGTGGTAACTCAAGAAACACTAGTATATCATGATGCGGTCTTTTGTCAGATGCTTGATACTATTAAAGTGCTGAATGTTGATAAAACGATAGAATCTCTTGCATATCAAACGATGCTTCAAATTTTGACTAATTGTTGTGGAAAACTTTATCGAAATGGCTATTCTGCTGAAAAAATTAAAAAAATTGTAATGGCTTATGACTGGTACGATCTGCTTCTTTCAAAAGATTACAAGGGTTTAAAGAATTGCATAAGAAAATACTTCATGAAACATGAAAAGTATTTCTTTATCTCTAGAGTGTTTTCAAAATGAATTGAAAGAGAGAAAAATATATGAAAATAAAAGTGAACAAATATTGTATATTATTATTTTTATTGATTTTTTTTGAGTTGGATTGCTTTTTCTTGATTAACAGATATGCAGTGTATATAGCTGGAATTTCATATTATGATTTGCTTTGTATTGCTAAGCTGCTTATTATCTTTTGCACTATCTGCAAATATAAGGATGTCTTTCGGTTAAAGAAAACATTTCTAAATATTCTTCCAATTGGAGCTATGTTATTAACATGTACATCTGCAATAGCTGCGAATGTTGTGGCTGGTCAAGGAATAATTGAAGGAATTATAGCACAAAGGGATTGGGTAAGCTGGTTATTAATGTACTATCCGCTTTCTATTTGGTTACGTAAAGGAAAGTTGGATGGAAAGAAAATTGTAAGAACCTTGTGTATAGCAGCAGTTATCTATTTGACATTGTGCACGGCGCAGTATTTAGTTGCGGGAAAAGTAATATTTCTTCATACAGATGCAAATGAAAGATATGGTTCGGTTAGATTGAGATTCAATAGTCTACTTCCATTGGTATTATCTGGCTTTATGATAGATAATATTGTCCTTGATTTGAATAAGAAAAGCAAAAAGTACAGTATTGTCATCCTAATTGCAACATTTATTTTTTTTGCTGTAGTAACTAAAGGAAGGATGCGAACACTGGCATTTTGTGCAGGTGTGGTAATCTGTTTAGTACTTAGGAGAGCATCTATCACAAAAAAAATTATTAGTATCCTTTTTATTATTTTATTAGTTGCATTTCTTGCATCCACACAGATTGGCAAAGACACATTAGACATATTATTTGGATCTGGTGCGGGAACTAGTGCGGATACATTATCGATACGAACGGTAGAAAGACTATATTATTTAAAATATTTGACTCAATCTCCATTCAATTTTATTTTTGGATGCGGCTATCCAAATTCTGCCTATTATACAGCTGTACGAATGAGTACACCTACGATAGGAACGTGGACTTATTACACGACGGACGTAGGTATACTTGGTAGTATGTATTATTATGGTATTTTGGGATGCAGTTGGTTTATAGTAGTATATCTTTATATGTTAAAAAAAGGAATTATTATTTATAAACATACGGGAAAAACGGGATTTGTACAAGGAATAATAATAGATCTTATTGGATGTGCGACACTTGTTCCGTTGATTTTTAATTCATCCATATTAATGCCTTTGCTTGTAGCATGGGCAGAGGCAGAGGAAAGAGCAATAATGCAAAAACACAATGATTAATGAAAGTGGGAGGAAATAAATAATTAATGAAAGTTTTAGTTGTAAATCAGCATGCGAATAATTTTGGAGATGAAGCTGCCGGAGCGGCATTGGTGCAGAATCTACTTCAACTTTCAGAAATAGAATGCATTGAATTATTATATTGTATGCCCGGTTATATTCCGATTAATGATAATAGAGTAATACATAATCATGACCTTAATGTTAGAACTTTCCGAAGAATTGAGTTTTTGAAATATATATTTACCGGAAAGGCAGAAGGAGCTTTTTTGCCATGCTTTTTGAAAAAATTGAAAGAATATGATTGTGTTGTAGTTTCACCGTGTGGTGCTAATTTGGGTATATATAAAGATTGGCAATTGTTGTTTCAAGATTTGACGGTTGTAAAAAATAGAAAAAGGCTGATTTTTCATTTAAATACAATTAGTCCGAGTGGTAATTATTTGTTTGATAAGTTGGTTATTAAGCTTTGCAGAAAATCTGAAGTGTATGTTAGAGAAAAGGCATCGTATGATTATTTGATGAAAAACCATGTAAACGTAAGGCTAGGAACAGATTCAGCATTTTCTCTTAAATCACAAAATAAAATTATAGCAACCGAAAAGAGAATAGTTTTTGTCCCATCTGATGTTTGGAGTTGGCATGTTGATTTTAAGGGAAAAAGTAGACAAGATTACGAAGAAAATGTAATTAAACCACTGGCTGATTTTGCATATAAATACAATATGGAAGTGACTATCCTTCCACATACAAATACAAATCAGGAAATGAAGTTTAATAAAATGACAAAAGAACTGCTTAAAAAGCAGAATCAGAATGTTAGTGTTAATATTGTGAGTGTCACTTCTGTATATGATTACGAAAATATTATTCGTAGTGCGTATATTGTTATTGGAATGAGATATCATACGATTGTTTTTGCAGTGAAAAATGCTATTCCCTTTTTAGCTATTTCCTATGAACAAAAAATTGTAGAGGTATCGTGCTATTCAAGGATGGACAGATATTGTATGAAACTAAAATCAGCAATGGATTTGCAGATGTTTAGCGAAAAATTAAATGAAGTTTATTTAAATCATGATAAAATTCGTAATGAATTATCAGAGATATCGAAAAAAATAATGGACAAATCATTAATAGTAATTCATGAGCAATTCAATTGATGGGTGTGAAATTGGTAAAAACATTTGTAGCATTATATTATGAATAATGTAGTAATTATTTTTAAAGTATACGAGGTAAATAAATGAATGGCGGTAGTCGAGTTCAAAATACAAGCCGAAATATAATTACGGGATTAACAAATAAAATCATTCTTTTAATACTTTCTTTTGTGAGCAGGAAAGTATTCATTCAGTTTATAGGTGTAGAATATCTTGGAATTAATAGCTTATTTGCTAATGTATTAACTATTTTGTCATTGGCTGATATGGGATTTGGAATTGCTATGTCGTACAGTTATTATAAACCTTTAGCTGAAAATGATGAAGAGAAGCTTGCGGCTTTAGTACAATTTTATAAAAGAATATACAATATAATTGCGAGCGTTGTGGCGCTAGCAGGTATTTGCATACTTCCTTTTTTGAAATATATAATAAATATGGATAAGCAGATTGATTATATTTATATTTATTATGTAATTGCATTGGCTAATACGGTAATTTCATACTTATTTGTATATAAATCTAATATTATAAGCGCGGATCAAAAAAGTTATCTTATTAATAGATTGCAACTTTGGGTTAGCATAGGGAAAATGATAGTCCAAATGGGATGTGTAATTTTCTTTAAAAATTACATGGTTTATACTATCATTGATGTTTTGGCTACCTTGTTAAATAATATTTTAATATCTAATACAGCTAATAAATTGTATCCATTTATAAATAAAAAGAACAATGCCTTATTAGATAAAAAAAGTCAAAAAGATATTTTTTTAAATATGAAATCTGTTTTTTTGTATAAATTTTCTGCTAGCATTATGAGCGGAACAGATAGCATTATAATGTCAACAATTGTTGATACAACAATTGTTGGTATGTATTCAAATTATTTAACTTTAACCTCACAGATTACTTCTTTTGTGCAAATTGTTTTTTCATCATTTACGGCGAGTATTGGTAATTTGGTTATTGAGAATGAATGTAAAAAAAATTATGATGTTTTTCGTATTATGCAAATGATAAGTCATATTATGAGTGGCATAGTTTGTGTGTGTTTGTTAGTTTTAGCAAATGATTTTGTAGAACTTTGGCTGGGAATAGAATACAATATGGGAAAAACAATGGCATTTGCAATTGCAACTAATACATATTTTACGATTGCAATGCAGCCTATTTGGTCATATAGAGAAGCAACGGGATTGTATAACAAGACGAAGTATGTAATGGTAGCAACGGCTGGGGTTAATATTGTTCTTTCAATTATTATGGGATTGTATTTTGGAGCTCCTGGCATAGTTTTTGCAACTGTTTTGGCGAGGCTTTCAACCTATTTTTGGTATGAGCCATATTTGGTATACAAACTTTATTTTAAACAAAAAGCTGTTGGATATTATTTGAATTTTGTAATCAGTATTGTACTGATCTTTTTATCCTACATAGCAACGGAAAAAGTGTTTTCTATGTTTAAGATTAATGGATGGTTTGGATGGATAGTACATGCTGCTTTAACATGTTGCATTACGGGAAGTTTCTACTTTGTAAGATATGTATGGACAGATGAATTTAAAATGTGCATTAATAAGATGAGACGATGAATTTTAAACTAACGCCTTTGTAGGCTGAATAAAATTTATTTTAATGAATTTTGAACTGTGTGGTTTGATTTATATACATTTTAAACAAAAAACAAAAAAACAAATTGAATCCACATTGAAAATTTTGGATTAAGAAACTTATTATAAAGTTTTGCGGATAATTGGTGAATATATGTTTTGAGAGGTATGTAGATGAATTGTGCAATGGTAATTTTGAATTATAGAGATAGTGAACGCGCCATAAACTTGGCAATAAATTGTGCTAAATTTAAATCAATAGATAAAATTGTTTTAGTTGATAATTATAGTCAAGATGGTTCATTTGAAAAAATGAAAACATTAACCAATCAGAAGATAGCAGTACTTGAAACTTATAATAATGGCGGATTTGCAAAAGGAAATAATTATGGGGCGGAGTATCTTATTAGAAATTATAATCCAAAGTATATATTCTTTGCGAATACAGATACCAGGTTTTCAGAAAAAAATATTATGGCCTGTATGAATGCGTTAGAAAAATATTCGGAAATTGGTTTGATTTCTACACGAATGAAGGGACCAGATGGAAAAGAGCAAGAAGGATATTTTGCAATTCCAACATATCGAGAATGTATTCGAGATTATTTTTATTTAGGGAGAAGATATTATGCCAAAAATAAACATTACCCGAGGTCTTTTTATAATAAAGTAGAACGTGTAGAAGCAGTTCGTGGAAGCTTTATGTTTTTTCGAACGGAGGCATTGCAAAAGGCTGGAATGTTTGATGAAAATACATTTATGTACTGTGAAGAATCTATTATTTCTATGAGATTAAAAAGAGTTGGCTATACGGTAGGATTATGTACAGATCAGTGGTATTTACATGATCATTTAGAAAGTCAAAGTAATCCATCTACAGTTGCTATGAAACGCTTATATAGATCTAGATTTTATATGATGGTTAATTATATGAAAATCAACACACTAAAGCAAGTATATATGAAAATTTTAGCACGATATTCAATTATTGAATGGAATATTGTGCTAAGGTTGAAGAAATTTGTGCACAGATAGTTGAGGAGGTAATACCATGAGGCAAATTAATCAAGATGAACTCAAGAAAATAGAAGTAGATATACTTAAATATATTAGGAATATTTGTGAAGAAAACAATATTCAATACTATCTTGCATATGGTACATTGATAGGTGCTGTAAGACATAAGGGCTTTATTCCATGGGATGATGATATTGATATAATGGTGCCTATTGAGCAGTATAATAAGCTGATTAGAATTATTGATGAAGACGGAGGAGAATATAAAGTTTTAGATTGGGAAAACAACAGCAACTATTTTTATCCGTTTGCTAAAGTTGTGGATAGCAGAACTCGACTGGTTGAATTAGAAGAAAAAGCTATAGACGAATTAGGTGTCTATGTTGATATTTTTCCATTAATTGCAGTTCCTCAGAATAGAATTCAATATAATTTGTTTATGCTAAAGATGAGGAGGTTAATTCGAGAATGGAGATATTCATCAATGTTGCAACCTGAAGAAAAAAAAGGCATACTAAAGAGATTGGTTAGAGATATCCGATTTACTTATGCGAATAGGAAAGGTGCTGAATATTGGCTTAATGAAATAAGAAGCGAAGAGAAAAAAAGGCCAGTTTCAAATGCAGAAGTAATTGGTGACTATTATTCAGCAAGGAGTAAGAATTTTTTAGCTGAGAAATTTGAGCTGGAGTTTGAAGGTGAAATGTTTTCTGCACCAAGCACGTATGATGATATTTTATCGGGTGGGTATGGTGATTACATGGAATTACCTCCAAAGGAACAAAGGGTGACACACCACCACTTTAAAGCATGGTATGTTGAATAGCCGTTACAGGAACATCACAAGATAATCAATGAACACATCCTCCAGCAATGGAGGTTTGTATTTAATAAAGTGTTCACGAAATGCGAAAAATAAAAAATCGTGAAAGGGAGGAAATGGAAAATAATGAACAAGCAAGAATGTGATATCTTGAACACGCTTTTGTTGGAACCATTTATAAATCAAAGAATTCTAGCAGAAGTATCAGGCCATTCATTGGGGGTGGTAAACCGTTCTCTAAAGGAACTTATCAAAGCCGGTTACTTAGATGAATCTATACGTCCAACAGTGAAAGCAATCACAGAATTCAAACAGAAAACCCCGCAGCGCGCCGTTATTCTGGCGGCAGGCTTTGGCATGCGAATGGTTCCAATCAATACCGAAATGCCGAAAGGTCTCTTGGAAGTTAACGGGGAGGCATTAATCGAACGTATCATCAAGCAGCTTCATGAAGTAGGAATTAAAGAAATCTATGTTGTTGTAGGATTCATGAAGGAAAAATATGAGTACTTGATGGATGAGTACGATGTAGAATTGATAGTTAACGCCGATTATGCGGCAAAGAATAATCTTCATTCGGTCAAACTTGTAAAAGAACATTTGGAGAATGCGTACATTATTCCATGTGATATTTGGTGTGACAGAAACCCGTTCCATCAGCATGAACTGTATTCCTGGTATATGGTTAGTGACCTGGTGGACAACGAAAGCAATGTCCGCGTTAATCGTAAAATGGAGCTTGTAACAGTGCCAGAAAGTTCTGGTGGCAATGCAATGATTGGTATCTGCTATTTGGTAAAAGAGGATGCCGATACAGTTGCGAAACGTATTGAGGAACTGTGTAAAAATCAGCGGTATGATGGATCGTTCTGGGAAGAGGCTCTTTATAACAAGGATCGGATGATCGTTACTGCTCGTGTAGTTCATTCAGCTGATGTAGTGGAAATCAATACTTATGAGCAACTCCGGGAAATTGACAGTGATTCTAACCAGCTGAAAACAGATGCAATTCAAGTAATTTGCAAAGCCTTGGAAGCAAAGTCGGAAGCAGTTACAGATATTACGGTTCTGAAAAAAGGCATGACAAATCGGTCTTTCCTGTTTACCTGTAAAGGAAAGAAATATATCATGCGCATTCCAGGCGAAGGAACTGATCAGCTTATTAACCGTCGTCAGGAGGCAGCAGTTTATCAAGCTATTGACGGGAAGCATATTTGCGATGATATTGCTTATATCAATCCGGAAAATGGCTATAAAATCACGGAATTTTTGGAAGGTGCGAGAGTTTGTGATCCTTTGAATTATGAAGATGTTAAGAAGTGTATGAAGCGGCTGTATGCGTTCCATGATTTAAAATTGAAAGTAAACCATGAGTTTGATATTTTCGGACAGATGGAGTTCTATGAAACGCTGTGGGAGGGAACACCTTCTGTTTATAAGGATTATGAAAAAACAAAAGCAAATGTTCTGTCACTAAAGCCTTATATTGATGCACATGCTGGAGAAAAGGTCCTGACTCATATTGATGCAGTGCCGGATAATTTCCTGTTTGTGGAGAAGGATGGACAAGAAGAAATCCGACTGATTGACTGGGAGTATGCAGGAATGCAAGATCCTCATGTGGATGTGGCGATGTTCTGTATTTATTCTCTTTACAATAAACGTCAGGTTGATCGCCTGATTGCAGCCTATTTTACGGAAGGCTGTAGTAATGAGACTAGAATCAAGATTTATTGCTACATTGCTGCTTGCGGTCTGCTGTGGAGTAACTGGTGTGAGTATAAGAGGAATCTCGGTGTGGAGTTTGGTGAGTATTCTCTTCGTCAGTACCGATACGCAAAAGACTATTATCGAATTGTACAAGAGGAATTGAAAAAGCAAGGGGAGGAAAAGTAAATGCCAAGAGTAGAAAGAGCCATTATTATGGCAGCTGGATTAGGAAATCGAATGCACCCGGTAACGCTGACAACACCGAAACCGTTAGTCAAAGTGAATGGGGTGCGGATGATTGACACAGTTATTGATGGTCTGCATAAAAACGGAATCTATGAAATTTATGTTGTTGTCGGCTATCTAAAAGAACAGTTTGTGACACTTGAAAAGGAGCATCCTGGTGTCAAGCTGATTGAAAATCCATACTATGATACTTGCAACAACATATCTTCACTTTATGTGGCACGAAAGCATATTGAAAATGCGATTATTCTGGACGGTGATCAGATTATTTATAATCCGGAAATCCTTGCACCAGAATTTGAACGCTCTGGCTATAACAGTGTTTGGACAGATGCTGAAACGGATGAGTGGCTTCAGACAGTTGAGAATGGCATTGTTACGGCATGTAGTCGGACAGGGGGAAAAGGCGGATGGCAACTGTACAGCATTTCCCGCTGGAATGCAGAGGATGGAAGAAAGCTGAAACGCCATCTTGAAATTGAGTTTGAAGAAAAAAAGAACAGACAAATCTATTGGGATGATGTGGCAATGTTCTGTTACCCGGAGGAGTATCGATTGGGTATCCGTCCGATGAGTAAGGACGATATTATAGAGGTGGATAATCTAAGTGAGCTAATTGCTCTGGATGCCAGTTACAAAAAATATGTGGAGGAAAAGTAAATGAATACGAAAAGAGAACATAGAAAAATAGATTGGATGATAACACTGGTGCCTTTGGCAATCGTAATAGCATTATGTGTTCTATTCTTTTTTGCACCGGAACAATCGAATGCTGTGTTGAGCCAGATCCGTTTTTTCTTTGGTGATACCTTTGGTACATATTATTTGGTAATTGGATTAGGAATTTTTATTCTCTCTTTGTATATCGCTGGTTCCAAGTATGGCAATATTGTCCTTGGTGAGCAAAATGAAAAGCCGAAGTATTCCTTCTTTGCGTGGGGCTCGATGATGTTCACCTGTGGTCTTGCAGCAGATATTTTGTTCTATTCGTTCTCGGAATGGGTGCTGTATGCGACTGATCCGCATCTGGCAGAAATGGGAAGTATTCAAGATTGGGCAGGCGTATATCCTTTGTTCCATTGGAGCTTTATTCCTTGGGGATTTTATCTGGTGTTGGCCGTTGCCTTTGGTTTTATGCTTCATGTAAGAAAAAGAAATCGTCAGAAGTATTCAGAGGCTTGCCGTCCGATTCTCGGAAAGCATACCGACGGCTGGGCAGGTCGCATTATTGACCTGTTAGCTGTGTTTGCACTCCTTGCTGGTACTGCTACCACTTTTAGCGTGGCAACACCGCTGATGGCAACCATTATTAGTGAACTGTTCCATGTTGCCGTTAGTCGTACTGTAATCAACATTATTATTCTTCTGATTACCTGCGCTGTATATACATATTCCTTGTTGCATGGATTTAAGGGAATCAGCAAGCTGGCAAATATTTGTATCTATATGTTCTTTGGCTTGATTGCTTTTGTATTGCTGTTCGGTGGAGAAACACGGTACATTATTGAAACTGGTTTTTCTTCTCTTGGTCGGATGGTACAGAATTTTATTGACCTGTCTACATTTACTGATCCGCTTCGTACATCTAACTTCCCGCAGAACTGGACGATTTACTATTGGGCTTATTGGATGGTTTGGTGTGTGGCTGCTCCGTTCTTTATCGGCAGTATTTCTCGTGGTAGAACAGTACGTCAGACAATTCTTGGTGGCTACGTATTTGGTGTTGGTTCTACGTTGACGAGCTTTATCGTACTTGGTAACTATTCTATGGGAATGCAGGTCACTGGAAAGGCGGACTTTATTGCACAGTATCTGGAAAGCGGAGATCTGTACGGCATGATTGTGTCTATCATCAAAACGATGCCGGGCGCACCTGTTCTTATGGTGGTTGTGTTGCTGACGATGATTGCATTCTATGCTACTTCCTTTGATTCGATTGCGTTGACAGCATCTTGCTACAGCTATCATACACTGGAGAATGGAGAACAACCGAATAAGGGCATTCAGCTGATGTGGTGTATTCTATTGATTTTGCTTCCAATTGCTTTGTTGTTTGCGGAAAGTTCTATGAACAATCTTCAGTCGGTTAGTATTGTTGCTGCATTTCCGATTGGTGCTATAATTGTGATGATTGCAGTCAGCTTTATGAAAGATGCTAAAAAATATATGGAAAGTTTGGATGAAAAAAAGCAGAAAGAGGTTGACAATGTTGGCAACAGAAAATAAACTTGTGAGCAGAGCAGAGCAGAGCAGAGCAGAGCAGAGCAGAGCAGAGCAGAGCAGAGCAGAGCGGTCTGGGTTGAAATATTAAGGGTACGGGCCTGCTTTTGTGTGATATTACTTCATATCTCAACAAAAGGCCGGAATATTCAGCAGTCAAGTCTGTCCAGAACCGGAGGAAAATAGCAGAGCTCTATCTTGAAGACAGCTGCTGCCGCTTCGCCAATAATGCCAGTGAAAATGCAATCTGGCCATTTACAGCCGGCTGGAAGAATTGGCTGTTCAGCCAGTCGGTGGAAGGGGCTGGCGCAAGTGCTGTTGTCTATACCATGGTTGAAATGGCAAAAGTCCATAAGCTGAACATTTATGAATATCTAAAATATGTTCTTGAGCAGCGGCCAGATAATACCTAGACGGACGAACAACTTTCAGAATTAGTACCATGGAGTGAAAAACTCCAATCTATCAAAAAATCGCATACGGATTAAAGTGAATTGCTCCAACTCTTTGTGAGGTGGAGTGATTTTTTAGCACCGTACTATTATTTGACGCTTACCATATAACGCTTTCTTTATGTATTTTGGAATAAATACTATATGGTATTGGCATTTCCATCGTGTATGTGATAACCTTTTATTGTCTATTTGGAACGCCTCCTATGTTCTGAAATTGGCTTGCGACACCATTCTCAGAACATAGGAGGCGTTCTTATAGCATATGCCGCATTTCCATTTACTCTATTCTCCTCAGTTATGCTGGGGGATTAGATCTTTTATTTACATTCTATCGTGTGTAAGAATTTTCTCCATTTTATTTTGGTTGTAAGAAGGAAGAACGTCCTTTAGTGTTCCATCAAACATTGCAGCATAAACTTTTTTATCTGCGCGTAATTGATATTTTTCTAGCGGATTAAGAATGGATTCACCGTCAGAATTTTTTAAAACAAAACATATTTCATCATTTCGAAGAATTTCAGTGGCTAGTAAACGTGATTCATGACTTGTGATAATTAATTGAGTATTTCTGTTGTGTGCTATCTGAAGGAATAATTCAATAATTCGTGTTGTCATTGCAGGATGGAGACAACGGTCTATTTCATCAATTACAAAGGTACGGTCATCAGAAACTTTCAATAGAATTTCTATTAAATCTAATAAACGTGCAGTACCGTCTGATTCTTCTTTTAAATGAAAATAAATAGATTTATTTTCATGGCTAAACTCTATAGTTTTTATGATAAGATCATCTGATTCATTCAATTCAAATGTGTAAAATTCTTTATAGGAACGAAGCATAATAGGAGAGATATGTGACTTACTTTTGGCTTTCCTTTTTTCTAAATCGGAGACAACTTTATTATATAATTTTTCAGGCACTCTGGTTTTGATGATTTCAATAGGAACCTCAACAATTTTCAAATCGGATATGCCAGTTCCTAGTGCATTCAGGAGGTTGGCAATTTCAGTAAGGTTTGAATTGGAAAAATAAGGATAGCCAGTGAGAATACTGTTAGGGTTACTTACTGTTAACTTATTTCTAAACCAATAATATACTTTTTGAAGAATTTTTAATTCTGGTGTATCTTCAAACATTTTTGATTTCCCTTGATTGATGATAGAGAGAAAAAGCATTTCGGAATCTGCTATGGTATCTTCTCCATATATTCTTAATTTGTCAAGTCCAATTGAAGTTTGAAAATAGTCGCCAACAATAAAGGAGTCATTCTGAAGGTCTCTAGTAAAAATTTGTGTATGAGTGTTAGTCTGCGTAAGCTCATAAAGATATTCACTTTGGATGGAACCGTTTTTTAACAAAATGGAAAAACCATAAACGAGATATTTGCCATCAAGAAGTAGTTTGATCTCAAAAGATGTTGGTTTGGATTGATTAGAAGGAATTTGCCTAAAATATTTATTGGTAAAACCATTTGGAAGGCCATTTATAATTATATTTTGAAAAAATTCAAACGCTTTTGTTAAATTAGATTTTCCAGAAGCGTTTGCACCAAAGATAGCTTCGCATTTTGTGAGTTTTACATGTTTGTTTTTGTAGATTCGATTTGAATGCTTTCGAGTTTTACCGGCTTCCATGGAAAAAATCTGTTTTTCATTAAAAGATAGAAAATTTTCTATTGAAAAGTTAATTAGCATAATATATCACCTCATTATATATGATATATCATGAAAACGAAAATGTCAATTTTATTTTTGGTATTATGATAAAAAATTAGCTTAAAATACTTGATATATAATATCAAAAACGAAAAAAACGTTTTAAGGCATAAATTACGGTTGACAAATAGGAAGATAAATGGTATTTTTTATTATGGTTAATAGCAACACAAGTGTACGAGTGATAATTTTTGCCGAATGACCATTCGTGAGACTTATAAAAAACAAAATAGATAAAAAAGGAGATAATTTTTATGAAAATGATAGCGGTTTTTCATAATAAAGGTGGGGTAGGAAAATCAACATTACTATTTCATACTGCTTGTGCATTGGCAGAGAAGGGACATAAAGTATTGATGATGGATTTAGATCCACAGTCAAATCTTTCATTATATGGATTGGATGAAGTGGAGTTACAAAATATATGGGAAGAAGAGGAGGATGTCATTGCGAATGGCTTTCCGCTTGGAATGAATATATTTAATATTTCAGATAGTGAAATATTAAAACACCCAAGAACGATACATTTTTTGTTAAAACCTGTAGAGAGTGGTGTAGACGATTATAATATATTACCACCGACAGTATATATTAATGAAAATTTACATCTTATACCAGGAAGGATAACATTGAGTCAATTTGAAGGAGTATTAGCGGATAGATGGAGCATTTCTCCAGATGAAAATGTATTGGCGATACGAACTATTACTCAATTTAGAACGATAGCGATGAGATATGCAAAACAACTTGGCTATGAATATGTTTTTGTAGATGTTTCACCAAGTTTAGGGTTATTAAACAGGGCTATTATTACATCATGTGATGCGTTTTTTATGCCAGCTACACCTGATTTGTTTTCTATGTATGGAATTAGAAATATTGGACAGTCTTTAATAAAATGGAAAAAATCATATCAAGCGCTTTATGAAAGTGTAAAAGTTCAACTTCGTCCACTATTTGCTCCAGATTTTGTGAAATTTATTGGATATACTATTTATAATGCACGTGGAAGAAAAGATCAACCATTAGGATTGGCAAAGGCACATAGAGATTTTGCAGAACGTATTCCGGAAGAAATAGAACGATGGATTCCTAATGATGAAATTCCTCCATATTTACAGGATAAAATAGGTCAATCTATTGGAGGTAGTGCAGTATGGGCATCACATAATACATATCCAGCTATGGCACAAAAATATAAATGTCCAATGTGGTTAATTCCAGGTAAAGAGCTGGAGAAGGAAGATAGTTTAACTGTTACTAGTAATAGAGTGCGTTTTTTAGATACACAGAAGGCATATTATACATTTGCTGATGATTTGGTAAAGCGAATTGGAGAGAATAAGTAAATATTATATTATGCAGATGCTTACGAAAATACGCAGGATGAGAGTATTAATTATTTGTGGAATTATAGAGGTTACAGAAAGATAAAGATATTAGATGGCGCCGATTCTTTTGAATAGATGGGCAAGTTGGAATAAAGAGGTTATGATTCAGATGGGATTGTTGTTTGCGACGGGATAAAGGTACTGTTGTGTTCAAAATGAATGTTCGGTTTTGAAGAGCCTGCATGATAAAAAATGATAAAGAGAATGTGCTGGGCACATGTCGCATATGTGTAAGATTCTTCTATAAGTAAGGCGAAAAGTTCATTTGGGAGGGGCAGAGCCTTTATCGGCTCTGCCAAAACAGAGATCATATTATTCAAACACAACCTCTTCCTCAGCCTTCGTATAAACCTCAATCTGATTTTGTACATCCAGCTGGTTGACAAGCCAGCCTCTGGCCATGCACATTTTAATAAAGTCGTCGATGCGATTTACACCGTTCATTTCTTTTAAGGTAACAACGACGCCGAATGGAAGCGGTGTTTGTATTTTGGTGGTTGTTCTTTCTTTTGTTTTGATGCTGAGTCCCCATAATCCGGAGCCGGAGTCATAGGCTTTTCGGGGAACAGGGCGTTTTTTTATTTCTTCGCTGATATGTTTGACGTTATCCCATTTGCGGTACATTTTTCTGGCATCTTCTTCGTATAAAGTAATGAGGCCATCTTCTGATTGCTTGTTATTGTCAATTGGCTTAATCTTAGGTTTATGATTTTTATCAGCAAAGATTCTGCCAAAATGGATATCCATCTCGGTGCTGGTGTAGTCAACGCCTTGATTTCTGTTGCATTGTGGAAAGTAGACCAAGGTAGCTCTGGCATAATACGGGTGTGCGTGGTTGACGATTGGAACCGGCAGATTGTAGGTATAAGTTTCAAAGGCTTCAGCAGTACCGGTCATAATAAAACGTATTTCATCATTGGAGGAATGGATGATATCTTTGATATGAACTGGCAGGATGCCATAGCCTGTTTTATGGGAAATATCATCTTTGCGGTTCCATGCGGCAGCGGAATCAATAAGCAAAGCTTTGGCAACTTCTCTGCTTAAACCCATGATGTGAATTAAATAGGCTAATTTGCGTGAAACCCATGGGGCAGCAAATGAAGTACCTGCAACGTAAGCAGCGCCAAGATTATCCAGACAGACTGCAATTTTTTCATCGGTTGTATGACCGTCACCGCCATAGTAGCTCAAGTCAGGCTTATTGAAAAAGGACAATACAGGGCCTGTTCTTGTATAGGAAGCAGAATGGTTTTTAAAGTCAACGGAATTAACGACCAGTGAATTCAGAGAATCTGCAGGAGAACCAATACGCATGTCTTTTTTTGCAGCCCCTGAAGGTATATTTGTTCCAGCAACAACGAAAATGACATCGTATTCACTTTGAATGCGGTCAAGTTCAGCAGCCTCTGGGGATATAAAATTGGGCTTTACCTCTAATTTGGAACCAAGAGACAGATTCCAGACTTTGATATCCCTATTTTGAGCAACAATATCTCTGATTAATCGTAAAACAGCAAAAGAGCTAAAACCTTTATTGGTTGCAACACCAAAGTGTCTGACTCTGAATCTTCCGCAGCCGTCTTCGAGGCGAGGATTGCCCTGTGGACCGTCCACAATGATATAGCTGACAGCTGTGCCGTGTTTATAATCTTCATCCGACAATGGAATATTTTCATCCAGCATGTTTTTATATTCTACCCAATCTTTGAAATAGACTTTTTTATTGAAATGGGTATCAATAACACCGATGATGGGTTCATTGGATGGCTGAGGAATGAGTGATGATTCGGTTTCAAAATTATCATCATCATTTTCAAAATCCTCACGGTTAATTTCAGAAAAATCAGTCAGACTCATTGCTATCAAATATGATGCGTTGTTATAAAGTAATTTAGCTTCGTCAGGCGTTAAACGCAATGTTGTCTGATCAATAATCCGGTCATCTACAATTTGAATTCCAAATTTTGAAAGCAGTTTTTTTGTTTCTATACCTGTTTGATAGATGGTGATAATAGAATCTTGTGTGATGTTTTCCTTCGCACGGTCCACATCAAAATATTCTATATAATAGCTGTCAGTGATAGCCTTCAAAAAAGTAGATTTGGAAATCATTTTACTGTCAGTATAGATCTTGTTAGCTGCTATTTTTTCACAGATTTCACTGGAAATGGTTCCATTGTAATGAGAATCAAGCACCGCAGCAGTTTCTTTCAAAAGTTCAATGGATTTTCTTAATGTATTTAACTGAACAAAATGAGTGAATACATGTTTTTGAATAGTATTGCCATCCTTATCATTTTCCCAGACAAACTTCACACCGCGAATGGAATCGGAAGGACTCTTGCTTCCTTCAGCCAAAATTGCTTTCATACGGTTGCTTTTGGCAACAATATGTTTATAATGAACACTGACCAGAGCACCGCCGATATCCGTATTGGTTTTCCAATACGAAAGAATACTGGTAAGCTGCTGGATCATATGTCGTATATGAGCAGATTCTACAGTTTTACCTTTAGGTAACTTCGGAAATCCGGGCTGAGAAGTATTAGGCCGCTGTTCAAATCGGCCTTTTAACTGAAGAATATTATTCATTTAAATCCCCCTTTAAGTCTCTTGATACGGTACTCTTTGATTTTCCGGTAAGAATCCCGATTTCACGAACAGTGAAATTTTGAGATTGAAGTTTTTTAAGGTCATTAGGTTTCTCATGGCAGATGGAAGTATATAATCTTCTGAAATAGTCCATCCCATCCTGTGGATCACTGAAAGCAACAGCGGTCTTTATAAGATTCTTCAAATCTCCCGGATATAATTGCTCCGGCATAAGTTTCATGATTTTCCTGAAAAGACGAATATCTCTGTTGGCAAGTTTTAATTTATCCAGATATCGATCAAGCATTTTCTCAGCAATCAGGAGAAGATCTTCTTCTGTATATCGATTAAAATCAATAATAGAGTCAAATCGTCTGAGTAAAGCTTTGTCAAAATGTTCAAAGAGATTGGTTGTGGCTATCAAAACGATATCTTCATTCAATCGGTCAAAGCCTTTAAGCAGAGAAGAAGTTGCTCTTCCCATTTCACGCAGATCATTAGGATTGGTTCTGTCAAGAGCCAGAGCATCAATCTCATCAAATAACACAATCACTTTTTCAGGATGAATAAAATGATTGATTTCTTTAAATAATGCAGATAAGTTTTTCTGCGTCTGCCCTAACTTACTGTCAATAATAGCTGAAAAATCCACCATAAATATTTCTCTGTCCAGAATCCTGGCTAACTGCTTAACAGCCTCTGTTTTCCCTGTACCAGGCGCTCCCTGAAACAGAAACTTGTTGATGCCGATACGGCGGTCAATGGCATTTACAACGCCAAGCAGATCATTGGTAATAGCATCAGGCATTAAAAGCATATCCTCACGGGAATCAATACGTTCAAAAAAAGAAGAAACTGATTCAGACATTTGAGGAACAAAGGTATTGGCATCGGAGAGTAATGACATAATGTATTCCGATAACTGATAATCACCAGATGAATCAAAATCTTTGGCAATCTCATAGGCTTCATTTCGAAAACCGGCATCATTTTTTTCAGTGTAATATTTAATTAAATTCAGTATGTTTTTTTTCTTCATAGGGCTTGCATCCTTTCAAATAAAGTGCTATATATAATATAATACGGAGGGACAAAAAAGTCAATAATGGGACAAAAATAAAATAAAGAATACGTGTTCGGTGAAATGATGTACAGGTAAAGTATGAGATGGTATACCGAAGATAAGGTAGAATCCGTATAGAAAATGTTATAGGAGGTGCAGGAATGCCGAAGAAGAAAAAGTAAAGACAAAACGAAGACAATTCCGAAGCCAAAAGTGAGTATTGAGCTATTCTAGCACATAACAAGGTTCGACTTATTTTACTTGACTTTGCAAGTTATCTGATTTATTATACTCGTAAGAAAGTAACTTACGAGTTACTAACTCACGAATATAATTATTGGAGGTGAGCGGATGAGTCAATTTTATTGTCGTGAGGATGAGCTTCGGAAGTTGAACAAACGGTATGCAGGTGATAAGTTTGAGTGTATTGTCATCTATGGTAGGCGGCGTGTTGGAAAAACAGCTCTGATTAACGAGTTCTGTAAGGATAAGCCTACCATTTTCTTTTCGGCTTTGAATACGACCGGGAAGGAAAATCTGGAGAGCCTTTCAAAGTCAATTATGAGCTTTGAGAGGCCTGATATGGAGTCTGTGCCAGAGTTCAGATCTTATGATGATGCTTTGGATGAGCTGACAGCACTTTCAAAAGAGAAACGGATTGTTTTTGTTATTGATGAGTATCCGTATCTTGCAAAAGCAAAGCCAGCCATCTCAGCGATGCTGCAGCATATCATTGACCACAAATGGGTGGAATCCAAGATGTATCTGATTCTTTGCGGATCATCTATGAGTTTTATGGAGAATCAGGTGCTTGGAAAGGAAAGCCCGCTGTATGGCCGACGGACTGGACAGTTTAAGATTGAGCCATTGGACTATAAAGAAATAGCGGTGTTTCACCCGAATTTGTCTTTTGAAGACAATTCCTTGATTTATGGAATCACAGGAGGAGTCCCTCACTATATTAACAAGTTGGATGTGAGAGATAGTGTGGATGAGGCTTTGCTGGATAATTTCTTTGACCGTTCCTGTTATCTGTATGAGGAGCCGGGAAATCTTCTGAAACAGGAACTTCGGGAGCCAGCCATTTATAATGCAATCATTAAAGCGATTGCTGAAGGTGCTTCACGAATGAATGATATCAAGATGAAAGTCGGTGAGGAGAATTCGGTTATATCAAAGTATTTGAAGACACTGATTGACCTTGGCATTGCCAAGAAGGAAACTCCGATTACAGAAAAAATCGGAAAGAAAACCATTTATCTGTTGGCCGATAACTTCTTTCGGTTCTGGTATCGGTTTGTGCCGGTCAATATAAGTGCCATTGACTCCGGCAGAATTGCAAAGACCTATCAGCATGCTGTAAAACAGTATCTTCCGGATTATATGGGGTTGATTTTTGAGAAGATGTGTCAGGATTATCTGCTCTATTATTCAGATAACATTCCCATTGAGCTGAGTGAAATCGGTCAATGGTGGGGAACAGACCCGAAGAAGAAAAAGCAGATACAGATCGATATTGTTGGAACACCTGTTGAGGGTAAAGATTATATCATTGGTTCGTGCAAGTACAGAAATGAGAAAATTGGTGTGGATGAACTCGATTTGATCAGAGATTATGCATCAGTTTTTGGAAAAGGAAGCAACTATTACTATTATATTTTCTCTAAAGGCGGATTTACAGATGGACTTCTTCAGGCGCAGGAGCGTGGAGAAGTTCGGCTGATAACACTGGAAGAACTTTACAAGTAAAAATTTGAATCACCCCTGTCAGAGAAAGCTGGCAGGGGTTTTTAAGATCAGGTGTGGGCTGCCAGAGGTTAGTCACATGCTCTGCAGAAGGTATCGGGAGAAAAATACCATAGGCAGAAGGGATAGATCTGGCCATTTACGGTTGGTCATAAAAACTGGCTGTCTGGGTAGTGAGTCATGCTGTTGAGGTTTTTTACAATGAACCTGTATCTATTGAAAATGCTTCTCGTGAAGTGATAGATGAGTATCTTGAAAAATTATGGGGATTAAAGCTTGGAAAGAATAATTCAAGGCAGCACTTTAAGCAGCAGAATACAGAAAATATAATGGTACTTTTCTATATAATATGCGTCGGAAAGTTATCTACTGGGGCAGACAGTAATGCCATTCGGACATTCTGTCTGCAGTTTTACCCGTAGATCCTGCCTACAACCTTTTCACGGAGTGAAGTTGGAAGAATTTTGCATAAAAGGCTCAGGATTTTGTATTGGGTACCGATAACATAAACCACAGCGGGGGCCTTTTTTGATGCGATGTCTGCGATGGATTTGCCGATGTCTTCCGGGTCCATGCCGTTTTGCTCATCGTGTTCCATTCGGCTGACGCTTCTGGAGATTCGTCCGCCGTATTCTTTGTCACCGAGGATGTTTTTCTGGCGGGATTTGGTGAAGCCGGTTCGGATGTCACCCAGTTCTACTGCTGTGACATAGATGCCATACGGCTTGACTTCATTGGCCAGGGCATAAGAATAGGATGAAATGGCAGCTTTGCTTGCGGAGTAGAAGGTCTGGAATGGAATGTGGGCTGTGGCTGCCACGGAGCTGATATTGATAATATGGCCGCTGCCTTGATGACGCATGATGGGCAGGACGGCTTTATTGACGTTAACTGTTCCAAAAAAGTTTACGTCAAACTGTGCCTTGGACTGCTCTGCTGCTGTAAATTCGACAGCACCGGATATGCCGAAACCGGCACAATTGACAACGATATCAATTTTGGATTCTGCTTTCAGAATTTGTTGTACGGCAGACGTGACCATCTGCTCATTTGTTACATCTACAGCCAAATGTTTTACTTTGTTAATGGGAATGTCCCTGCGGCTGAATTCGTATACCATATAGCCTTTATCTCTCAGTGCGGACGCCGTGCAGCGTCCGATTCCGGAACTGCCGCCGGTAACGATGGCTATTTTTTTATGTCTTTTTTTAGGTTTGACTGCCATTTTCTATATCCCTTCTTCAAAAAATCATTGAGTGATTCATCTAAATTGAGTATAACGTATAGTGGGTTGAATGTCTATTTTTTTATATATTTTCGATCCTGATCATAATTCCTGATCATAATTTTTATGAGGAGGGGGGAATGCGTTATGTGCTGTTAAAAATATTTTTTGGATGCCTGGCATTAAGTGAAGATGTGAAAAGGTGAAAAGGAATTGTGTCAAAAGATCTGCGAAAAGATTTAGGAAAAGATCTATGAAAAAACGATTTAGGAAAATTGCAAGGAGGATACACAATGAACATACTGGAATTAAAAGGACAAGTAGAGAAAATAAAGGAAAATGCAGTTTGTCGGGTATATGCAGTGAGCTATGATCAAAAAGGCGGGCAAGATAATCGTGCAATTGCGATGTCTGAGCAGGCAGGAGAAGTATTGATCAAGAAGTTTTGGAAATCGATATTTGATTACGATGAAAATGTGACAAATTTGGTGGAGGTTTCCGGTGGAGCAGTGACGGAGAAATGGGGTGGATTAGGAAAGCTTCTGCAGAATGCCGTGGCATATGAAAGTGGGAATATAGAAGAAATAAGAGGCTGCAGCTTGTATGTATGTGAGGCAAAGTATGGCAGCAAAAGATATTATTTTTGTGCCAGACAGAACAGTCCAATCCAAACGTTGCGTGGGCAGGAAATGGTGATATTGGACAATAATGGTGAACTGGTGATTCAATCTCTGAAAAATGTACGTTTGATGCGGACAACAGTGGATTTTGTCATAGACATGGAAGAAAAAAGAATGATATTTCTGGATTCCAAAAGTTATGAAGAAATTACAAGAGGAGATGACGTCAAGGAAGTTTTTGTGCGTAAAAACTTGAAGATATTGGATAATTGGAAATTTATTGCCAATGTGTCTTTTATAAAGGAACGGGTATTTCAAAAAAATGTGTATTCGAATCTGTATAAAATTTTTAACAGACAGGAAGAAATTGAGAGAATAAAACAAATATCTCCGACAAAATTTAAAAGATTTTTGACCCATGAATATTCCAAAAAATTTGCAGAAACAGATTTCAAAGAAGATAAATTGATTATAACGCGTCACAACATGGAAGCGGTGTTTAAAATATTGGCGAAGGGGATTGATTTTATGTGGCTGGAAATGGATCATGAGCAGTCAGAGGATAGAAATGATGATGACAATGTGAATGAAAATGAATATGAAGACGAAACAGTATTGCCAATGCGCACAATTAAAATGTGTCAAAAGGTAGGGTATGGATTTGTGCTTAATGAGAATGAACAGAAAACCAGGGAAGAACAAATCCGGCATTTTCTGTTGATACTGCACAAAGCATGTGAATCTGATCTGCCTGGAAATCATGAATCTGCAGAGCATGAGGCGAATAAAACAGAAAAGCAGACAACAGGTATTTTTGATTATTTTAAATCTAATGATGTAAAATTGGATTCATATATACGCGGCAAAGAAACATGGTTTGAAAAAAATGAAGCGGATTTTCAAAAAATCTATGCAGACGATGATGAGAGAGAATTGCTGATCAAAGGATTATGTAAGGACAGGTTTTTCAACTTATTATTGTCACATAGCAAAAAAATAGAATAGCAGTCTATGGAAGAAAAAGTACGCTAAAAAATGAAATAATGGTGTTTGTTAAGTAAACGATAATTTTCAAAAAGAGGGAACAGAAAATCTTTCGCAGATTAAAATAATCTGCGAAAAATCCCCCGGAAGCCGCATGTTACAAAGATTTGATGTGAAAAATGACCCTTTAACTGACCACTTATGAAATGAAATTGATTTGGACTAGGATTAAGATTTAGATTAGAAATTAGACCATAAATAAAAATGAAAGTCTGTTGTCAGTCGGACGGATGGATATCGACTGGTACAGGCTGTTATTCATTGATTTAACAATTGTTAATTTCTTTTTTTAGATTGACCATTTTCTTGACCACTTATAGCATAAAAATATGATAAAATGCTAAGTTTTTGCAGATAAATCACAGCATTATGCACAAAACTTTCGGCTCATATTGACAAAATATGACCTTGCGACTATTATAAAGATAGCGTTTTTTTCACAAAAGTATCACAAAAATGACAAAAGAGGGAACCAAAACCTTTCGCAGATTATTTTAATCTGCGAAAGTTCTCCTCTCTTATTGATTAGTATATGGAGGCGGCTGAATGAGTATACATCTTTTTCAACATAATGAAGATGCATATCGGGCTGTTGAAGCGATGCTGGAGGAAAAAGGCATGGCGGCGGTTATCCATCCCACCGGAAGCGGCAAGTCTATGATTGCTTTTAAGCTGGCGGAGCAGCATCCGGAGGCACGTTTTTTGTGGTTATCGCCAAGTGAATATATTTATCAAACACAGCTGGAGAATACCGGTATGGCTTTTTCGAATATTGCGTATATGTCCTACAGCCGGCTCATGAAGAATGAGGCGTGTATCGAGACGCTGCATCCGGACTATATTGTGCTGGATGAGTTTCACCGATGCGGTGCGGCGGAGTGGGGACGCAGCGTGAGAAAGCTGCTGGCTGCGTATCCAGATGCGAAGCGTCTGGGACTGTCGGCGACGAATATCCGATATCTGGACAATCAGCGCAATATGGCAGTGGAGATTTTTGACGGCAATATTGCATCGGAGATGACACTGGGTGAGGCGATTGTGCGGGAGATTCTGCCGGAGCCGAAGTACGTAATTGCTATGTATTCTTATAAGAAGGAACTGGATCAGCTGAAGAAGCGTATACAGAATCTTTCTAACCGCGGGCTGATTGAGGAGAACAAGAAGCTTCTGGAACAGCTGCGTCGTGCGCTGGATCAGGCGGATGGCCTGGAGGATGTGTTTGCAAAGCATATGACGAATCGAAGCGGCAAGTATATTCTTTTTTGCACGGGCAGGGAACATATGGATGAGATGAAGGCTCAGGCCGATGAATGGTTTAAGAAGGTGGATCCACATCCGCATGTTTATACTGCCTATTACGACAATGCGTCAACAAGCAGGGAGTTTGCGTCTTTCAAAGAGGATGACAGTGACCATCTGAAGCTTCTTTATTGTATCGATATGCTCAATGAGGGCGTACATGTGGAAGATGTGGATGGTGTGATCTTGCTTCGGCCAACAGTGTCGCCGATTATCTATATGCAGCAGATTGGGCGGGCATTGTCAGCAGGTTCCGGGAAGCAGCCGGTGATTTTTGATCTGGTCAATAATTTTGACAGCCTGTACTGTGTAGATTGTCTGAAAAACGAGATGCAGGAGGCTTGCGTTCTATTTCCTTCCATTTATGGCAAGGGAGAACATTTTGGAGGCCGCTTCAGAATTATTGATGAGACAAAGGATGCCAGAAAGCTTTTTGTGAAACTTCAGGACAATCTGAATTCTGCATGGGAAGTTTATTATACGGCGGCCAGACAGTGGTATGAGGCCAACGGCCATTTGAAAGTACCGAAGGGGTATGTGACATCTTCGGGTTTGACATTGGGCAGCTGGATTCAGACTCAGAGAAAGGTTCACAGCGGCAGCATGGCAGGAAGCCTTACACCGGAAAGGATACGGCTGCTTGAAAAAATAGGCATGATCTGGACAGTCAGTGACCACAGGTGGGAAGAGGCTGTCAGTGAATTAAAAAAATACCGTGACAAATATGGAAATCTTGACATTAAAGCCAGATATGTCACGGAGGATGGCTGGGCCCTTGGCAAATGGGTCAGCAATCTTCGTCTTAAAGTGAAAAAATACGGACTTGATCAGGCACTTACCGGGGAGCAGCAGCTTCAGATGGAAGAACTGGGCATGATCTGGGACAAAAATAAAGAAAATTGGGAGAAATATTTTCAGGCGGCTGAACAGTATTTTCAGGAACATGGCAGTCTGGATGCACCGGTCAAATATGTGACGGAGGATGGTATTCCGTTGGGAAGATGGCTGTCAGGCATCAGAAGGCAGGCCATGAGCCGGGATATGCAGGCGGCATTGACAGAGGAGCAGAGAGCACGTCTCAAAACCATTGGACTTCAGATGGATAGAAAACCGGATCTGCAATGGAACATGAAATATGACCTGGCCAGGGCATATTATGAGGAACATGGCAATCTGAATGTGCCGGTTTCCTATACTGTCAATGGCATCAGACTCGGCAGATGGATTTCCAACATCCGGTCAAAACGCAAGCATCCGGAATCCAATGGAATGGTGCTGGATGACGATCGGATCAGGCAGATGGATCTCATCGGCATGGACTGGAAATAAAACAAAATCAGGTAACTGGCAATGAGGGACCAGCCTGATCGTGAAAAGTCAAGCAAAGAAACAATTATCAAATGTAGAGAAGATCAAAGAACAATGAGGGAGTTATTGAAGTATGTATCGAAAAGACTCGAATGAATGGATCAAACATATCGATTTTATTATTTTGGATTTGATCTGTCTGCAGGCTGCGTTTATTTTGGCCTATGCCGTCAGCGGCTATGGCTTTCATCCATATCACGCCATTGTATATAGAAATATGGCAGTCTTTATCGAGGGGGCCGATCTGGTACTTCTGATTCTTATGGGCACTTTGAAGAATGTCCTGAAAAGAGGGTATTACAAAAACTTTGTAGTAACCCTGCAGCATGGTGTCATATTGGGAGGCATTTCCGTGCTGTATCTGTTCTTGGTGCAGCAGGGGCAATTTTACTCCAGGCTGGCATTTATTCTGACATTCGTCATTTACATTCTGCTCACCTATCTGGTACGGGAATTGTGGAAAAAAGGTCTTCGCAAGAAGATGGAAGAGGGCGGTACCCGCTCATTGCTGCTTGTGGTGACAGAGGATGTGGCCGAAGCGGTGGTAGAGAGCATGAAAGAAAATAACTATGCCAGATATAAAATCGCAGGCATGGTTGTCATCGACAAAGACATGACCGGACAATGGATTGATGACGTTATCGTTGTTGCCAATATGGAAAAGGCAGCAGAATTCGTCTGTACAGCATGGATTGACGAAGTTCTGATCGTCACATCCGGCGCTGTGCCTTATCCAAAAGAACTCATCGAACAGTTCACAGAAACCGGCGTTACCGTCCATCTGAAGCTGGCGAAGGTACAGAATGTGCCGGGACAGAAGCAATTTGTAGAAAAAATCGGGCCGTACACCGTCTTGACAACCAGCATTAACTGTGCCTCATCAAGAGAGCTGATGCTGAAACGGCTCATGGATATCGTCGGCGGTCTGGTGGGCTGCTTGATCACAGGCATTCTGTTCATCTTCGTGGCACCGGCCATCTATATCAGTTCACCGGGGCCGATCTTCTTCGCCCAGGAGCGTGTGGGCAAAAACGGCAGAAAATTCAAGATGTACAAATTCCGCAGCATGTACGTGGATGCGGAAGCCCGCAAAGCGGCGCTGATGAAGGACAACAAGCTTGGGGACGGCAAAATGTTCAAAATGGACTTCGATCCCCGTGTCATCGGCAACCAAATCCTGCCTGACGGCACCCACAAAACAGGCATCGGCGACTTCATCAGGAGAACAAGCATTGATGAATTTCCACAGTTTCTAAATGTGTTAAAAGGCGACATGTCCATCGTCGGCACCAGACCGCCGCTCATCTCAGAAACAAACCTGTATGAGCTGCATCATCGTGCCAGACTGGCCATCAAACCAGGCATCACCGGCATGTGGCAGGTCAGCGGCCGAAGCGACATCACCGACTTCGAGGAAGTGGTGAGACTGGACAAAGAATACATCGAAAACTGGAATATCGGACTGGACATCAAGATACTGTTCAAAACCGTGCTGGTGGTGCTGAAGAAAGATGGGTCGATGTAAATAAAAAGAAAATGCTGCGTTGAATAGATATAAATGTCGATTCGATTATCGAAACATTTAGAAAAGAAAATGAAGGAGCACATGTTATGAAAGGAATAATTCTTGCAGGAGGATCAGGTACCCGTCTGTATCCGTTGACAAAAGTGACGAGTAAACAGTTATTGCCGGTTTACGATAAACCGATGATTTATTATCCGATGTCCGTTCTTATGAACGCCGGTATTAGAGATATTCTGATCATTTCCACACCGCAGGATACACCGCGGTTTGAGAATCTGCTGGGTGACGGTCATCAGTTTGGAGTGAATTTGACTTATGCTGTTCAGCCTTCACCGGATGGACTGGCACAGGCATTTATCATTGGTGCTGATTTTATCGGAAATGATTCAGTAGCCATGGTATTGGGCGACAACATTTTTGCGGGACATGGTCTGAAAAAACGTCTGGAAGCAGCGGTATATAAGGCGGAAAGCGGCAAAGGAGCAACTGTGTTTGGCTATTACGTGGACGATCCGGAACGTTTCGGTATTGTGGAATTCGACAAGAACGGCAAGGCTGTTTCAATCGAGGAGAAGCCGGAACATCCGAAGAGCAATTACTGTGTAACCGGCCTTTATTTCTATGATAACCGTGTGGTGGAATATGCGAAAAGCCTGAAGCCGAGTGCAAGAGGGGAGCTGGAGATCACCGATCTGAACCGTATTTATCTGGAAGATGGATCGCTTCATGTAGAGCTGCTGGGGCAGGGTTTTACATGGCTGGATACGGGGACGCATGAAAGCCTGGTAGATGCGACGATTTTTGTGAAAACAATGGAACAGCATCAGCACCGTAAGATTGCATGTCTGGAAGAGATTGCTTATCTGAACGGCTGGATCAGCAAGGATGAACTGATGAAGGTATATGAAGTGATGAAGAAAAATCAGTATGGGCAGTATCTGAAGGATGTGATGGACGGAAAGTATCAGGAGCATCTGTATTGATTGGGGACAACTGCATTGACCAGCAGCAACTGTACTGGCTTTGAGATAGAGGAGTAAAGAATCATGAACATTATAGTGACCGGCGGTGCCGGATTTATTGGCAGCAACTTTGTTTTTCATATGTTAAAGAAGTATCCGGATTATCGGATCATCTGTCTGGACAAGCTGACTTATGCAGGCAATCTGTCTACACTGGCACCTGTAATGGACAACCCGAATTTTCGTTTTGTGAAGGCAGATATCTGTGATCGTGAAGCGGTGAATCATTTGTTTGAAGAAGAACATCCGGATATGGTGGTGAATTTTGCAGCGGAATCCCATGTGGACCGATCTATCGAAGATCCGGGTATTTTTCTGCAGACCAATATTATCGGTACAGCAACACTGATGGATGCCTGCCGCAAATACGGCATCAAACGTTATCATCAGGTTTCTACCGACGAGGTTTATGGTGACCTGCCGCTGGATCGGCCTGATTTGTTTTTTACAGAGGAAACACCAATCCATACAAGTTCACCTTACAGCAGCTCCAAAGCCGGCGCAGATTTATTAGTGCTGGCTTATCACAGAACCTATGGTTTGCCGGTGACTATCAGCCGCTGTTCCAATAATTACGGCCCATATCATTTTCCGGAGAAGCTGATTCCGCTTATGATTGCCAATGCGCTGGCTGATAAGCCATTACCTGTGTATGGCGAGGGACTGAATGTCCGGGACTGGCTGTATGTAGAGGATCACTGCAAGGCCATTGATCTGATTATCCACAAGGGCCGTGTAGGTGAGGTTTACAACGTGGGCGGTCACAATGAGAAGCAGAATATCGAGATTGTCAAAATTATCTGCAAAGAGCTTGGCAAACCGGAAAGCCTGATCACCCATGTGGGGGACCGCAAAGGCCATGATATGCGTTATGCCATTGATCCGACAAAAATCCACAATGAACTTGGCTGGCTTCCGGAGACAAAGTTTGAGGACGGCATTAAAAAGACTATCCAGTGGTATCTGGACAATCGTGAATGGTGGGAGACCATTATCAGCGGTGAATATCAGAATTACTACGAGAAAATGTACAGCAACCGTTAGGGGGGCTGCCGGAGGAAGCATGATTTATATTCAGATCACATGAAAAGATCTGTAAAGGATTATGTGAAAAACTGCGTATGCGGAGGAAAGAGTTATGAAATTTTTTGTAACAGGTGTCGGCGGTCAGCTTGGGCATGATGTGATGAATGAGCTGATGAAACGGGGATATGAGGGTGTAGGCTCTGATATTCAGGAACAATACAGTGGTCTGGCAGATGGTTCTGCTGTGGTAAAAGCACCCTACGTGCCGTTGGATATTACTGACAAAGACACTGTGGAGAGAGTGATCACAGAAGTTCATCCGGATGCCGTGATTCATTGTGCGGCATGGACAGCCGTGGATCTGGCCGAAGATGAAGATAAAAGGGAAAAAGTCCGTGCCATCAATGCAGGCGGTACTCAGAATATTGCAGATATCTGTAAAAAGCTGGACTGCAAGATGACCTATATCAGTACCGACTATGTGTTTGATGGGCAGGGAACAGAGCCATGGCAGCCGGACTGCCGGGATTATAAACCTTTAAGTGTTTATGGACAGACAAAGCTGGAAGGTGAGCTGGCAGTGAGCCAGACACTGGAGAAATATTTTATCGTCCGTATTGCGTGGGTATTCGGGCTGAATGGCAATAACTTTATCAAGACGATGCTGAATGTGGGCAGGAACCACGATACAGTCCGGGTAGTGAACGATCAGATCGGGACACCGACCTATACATATGATCTGGCCAGACTGTTGGTGGATATGAACGAAACAGACAGATACGGCTATTATCATGCGACGAACGAGGGCGGTTATATCAGCTGGTACGATTTTACAAAAGAAATTTACCGCCAGGCAGGCTATAAGACAAAGGTTTTGCCGGTAACTACAGCTGAATACGGTCTGAGCAAGGCGGCGCGTCCGTTTAACAGCCGCCTGGATAAAAGCAAGCTGATTGAAGCTGGATTTACCCCGCTTCCTGCCTGGCAGGATGCACTGAGCCGATATTTAAAAGAAATCGGCAGCCGATAGATGCAAAAGATTGGAGAAAAAAATGGGACAGATTAAAGTTGAAAAAAATGCAGGGGGTATCGAAGGACTCTGCGTGATAGAGCCTGCAGTACATGGTGATGCGCGGGGCTACTTTATGGAAACCTACAATGAGAAAGATATGAAAGAAGCAGGACTTGACATCCGTTTCGTACAGGATAACCAGTCCATGTCAACAAAAGGTGTGCTGCGGGGGCTGCATTTTCAGAAGCAGTATCCCCAGTGTAAACTGGTTCGCGCAGTGAGGGGAACTGTATTTGATGTAGCAGTGGATTTGCGTGCAGACTCAAAAACCTATGGTAAATGGTATGGTGTCACACTGTCAGCAGAGAATAAGAAGCAGTTTTTGATTCCGGAAGGTTTCGCCCATGGCTTTCTGGTACTGAGTGACGAAGCGGAATTCTGTTATAAGGTCAATGACTTCAGGCATCCAAATGATGAGGGTGGTATGGCATGGAACGATCCTGAGATCGGCATCGAATGGCCGCAGCTGAAGGGTGAATACAAGGGCAGTGCCAGTGCAGAAGGCTATACGCTGGAAGATGGTACAGCACTGAATCTGAGTGATAAAGATCAGCAGTGGCTGGGGTTGAAAGATACATTTAAGTTTTAGGATAAGCAGGAAAGTTGGTTTAGAAGCAGTATGAAAAGGAAACTTGCAGTTGCCATGTTTGGCCAGAAAAGACTCACCCGGGAGGGCGGAGTAGAGATTGTTGTGAAAGAACTCTGCACCAGAATGGCACAAAAAGGCTGTCAGATGACCTGCTACAATCGCTCAGGCCATCATGTCAGCGGAGCAGAGTATGACAATAATGAAAAGAATGAATATTCGGGCATCCGGCAGAAATCTGTTCTGACAATTGAGAAAAAAGGCCTGGCAGCAGTGAGTTCTTCTTTCTTTGCAGCTTTGCACAGTGCATTCGGCAAATATGATGTTGTGCACATTCATGCTGAGGGACCAGCTTTCTTTTCATGGATACCAAAGCTATTCGGCAAGAGGGTCATCGTTACCATCCATGGTCTGGACTGGTCCAGAGAAAAATGGAAATCCGGTTTTGGGGCAAAATTCATTCGACAGGGCGAGAAAAACGCTGTGAAATATGCAGACGAGATCATTGTCCTGAGCAAGGGCGTCCAGGAATACTTTGTCCAAAGCTACAACAGAAAGACACATTTTATTCCAAATGGCGTCAATCGTCCGGCAATCAGACAGCCAAAGCTTATTACAGACAAATTTGGACTCACTAAGAATTCATACATCCTTTTTCTAGGACGCCTAGTACCGGAAAAAGGCATTCGCTATCTGGTTGAGGCATTCAAATCTGTCAAAACAGATAAGAAACTGGTCATTGCCGGCGGTTCCAGTGATACAGACGAATTTGCAGCCGAATTGAAAAAACTGGCAAAAGACGATGACAGAATCCTGTTCACCGGATTTGTCCAGGGACAGCTATTGGATGAATTATACAGTAATGCTTACTTATATACACTGCCGTCAGATCTGGAGGGCATGCCGCTGAGTCTCCTGGAGGCGATGAGCTACGGCAACTGCTGCCTTGTCTCTGACATACCGGAATGTGCAGAAGTCGTAGAAGACAAGGCACTGATATTCAAAAAATCCGATATCAATGATCTGGAGAGAAAACTGCAGACAGCATGTGATCACCCAGAGCTAGTTGAGAAACTAAAAAGTCAAGCGGTGGATTATATCTGCGGAAAATATAACTGGGATGATGTTGTGGACGAGACAATGAAGCTGTATAGGAGAGGTAAATAAATGCGTGTGTTAATGATCAATAATCTCCTCTAAGTGAACGCAGGTAGTGAGATGTACATAGTGAAAACGGGAAGAAAATGGCGATAATACGGTATATTTTGCGGTGCTATCCGCCTGATATTGACCTCTTTTATCTCGCTACCTCAGTTCAGCAACAGCAGATGATTTTATCATAAGAACTTTCTGTATCACTACCTGCGTTTGGATGAAGCACTTTGGTTTATGAATAATACATCGAAACTGCTCTATCTAAACGGTAGTAGTGAGATAACACACAAAATAAGAGGAAAATAACATGAGTAAAGTAGAATTAGATAATAAAACTATTTTGGTTACAGGTGCAGCAGGCTTCATAGGCTCCAATCTTGTGAAACGAATCTATCAGGAAGCACCTTCTGCTACAGTTATAGGTATAGATAATATGAATGCCTACTATGATGTGGCACTGAAAGAATTTCGTTTAAACGAGCTGGCCAAGTACCCCACATTTACTTTTGTCAAAGGCAATATCGCTGACAAGGCACTGATCACCGAGCTGTTCGAGAAGTACAAGCCATCTGTGGTCGTTAACCTTGCGGCACAGGCTGGTGTGCGCTACTCCATCACCAACCCGGATGCTTATGTGGAATCTAACTTGGTCGGCTTTTTCAATATCCTTGAAGCATGCCGACATTGCGAGAGTCTGGAGCATTTGGTGTATGCTTCTTCTTCCTCAGTCTACGGTTCCAACAAGAAGGTTCCGTACAGTACGGATGATAAAGTTGATAACCCGGTTTCCCTTTATGCAGCCACTAAGAAATCTAATGAGTTGATGGCACACGCATACTCCAAGCTCTACAACATTCCTTCCACTGGTCTGCGCTTCTTTACCGTGTATGGCCCGGCAGGCCGTCCTGACATGGCCTACTTTGGCTTCACCAACAAGCTGGTGAAGGGCGAAACAATCAAGATATTCAACTACGGCAACTGCAAGCGTGATTTTACTTATGTTGATGACATTGTTGAGGGCGTTGTTCGTGTGATGAAGAAGGCACCGGACAAAAAGAATGGCGAGGACGGTTTGCCGATTCCGCCGTATGCAGTTTACAACATCGGCAATCAGAATCCGGAAAACTTGCTGGACTTCGTACAGATTCTGAGTGAGGAGTTAGTAAGAGCGAAAGTTTTGCCGGAAGATTACGACTTTGAAGCACACAAGGAACTTGTTCCGATGCAGCCGGGTGATGTGCCTGTGACCTATGCAGATACCAGCGCACTGGAGCGTGACTTCGGATACAAACCGAGTACAAGCCTGAGAACTGGTCTGAGGAGCTTCGCTGAATGGTACGCTGAGTTTTATAAATAAGAGAATTAGAGGGACAGAGAAATGAGAGAGTTTAAAGATTTAAAGATTGCTGTTGCCGGAACGGGATATGTTGGTCTTTCCATTGCTACGCTGTTATCTCAGCATCACAAGGTGACTGCTGTGGATATCATCCCTGAGAAAGTTGAATTGATTAATAATAAAAAGTCACCGATTCAGGACGAATACATTGAAAAGTATCTGGCAGAGAAAGAACTAGATCTGACAGCAACCTTGGATGCAAAGGAAGCATACAGTGATGCTGATTTCGTGGTGATTGCTGCACCTACCAACTACGATAGCAAGAAGAACTTTTTTGACACAAGCGCAGTCGAAGCTGTAATTAAACTGGTTATTGAGTATAACCCGGAAGCAATCATGGTTATCAAGAGTACCATTCCTGTTGGCTATACGGCAAGTGTTCGTGAAAAATTCCATTGCGACAATATTATTTTTAGTCCTGAGTTTTTGCGCGAGAGCAAGGCTTTGTACGATAACCTTTATCCGTCTCGTATTATCGTTGGTACGGATGTGGACAATGCTCGTTTGGTAAAGGCGGCACATACTTTTGCAGAACTCCTGCAGGAAGGTGCTATTAAGGAAAATATCGATACTCTGTTCATGGGATTCACCGAGGCAGAGGCTGTTAAGCTGTTTGCTAACACATATCTGGCACTGCGTGTTAGCTACTTTAACGAACTGGATACCTATGCTGAGATGAAGGGGCTGAATACCCAGCAGATCATTAATGGAGTCTGTCTTGATCCTCGTATCGGTACTCATTACAACAACCCATCCTTTGGTTACGGCGGTTACTGTCTGCCTAAAGATACCAAGCAGCTGCTGGCGAACTACGCTGATGTACCGGAAAATTTGATTGAAGCAATCGTTGAGAGCAACAGAACAAGAAAAGATTTTATCGCTGATCGTGTTTTGGAAATTGCTGGTGCTTATGAAGCAAACGATAGCTGGGATGAGAGTAAGGAAAAAGAAGTTGTTGTTGGTGTTTACCGCCTTACTATGAAGAGCAATAGTGACAATTTCCGTCAGAGCTCTATTCAGGGCGTTATGAAGCGTATTAAAGCTAAGGGCGCAACTGTCATCATTTATGAGCCAACCTTGAAAGAGGGAGATACGTTCTTTGGCAGCAGAGTTGTTAATGATTTGGATGAATTCAAGAAGCAGAGTCAGGCCATCATTGCAAATCGCTACGATAAGTGCTTGGATGATGTGAAGGAAAAAGTTTATACACGCGATATTTTCCGTCGCGACTAATTAGGTGAATGTAAGGATGAAGGTATTAATTGTTCATTATAGATATTTTATATCAGGTGGCCCGGAAAGGTACTTGTTTAACGTAAAGAAAGCCTTAGAGGATAGAGGTCACGAAGTTATTCCGTTTTCTATTCACAATTCAAAAAATGTTGAAACAGCTTATGAAAAATATTTTGTGGATAATATAGGAAAATCAGATGAAGTGTTTGTTAATAAATATCCGAGGACGTTACAAACATATATAGACTTACTTGGAAGAGAGTTTTATTCGTTTAAAGTCTACCGAGCCCTTGAAAAGTTAGTGAGAGAGGAAAAACCAGATGTTTGTTATCTTCTTGTATATAAACGTGCATTGTCTCCAAGCGTTATAGATGTCTGCAAGAAGTATAAGATACCGGTGATTAATCGTATTTCTGATTATAATACGGTTTGTGGTGCTGGCGGACTTTATAGAAGTGGAAAATATTGTGATTTATGTTTAGAAAGTAGTATCAACTGCTTTAAATATAATTGCGTGAAGGGAAATAAAATCTTTTCTCTTATGAGATTTCTATCAATTAAATTGCACGCATTTCTTGGGTTTCAGAATAAAGTAGATGACTATATATGCACAAATGGATATATGGCTGAGATGATGGAAAAATATGGATATGAAAAGAGAAAACTTCATGTAGTCCCGACGTTTTTTAAGGAATCTCAAGAAACAGCTTTATTGAATAAAACTAATAGTGTTGAAAATGGTTTTGTGAATTTTCTCTTTATTGGAAACATCGATGAAACGAAGGGAATATATGACTTATTAAAGGCATTAGCCGAACTCAACAAGATTAGATCGAATTTTCATGTATTTATCGTTGGCGGTTTGCATGCTGATGAAAATGAAAAAGTCCAAGACATAGTGAAAGCTGGAAATCTCCAAGAGAAAATTACATTTGTTCCATTTATTAAATCGAATGACGTCTTTAAATACTATATTAAATCAAATGTGACTGTATTACCGACAAGGTGGGTAGAAAATCTACCGAATACTTTGATTGAGTCGATTTACTTCAACAGGCCTGTGATTGTGCCAGATTATGGGTCCTTCAAATTTACTACTGATGAGAGTATTGCATTTAAATTTGAAGCGTTGAATTATCATGCGCTGTTTGAATGCATGAACATGATTTGCGAGAACCCGGTGCTTATAGAGGAAAAAAGTAAAAACTGCGCAGATTTTTTCCTTAACAATTTTTCGGAAAAAAAGCATATGGAAAAGTTGTTGCACATAATGGAGGAAAAACGAAATGAAAATATATGAGATTGGCACAGGCTATACGCCTATTCCTGCAACAATGGGAGCAGCAACAGAGATTGTGGTAGAAGAACTGACAAGATCTCTTCGTAAAAATGGGCATGATGCAGAGATTATTGATATCAAGGCAACAGAGAGAAAAGAGACAGAGTTACCAATTAGAGAGGTTGCAGTTCCTAAGAAATTCTCAGGAACAGATGTTAGCTTGGGACTGATGCATAAACTTAAACGAGTGGTTTATTCTATTAGTTTGGCATATACGCTAAAGAATATTTTGAAACACAGTAATGAAAAGGTTGTCCTGCATTTTCACAATCAGTACAATATGTTTTTTTTCTTGAAGATAGTTCCCCAAAAGTTAAGGAACAGGTGTTTTGTTGCCTATACAAACCATAGTTACATTTGGCATGGTGACTGGAAAGAGATTGAGTCGACCGTAAAAAAACGATACTTTCAAGAGATTGAATGTATGAAGCAGGCAGATATGGTTTATGTGCTAAATGACAAAACTGTTGGCACGCTTACTACAAAACTTGGGATCGAAAAGAAAAAAATAAAGCTAATTGATAATGGAGTCAATACTACCGTTTACTGTCCTCTGAAACGTGAAGAAAAATTTTCTGTTAAAGAGAATTTGGATGGGCGGAATAAAACATATTTTATTCAGGTTGGATCTGTTTGCGATAGAAAAAATCAACTTGGCGCATTGAAATTATTACTTCCGTTTTTGAAAGAGGATAAAACGAGAGAATTTATTTATGCGGGTGGCATAATTGATGAAAATTACCAAAATGAGATAGTAGAGTTTGCAAAAAAAGAGAATATTGAAAAACAGGTAAAATATCTTGGAGAGATTGAGCCCGGAAAGACACTGAATGAATACTATAATTCCGCTGTAGCAATGATTTTTCCATCTAAATCGGAAGGATTTTCATTGGTTATCATTGAGGCAATGGCTGCGGGAGTGCCGGTAGTTATTAATGAGAATTTACGTTTTAAGTTAGCTGACAGGTGTCTAAAGTATTCAGACAAAGAAGATTTTGAGACTGTAATTAAGGCCAACATTCTAAATAATGATAAACAGAGTGAACTGTCTGAGCAAGCACGAGAGGCCGTTTTGCTCAATTATAGCTGGGATAAGATTGCACAGGATTATTACGTGACATGGGTAAGATGACAACATTAAGAAAAACAGTATTAAACGATAATTTTAGGGGGGTAACACCAGACGAAAGCAATCTAATAAAGGGAATAGCAACAATTATGATGGTGTATCACCACTTCTTCGGATGGCCTAATAGAATTTTGATACCGGATGCGTTCAATGCTATTCAGGTAAATGGTGTTAACCTGACATCATTTTTAGCACAGTCTTGTAAGTTATGTGTATGCCTTTTTGCGTTTCTGTCTGGTTATGGACTTTTTTACTCGTATTCCAAGCTCGGAAGAAGAGATGCAGGAAAGTATTGCCTAAATAAGATAGTCAAGTTGCTTGTAGTATATTGGAGCATCTTACTTGTTGCATGTGTTTTTATGAGATTCAACAGCAAGGAGTTATATGCTGGAATAATCCTAGAGAATATACTTCTAATCAAAACAAATCTCCTACACACATCGTGGTATGTAAGATTTTATATTGAAGCTATGTTGGCACTACTGATATATCAAGTGAGCGTTAGAAGAAAGTGCATTTGGAAGGAATTGTGCGGAACAGTTTTTTTACAGGGAATAGCTTATATTGTAAATCCGGTAAATACATTTACACATTACTTTCCGGTGTTCATGTTAGGTTATGTTTTCGCAAAGTACAAGTTATATGAGAAATTATATAATCATATACATAATATGCTTGTATTTCTACTTTCATTAGTTGCATTGTTTGTTTTGATGTTGGTTAGAATTAAAGTTGGAGATTCAATTGGTCCATTTGCAATTATCACTGTCATAGCGCCAGCTCTTACGTTGGTCATTCGAGATATTGTGAATCTTGTTAGTAAAATAAAAGCAGTTGATTTTCTAATAATGTTTATTTGCAAGTATAGTACATATTATTGGCTACTGCACTCGTTAGTCCATTGTGGTATTGCTAGTATTCAGAAAATTGTTTACTTGCCTTTTTATACTGTTTTGATAGTGGTCTGGGCATTTATATTGATGACTCCAATGGTAATTCTACTTAAAAAGTGTGATGAGTTTCTGCTTGGAAAGATGTATGGAGGTGTAAAATGAATAGCAAATTTGCAAGAGAATATCTTAAGTATACTGGACAAGAATACCAGGGCTCCTTTAAAAATATAATCAAGGTACGTGCTAGTCACACACTAACTTTCTTGTATTATGGCCGTTGTATGGAATTTGCGACATCTAAACTATTAAAAAAGTATTATAGAATTCGTTGTAAGCTTATTGGAACGAAGTTTGGAAATGAAATTCCCTCTTTTGATAGAATAGATGAGGGCTTAATGCTATGTCACGGTTATGGAATTACAGTGAATGAAAATGCAATCTTGGGTAAGGATGTAACTCTTTTCAAAGGATGCACAGTGGGGGGGGTAAGAAGTGGAAAAAAGGCAGGAGCTCCCATTATTGGTAATCGGGTTGTGCTCTGCTGTAATTCAACTGTAGTTGGAAACGTTGTGATAGGCGACGATGTTATGATAGCGCCAGGAGCATATGTGAATTTTGATGTGCCATCAGATAGCGTGGTTGTAGGGAATCCAGGGGTTATACACCATAAGGAACACGCTGCCGATGATTATTTTACTACTTTCGCAACAAAAAGCGAGTGTGGGCTGAATATTTAAAGAATATAAAATTTTATGTAGAGAAATGAGGAAGAATATGTCTGAAGAAAAGAAGTTAAATGGTACGGTCATCGTCACTTATCGCTGCAACGCTCGTTGCTCCATGTGCAACCGTTATAAAGCACCTTCCAAGCCGGAAGAGGAAATCAGCATCGAAACTATCAAGAAACTGCCGAAGATGTACTTTACGAACATCACCGGCGGCGAGCCTTTTATCCGCACCGACTTGAAAGATATTGTGCGTGAACTGTACAAGAAGTCCGATCGTATTGTTATCTCGACTAACGGCTTCTTCACGGATCGTATTGTTGACCTGTGCAAAGAGTTCCCGCAGATCGGTATTCGTATTTCTATCGAGGGTCTGGAGCAAACCAACAACGAAATCCGTGGCCTGCAGAACGGCTACCAGCGTGGTTACGGCACGCTGAAAAAGCTGCGTGAAATGGGTATGAAGGATGTCGGCTTCGGAATGACCGTCCAGGACAAGAATGCTCCTGATCTGGTTCCCCTGTACAAGATCTCTAACGAGATGGGCATGGAATTTGCAACTGCTTCTCTGCACAATAGCTTCTATTTTGTTGAAGCAAAGAATATCATCCATGACCGTCCTATGGTTGCAAAGAACTTTGAAAATCTGGTCAACGAACTGCTTCGCAGCAATAGCCCGAAAAAGTGGTTCCGTGCCTACTTTAACCACGGCCTGATCAACTACATCTACGGCCAGAAGCGTCTGTTGCCTTGCGACATGAGTTTCGATACCTTCTTCATCGATCCGTATGGTGATGTTATGCCTTGTAATGGCACTAAGGACAAGGAAGTCATGGGTAACCTGAACACCCAGAGCTGGGATGAGCTGTGGAATAGTCCGCAGGCAGAGGAAGTTCGCAAGAAGGTTCGCTGCTGCGACCGTGACTGTTGGATGATCGGTAGTGTTTCTCCGGCAATGCACAAGTACATCTGGAAGCCTGCTACTTGGGTTCTGGTTCACAAGTTCAAGGCTCTTTTCACCAAGCATCCGTACAGCATGTACGAACTGAAGATTTGCCGTGACTACCGTGACGGCAAAGTTACCAAAGAGGAACTGGACAAGTGCAGCACCTGTGATATGAACTGTGTCATCAATAACGGTCTGAGTGAAGCGAGCAAGGAGCAGTTGAAGCACAAGACCGGTGAGGAAATTGTGGATGCTGATATCGCACAGCAGATGAAAGGATAAATGAGTATAAAGATGGGACTGAAGAAGTACATAAAAAACCCCGGGATGATTTTTTTCTTTTTAGGTAAACATGAATGTTTGAATTGGATGACTGACAAGTCATATATAAGACTGCTTTTTAAAGTACATTTTGGCTATAATTTAAATATGGAGAATCCAAAAACATACAATGAAAAATTACAATGGCTCAAATTATATAATCGGAATCCCCAGTATGCAAAGTACGCAGATAAGTATGAGGTTAGAGAGCCTGTAAAGAGTCTTATAGGGGAGGAACATTTAATACCACTTTTGTGGGAAGGAGAAAAGTTTGAAGATATTCCTTTTGATACTTTACCGACTAAGTTTGTTATTAAATGCACACATGATTCAGGCAGCGTGGCGATATGCCGAAATAAGAAGGAGTTTGATATTCAAAAAACCGGTGAGTTTATTAATCGACATTTAAAAACCAACTTGTTTTGGGCAGGGCGAGAGTGGGTGTATAAAGACCTTAAACCAAGAATTATTATTGAAAAGTATATGGGAACAGACGAGTCATATCCAGAAGATTACAAATTCTATGTATTTGGTGGAAAGATTGACTGCGTTATGGTGTGTAAGGATAGAGATAAAGGATATCCAAAGTTCTATTTCTATGATCAAAATTGGAAAAGACTCCATTATTTAAAAGATGAACCTTCAGATGAAGTAAGAAAACCTGAGAACTTTGATGAGATGATAGAAATTGTAAAAAAACTAAATGTTCTTGATTATCCTGCGATAAGGATAGATCTATACGATGTTAATGGGCAAATATACTTTGGAGAATATACATTTTTTAATCAGGGTGGATTTGATTTGGACATCAGTAGAGCAACAGATGAACATTGGGGTGAACTGATGCATCTACAGAAAAACGAGGAAGCGTGATGATAAACGAGCAGAAGGAGAATAATGTCTATGTATTGATGTCGACATACAATGGGCAAAGATATATAGAGGAACAAATCAACTCAATATTAAATCAGGAGAATTGTAAGATAAACCTAATTGTTCGTGATGATGGCTCAACTGATAAGACAAAATCGATATTAAAAAAATATGCAGAAAAAGGCCTTCTTAAATTTGTTGAAGATGGTACGAATCTAGGACCTGCGCGGAGTTTTTTTAGACTGGTCGAAATAGCACCTTCAAATGGGTTTTATGCATTTGCAGATCAAGATGATTATTGGAATCCAGACAAAATGAGTAGAGCGATTAGTCTGTTGAACAAAAATGATGCAGATATCCCACTTGTGTATTATTCCAATGCTGAAGTAGTTGACCAAAATTTGAACTCACTAAATAGAAGAGTTTACGAAAAAGAACAAACTCCGACTCCAGAAAAAATATTATGTGGATATGGAGTGCAGGGATGTACAATGGTTTTCAATAATTGTTTACGGGAAATTTTATTGAAAGAAGATATTTGTAATCTCGGCGTGGAAATGCATGACTTCTTTTTGTGTGATGTGTGTGTGGTATGTGGGGGAAAAGTTGTATTTGACAATGTACCAACAATGAAATACAGACAGCATGGAAATAATGTCCTTGGCTTTGATACCAAGACCAGTAAAATGAAGAAAATAAAGAAACGCATCTGTGAGTTATTTACAGAAGCAGAGAAATCGATTGCGGATGATGCAGATATATTAATGCGTTATGAAAGCTATATGTCGCAAACAGGAAAAACGCTTGTAGTTAATGTGCAACAATATAAAAAGAGTTCTGCGATACGAATTCGACTTGCTGCTTCTTTAATGAAAGGCGGATTTGAAAAGAAGGAAGTGCTTAAGGCATTTAAGATCCTTATGAAAAAAGCCTAATATTGACATGTCATTTGAAAAGGAGGCTAGGATGGCACTAATTTTACTTGTACTGATTTTAATTGTTGGACTGCTATTACTGCTGTCCAATGAGGAGAAATTTCTTACTTATTTTTTCTTTCTATATCCAATCTTGCCAGAGTATTTTGCAGTGAGTGTCTCAGATTCACTTCCACTATTCACGGCAAGTCGACTGCTTTTCCTGATGCTTTTAGTAGCTTATTTACTAAAAGAAAAGAAAATTAGTTATGGAATTTTAAAGAATGAAGGGCTTTGGAATCCATTTTTGTTATTGATTGCTGGGTATACAGTTTTACTTGTGGCCCATTTGTCATTTTATAGCATATTGAAAACTTACCTTAATTTCTGGATTGAAGATGTATTGTTCATTCTGGTTTTGGTGGATTGCTTAAAAAAAGAAAACATCTGGAAGAAGTGTTGTACAGCTTTACTTTGCGGAGGATTGGTTGTATTTATTGGCGGAATATCTGAGCCAATAGTAGGGAGTAATTATATTTCTGAAATATTAAATACAAATGTACGAACCAACATTTTGATGTCTGCCTATGAAAGATATAATACTCTTAGAGCATCATTTACATTTGGACATGCTATATGTTTAGGAGTATATTGCGTTAGTCTACTTCCAATGATTATCGGTCGTGTTGGAACGAAAAGAAGATACTTGTATCTTTTCGCCTTGTGCCTGGGATGTCTGTTGATGACAATTTCAAGATGGCCTATCGCTGTTGGATTTATCATAATTGTATGGAGAATCACGACGGTAGATAAGAAAACACGCAATCGGTTTGTCATTCCGATGCTGGCTTTTTTTCTTATAGTTGGTATTGTACTACCATTTTTTCCAAAATTATCAGCTTCGATTATGACGCCGGTTTATTCAACTCTTAATGCCTTTGGTGCGAATTTTGACATCGCCGGTACAACCAAAAATGCAGATCCGATCTTTGGTCGGCTATCTCAGCTCCAAATGGTTTTACAAACGTTACAAAAAAAGCCTCTCATTGGGTTTGGAAGTGCTGATTTTGATGCAATGGGACTTACAATTCGTAGTACTGGAGGTATTTATAAGGTTGTCTCAATCGATAATGAGTACTTGAACTGGTTCGTTTCTTATGGATTGATTGGCTTTATATGTTTCCTTAACTGGTATCGTGCCATTATTTTTGGGTTGAAGAAGAAACTAAACAAGCTAAATAGTAATGATTTAAATTCAATTTACTATGGATTGATTGCAATCATGCTGTGCTATTTTGCGGTTGACCAGTTGACAACAAATAGGATATTTAATTCTCTTCTGGTTCTTTTAATATCAGGAATAAAAATCTATCAAGATAAGCAGGAAGGGGAAATAGAAATAGAGTATGAATAAAACGATTGGCTTATTTGGAGTGGCTTTACATTCAACAAATTATGGTGTTACGGCACTTGGTATATCGCAAATCGCAATGCTTGAGAGAATTGCACAGGAAATTGGATGCAACTTCAAGTATGTTGTCTTTTCTGGAGAATCCAAAGAAGAAACAGATTGTATTAAAAGTTATATTCCAGTGGAAAAAGTTGAATTTGTAGATATTGTTCGTATTAAGACGGGTTTAAAAGGAATTCAGTCATTAAAGAAGAATATCCAGAAGTGTGATGTAGTTATTGATTTAACCTATGGTGATAGCTTTTCAGATATATATGGTATGAAAAACTTTGTACTGTATTCAGTGCCTAAAATTATAACAGAAAAGATGCACATTCCTCTGGTTTTAGGACCGCAGACATATGGTCCGTTTAAATCTAAAATAGCAGAACATTTGGCAAAAAGGATGCTAAAGAATACTGACTGTATTTTTGCCAGAGATGATGAATCGGCTCAACAAGTTATTCGGTTAATTCCAAAGAAAAGAGTTTGCGTAACAAGCGATCTTGCGATGGAACTTCCATATGATAAACAATTCTCCAAGCGGAAATATGATAATAATACTGAATTGAATATCGGAATTAATGTCTCTAATCTGTTGTGGCATGATGGAAAAGATTTTGGATTTAGATTGGATTATGTACGGTTTACTAAGCAATTAGTCGAGGAACTTTCACATAAGTATCGAGTTCATTTAATTGCCCACACTTATGATAAGAATGACGGAGAATACCGTATTGCAGAAGAGTTGCACCGTCTATATCCCCAAACAATTCTAGCACGAACCTTTGTAAGTCCTATTGATGCAAAGAATTATATTAGTAAAATGGATTTTTTCATAGGTGCGAGAATGCATGCGACTATAGGTGCTTTTTCGTCTGGAGTACCTATTGCACCTATTGCATATAGTAGAAAATTTTCAGGGCTATATGGATCTATTGGCTATCCTTATATTATCGATTGTACAGTACTCAATGAATCTGAAGCGGTTAATAAAGTATTGGAAATGATCGAGAATGTTGATACATATGAAAATAAGCTGGCAACTGCGTTGAAAAACGCTATTAAGTTGAATGAAAAGTATCGTGTTTTTTTGAAGGAAAAATTGTCTGAGTAAGGAGAAATCAATGAGGGAAAAAATAGAAGTATATAAGGAGTATTGCGCTGGATGCGGATTATGCCACTCTGCTGAAGCGGTTCAATATAATTATAAAAACGGTTTCTTCAAACCAGAACTTCGGGAGAACAATTTAAGTTTTTGCGAAGGAGTTTGTCCGGCTTCAGGAAATTGGCTTAAAGAAATTGATCCTAAAAAGAAATGGGGAAAATATATAAATGCAAGTGTAACATGGAGTTCTGATCCACAGCTAAGATTCAGTGCTTCGAGTGGGGGAACGATTACAGCAATTTCAGAGTATCTTCTCAAAAAGAAATTGGTCGATGAGGTGGTTCACACTTGTGTTAGCGAACAAAGTCAAATAAAAACAGAATATACGAAAAGTAAAAGCAGTGAAGAATTAAGAGATAAAACTGGATCCAGATACACGGTTTCTAGTCCTCTTATAGAGTTACTTCAGTGTATTTCACCCGAAAAAAAATACGCTGTAATTGGGAAGCCTTGTGATATTTTGGCGCTAAGAAGATATTTAAATACACACCCAAAATTGAATAAAAACATTATATACTTGATTTCGTTCTTTTGTGCAGGGGTTCCTAGTGAAAATGCAAATAGAAAACTTTTAGATCAATTGAAAACGAACGAACGCGAATGCAGATATCTAACATATAGAGGCGAAGGGTGGCCGGGCTTTGCTATGGCAATAGATAGCAATGGTAATAAGCATTCTATGTCTTATAATGATTCCTGGGGAAGGATTTTAGGAAGGGACATAAATAAGTTTTGTCGTTTTTGCATGGATGGAATAGGTGAGTTTGCAGATATATCATGTGGGGATGCGTGGTACATGGAAGAAGATGGTTCACCTGATTTTAATGAGCATGATGGTAGAAATATTACTTTTAGCCGAACCCCAAAGGGCGATGAACTTTTGAAAATGTGTGTGAAAGATGGAATACTTATTTCGGAGTCTTATAACATTGACAATTTGAAGCGCATCCAAAAATATCAATATGAAAGACGTTCCCTGGTATATTCTCGTGTTTTAGGAATGAAGCTATGCGGAAGGAAAACACCATATTATCCATTGAAAACGCTACGCAAATTTACAAATGATCTAAGTGAAATTCAAATTATGAAAGGAATTGCTGGAACAATTAAAAGAGTCATTTCAGGAAAGATGTAACAGTAGAAAGCTCTTTCTATTGAAATTTGGACTTTAAGAAAGGCAAAATTGTGGAATGGAAGGAAGAACTACATTAAAAGGAAATATTTTCAGAGCATTATCGGCTAATTTTATAGTTGCCATTGTCGGCTTTTTAGGAAGCTTTATCTTTCCTAGAATTTTGACAATTGACGATTATGCACTGTATCATACATTTACATTGTACTTGTCCTATATTACGATTCTCCACTTAGGGTTTCCTTCTGGCATGGCGGTAAACTATGCGGGTAAGGATTTTGAATCTATAGATAAGAAACAATATAAGTCTGAATTGATTCTGCTTCTTTTGATATTAACAGTTGGCACGTCTGGATTACTTGTGGGGTCTTTCGTTGTAAAAAGCACGATGCTTGTATACATCTCCCTTGCAGTAATTCCTGTTGGAGTAATTGGAAGTTACAAATCGTTGCTTCAGTCTTGGAATCGATTTAAGGCATTCAGTCGAGTTAGTGCAATTCTTTCGCTATCAGTTCCAATTTTGGCAATTGTATATTATTTTGTTACCGGAGCTCTTCCGGGTAATACATACATAGCAATTTATTTGATTGCCAATTGGCTCGTTACTGTATATATTATTTTTGAAAACGCCACTTTTGTCAGAGGAAGCAGGCCGAATAAATTACTATCCAAAAGAAATTTTGAAACAGAAAAAATAGGACTGGCGTTAGTTGCGGGTAATTATATTAATACATTATTTGTATCTGCGGATAAACAGTTCGTCAATTTGTTTTTTGATACAGAGAAATTTGCATTTTATTCATTTGCTATGTCGATGCAATCGTTAATGACGGTATTTATTACATCCATTTCTCAACCACTTTTTCCGGCTATGGCACAGGGGAAGTTCCACGAGAAAGAGTATAATGATGTAAAGAGTCTTTTAGTTGTGTTCGGCTCTTTATCTGGTTGTGCATATTTTGCTGTGTCCATTATTGTTAAATACTTTATTCCAAAGTATATGGAAAGCTTAAGCGTTGTAAGTGTTTATTTTGTTGTCTTTCCGGCGATGGCTGTGATAAATTGCTTGTATACAAATATGTACAAAATTTTTGGGAAGATGAAGATGTATGTAACAACATTGGTTGCTATTCTTGCTATCGCTATTATTTTGAATGCGGGATTTGTCTTTATTCTTAAGGATTATAGAGGAGTTGCAATTGCAACAACAATTACATACTATATTTGGTTCATTGCAGGATTTAAACAATTCAATTTCATGAAGCTAACTAAAAATGATGCTTTTTATTTGATAATCTATACGGCGGGATTCTTTGTAATCACTAAAATTCAGAATTATTTTATTGGATTTTTTGTGTATGGAATCTTTATTTTGATTTTGGCTGTTGTATGTTATCGTAAGCTACTTGAGAATTATTTGAGCGTATATTTTAAAGGTAGAAGGTAAACAGGTATGAAAAGTTGTTATAGTATACCGTTTTTTGGAAAGCGGTTGCTCAATCAAATAGCTAAGAGCGAGGGTGGAGAAAAAAAATCAATTACATTAAGAGAATATTGCAAAAGTAGGTACAATGTAGAAATTGATTTGTATTCCTATGGGGGATGCTTTGAACCTCATTTTAATATGGGGGGGGGTACGGTGAAAATAGGAAGATACTGCAGCTTCGGCCAAAGCATTTCCTTCTTTTGCGCTAATCATCCAATAGAACATGCAGTTATGTCACCTTATTTTTATAATAAAGGTTTTGGTGGATTCGATGTTAATGATGTTCCGAGATCAAATCTGTTAATAGGAAACGATGTTTGGATTGGATATGGGACAATTATTACGTCTTCTTGCAATAATATTGGAAATGGTGCTGTGATTGCTGCGGGGAGTGTTGTTACAAAAGACGTACCAGATTATGCCATAGTTGCGGGCGTTCCTGCAAAGATAATAAAGTATAGATTTGATGATGAAACAAAGTATGCACTGGAAAAGTCCAAATGGTGGACATTAGATCCGAAGACCTTAATGCAGTTTTATGATTTAATCGAGCAACCAAAACAATGGGCTGAAAAAGTAATTCGGTACAAGGATGGTAATAGATGAATTATTGAGATATAATGAGTCATTAATTTTGATAATATGTCGGATAATGTTGTAAGTGGCTGATATGCACGATTATTGATATCGTTAGAGCAAAAGGAATTAGCCTTGTTTGGAGAGAACAGATAAGTAGAGGAGGGGAAAAGATGTCCGGAACAATCAAAGTATTCTCCAAAATCCTCACGAACGTCTTAACCGCCCTTTACGAGCCGTTCGGCTTCTCACTCCTGCTCTCTTTCCTCGCCATGTTTTTCTACCTATATGCTTATGAGCCAACACAAGCCGGCAAGGGGTGGAAGAGTGCCATAGTGACATGGTATCAAAGGTTCAAAGAGAGTGTGTTCTTTCGGAAGTTGTTCTTGCTGGCCTTTGTAACAGGTCTTATCCTGTTTCGAACACTATTGAACCGAAACCTGTGGCTGAATCCGTTGTCTGATGTCATGGGTGGCTGGGGCATCTGGGAGACAGTGAATGGCGAGCGGAAGCTGACCACAGAGTGCATTGAGAATGTAATCATGATGGTGCCATTTTCAGCGGTACTGATGTGGACGTTCGAGAAGAAAGATGGTAGCAACTGGAAGAAGATACTGTGGCAAAGTGGAAAGATAGCATTTCTCTTTTCGGTAAGCATTGAGATGCTGCAGCTGCTCCTGCGACTGGGCACATTCCAGCTATCGGACATCTTCTACAACACAGTCGGCGGAGCTCTTGGCGGATTGATATACTATGTGGTTATGAAGGCAAGAAAACGTCTGTAAAACTGGATAAAATTGTGATATACTCAAGGCAGATCGTCCGGGTCTGGCCCATCCCAACCCACATAAATAACCTCAGCATCGTCAAAACCACGCCAGTTTAACCGTTGGCCACAGCGGTCACAGAAGAGTTGGTATTCGAATTCCATTGTACTGCCGCATCGTGGACACTTTGGGAATTCCATTTTCTCTTTGTACGAACATACGACTCTTACACGCTTTGGAATCCTATATGTAGGGGATGAAAGCAGATCGAGGATGGCTGTGTGTAGCTTGACATCGAGTTTCCAATTTTCATCGAACCAATCTAATTCGTTTTTCATGTAATTTATACCTCCATGTATAGCATAGAGGAAATCGCAATTGTGGGAGCGATAGCTCCCTACGCTGCTCGAAACTTTGCACACCTCTTCGTGGTGAGCAGCAGGCAACGATCTTACTTGTGAGTATGGTCGGCTAAGAATGCGAAGTAATTAAAATGAGGATAAAAAATGGCTGAGTTTTTGAAGCATATTTGGACGAGGCTTTTAGGAATTACAAAAATGTGTAAATATAAGAATGCTGAAACAAGTAAAACAGTTAAGCAGACAGTTGCACCTGTTGAATTAGATGACCCTAAGAAGGTATCTTTAACAATAGATGGCTACCTTTTTGGAGTTCTTGAAATGGATACAGAACAAGCATCCAATGAGAAGAGAGAACTTATAAAAAATAACTTTGTGCATTTAATGTGTCTAGTTATCAAAGATTTACAGACTATTGAAGGAAGACTGAATACATATAAAATTCAACGGAGAACTTTAGAATCGGATAAATCTAATGGTGCAGAATATAAGAGACGAAAGCTAGAGTATTTTGCAAAACAGAATAGACAGGCTAAGGAGGACATTGTTGAATTTTTGAATAATGGCGTAAAAATGTATTTGCTGGAAGAAAAAAACAGTACTCTTGAGTGTGAGTTGGATGATGATAATGAACTAGGGAAAATGTTTCTTAATAGGCGATATTCCTTTTCACAGTTTCCTGAGTACTATGACGCAGAATATGATTACGCCACAATGGTGAAAGCGTCGTATTTCCCGGATGTTGAGTTAGTTGATAGGCTTAATACTGAAAAGAAATACATGAAACTACGCAAGGATGATGAGAAACAGTATTACACAGAAATTAAACGAATTATTGAGAGCAAAAGTCTTGTTGAACGAGTTCAGAAAATAGTAGATGAAAATTATCATTTACATAGAAGACATGAAATCTTCGATGACTTGGTAAGTTTATATAAAGAAAAGCATTACCAATCGTTTCTTTCACTTGGGTTGATTCAAATTGAAGGACTGTTTTATGATATATGCTCAATAAAGTACGGCGAAAAGGAAAATGCCGGAACTCTTGTGGAAAAAGCAGAAAAAGCACTTCGAGGTGAAAACGAAGTTAGCTTCATGCGGTATTACCCATATTTTGCTTTTGATGTTCCCATTATGAGAAATGAAATAGCGCACACAGGTCTGATAAATGCCACCGATTTGGAGCGAAAAGCAGATGAGTTAATTTTGGATTTGAATGCTGTGACTCAAATGGCGAAAATGGAGAGTGATGGTAAATTCAGAGTTTTCCACATGATTTATGAAACAATCACTACGATGGATAATCCTACAGAAGAAGAACTTAATAAGAAGTTAGTGGATGAGTTATTTAGTAGTAGTACAGTAGCACCGGACTCTTTTTGGAATCTTTTGAGAACACCAGAGGAATATAAAGATGAACTCGACTTTTATAAAAAGGAGGACTTGCCAGAAGGGTGCGCTGATTGGCCTACAATGGTAACAAGAATATCCAATATGGTTCATGAATTGCCATTTTGGTGTGCTATGGTTGATTTGATGAACAAAATTAATTCTGAAGATGGTAGTAATATCGTGGTTCAAAAGTGGAAAGACCTTCTTCTAAAACTGGCAAGTAGTTATGTAAAGATACTGAAGCCGGATGCGAAGCAAAAGTGTATTGAAATATTAGCAGCACTTCAAGCTAACTAATGTAAAGCATAGTACACTATAATACAGAAATGAGGTATACATCTTATGCCCAGAACGAAAGGCAGCAAAAACCGTCCCAAGCACACCACTGATTTTGCATCCCAGATTGAGGAGAAGCAGGAATCTATCGCTTCTCTGACTACCGAGATTGCATCCATCACAGCCAATATCGACACTCTGAAGGCTGACCTGAAAGAGAAGAAGACTGCTCTTAAGTCTGCCCAGAAAGAACTGACAAAGCTGGAAGCCAAGAAAGCGGCAGCCGATCAGAAAGCCGCCGAAGAAGCAAAGAAGGCCGAAGCTGAAGCTGTGCTGAAGAAGCTGCTGGCAAGCGGTGTGAGTGCAGATGAGATTCTGGAAAAACTGAAATAACACACAACTGTGTATTACATCGGAAAGGAGATTCGTATCATGGAAGAAATCGTAAAGTTCTTAAAAGAAGCTGAAACATATTATTTGGCAACGGTCGAAGGCGACCAGCCGAGAGTGCGTCCGTTTGGCACGGCGCATATTTTTGAAGGCAAGCTGTACATCCAGACTGGTAAGAAAAAGGATGTTTCCAAGCAGCTGCACGCCAATCCGAAAGCAGAACTGTGTGCATTTAAGGGCGGCGAGTGGATTCGCGTTGCCGGCGAACTGGTAGAGGATGACCGTGTTGAGGCAAGACAATCTATGCTGGATGCTTATCCGGGCCTGAAGAAGATGTATGCTGCTGATGATGGCAACACTGAGGTGTTCTACTTCAAGAATGGCGTGGCTACCATTAGTTCCTTCACCCACGAGCCGAAAGTGATTAAGTTTTGATGATACTGCCGTGTGGACTGAACTCCAGGAGTTCACACGGTATATTTTGAAGCTGCTTATATAGTTTATAGCGAAAATAAGAAAGGAGAACTCTGTGGGAAAGACACACAAGCCCGGCAGTGGTCGGAAAAAGCTGAAGCCGGAGTTCGATGCCGGGAAAAATCTGAAGGAGCAGATGGAAGCGGCTGTGGCACTTTATAATTCTGAGATGTCCTTGCAGGCCATCGGTGATGAGTTGGGGTTGAACCCGATTAAAGTGAGAAAGCTGCTCATCACAGCTGGCGAGTATGAGTCGGATGTGGCGGAGAAAGTAAAAAATACTTTTGAAGAGTACAGAGAAACACAGGACTACAAAACCGCCATCTTCTCAACAGCAGCATCCCTTGAATTATCCAAATCCTCCGTTACCTCGTATCTGCCGTATGAGAAGGGTGTGTATTTCCCCAGCACGGCGTCAGTGAAGAAGATTAGCGTTGGAGCAGAGCGGCAGAGGAGATACAGAACAGTAAAAAAATTGAGGAGAAATCCAACCGAAGAAAATCTATGGAATGTAATTCTCATCTACGCCGGGGTACGCTTCAAAACCTACTCCGGATTGCCATTTACTTATGAGGTGCGGAAAGGTAGGAATGGTGAGTACACAAAGGAACTGTGGATCGATCGCAGGGAGAATAGTAAAAGTTTGGCATGGAGTTCAGTGCTGCTGGCATTAGGCAATATTAAAGAAGTAGGTGCAGTAGTGGAGCGGCCAAAGGCTCTGGGTGACATCCGGGGCGTGACTTACATATATGGAATGTTCTACCGGTTTGGATTGATCGATGTACCGGATGAAGTGAAAGAGAAGATGAAACATCCGAAAAAATAAGTTGCTATGTACAGAACTCCGAGGTAATATCCATCACAACCGGGGAGCGGAATGTATTGCTCATGGTTGGAAAGGATGGAAGCATTATAGAAAAACTGAAGGAGATGCTGGAAGAATATTTGAAGAAAACGGAGCTGGAATATTACCCACCAGTGGAGAATCTGCTGGATCTGATTTACGAGCACTATACGGAGAACAATTCCGTGGCACCGAAAACCACGGTGGCCGGCAGAGCAGCCAAGGAAAAAGAGAAAGAACTGGAGAAGTGGCTGCGAGGGCTGGATGGTTTGGAGCGGCTGGTTGAAGACTACGGCGGCCAGATACCTCTCTGGGAGAAAATCATGGATATGCAGGGAAGCGTGTGCTGTGCATGGGAAAAGACTTCTTTCGAGGAAGGTCTTAAGGTCGGGATACGGCTTATGACGGAAGTATATAGTTTATAACGAAAATAAAAACAGAACGGAGCAGCACAAAGAAGCACACAAAAAAATCACCCTCGCTTGTTACGGCGAGGGTGTGTGTTATTCCTCTGGCTTTTCAGCTTTTTTCTTCTTCGGCGCAATTATCTTGTGACCGGAGTAGATTGCCATGCCCATGCAGCCCAATGCTCCGTAGGCAAAATACTTGTGTGCCTTCATCAGCTTCTTGCAGCCCGTGTAGAAGCAGCCTGCCATGCAAGCCAATGCTCCGAGTGACCAATACTTATGTGCTTTCATTTTGTATGTCCTCCTATGTTTTAATCATTGTCTTCGGCTCGTATTCTGAGCAGTTCATCTATTTCATCTTTACTTGCCGGCCGTACTGCTGGTTTATCATTGTGTTCTACTGCGCCGCAGTCTGGGCAACGGTCTGGTAGCTTCTCAGTCTCAAAGCAGTAATGACAGGCATCGCAGTTGTTGTGGTCAAGCTTTTTTGTAACACTATGGACTGAAAAAATCCAATTTTGACGATCATTGTTTAATAATGCTATGCTGTTTTTCGTGCCTCAAAGGGTGTTTTATAGTTATTATAAGAAT